>SDBV01000173.1_pt1 | contig 83958 bp, 53 predicted proteins | sample 2277081 | NCBI WGS metagenome assembly SDBV01 (sample SAMN10402039, study PRJNA504765) | marine sediment metagenome | isolation source: marine sediment core GS10_PC15, 223 cmbsf | place: Arctic Ocean: Southern Knipovich Ridge | collected 2010
GCGTTGCACGTTGCCCGGCAGTTGGGCGACGACGTCAATGCGTCGAGCGTTTTGGTCGCCCGTTTCAAGGGCCAATCGGCCTCGCGTCAAGCGTTGTTGCTCATTGCCTTGGGTGATCTTGGCAACAAGGCCTCGCTGCCGACCGTGTTGGAAGCCGCCAAGAGCGGCGAAGGCGAGGCTCGCGTTCAGGCGATCAACACGCTGGCCCAGTTGGGCGACGCGACGGCCGTGCCCGTGTTGTTGGCCGCGGCCACAGAATCGGACGAGCGACTCGCCGCTGCCGCTCGCTCGACGCTCGCCGTGCTTGAAAGCGGCCAGATCAACGCAGCGATTGTCGACATGCTCGCGAGCGACGACGCCAAGTCTCGCCAAATGGCCATCGATATGGCCGCGCAGCGAAAAATCGCCTCGGCTGCGCCGGCGTTATTGAAATTGGCCCGTAGCACCAGCGCCACGGTTCGGGCGTCGGCAATCAAGGCCTTGGGTTCAACGGCCCGGTTGGAAGATCTCTCGGACCTGATCGCCCTGGCGACCGCCGCTCAGGGCGGCGACGATTTCGCTCTCATGCAGTCGTCGCTGAAATCGGCGTGCGTGCGAATGCCGCAAGAAGATTGTGCCAAGCGGCTCGTGGCTGCAATGTCTGGCGGATCGACCGCCACGCGAGTCTTTCTGCTGGAACAGCTCATATCGGTTGGCGGCACGACGGCGTTGAACACGGTCGTCGCCGCAGCCAAGAGCAACGACGATGCGATGCAAGACGCCGCGACTCGACTGCTCGGTACATGGCTCACTGCCGACGCCGCGCCGGCGATGTTCGATCTGGCCAAGACGCTGGCCAGCGACAAGTACCAGATCCGTGCCCTGCGCGGCTACGTTCGCATCGCCCGGCAACTGAACATGACGCCCGAGGAGCGTATGACCGTCTGCCGGAACACGCTGGCGATCGCCAAGCGGAGCGACGACAAAGGGCTCGTCTTCGAGGTGGTGAGGCGATACCCGACGGCCGAGGGTCTAACTTTGGCCGCATCGCTTCTGGGCGAGGCAGACCTGAGGCAGCAGGCCTGTGCAACGATCGTCGAGATCGCCGATCGCGCCAGCATGGAATCGCCCGAGGAAGTCGAGAAGGCCCTATTGCAAGTGCTCGAATTGTCGAGCGATGCGGCTGTCAAGGGCAATGCCGAGAAGTCGCTCGTCATCGCTCGCGAAGGCATTCAACTCAAGAAGGAAGAGGCCCAGTTCACGTCCGTGTTCGACGGCGTCTCGCTAAAAGGCTGGACACAGCCGGGCAAGGTGTATCGTGTTGAAGAGGGCGCCATTGTCGGCGGCAGTCTGGAAAAGGCGATCGGTGGCGGCAATGATTACCTTTGCCTCGAGGGGGATTACGGCGACTTCGAACTCCGGCTGGAAGCCCGAATCAAAGGCACGGCCGGTCCGAACGGCGGGATCTATCTCCGTTCAAGTCGGACAGCCGGTGTCGGCTATCAGGCCGACTTGGGAGCGGCGTACTACGGCTCGCTTTACGACGAAGTGCGCCGCGGTCGAATGCTCGCTCATGCAAATCCCAAGCAGGAGTTCGAAACGGGCCAGTGGGTCGACTATCGGATCCGCTGCGAGGGGCCCAGGATCCGCATCTGGATCAACGGGACGCAGACCGTCGACTATACCGAACAGGATACCGGGATCGCCATGTCCGGCGCCATCGGATTGCAGTCCCATGCGAATAATCCGAACGAAACATGGTATCGCAACATCCGGGTTCGAAAGCTCGACAAGGGTGAGGCGGACGAAAAGGAGTTTACCTCGCTCTTCGACGGCAAGACACTCACCGGCTGGGAGGGCAACATGGACATGTTCCGCGTCGAGCAGGGGTCGATTGTCGGCGGTAGCCTCAAGCACAATATCCCGCGGAACGAGTTCCTTTGCACAGAAAAGCCGTATGGCGACTTCGACCTTCGGCTACAGTTCAAGATTCTCGGCAAGGGAGCGAACGCCGGCGTACAGATTCGCTCGAAGCGGGTGCCCAACCATCACGAAGTCAGCGGCTATCAGGCCGACCTCGGCGCCGGCTGGTGGGGGTGTCTCTACGACGAATCGCGTCGCAACGTCGTCCTAGCCGGCCCACCAGCGGCGAAGCGTTCCGAGCCGGTCCGCATGGACGACTGGAACGACTACCGCATCCGCTGCCAGGGCGCTCGCGTCCAGCTTTGGATCAACGGCGTGCAAACGGTCGACTACACCGAGCAGGACCCGAACATCGCACGGGGCGGCATCATCGGACTGCAAATCCACGGCGGCCCGCCGCTGGAAGCCTGGTATCGCAACGTTCGCATCAAAGAGCTTTGAGTAGTACAGTGCTTCCGGGCACCTTCGAGATCCGAGCGACAACGCAACGCCAGGCGGAGCCAATACACGAAATGTGATCGAGAGTATTCGGGAGTAACATCATGCGACTATTGACACTTGACATTCTCACACGCAGGACCTCCCTTCTAGCTTGCGCCATGGTGCTTGCAGCCTTCAGCGCCGGGGCCGTCTGTGCGAACGACACGACCAGTTCGCCCAAGAAGAATGTGCTGTTGATTTATGTAGACGATTTGCGACCCGAGCTGAACTGTTACGGCCAGAGCAAGATTATCAGCCCGAACATCGACAAGCTGGCTGCCCGGTCGCTGGTCTTCAACCGGGCCTATTGTCAGATTCCTGTCTGTATGCCTTCCAGGGTGAGCACATTAAGCGGCATGTATGCACGGTCTACAGGTCAGGGGCATTTGCGTAATCTCTTGCCCAAGGGCTTGCCCTCGTTGCCGGGACACTTCAAGACGCATGGATACGACACGATTTCGATAGGCAAAGTCTATCACTTCAATGACGACGATCCGCAATCATGGACCAAGCGTTATACGGACACCTTCTATGAGCAAACCTTGGTATGTGACGGCTATTGTTCGGGCTACCAATTGGAGGACAACAGGAAAGGATTAACCTATTCCAAGACGGGCAGGAATCGTTCCGCGCTCACAGAATGTGTCGATGCGCCGGACAGTGCTTATCCTGATGGTCTCATTGCGGATACTGCTATAGCCGAACTGAAGAAGCACCGTAAGTCCAAGAAGCCGCTGTTTCTTGCCGCCGGCTTCTATCGACCGCATCTGCCCTGGGCTGCGCCGAAGAAGTACTGGGATCTCTATCGCCGCGAGGATGTCGATGTGGCGAAGAACCAGTTTTTTCCGAAAGGCGCGATCACTCGGAATGGTTGGGGTGACCTCCGGCATTACGGTGATCAGGAGGTTAATGCCGCACATAGTGATCGCGGTTCGTATGATGCAGATAGTTTTCCTGTGCTGTCGGAAGAAAAACAGCGCGAATTCGTGCATGCCTACTGGGCCTGCGTCAGTTTTCTCGATGCCCAGATTGGCCGAGTACTCGACACGCTAGAAGAACAGGGCATGGCGGACAATACCGTGGTGGTGCTTTGCGGCGATCACGGCTGGCAGCTTGGCGAGCACAAACTGTGGTCGAAGTGCAGCAACTACGAGGAAGCCGTCCGGGTGCCGCTGATGGTTGCTGTGCCAGGCATAACCACCGGTGACAAGACCGATGCCCTGAGCGAACTGGTCGATATCTATCCGACCCTTTGCGAATTGACCGGCCTGGCCATCCCCGAACATGTAGAAGGGACAAGCATGACGCCGTTGCTGGAGAATCCCTCACGTCCGTGGAAAAAGGCGGCCTTCAATGTCTGGCTCGGTTCGATGTCCATGCGGACTGACCGATATCGTTTGACCCGCTACAACAAGGCCGTGCCGAAAGGAAGCACGAGTCAACTGCCAAGCACGGGTCGCTACGAGCTCTATGACTATCAGACCGACCCGGCCGGCAACGAGAACCTTGCGGTTGACCCGAAGAATAAGGAATTGCTCGACTCCCTAATCGCCCAGATGGATGCCGGCTGGAAGGCCGCACGCCCGAGCACTGAATGAGACACGGCAGCGAATCCTCCGCCCCGGGTTGCCCGCTGACGTAGTACTCCGTAAGCTAACATGGGCAAGGTGTTGGAGAATACAGAAATGTGTCCCGTAAGGGTCGGCCCTATGCGGGCGGGAAGGGACCATGAGCAGTAAGCCGGACCAATTGACTATTGTGGTGGTGGGTGCGTCGGGCGATTTGGCGCGAAAGAAGATCTTTCCGGCGCTGTTTTCGCTCTACTGCCAAGGATTCCTGCCCGAGCGATGCCAGATCTTCGGCTTTGCCCGGTCTGCGTTGACCGATGCGGACTTTCGGGAGAAGATCACCGAACACCTCACTTGCCGCTACGCACCGGGCGAGTCGTGCGCGGATCGCATGGACGAGTTCCTTGGCAAGTGTCGTTACGTTTCCGGCAGTTACGGCTCGCGGGAGTCGCTGCTGAACCTTTACCAACGGATGGCCGAGGCCGAAGGCGGGCAGCCGACCAACCGGTTCTATTATCTGGCCATCCCGCCGTCCATCTTCCTGGACGTTGCCCATGCACTGGGCGACGCCGGACTGGTAAGTTGTGGCGATCACCCGTGGTCGCGCGTGGTGATCGAGAAACCGTTCGGGCGGGATCGCCAATCGTCCGACGAGTTGATGCAAGCCATGGCCCGAGTCTTCGTCGAGGACCAGACCTATCGGATCGACCATTACTTAGGCAAGGAAGTGATCCAGAACCTGCTGATTCTGCGGTTCGCCAATCTGATATTCGAGCCGCTATGGAATCGCCGGTTTATCGATCGCGTGGAAGTCCTCTGGAAGGAAGATCTCGGCCTGGAGGGGCGCGGCGGTTATTTCGATCAGTCGGGCATCATTCGCGACGTGATGCAGAACCACCTGCTGCAAATCCTGGCGTTGGTGGCCATGGAACCGCCTGCTCGCTTGAATTCCGCCGCCATCGCCACGGAAAAGGTGAAGGTGCTCCGCTGCATTCCTCCGCCAAAGGCTTCCGAGATGGTTTTGGGCCAATATCGCAAATCAGAACGCGGCGGCAGGCAATACCCGGCCTACACCGACGACCCGAGCGTACCGAACGATTCGATCACGTCGACCTTTGCCGCCGCCAAGCTTCAGATTCACAACGACCGCTGGGAAGGCGTGCCGTTCTTCATCCGGGCGGGCAAGGGATTGGATGCGCGGATGACGGAGATCCACATTCATTTCCGCGATCTGCCGGGCGACATGTTTTGCGACACCGATGGTTGCCCCGACGCGAACCAGCTTGTGATCCGCGTGCAGCCCGACGAAGCAATCTACCTATCGCTGGTCAACAAGGTACCCGGCATGAACATGAAGCTCGAATCGAGGAACCTCGACCTCCAATACAAAGAGGCTTTTTCCGAACTGATCCCCGACGCCTACGAAAGCTTGCTCTTAGACGTAATCGAGGGAGACCAGAGCCTTTTCATCCGCCATGATGAGCTGCAGGCCGCCTGGGACGTCTTTACTCCCGTGCTGCATGAGATCGAACAACAACACATCGTACCGGAACCTTATCAGTTCGGCAGCCGAGGGCCGGCGGCCGCAGATCGTTTGATGGCATGAAGATTATCCGATTCGATCACCTCGAAGAGATGGAACAGGCTGCCCGTGCCTTGCTGGTAGAGCACTTTCGTCTCGCCGACCCCGGGCCGCACGCCGTAATGCTCACCGGCGGTTCAACGCCACAGGGTCTCTACCGGAGTCTGACCGCGGCGCCCGACTCGGCGGACGACCGCTTGCACATTCTCATCAGCGACGAGCGCCACGTTCCTTTGGACTCACCGGCCAACAATTTCGCCACGATGCGGCCCATGATCCGCGCCTGGGGAATCGACGATTCACGCGTGCTGCGCGTGCATACCGAAATGCCACTAACTGAAGCAGCAGACCGCTACGACGCCGAGCTTGCCTCGTTCTTCAAACAGGGCGGCCGAATTACGCTGGGAATTCTCGGGCTAGGGGCCGACGGCCACGCGGCTTCCTTGTTCAACGCAAACGACCTGAACCGCGGCAAGGAACGGTTCGCCATCGCCGTACCACGCAAGGAAGGCCCCGATCGCGTTTCGGTCACCCCCGATTTGCTCGCGAAGGTAGAACGCGTGATATTCCTGGTCGCCGGCCCGGAGAAAGCGGCAATAGTACAGAAAATCTCCAGCGACCCCAACGCCGTAGTCGCCGTCCAAGCTGTTCAGAGCGTGTCCCAACTCGAGTTGTGGTACGCGCCAATGCAAGGAACCGGCGAATCGTAGGGTGCGTGAAACGCACCACGAACGCCCAACCCCCCTTTCCGACCTGTGAAAACAATGAAGAGTGCCTCTGAAGTCTTTGGCCTGGCGGTTCTGTCCTTCTTGCTGGCAGCAGGAATACTTGGAGTCTTTATAATGGGTCCTATCGGAGTCGTCTCTGCTCCGGTGCTTGCTCTTTTTGGTTGGTTCTATTTCCCAATTGTATTGGCAGGACATTTCGCGGCTCGGCGCGTTTGGAAAGAAACGACATTTCCACGGATCCCTTTCTGCCTGCTGCTTGCAACCTGCGCCGCGTTACTCTTTTGCTTGATTGGTGTCAAGGAAGAAGGAAAGTTTGTCCAATGTGCTGCCGGCTACTTTTCCGGGGCATTCATTTCCGGTTGCACGTCATTGTGGTTTCTTACAGGCGACCGAAAAGAAAAGGTTGAACACACGGATTCCACGACACTGTAGGGTGCGTGAAACGCACCACAAACACCCTGTTTACCCCAACACGAACAAACCGCCATGACAGCCCTGGTCCGTTGCAAAGCGTGTGGCTACATCATGCGCGAAGATAGAGTGCGGCGCGTGTGTCCGGCTTGTGGGCTGCGGAAGTCGGTGTTTCGGCCGTATAAGGATCGTGTCTCCGCCCGGCGCCGATTGATTGTGAACCTGGACCTGCACCCGATCGCCGTACATTTTCCCCAGGCGTTCGCGGCGATACTGCCGCTGCTGATCGTGGGCAAGATGATGTTTCCCGGCTTCTATGGGCAAGAGATACAGGCCGTCGTTTGCTTTCTGATCCTCGTGCTGCCCCTGACCGCCGTGGCGGCCATCATCAGCGGGCTAATCGACGGGGGGACCAAGCTGAAAACGTTGACGACTCCCGCTTTGATCAAGAAGGCTTCGGCCGCGTTCGCCTTCTTGACCTTTACGGGAATCAATGCGGCAATCGTCTTGCTGTATGGATTCCATGCCGGCACGCAGATCTTTGTTCTGGCCGGCAGCCTCGGCGCGCTAGTCTGTGCCGTGCTGTTGGGTATGATGGGAAAGAAACTGATCGAGGCGATTCTTCCCGGGTAACGCCGTCGGCCTCCGCTACTTACGGACCGCCGACGTGTAGCGCTGCGGCTGTTCCTGGAATCGGGCCAACGTGTCAGGGCTGGAGAACATGTAGAGCCGATCTTCGTACGTGACGCAGTAATCCGTCTTTCCCTCGACCTGGCGTCGGGATTCGACCAGCAACACCGGATCGAACCCGGCACACCGCGGCGCGAATCGGCTCGGATCCGCCAGGAAGGCTTGCTGTTGCTGCCGGCCGGCAAACACGTAGGTCCGCCCTTGATAGGTCGTTGTGAAGGTCTTGTCGCCGGGTACCCATTGTTCGTGGGTGCCTAGCTCGACAGGGCAAAAACCACCCAACGCCTTCGGCCAGCTTTCGTGGTGTACGGCAGGTTCCACTCGGCTAAAACTCTTCGGCAGCGGAGCTTCCGATTCATCTACGACCGAGGCCGGTGATGGGAAAAACGCCGTCTTGCGCAACGTTCGGCTCGCCGTGGCCAAGGTGGCGGCCGTTGCCCGAGGTGTATCGCCACGGAACCCCGGGTGCAAGGCCCCGATCCAATCGACTCGAAGCGTCTTGGCCGCCGGTTGTTCTTCCGCCGGTGTGGTCTCGGGGGCTTTCGAAAGCTCTGGTTCCTTAGGCTCTTGAGGTTCGTCTTGTGCCAAGGGCGATTCGGGCTTCAGCGGTTTGGGGTCGTCGCCTTGCGGCAGATCGTTGGGCTCTTCGGCAAGCGGTCGTGTGGCCGCTTTCGGCATGGTCGCCCCTTCGCCCGGGATCGAAGGTTCCTCCACGGGCGGTTCCAACGGCAAAGAATCGCCGGGATCCAGCGGCAAAGCGGGCGGATCCTCGCGGGGGATCGGGACACTCGGCGTGCTCGGCTCTTTCCTTAGGTTGTCGGGCATCAGGTTGTAGGGCATCAAACTGTCGGGCAGGGTGGGCAAGATCGAGTCCTGTGCGGGTGGAATCACCGGCGGCAAGATTCCCCCTTCGGCCGAAGGTTCAATGATCGGTGGTTCCACGGGAGGGATGAGTTCTTCGAACGGCAGCCGGGGCTGTGGAGGCACCTGGGGCGGCTCAGCCGGCTTGGGAGTCGGCACTTGTTCCAGGCCCTTGGGCGTCGAGATGACTTCCGCGCCGATCGACTGGGGAAACACGATGTCGGGCCGCTGCTCGCCCGGCCACTGGCGCCAGACGGTCCGAAAGTAGCCAAACTCCGCCGTGTTGGGAATGCACGGTTTACAGCCGCAAGGACCATGTGGATGCCTCAGGCACGGTCCGGCCCAAGCCGCATTACCCAAAGTCAACAGCCCCAGCACCAGCGTGCTTAATCCCAACCCTACCGCGTACGTCAAACGATTCGATCTAGCCATCAGCTTACCCCCTTTTGTCCGAGTTCTTCGCTCGGCAAGGAATTCGGTTTCGGTTCTCTTCAACGCAGGATCATGAAAGGTATTCGTTCATCATTCCGGGCCCGGGAAACCGCGGCGGCGTCCTCGAGTCAGGCGACGAGTTTTATCGTCGACTCAGATTGTAGCTCCGTCCTGTCGTCTGCATGGTACGTGCGGTCGAAGCGCCGAACGAGCTGAAGCCGAGCAGCCGTTCGACCGGCGCCGTTACCTTGTTAATGAAGTTGGTCAACGCAATCGTGCTGTTATCGGCGATGAAGACCCGATCGTTCGGCATGATCTGGTAGTTTGTTGCCGTTCCGCCACCCTGGGCAATGGCGTCCCAGTCGACGTTCAGGATCTGTTCGTAGCCGAACCCGTCCGGCGCCGGTCGAGCAATCCAGATGTTCTTGGTGGATACTTGCGACAGACCACCGACGTTGGTGATCGCGTCCAAGACGGTCTCGTTTCCAGTAAACGGAATCCGCACGATGTTGTCTCCCACGCCGGCCCCGGCCGAGATCACGTAATAGATCTTGCTGTTGAAGGCGAGCATGTTCAGGGCCACTTCCGGCGAATCGAAGTATTGCGAGAGGTGCTTCTCGATCAGTGCCTTGCTCTGGGCCAAGGTCTTACCGGCCAAGTGCACCGAACCATACTGGCGCAGATTGATCGTCCCGTCGGGCACAACCAAATACTCGCCGGTAATCGGCTGTGTGCCGGACGACCGAGCCAACTGGACCGACACCACCGGCTCAGCAAGGAATTGTCGCAGGTGCTCGTCAATCACCTTTTCGATCTCGTCGATGGTCATCCCGATTACGCGAACCGACCCGTATAATGGTCCGAGGATGACCGTTCCTTCGGCCTCCACCAGGTAGTGCTTGTTGATCGGGTAGTCCGGGATCGCGCCGACGACCTGGATCCGCAGCACATCGTAAGCCTCGGTCCGATAGGGCGGCAGCGGAACTTGCTTGAGCATCTCCAACTGCAATATGTCGGGCGGCTCGATCCGGTAGGCCGGCATGGAAATCATCGATAACTCACGCGGCGGCTCCTGTTCCGAGGAGACCGGCGCCTCGAGCGACTGATCGTAAAAATCGATCGTCTGGCAACCGGCCGATCCGAGCACGGCCAACGCCGCAGTCACGGTCCACGCAAACGTCCAAATGGAGGGGCGGACTTCGCTCATCGTTTGTCTTTCCGAAATAGACTCCGCCGAGCGGACACAAGAGGTCTCTCAACCACGATGGTCGACAGCAACTCCCAGTTCCGATTTTTCTGGTCCGATATTTCCAGCTCCGACTCGGCAATAAACGGCTGACGCAGGGAGTTTGGGGGGAATGCGCGGGACAGGAAGTCGTTGCCGCGCAGGAACCCTCAAAGTTCCCCTAGTCAACGCTGTCGGACTAATCGGCAAAGTCGACCAGCGACTTGAGGCGCTCCCGGAATTCCACCACGAAAAGGGGGTGTTCAAATCGTTCAGCAACCAGTTCTTGTCGCAAACCGCCAAGAAAGCGGCTGAGGATTTCTCATACCCGGGAACGAGAGGAGGTATCGCGCGCAGAGACCCGGCTACATAGCCCCCCCCCTTCCCTCCTTTCCCATTTTTCCTCACTACCCCCAAACGGCCGTTGACTCGCCGATGAAGTCTCACTAGGATTCCGCTCCGTAGTCGGTTGCGACGATGTCGGCGGGGGACGAACTTCAGCCTCGGTAGACGCCTGTGCGAAAGAAAAGACGCACGATTCTGCTGGTCAGCTCAGCCGCGCTGACCGTTCTTGCTTTGGGCCTCTTAGCCGCCTACTGGGCATCCCAGCAAGTGCCCGACTTCTACGCTGAAGCAATCAAGGCCGATTCCGTGACCCAGCGCGACGACAGCGACGAGATGCTCCGCCAGTCCTTGGCGCTGGGGAGCGACATCCGCCGCCCGGGGCAATGGCAGGCCCTGTTCACCGACCGGCAGATCAACGCTTATCTGGCTGTCGGTCTGGTCGAGAAGCATCCCGAGGTCCTGCCCGAGGACATCCGAGATCCACGGATTGTGATTCGGCCCGATTCGGTAGTCTTCGCCTGCCGCTTGCGACAGGGCCGCCTCGACAGCGTGGTCAGCTTGACCGTCGAGCCGTCCTTGCCTGAGCCGGGTGTGTTGGCCTTGAGGATTCGCAACGCCCGGGCCGGCAGGCTGCCGTTGCCCTTGGGTAAGATCCTCGATCACATTTCGGAAACCGCACGTCGCAGCGGTGTGGCTCTGCGCTGGCAACAGGCCGACGGAGATCCGGTGGCCCTGATTCGGCTTTCCTCTTTGGTCGAAAACGAGGGAAAGTCGTGGCAACTCGAAACGCTTCGACTAGGGCAAGGGGAAATCTATGTTGCCGGAACCACCGAAAGTCAGGACCCCGACGAGCCGGAAGGCTTCTAATACTACAACGCTATGTTGGCGGAACGATCGTTTAGCGGTGGCACACTACGATCCCTGGATCGTCAGGTGCCATTGCTGGGGGTCTTCCGCGAGTTGCCCTAGCGTGGCACCTCCGGTAAGCTTCTCGCCGCTGAAGTCAATCACCCATTGCGTCTCGTCTTGGCGAACGATCTGGCAAGAGCCATGATCCCATCGGGTTACCGTGCCGCGATCATCGGCGACGGGACCTTCGTAGTCCAAATACATCGGGCGATGGTCGGCCAACCGTCGGCAGGTCATCTCCACGCCCGGTTCCGGCGGCTGCGGCAACGACCACGCGTTGAGCACGTCACCCGATTCCAGCAACAGGTCCCAATGCAACCCCTGCGGACTGTCGTGACAAAGAACGGCGAAACGGGGCACGGTAGTTGATAGTGGTTAGTGGATAGTGGATAGTATTTGGCGGCTGTATTAACTAAGTCACGCTGTAAAGCTTCTTTCTTCCCACTAATCACTATCCACTACTCACTACCAACTACCTCCGTCGTCGTTTCGGCAGTGACCGGTTTCGGCAGGTCGGGGCTGGAGACCGTGACTCGCAGGCTGACTTGGCCCCGTTGCTGGGCAGTGACGCGGACGCGGTACGTGACCGTTTGGCCGGGGGAGATCTCGGGAAGCGGAGCGAAGCGCACCGTTTGCTTTTCAACCGTGGCGGGCGTGGGACCGTCGGAGCCGATGCGATCGGGTGTCATTTCCGCGGGTACTGTGACCACGAGCGTGGCTTGGCTGATCGAAGACGTGCCCTCGTTGGTTATGCGGATTTCATAGGTCAGCCCCTTGCCGACGGACACCGGATCGCGCCAATCGGCGACTGTGACGGTCAACCGGCCGGTCGTCTCGTGAATGACAAGACACGCTTCGTCTTCGGCTATGGTCCCTTGGGCGTCGGAAACGGATACGCGGTTGCACGCCCGCGCGTTGGCCGTACGGCACGTACACTCGACTTCGAACTGGCTCGTCTCGCCGGGAGCCAACGAGTCGATCGTCCAAGCCAAATCGTTGCCTTCCAGGCGGTATCCTTCGGTCGCACGGTCCGGGCGCAGCGACGCATCGTATCGGTCGGTCACTTTCAGATTGCTCAGCCGTGTATCGCCCGTGTTGGTCACATCGATCGTGAAACGAAGTTCCTGCCCCACGCGACGGCTCAGGTTTTCTGCGTCCTCGCCCGGGCGAGTGGCCACCGACTTCTTGACCGACACGCTCGGACGTCCGGTCGATGGCTGCGTCGTTGGTTGGGTCGGCTGTTCGACGGCCGTAACACAACCTTCGGCGGTCGACCTGATTTCTCCTGGGCCGGTCACCTCGACCGTATGGCAAAGTCGTCCGGCTCGGGTCACGCGGAACGTGACGCCCACCTCGCTCGATTGGCCCGGCTCCAGCGAGCCCAGTTCGCGTTCGATCGGGCTGGGAGCCTTAGCGTGTTCCAGTCCTGCGCCGAAACGGTCCTTCAGCAGCAAATCCTTCAACGCCACCCCAGAGCGATTGGTGACGACAATTCGGAACGTGGCCTCGCCGCCGACCGTGGCTTCACTCGGGCCGGTTACCCGAACGTCGATCGAAGGTGTTGTGGCCGTGGTCACCGCGCAATCGTTGGCCTTCAGTCCGTCGGCCGCCGTGACGTCGGCACAATTGGTGATGCTTCCTTGTCGCGTCACGCGACACGTCAACGCGAACGAGCGACTTTCACCCGGCCCCAGTCGACCGATTCGCCATTGGAGCTTTCGACCGCTGAGTTGGGCCGCCGGCGAACTCTCCAGATGCGTCAGGGCTTCCGGCAACGCGTCGCTAAGCACCACGTCCTCGGCCGCCATGCCGCCGGGGTTGGATACCTCGATTCGATATTCGACCGTGCTACCCAGCGCGGCCACGGCGGGTCCCGTCTTGCGGATGGCCAGATCGGCGGCGGTCCATGTCTTGGTGGTCGTGCCGCTGCCGACGACCAGTTGTCGGCCTTGGGTCCCACCCAGACCGGCCGGGCGAATGACTTGAATGGTGATCGTGTTGATACCCGGACACGGTTCCTTCTGGAACAGCTCGACGGCTGCCTGACCGGCCTCGTCGGTAACGACCTCGATCGACGGTGCGCCGTCCGGCGCGAAACCGGCCGGTGGCCCGTCGGAAATCTCGTATCGCACCCGCCAGCCCGGAGAGGGACACTGGTTCGAGTGGCGCAGTACGGTGGTCGTCATCACGTGGCGGGTACCGGCCGGATTGATGGCCGGCGGGGGGAAACTCCATTGCGCGTCGACCCAGTGGATCGTGGCGTTTCGCATGCGACCGTCCCAAGGATGCACCTCGGGGGCGTAGACCGACACGTGGCTGCTTCCTTCAACCGGCGAGGTGACGGTAATCCATCCCTGCCCGGCGAGAACGCAAACGTCGTCCGCGGTGGTCGGCGTACCGCGGTCCAGATGGAGATATTGTCGCGAGGTACTGCCGACGGCGAACGTGTTGTCGATCTTTCGCGGTCGGTTGAAATCCCCGAATAGGAAATCGACCGGTCCGTTTTTCCCGACCGCCACGAAATGGCCCACTCCACCGGATGAAAGGGACCATTCCAAGCGACGATTCGTTCGCAAGTAATTGTCAGGACCCCGAACGCCGGCGATCAACACGACCTCGCTGCCGACCGGCGCGACCGTGGTCTTTGGCGAAAGCGTAACGGCTATGTCGTCATCCGGCTGTTGGGCGTCCGGTTCGGCGTTGGAACCCGGGTTGGCGGCGACGGGGTCCTGGATAAAGAACCGCTCGCCGGTCGGATCGATCCGCGGCATTCTGCTATAGGCGCAGCCGGAGACCATTAGCGCGCATAGCATGAGCGCCTTGATTGCTGCGCGATTCCTTGCTACCCGACGCCACATGGCCCAATCCTCGACCTTGACGGCCTCTTCACGATCCCCCTTGGCATACTATCCCACCATAAAAAGGCTACCATGCAATTGGGCAAGATGGGGATTTTTTTCAACATCAAACGTTGCAAGAAGGCAACACGCCCGCACAACCGACACAGCCCTTCCAGTCGGGGGCCAAACAAGTGACGTGCCACGGCTGTGTCAGCCGTGCCCAAATTGGGACAGAGCTTCCCCGAACTTCACACGGCCGACACGGCCGTGGCACACTTGTGAACAATCCCCGATTATCGGCCGCTGAAGATGCCGGTGGCGTACCAGACGCCGTTGGGGCCACGCTGCATGTCGTAGCCGTAGTAGTCGTACTGCGATCGGACCTTGCGCCAATGGCCCGACGAATGGCGCCAGCATCGTACACACTCGATAGCCGCGTCGATCATACTCTCACCCGGCCAGCTCTCGGCACAGACTTCGCTGGCGGTCAGCCCCATCGGCATCTTGCCGTTGATCTGATGGAACCGCGATTCCCATTGATGGTGACCCTGACGTCGGATGCGGGCCTGGTGCGCCGAATGCTTTTTCGCTTCCCGAAGTAGCGTGGGATGGATTTCCCCGTCGGTACTCTTGGGATGCTCGGGGTGGGTCCGTACGGCGTAGACGAGCGTTCGCTGAGTCAGCGTGCCGGGCGGAAGCCCCAAGATCGTGACCATCTGTTGCGAGGTGTACGAGAAGCGTCTGGTCATGGGAAACGTGCTGACCACGTCACCGAAATACTCGGTCTGCTCGTCGACGAAATCCAGGATGGCCACTCCCGGTTCGCCACGCATTTCCCCGAACTCCGGGTGATCGATGGCCGGGAGCGTTTTGTCCTTGAACGTAATCAGTGTGTTCAGCGGCAGGCGCACACACACGTAATCGGCCAACCTTTCTTGCACGGAAGGGGCGCCCAAGATGTCGAGTTCAAAGCGCCGACAAAACAGGAACCGCCGGGGATTATGAAGAAAGATCAGCAATCTCTTGTGCTCGAGTTTTGCCTGCTCGACGGCCTGATCGAAGTCGCACTGCCAACAGTTGGCCCCGGACGGTCCTCGTTCTCTGTTTCCGGCCCCGCCGTTGGCTACCTCGGCGATTCTCTCTTCCGACAACGTTCGTTGGGCGTAGGCTTCTCGACGCGATTGCGGCGTTCCGGCCGGCAAGTTGAGAATAACCAGCAATTGCCGCGCCGAGTAGCAGCGATCCCGTGTGAACGGAAACGTATCAACTACGCACGCGAAGTATTTGGCATCGCGGCTCGCGAAGTCCAAGATGGCAATGCCCTGTTCCCCCAGCAGCCCCCGAAAACTCGAGTGTTCCATCAGGGCCAACTTCCCACCCTGTGAGGGAATCTGCACGTCGACAGGCAAACGGACGCAAACCATCTCTTGCAGTTTCTCGACCACGGCCGGCTCGACCAGACTGATCATCTCGAACGTGTCGCGCAGGCCGTTGTCCCTCGGCTCATAGAAGAAGACGAACATCATCTTACCCTGCTGCTTGGCCTGATCCACGGCTCCGGCGTAGTCGGCCTGCCAGGTGATTTGCTGGGGTGCCTCATCGGCGAAGAGTCCCGTCACGGAAAAAGCGGCCAGCAAGCCAAATGAGGTGATCCTTGCGGATCGGGCGCATTCATACAATCGGTGCATCGGCTCTCCTCGAAGGTTGAGCAATCGGTGTGTCGTGCCGGTCGAGCTACGACCGGTGTGCCGTCCGTGAAGAGATTGATCCGAAGCTCCAGCTCCGGATTCGCGTTCGCTTGGACTGAAGGCAGCCGCGAGCGATCAGAGAAATCCGCCGGGGATCCTCAGGCTCGCTGTTGCCGGCTCGGGGTGGGTGTTGGGTGGGCTCAAATGTCTCTCGTGATTTGCCGGGGAGCTCGAACTGCTCTCAAAGGCTTTCCACACCGGATGTTTCTCCGGTTTGGAAGCCCTTGTTGGCAAGGCTCGTGTTGTTCGATCGTGTCCGACTTGGTAAGTTACATGTGCTAAGGTGAATTTACTGGTTTATTGGCCGCTGTCTGTTCATGCTGTGCATTCACCACAGAGCACCTAATCTACTGAACGCCGAAATTGCTGTCTACCTCCCTGGTAGGCAGAAAACAACCTACCCAGAAAAGGGGGTGTCGTGATGTTTGTCCGTTTACCCGCGGTGTGCGCCGCACTACTTGCCGTAACACTATGCTGGAACACGACTTGCTGCGGACAGGAGACGGCCGATCTGCCCGAGATGTGTCGCCAAGCCAAGGAGAATTTCCGTCCCCTGAGCGAAACCGACCTGCAGCAGGCCAAGCAGCAACTGCTCGAAGCCGTCGACCGGCTCGACCAAAGGCTCGCCGAGGATGGCCCCAATGGTGCCGCCTGGCGGAAATATCTCAAATGCGAGAGCTTGGTAACCCAGCTTGACAGCGAAGGCGCGGCCGATCTGAGTGAGTTGAATGCGATCTACAAGCGGTTTGCCTCCTCCCATGAGGGACTCGGGCTGGTTTGGTTCATCGAGGTTCGCCACGCCTTGCGGCAGTACTTGGCGGTGGCCCGATCGATCGGCAACGCACAATTGGAGGCCGGCTACCAAGGTTTGATGGATACGCTGGCCGACCGCCTGCAAGCCTATGCCGAGGCGCCGAGCGCGAAAGAGGCCCTGGTGATCGCGGACGCCGTCCGTTGGCTGCAAGATGCCCGACAGGCGCCCGAACTGCTTGAGGCCATCTCGCAACATCTGACCCATCCGAACCTGTTCCTAAAGGTCTCGGGCAAGGTAATCGACGCGGGTATCGGCGAACCGGTGGATGACACGGCGCCGATTCGCGACGTTATTTTGAAAACCAACATTTATGGCACTGGGCATACGGTCGGGCAGACGCACGTGGAACTGTTTCCCGACACCCGACGCGGTGTGATCGATACGGTACTGCTGGGAACGACGCGCTCGAAGCAGATCGGCTACCACGGACCGGTGCGCATCTACAGCCGGGGTACGACCCGCATCGGCGCAAGGAAGCGGCTCTGGATCGACGCTATGGGACTGCACTCCTTTCCGGCCGTTTCCAACGCCGTGACCGACACGACAATAACCGCGATCCGCGCGAAGCGAAGCGGCGGACTGATTGAAAAGTTCGCTTGGAAGCAGGTGGGTAAACAGAAAGCCGAAGGCGAAAGGATTGCCGGTAGGCATGCCGAGCGGCGCGTTAACCAACGGGTTGACGAGCAAGCGGCCGAAATGCTGGCTCGTGTGAACGAAGCCTTTATCGGCAAGTTCCGGCGTCCGTTGCTTCAGCGCAAGTTGTTCCCGCAACAGCTTCAATTCAGCACCACGAAAGAAGCCTTGCAAGTCGTCGCCTTGCAGGCGGCGACCGATCAATTGGCCGCGCCGTCGACGCCCCCGGCATTAGCACCCGAGGCCGACCTGACCTTGCAAGTACACGAGTCGATGATCAACAATCTGGCGGCCGGCGCGCTGGGGGGATTGCTGCTTAAAGAGGAGTCGTTGCAAGCAACGGTGACCGATCTGCTCGGAGAGCTACCCGAACGGATGCAAACCCCCGAAGACGAACCGCCTTGGGCCATCACCTTCGCCCGACGACTACCGATCTCCGTACATTTCGCCGACGATGCATTCACGGTGACGATCCGCGGGCGTCGTTTTTACAAAGGCGAAGACCGCCACCCGGGCATGAACATCACGGTCACCTACAAGATCGTCGAGGCCGAACAGGGCTTCAAGGCCATCCGGCAAGGCGGCGTGGAAGTTCTTCCGCCAGGATTCGATCCCAACGGTGATAAGAAACTGTCCACTAGCCAGGTCATCATCAGGAAACTGTTGCAACGGCGATTCGAGGACCTCTTCCAGGAAGAGTTGATCGGGCAAGGCCTGGAGTTGCCGGGTCGATGGGCTCAGGCCGGCAAGATGATGCCCGTGACCTTGGTCTGCCGAGACGGCTGGCTGAGCGTGGCCTGGAAATCGACCCCAGACCAATCGGATACCGCCAAGGCCCGCTAGCGCGTACAATGTCGTATTGTCCTGACGTAGTCCATGTGTCAATGTGTCCATGTGACGGGGATCCTATCATGAGCCAGTTTGTCGAGATCTCTTTCGACTGCCTGCCGCTACGGTCCGTGGGCCGGTTCGAGCTGCCGGTCGACAGTTCGCCGGAACATCAAGCCTTGTGCACGCGGATCAAACGGGCGGCCGACAAGCACGGACTGTACAATACCTACTATCTCTACCAGGCCAAGTGCGTTTTCCATCTGACCAACGATCCCGAGATCGGCATGATCGCCCTGCACTTCGAAGGAACCGTCTTGACCGACGAAGACGACAGCAAGACGATCACCTGTGACCTGACGACCAGCCTGGACGGCGAAACGTGCGATTGGCTGACCGAACCGGTGGTCGAGTGGTTCTCCGAGGCGGTCGGCCGGGCCGTGCAGGTCGAATTCGACCGCTACATGGCCGCCGGAGACCTCGGCAAAACGGTTGCCCGGCTCGAGCAGATGCACGCCGACAGCGACGAACACGGCGGTTTCATGGGCATGGGGCTATAATCCCCAGCATTATGCTCGAGGGGCGCGTCGTTTAGCGGTCGGGCTTGCCCGACGTTCTTTTGCGGTAATCGCCGCAACTTCTTACCCAGCAAACCTTTACGTTCCTCTCGTCACCGAAAGATAGGACGTGTTCGCTAGATACGCAGCCTGCGCCCTATGCGCAACTACACCCGTATTTTCCGATAACGAAGAATCTTCAAAGTTTGCCGGTTGGGGTGCCGATACGAAGTTTGCCGATATATCCGGCCGGCGGACCGCGTATGGTGCGCCGGCCTTCGATACATTGACCCGGGGGGGAAGATGAACCGATTCCTAGTCGCGTCGTCGACGCGTTTCGAGAAGCGGGCAGCTTCCCGGAGCGTTGCCTACGGTGCGGCGAAAACCGCAACAGGAACGCAGTTCGATGAGCCGGCAATACTCCCCCCTTCTCCGCAGCGTCATTCTTGGGGCCCTACTCGCCAGCGGCCTTTTTGGATGTAGCGCCCAGCAGCCTTTCTACTTCCACGAGGACGGTGACCTCTCGCATTATCTGGATGTGGCCACCGAAATCGAGTATCCCGACCTGGAAGCAGAGAGCCTCGACGAGGTCAACGGATCCATACGACCTTTCTCGCTGGAGAATCACGACACGCGGAACTATTGGGATTTGACCCTGGAAGAGGCGGTGCAAAACGCCTTGGCCAACAGCAAGGTGATGAAGTCGATCGGAGGGCAGGTCCTCGGCGCATTCAGTGGCGCGCCCGAGGCGTTGACCCGTTCACCCGAGGCCGTACCCACCGTCTATGACCCGGCCCTGATCGAGACGAATCCGCGTTTCGGTACGGAGGCGGCCCTGTCGGCCTTTGATGCCCAGTTCACCAGCAGTGTCTTTTGGGAAAAGAACGACGCCCCGCGAAACCCGTTGGTCTTTCTCGGCTCGGAAGACGTCTTCCCGCGAAGGTTCAAGCAGGACGTGGGCAGCTTCCAAGCCCAACTGTCGAAGACGGCGGCCACCGGCGGCACCTGGATCATGCGTCACAATGTGCAATACGACAAGCAAAACGTTTCGCGGCTGTTCACCAGCGACTGGAACGTCAATCTCGAGGCCGAATTCCGCCAACCGTTGCTGCAAGGCGGCGGCGTGAACTTCAACCGCATCGCCGGCCCGGGCGCAATTCCCGGATTCAACAACGGCGTGATGATCGCACGAATCAACACGGACATCGCCTTGGCCGACTTCGAGGCCGGTGTGCGTAACCTGGTCTACGACGTGGAAATTGCCTATTGGGAACTGGCTTTCGCCTACCGGAGCCTGGATGCGGTGATTGCCGGACGCGACGCCGGTTTGCAGTCGTGGCGGTATGCCAAGGTCGAGTTTGACGTCGGCACCGGCGACATCCTCGACAAGGCCCAGGCCGAGGCCCAGTACCACCTGTTCGTCAGCGTCATGGAGCGGGCACTGAACAATGTGTATGCGACCGAAAGCAAGCTGCGATACCTGATGGGGCTGGCCGCCACCGACGGGCGAATGATCCGACCGGCCGACGAGCCGACCGTGGCCAAGGTCTATTTCGATTGGGACGAAGTCGTGGCCGAGTCCCTTTGCCGAAGCGTCGAACTGCGAAGACAGAAGTGGCAGGTCAAGCGGCGGAATCTGGAACTGATCGCCGCGAAGAACTACCTCTTGCCACGACTTGACGCCACGGCCCGCTATCGTTGGTTGGGGTTGGGCGACCACTTGATCAATCCGGGCGGCACGGGTATCGAGTTCGACAACGCCTACGAGTCGATGACCACCGGCGACTTCGGGGAATGGAACTTAGGCTTCGAGGCGAGCATCCCGATCGGCTTCCGCAAGGAGATGTCGGGCGTCCGCTATGCCGAGTTGAACATCGCCCGGGAGCGGGCCCGCTTGCAGGAGATGGAACTGGAAGTCAGCCACCAACTGGCCCATGCCATCCGCGAGACGCAGGCGGCCTTGAAGCTGGCCAACACGAATTTCAACCGTCGCATTGCGGCCAAACAGGAGGTCCAGGCGGCCGAGAGCAAGAAGGAAGCCGGCCTGCAGGGCTGGCGGATGTCGGAGGTGCTCGATGCCCAGCGGCGGCTGGCCGAGGCCGAAAGCGATTTCTACCGCTCGGTGTTCGACTACAACAAGGGCATCGCCGAGGTCCACTACCGCAAAGGCTCCTTGCTGGAGTATAATGGGGTTCACTTGACCGAGGGCCCGTGGACCGGGAAGGCCTATTTCGATGCCCATCGGCGTGCTCGGCAGCGTGACGCAAGCGTTTACCTCGACTATGGGTTCACCATGCCCAGCGTGATCAGCCGCGGCGCCTACCAGCAGCAGGCGGGCACCGGACCGGTCATCGAGGAGGGGATGATCGAAGGGATCGGACTGCCGGACATAGAACTGGAAGAGCTTCCCACGCCAACCGCCGAGCCCATCGAATCATCCGACGAGCCGGACACGACGGAACCCGAACCGCTCGACCTGCAAACCAAGGCCGAGCCGGAAAGCGGCGGGCCGGAGCTTCGGATGCCGAAGAACGCTCGATGGTCGGTGGCCAAGAAGGCGGCTCCTACCAGAGCGAGTAAAGTGGCCGGCAAGAGAGCGTCGAAGTCGTCGGCCGTGAAGAGGGCCTCGTACGAAGAACCTCTCAGCAACAAGGCAAAGCCCAAGCGTTCGACAAGTGCTCGCAAGAAAGTGGACAACGGTGCCTGGGTAAGTTCAAAGAGCTCGACAGGTCGAAAGCATGAACGTAACACGACTCCGCCGGCTCGTCCAAATGATCGGACTGCTTCAGGCTGGCAGCGGGCACAACGCGGATAGCTTGGCCTGCGAGTGCGGCGTTACACGTCGAACCGTCTTTCGCGACTTGAAGACTCTTCAAGAGTCGGGCGTGCCGATCGAATTCGATGAACTGCGGCAACGCTACTGCATTCCGACCGCCTACTACCTTCCTCCGACCAACTTCACGCCGGAAGAAGCCCTCTCGCTGATCGTGCTGTGCAACGAACTGGGAGAGCGTCGCGGGCTGCCGTTTCTGAGCCCCGCACGCAAGGCGGCCATGAAGCTCGAAGGGAGTCTTTCTCCGCAACTTCGCAAGCTGTTGCAAGCCGTCGGCGGCACGGTCAAGATCCGGCCTGCACGCACGTCGTCCCGGGCGGAGCAACAGCCCGTGTTCGATCAATTGGTCGAAGCCCTGGCGAATCGTCGTAGCGTGCGGATTCAGTACGACAGCTTCGCGGAAAGAAAGACGATTATTACGCGGCTGAATCCCTATCGGTTGCTCTTCAGTCGGCGAAGCTGGTACGTGATCGGTCGCTCGTCGTTGCATCGCGCCACGCGGACGTTCAACCTCAACCGGGTGCTCGATCTGAAATCGCTGGACGAGCATTACGAGTTCCCCCGCGGATTCTCGATCGACCGCTACTTGGGTAACGCCTGGCATCTGATTCCCGAGCCGGGCCCCGATTTCCAGATCGTGGTACGTTTCCGCCCCATGGTGGCCCAAAACGTGGCCGAGGTCGGCTGGCACAAGACCCAGCGGGTGGTGCAAAACGACGACGGCACCATCGACTTCCACGCGACCGTCTCGGGCCTCAGTGAGATCTCCTGGTGGATCCTCGGCTACGGCGATCAGGCCGAGGTGCTCAAACCGGCCCAGCTACGTCGGATCATCGCCGATCGCGCCACCCGAATGGCCCGAATCTACGAAAAACGGTAGTGCCTCACGGGAGTGCGTCACTCAGGTCGGCGTGTGGCAAAACATGGCTCGGCCCCAGAAAAACGGGTATCCCGGGCTTCGACTTCGCGGGCTCGCGTTCTATAATGGTTGCTTACCACGACACACGATCCGAGCAAACAACCATGTTCTTCTCCATCGACGGCGGCGACGGGACCGGAAAATCGACCCAGGGTAAGCTGTTTTGCGAGTGGTTGCGAGATTTGGGCCACGACGTGGTCACCTGTCGCGACCCGGGCAGCACGCCGCTGGGTGAAAAGATCCGCACACTGTTGCTCGATCACCACGACCTGGAGATCCACCGCCGCAGCGAAATGCTGCTCTATATGGCGGCCCGGACCCAATTGGTCGAACAGATCATCCGCCCGGCCTTGCAACAAGGCAAAACGGTCGTCTCGGACCGTTATCTGTTGGCCAACGTGGTCTACCAGGGCCATGGCGGCGGGTTGGACGTCGAGACGCTTTGGCAGTTCGGCCAGATCGCCACCGACGGGCTGATGCCCGACTTGACCCTCGTGCTCGACGTGCCGGCCGACGTGGCGGCCGGACGCTTGACCGGCCAACTCGACCGCATGGAGCAACAGGGCGACGCCTTCCATGGACGCGTCCGCGAAGGGTTCCTAGCCGAGGCCAAGAAACGCCCCAACGAGATCGTCATCATCGACGCCACGGGCCCCATCGACAAGGTCCAAGCCGCCATCCGTCAGGCCGCCAAAGAGGCGATGCCGGGCGATTGATTCGACCCACCCTACTTCTTGACTCCCGCCTTGAACTTCTTGGCCACTTCCTTCGGTCTTAATGCGCGGCGATAGATATTCACGCCGGCGATCCGCCCTAGGACCTGGTAGCCGGGTTGCTGGCTGGAGTATTGGCCGACGACCAGCGGGCCGGGCCAACGGGTCTGGTTGATCGTGCAGTCGAGCGCAGCCACTTGTTTGCCGTCCTGGTAGAGACATGCCCGGCGGCCGTTGAACGTGCCGACCAGATGGACCCAACGACCGACGACCGGGCTGCCGCCGTCGCAGCTTACGCCGCCTAAGTACCATCGCCAACCGCCGCCGAAGCGCTGCAAGAACCAGCCGCTTGAGCCGAACCCGCCGCAAGCGACGACGACCGGCATCTGCGTTTCCTTGTCGAAAAAGAACCAACACTCGACCGACACTGGTCGATTCAACTCGAACTCCGGCAGGTGCTCGAACGTCACAAACCCGCCCGCGCTCAACTCGAGCACACCGTCGGCAACCGTGGCCCCGTTGTGCAACTGGCCCTTGACCGACTCGCCGGCAAGGAGTGTTGCGGCCGTCTCCTGCTGGAAGTTGGTGGCGAATACGGGCTCCTTAACCTCGGGTAGGGGCGTTGCCTCGGCCGGGTTAGATGAGGGACTTTGTTGCCCACGACGGTCGATCGCGAGGATCGAGTAGGCGTACTTGGCGCCGGCCTGTACGTCCAGGTCCGAGTAGCTCCGCATCAGTACCGGCTTCGCGTTGACCTTCACCGCTTCGGCGCCGGCATTGGCCCGGTAGACGTCGTAATGCACGCCGACCCCTTCACTCCCCTTCCACTTCAACACGACTTCGCCCGGGAGCGGTCGGGCGCTCAGCTCGGTCGGCACGGCCGGCGGCGGTGGCTGCGGGACGTTGATCGAGACCAGCGCAGGCAGGCTCCGCTGCTGGCCGAACTTCAGCACGATCGCATAGTGTTGCATACCGACTGGCGGCGTCAGGTCGACGTGTTTGCCGGCCGTCGTTTCGACCAGCAAAGTCGAATCGTCCGGCGTGAAGATCGACACCGTGCTGCGATGCACCTCGAATTGCAACCCAATTGTCTGGCCCGTTCGTGGCCAGGATAGTTCGACCGCATAGTCCGATCGCAGTCGGGCGGCTGGCGGCGGGGCAAAGTCGGGTACTTGCGGCGGAACTTGGATGCGGATCTCACCCGGCGTGATCTCGGCACCCGGCATGTCGACGCGCGGTTTGGACAACGCTTCGATCCGGGCCTCTCGAATGACGGCCAGCATCTCCCGGTAGTGCGGATCGTCGGCCGAGGCAAACGTGATGTGCTCTTCGCCACTGGGGTCCCACTCGGGCTGCTTGGTTGGGTATTTCACGTCGGGCGGCTGCTGGCTTTGATCGACCAACGGGTAGCCGTGCTTCGCCTTGCGTTTCCGGCAGAAGGCCACGCCCAGCCCGCGCTGCGACTTGGCCATCGGCGCGCGAAGAATGCGGCTATGCTCGGGCGTTTGCAGGTTGACCCAGTCGTTGCCGATATGGCCCTTCGCGTGGCACTGGGTGCAGCCGGCCTGCTCCATGGCGGTCGACAGCGGTCCGCGGGTGGTCATGATGGCGTTGCAGGTGGCGTACTTGGTGTAGTCCCAGGTGCCGAAGTAGTTGCTGTTGGTGTCCATCCAGGCGAAGATCAGGTCGCGCTCGGCCCGCGACATCTCGGGATGCTTGGTGATCAACACCTCGGCCAGCGGTGCGGCCCCCGAACCGATCGTCCCCGGCGGCAGAATCTCGGAGGTATGCACGCTGCCGTTTTCGCAATTGAGGTACCCGACCATGCGGTGCTTGATGAACGTTTCGTAGCTGATGTTAAACGCCCAGGTCCATCCGCCCGAGAAGTCGAGTCCCTTGGCGATGCCTTCCGGCCCGCCATGGCAGCGGACGCAGTATTTGTCGAGAATCGGCTGGACCATGGTCGGATAGTCGACAAACCCGCTCCCCCACGACTCGGGCTCGAGCGTGGCCGCTTTCTGCAACATGGCCATTGGCGGCGCGGCCGATCGGGCCGAGGTCGTCTGCTTGTTCTCGTGGCAACCGACACACGAACGGGTCACGCCCGGGGCGGCCTGCACGTGGGTGCGCATCCGTTGGATTTCCCGGCCTTCGGCATCGAGTGCTTCGAAATAAACGGCCTTGCCCGGGGGAACCTCGAAATAGGCCGAGCCGTCCTCGTGGACCGGGACTGTACCGAGGATGTTTTTGACAATATAGGCCCCCTGCCAACTGACCAAAAAGGCCTGATTCCACCATCGCCCGCCGGGCGGCAGGCCGCTGACCCGGGCCGTCTCTTCGACCACACGTAGCCGCTTGATCGTGCCGGGAGGAACACCGTCGAGACCCTGATAGATGTCGGCCAACAGGAACCGCCCCGGCTGCGTGCCGCTGGCTTCCACACTGCGAGTGACGGCCGGCGGTTTCTCACGCGGCTTGATCAGCATCGGCGAATAGCAATCGAAGTCGGGATCTGCATGTACCAGCTCGCGATGCCCGAACCGGTCGAGGATCTGGATGACGCCCTTTCCGTCGGCATTGTTGGCGATCAGTATCACGTCTTCTGAGAGCGGCCAGGGATCGCTGGGGCCGCGGGTCAGGCCCTGGTCCATCTCGATCGGATACTCGGGCGTGAAGTTTGCGACGGCTCCCAGATCGTTCTTTCCCTTGCGCGGGTCGATCATCACGATCGTGCCGACCGCCTGGCCGTTGTGCGGCGTCAGGGCGGCAGCGATCAGGTGGCTGTCGGGCACGGGTCGGGCGTCGAGCACGGCCGTCGGCTTGGCCAGATTGTTGGCGAACAGGGCCTCTTCCATGCGGCCGTCGGGCGAGATGGTCCACAGGCTCTGCATGTAGAGGGCCGTCTTGTCGACGTATTCCCAGCGCCCGTAGAGGATCCGCCCGTCGTGCAATACAGCCGGGTCGAACTCGTTGACGTTGTTGACCGACAGGTGCCGCAAGCCGCTCCCGTCAGCGTTCATTACGTGTAGCGTATCGACACCCGAGTTGAAACACGGCACCAAGGCCCCCGGTCGGGTCGAACTGAAGACGATCCGCCCGTCGGGTAAATAACAGGGCGTAATGTCGTGATGGCCCGCGCCGATGCGACTGATCCCCTGTTTGACCTGGCACTGGTCGGGCTGGGTCAACTGCCGCAGGCCCGTGCCGTCGATGCCGATCTCGTGGATGCTCGTGTCGCCGTCGACATGGCCCTTGAACGCGAAGACGATCCGTCGGGCGTCCCAAGAGAGTTCCGGGTCGCGGTAGACGCCCTCGCCGAGGGTCTGCTCGGTGTGCGGATCGATGACGGCGCGGACTTTGTGTAGCTCGGGCTTCTCCCACGGGTTTTCGATCACGTAGATCCCCCCGCCGGGATGCCAGGTGATATAGTCGTCGTAGATGTGACCGGCCATGTAGGCGTGTCGCTTAACGAACAACAGCGGCGCGTCGAGTTGCGGTCGCAGGCTTTCGTCCGCCCGAACAACCACGCACGACAGCAACAGTGCAACCAGCAGGACCACTCCGGCGAACCGTTTCATGGGCATTCCCCCTTTTGGGCTTCGATAGCTTCGGCAAGCAATACCGTGATTATGCCATACGGCGGGGGGCAATTCAATCCCGGACCTATCTCTTGCCTCCGTTCAGTGGATCCCTTACACTGGATCCTAAATCTCCCGCATCAGATTTCCCCGAAAGGAGCCGCCATGAACGGTTGCCGTTGTTTCTCTTGGATTCTGATCGCTTGCCTGCTGATGGGGCTTACCCGGACCACGGCCGCCGGCCAGGACGCCCTGGTTCTTCTGCCAACTTCCGAAGAAACGGCCCAAACCTGGGTCTATACGACCGGTATCCCGAACTTCGGTTGGCACCTGATAAAGTTCGACCACACGGTGCCCTTCCAAGGGACCGAATGGCAGGAAGGGGCCAGCGGGTTCGGCTCGATGTTGGGCACCAAGGGCTTGCCCGATGTGAACGTCGGCACCGAGTGGGATACGAACAACATCTGGCTCCGCCGGACGTTCCAACTAGAGACCGTGCCAAAGAACCCTCACCTGCGAATCCGGCACGATGAACACGCCGAGGTCTACATCAACGGCCAGACGGCCGCCAAGCTGGCCGGATATAATAAGGAGTACCAACTCGTTCCGCTGAGCCGACTGGCACGCAAGACGCTGAAGGTTGGCGAGAACTTCATCTCGGTCCACTGCCATCAAACGACGGGCGGGCATTACACCTCGGGCGGACAATACATCGACGTGGGAATCGTCGACCTACCGGGCACGCCCGACGATGTTGAACCTGTCGTCGAGATCGATCCCGGTGAGCCATGGCCCAAGGAAAAGGTCTGGCAGTGGTACCGCAGTCGGCCGCCGATCCGCGGGTGCAACTACTTGCCGCGGACGGCCGTCAATACGGTCGAAATGTGGCAACGGGAAACGTTCGATCCTAAGACGATCGATCAGGAACTCGGCTGGGCCGAGGACGCCGGCTACAACAGCGTCCGCGTGTTCCTGCAGTTCGCCGTTTGGGAGGCCGACCCGGATGGCTTTTTGGAACGGCTCGACCAGTTCCTCGCGGTTGCCGACCGGCACGGCATCGATGCGATGCCGATCTTCTTCGACGACTGCTGCTTCAACCAGAAGCTCGAGCCCGTGTTGGGCAAGCAGGACGAGCCGGTGCCCGGGATCATCAACAGCGGCTGGGTCCCCAGCCCGGGCTACTCGATGGTCTTGGACCGCACGACCTGGCCACGGCTTAAGCAGTACGTCGATCAGGTCGTCGGCCGTTTCCGCAACGATAAGCGGGTGCTCGTCTGGGACACGTACAACGAGCCGGGCCCCTTCTTTGATCGCACGACCAGCTTTGCCCTGGCCAAGGCCGGCACGGGCTGGATCCGCCGGCACGAGCCGATCCAGCCGGTCACGGTGGCCGTCTGGGGTAATCCCCAATCGAAGCAGTTGCTGGAATTCTCCGACGTGCTCTCGATCCACACCTACAGCGGCGGTGGCGATGAATTCTTCAGCGACACGATCAAGAAGTTCGACCGCCCGATCCTCTGCACCGAATGGCTCGTACACGGCGGGCCCGCGGGCGTCGAGGCCGTGCTGCCGGTCTTCGCCAAGTACCACGTCGGCTGGTACAACTGGGGCCTGGTCGCCGGGCGGACGCAGTGTTATTACTATTTCGGCATGAAGAAAGGCACACCGATGCTTCAGACCTGGATGTGCGACATCTTCTGGCCCGACGGAAGACCGTACGACCCGAAAGAGATCGAGTTGATCCGCAAGTTCAAGTTCGCGGAAGCGGATCCGCGCGGAGCATCGCAGTGACGGGATCGCACTACGACTTGGGCGACTTGGGTTCCGTGACGAGCTTCTTGCCTTCTTTGAGATCTCCGTCGATTAGCTCGGTGTACTTGTAGTCGCTCAGCCCGGTGGTCACCTCGACGGCCCTGAGCAATTCGCCGTCAAGGACCCAGACGTGACGATGGGTGCGTTTTTTGTTCGCTTTGACGGTCTCTTCGGCCGGGCGGAGTCCGACGTCTTCGTCTGCTTCCTGGGCTTCCCGCTGTTCGGTCTCGCCTTCCACCAGCTTGCGGTCGTCGGGGTGAACCTGTTCCGGTTTGGGAAAGAACCGCAGCGCCGCGTTGGGGATCTTCAGCACGTCCTCGCGCTTGTCGACCTGGAACGAGAGATGGGCCGTCATTCCGGGCAAGAGCTTGAGCTCCGGATTTGCGGCTGCCACGATCACCGGATAGGTGACTACGTTTTGCGTCGTGGTCGGGTTGACGCGGATCTCGTCGATGACGCCCTCGAACAGATCGTCCGGATAGGCGTCGACCGTGAAATGCACTTTCTGATCCTGCTGCTGCGCCTGACGGATCAGCCCGATGTCGGCCTCGTCGACCGAGGCGAAAACGTGCATCTCCTTTTTCATGTCGGGGGCCACCACGAACAGCTCGGGCGTTTGGAACTGGGCGGCCAGCGTTTGGCCCTCGTCGATCTTGCGATCGATCACCGTCCCGTCGCATGGGGATACGATATTCGTATAGTCGAGATTGGCCTGCGAGTTTTTCAACCCGGCCTCGGCCTGCTTGACCCCCGCCTCGGCCAAGGCGAATTGCGCCGCGCTCGACCTCGTGTGGTAGGTAAACTGATCCATCTCGGTGTCGGAGATGTAGTCCTTGTTCTCCGCCTGCAGTGCCTTGGCCCGCTTCTCGTCGTTTTGGGCCTGTTCCAGCAGAGCCTTACAACGCTCAACTTCGGCCTTGCGGGTGGCCAGCATGGCGTTGTCCTGATCGAACCGCGCCTGGTAGATTCGTGGATCAATCTTCGCCAGCAGTTGGCCCTTCTTGACCTGCTGGTTGAAATCCGCTTTCAACTCGACGATCGGCCCGGAAACAAACGTACCGACCTGGACCCGCAATACCGGCTGTACGGTCCCCGACGAGTTGACGACCGAGATGATCTCACCCCGGGTGACCTTCACTTGGCGATACGACGTCTTGTTGCGCGCCTTCCACCAGCTCCGAAGCGGTATGAACACGGCCGTGCCCACTAGCCCGAGGGCCAGCAGGGTAATTGTGGTTTTGACGGGGAATTTCATGGGTAATCACCTTAAGCCTTACTCTATCCAGTCTATTTGCTGGGCGAGGGCTTGTCGAGGGCCGCTGCAAAGCCGCAAGCGGCAGCCCCTCCTTTTCAACGCCCCAGAGCCCCGGTATGCTGATAGTATGCTGTTTTCCCCGCGTATCAAGCTCAAATCGCTGGCCGGGCTGTGTCGCCGGTTGTCCGTCTCATTGGCGGCCGGCGTCGATGTGCGGACCGTCTGGACCCGAGAGGCTGGCCAGGTCGTTGGGCAGGAGGGCGCGAGTCATCTTCGCGCGATCGCCGACGCGGTCGGCCGGGGGGACAGCCTGACCGAAGCCTTGGGCGAAACGGGGAGCTACTTTCCCGTCCTGTTTCGCGAAATGACGGCCGTCGGCGAGCAGTCGGGCCGGCTCAGCGAGGTCTTTGCCCAATTGGCCAAACATTACCAGAACCAGCTCGAACTGCGACGTACGTTCCTGGCCGCTATCACCTGGCCGATGGTTGAGCTTGGGGCCGCGTTGTTCATCGTCGGGTGCTTCATCGCCGCGTTGGGGTTCGTCGAGAAGCTGACCGGCTCGCGCATCGATCCGCTCGGGCTGGGATTGGTGGGATTGCCCGGCGTGATGATCTATCTGGCGCTGCTCGCGGCGGTTGCCGGGGCGCTTTATTTCGTGCTGCAGGCCATGCGCCGCGGGGTGGTCTGGACGCGGCCCATCCAACACGCCATCATGCGGATTCCCGTGCTGGGGAAGGTCCTGCAAACTTTGGCCCTGTCGCGGCTGGCATGGTCGATGTACGTCACCTTGGGCGCCGGCATGGAAGTGCGTCGGTCGCTGCGGCTGAGCCTCAATAGCACGCGAAACGCCCAGTATACCGATCAGATCGAATTGATAGACGAGGAGATCCTGGCCGGCAACTCGATCTACGAGACGTTCGTCCAAGCCGGTTGCTTTCCCCAGGATTTCCTCGACATGTTGGCCACCGGCGAGCAAAGCGGAAAACTGGAGGAATCGATGCAGCGGCTCTCCGCCCTATATCAAGATCAGGCTCGCGCGGCACTGAAAACGCTCAGCGTCCTGGGTGGGTTTGCCATTTGGGCCCTGGTCGCCCTGTTGATCGTAGTGTTGATCTTCAAGCTGGCCTTCTTCTACATCGGCACAATCCAGGACCTGGCGGCCCCATAACCCGATTGCCCGCTGGGCAAACGTAGGTTATGCTTTAGCATGGCTTACTGATGAGATAGCAAATCACGAGGAAAACGAATGCGTACAGTTCTGGTTACCGGCGGGGCGGGATTCATCGGCTCGCATATCGCCGAGGCACTGGTCAAGCGGGGAGATAAGGTCCGCGTGCTGGATAACCTCAGCACGGGCCATCTCTCGAACATGGACGCCTTCCGCGATCGGGTCGAGTTCGTCGAGGGCGATCTGATCGACGCGAAGACCGTGGCCGAGGTGGTCGAAGGGGTCGACTGCGTCTTCCACCAGGCGGCCTTGGCCAGCGTGCCGCGTAGTGTCGAAGCGCCGTTGGACACCAATGCCGCATGTGTCACCGGCACGGTCACCCTGCTGGATGCCGCGCGTCGGGCCGGTGTGCGGCGGTTGGTTTACGCCGGCTCGAGCAGTGCCTACGGCGACCAGCCGACCAGCAGCAAGCGCGAGACCGACCTGCCGGCACCCATCTCACCGTACGGGGCCGCCAAGCTGGCCGCCGAGTTTTATTGCCAGGCCTTCACCGCCACCTACGGATTCGAGACGGTCTGCATCCGCTACTTCAACGTCTTCGGATCTCGGCAAGACCCCGACAGCCCCTACTCGGCCGTTATCCCGCTGTTCATCACGGCCATGCTCGGCGGGCGGCGGCCGGTGATCTACGGCGACGGGCTGCAATCGCGAGATTTCACGTTCGTGGCCAACGTCGTGCACGCCAACCTCTTGGCCGCCGACGCGGACGGCGTCGCGGGCAGAGTCTTCAACGCGGCCAACGGACGTTCGACCGATCTACTGACCCTGATCGGGTTGCTGAACCAACTGCTGGGCACCGACATCCAACCCACACACGAGCCGCCCCGAGCAGGCGACGTCCGCGAAAGCCTGGCCGACATCACGCAGGCCCGAGAGTGCCTGGGCTATGAACCGCAAGTCGATTTCGGCGAAGGGCTGAGACGCTCGATCGACTATTATCGGGAGTTAGTCGTTAGTGGATAGTGGTTGGTGGATAGTGATTAGTTCAGCGGTCGGGCCGGGGGTTAATTGCGTCGTGTCGACTTCCCGCTTTTCCACGACTACGCGTTGCCGCTTGCTTAGCCCGTAGATGCTGCCGGCGATGACCATCAGGGCGGCTACGGCTAGGAACATAGTCGGATAGGCGGGCAGCCCGGCCCGGGGGCTGTAGTGGACGATGGCGCCGATCATCGGCGCGCCGACCAGTTGGCCGATGTCCCAGGTGCCGAGCATCAGCCCGATGGCCAGGCCGCGATGCTCTCGGGGAAACGCACAACTCCCCTCGGCCAGCACCGACGGCCAAAGGATCGCGTGCGAAATGCCGAACGCGATGCCCGGGATAAGCAGATGCCAACTCGATTGGACGGCCAGTAACAGCAGGATGCTGACGGCCAACCCTCCCAAGCCGAAGAGGATCATCCGCGAGGTGCCGTACCGCTCGGGCAAGCGGCGGGTGAGGACCCGCGTGCTGAAGGCGGCCGCGGAATAGGCAACGAAGAACATGCCGATCCGCGGGATGTTCATCTCGGCGGCAAACGTCCGCAAAAACGTACCGGGCAGCCCGAGGCCTACGCCCACGGCCATGCCCGCCAGCGCGACCGTGCCGAGGCGATGACGCTGAAGCAACTGCCATAGCGAAACGGATCGGGTCGGCACCGGAGGCGGCTGGCGTCGGGTGGCCAAATAGACGAAGAGCATGGCCAACAGGGCCACGGCGCCTGCGATGACGAACATCTGCTGGACTTGAGCCCGCGCGATGGTCTCGGTGCCCAGGATCAGGTCGCCGAGTTGCGTCCCGAGGACCATACCGATGAATCCGGCCGTACCGAGCATGCCGATCATCTCGGCCATGCGCCCGTCGTGTGTCCGTCCGGAGATGAATGTAATCGAGGCCCCGAAGTATCCGGCAATCGCGCAGCAATAAGTGATCCGCAGCAGGTAGATCATCGGGCCATGGCAGGTGGTCACCGTCAGGTGGAGAAAGCAGCTTACCGCCATCAGGGCCAGCGAGCCGAGCCAGATCCGTCGCGGCCCGTACCGGTCGACCCCGCAGCCGAGGACCAGCCGCATGGCCAGGCTTCCGAACATACCGACGCCGACGATCCAGCCGAGTTGGAATTCACCGCCACCGAGCAGGGTCACGAAATCGGCATAGCGAAACAGCAGCGAGATGGCCATCATGATCAGCATGGTGGCGGCATAGGCCATCCAGAACGGACCGTCGTAGGCCGTCTTCCCGGCAGGAGCAATCTGGAGGGGTTGCGGCGGGGGAGCCAAAGGGTGAGCAGGACGGATCATCGGTAGAAGGGCTTTGTTTTAGGCGGGAAACTATTGATTATACACTCTTTCCGCCGCAGCGAAAGGGCAACGGAACTCGGGCCGGAAAACCGGGGCAAAAGCCCGCCGACCGCGTCGGCGGGATCCCCCGGATGCAATCCGGGGGCTTTTTTTCGCCGGCGATACTCTGTTCTCGACACACCGACGGAAAACAGGTTCGTTTTCCTGCGAGAATCTGCTAGAATCCCCGCTGTCCGTTGCCGGAAACTGAAGGATCCTGTGCCATGTCTTGTGCTGAGAAGACCCTGATCACGGTGGCCACCTACAACGAGATAGAGAATCTGCCCGATTTGGTCGAGCAGATCTTTCAGGTGGCCCCCCAAGTCGACCTGCTGGTGATCGACGACAATTCGCCGGACGGCACGGGCCGGTGGTGCGAGGAGCGGGCGACCGAGGATCCTCGCTTGCACTGCCTGCATCGCGAGGGCAAGCTAGGGTTGGGTACGGCCACCATCGCCGGCTTGAAGCACGGCACCGACCGGGGTTACCGATACGTGCTGAACATGGACGCCGACTTCAGCCACCCGCCAAAATACATTCCCGACCTGATCGGGGGCATGGAATCGGAAGACGCTGCGCCGGTCGATGTGATGATCGGTTCGCGTTACGTGCCGGGCGGTGGCGTGGAAGGCTGGCCGTTGCGGCGCCACCTCATGAGCCGAGGCGTGAACCTCTACGCCCGATGGCTGTTGGGCCTGAAGCCCAAGGATTGCAGCGGGGCGTTTCGCTGCTATCGCACGAGCCTCTTGGCGAAGCTCGATTTCAACGCCATCATCAGCCGCGGCTATTCGTTCCAGGAAGAGATTCTCTGGCATCTAAAACGCCTGGGCGCCCGATTCGGCGAAGCGCCGATCATCTTTATCGATCGGCAACGCGGCAGCTCGAAGATCGACTCGGGCGAGGCGGTGGCCGCGCTGCGGATCATTCTGCGGCTGGGGTTGCGCAACGTGTTTGGGCGTTGAGTGATCGTTCGCTGCGCCGTGGTGATTGACAAGGTCTTGCAACGGAACGTCGGGCAAGCCCGACCGCTAAACGTTTGGGACCTACGTCATCGTTACCCGCTCGACAGGGGTAGGGCGTGTTTTCCTTAGGCAACGCGATGTTGCCCTTTTGCCACATGGCGACGGCGACCGTAGAAACCACGTCGCTGCGGGGATTGGGCTTCTAAGTCGTTGTTCGAGGCCGATTTGCGCTGCCCACTTCAGGGGATTTGTGCCGGCATTCTCGTGCCGGGGCCGTTTGGTACGGCACGTGCTTTACAGAGAGCCCGAACCGAGAGGTTGGCACTTCGTCGGCGTTTGAGCAAAACGCGACGGGGTCGTTTCGTACAGTTTTTGTTTTTCCGTTTCCGTTCCTTTTTCTTGGAGAGTTGTGATGAAGAAGTTGGTCAAGTTCTTCCGTAACGAAGAAGCTGCCACCATGGTTGAGTATGGCCTGATGCTGGCGTTGATCGCCATCGTGTGCATCATCGCCGTCACCGCGGTCGGTACCGGCGCCAATGCGGTGTTCACTGAGATCGCTGCTTCGCTGGGTGGCGTCTAGCACCGGTTTGTACACGATCGCCAATCGCGGTCGTGTTGAAAAACAAGGAGCCCGCAATTGCAGGGCTCCCCTGCACCGGATGGATGGCCCAAAGCCACAGCGAGGCATCCATCCGGTGTTCCTATCTTGCCATCATTCGACATTCATATCCTGATCCTACTCCGATCCGACCGTACTACTCCTGCTTATTTCAAGCGGGGAACCTCATAGGTTTTGGCGACACACTCACCTCATAGATTGGGAGACCTCTCATGAAGATTCGAGCCATTCTCGTAATGTTGTTGGCGGCCATTTGTGGAATATCAGCCGCCGTGGGCATGAATCACCTTCGCCGACCCGGGCGAACCACCAAAGTGGCAACCACGCCGGTCGTGGTGGCGGCGATCGACATCGTTCGCGGCCGCATGATCACCAGCGACGACGTCAAGGTTACCCAGTGGCCCAAGGGCATGCTTCCCGAAGGCGTGTTGGTCAATTTGGAAGACGTTTTAGATCGGGTAGCCATCTTGCCCGCAGTGGCCGGTGAACCGATCCTGGAAGGCAAGCTGGCCGACAAGAACGCCGGACGCGGCCTGGCCGCCTTGATTCCCAAGGGCATGAGGGCCTATTCGATTCGTTGTTCCCGGGTGGCGGCCAACGTGGCCGGATTCGTCTTGCCGGGTAATCGGGTCGACGTGCTGATGACGCTCAAAGGCCGCGGAAACGACGGCACGGGCGGCGGTAGCACGACCACCCTGTTGCAGGCCGTCGAGATTCTGGCCGTGGATCAGAGGCTGGACGCTCCGGCCGACAATAAGGTCGATCCCAGCGAATTGCGTTCGGTCACCTTGCTGGTGACCGCCGATCAGGCGGCCCTGCTCGATCTGGGCCAGAACATGGGCCAGTTGACCCTCTCGCTTCGCAATCCGGAAGACCTCGAAGAGGCCAGGACCCAACCGGCCACGCTGGCCCAGATCCGTTACCATCAAGAGAAACCGGTCGAGCCGACGACCATCGAGAAGCTCGCCAACGCGTTTTTGCCGAAGACTCAGAAGCCGAAGACCTCGGGCATCCTGACGCTTCGCGGCAGCCGGCGGGGACAGGTCCTGATCGGCTCGCAACGATAGAGTTGTCCGGCGATGTTACGTGACGCTTTCCCCCAGGTCAACGGAAAGCTCCCAGCGGAAACAAGAAAGGCAACACAGCAGCCATGCGAGTTTTAGTAGCCAGTGACAACGAAGCCGCCGCGGGTCGCATCCAAGAGGTGCTTTCACGGAACTCCCTGGAATGTCCGGCCGGCTACAGCGTGTCTCTCGAGCTGGCCGCCGATCGTGCCAGCCGACTGGTCCCCGATCTGTCCGTGCTGGTCCTACCTTCCGGCGGCAACGGCGGACTGGACGCCTTGCGGGAGATCCGCAACACGGTTCACCAGGGCGAAGTTCTGGCCATCGGTCCGGCCACCGATCCGCAAGTGATCCTGAAGACTTTGCACGAAGGCGCCACCGAGTTTCTCGACGAAGCCTTCTTGGAAACGGAACTCGGCGCCGCCTTGGCTCGCTGGAGAATGAAGCAAGTGACGCTGCCGGGGATTCAACGAGCGGGCCGTGTGATTTCGGTGCTTTCACCCAGCGGCGGGAGCGGCTGCAGCATGTTGGCGAGCAACCTCGCCGCCGTGTTGGCCAGCCGCTATGAGGCCTGTGGGCTGATCGACCTGAAACTTTCCGCCGGCGATCTGCCGAGCATGTTGGACTTGCAGCCGACCCATACGATGGTCGATCTTTGCGATCGGCTTTCGCGAGTGGATCAGAGCATGTTCGAGCAGTTTTTCGAGCGGCATAACAACGGGATCTACCTCTTGGCCGCGCCGCGCGAGTATGCCCAGGCCGCGAAGATTTCCGATAAAGTGGTTCGCCGAATTCTGGCTATGGCCCGGGTCCGGTTCCCTTATGTCTTGATCGATCTACACAACGCGTTTGCCGCCGAGCAAATCGAAGCCTTGTGGCAGTCGGACGTGATTGTGATGGTGCTTCGGCTCGATTACACGTCGATTCGCAACGCGCGCCGCGCGCTGGATCACCTCGAAGAGCAAGGCATCGGCTTAGATCGAGTGCAACTGGTCGCGAATCGGTGCGGGCAATCCCGCCAGTTGCGAGCCAGTCAGGCCGAGAAGGCCTTGGACCGCAAGATTCAACACTACATCCCCAACGATCCGGCTCGGGTGAACCGGGCGATCAACAAGGGAGTTCCCGTCGTCCTGCAGCGACCTTCGGCCAAGGTGTCCCGTTGTATCAAGGACCTGGCCACCAGCGTCAACGGACAATATCAATAGCCTCACGCTTAATGAGACCCCACCCGATGAACGAGAACCTTAGCACAACACGAAGTCCGCTCTCACGATGGGACGTGTTGGTCGATCGTCTGGAGAAACTTGTTCTCCTGTCGTTCTTCGGCTGGTTTGTGGTCCGCATCGTGAGCGCCTACCTGGTTACCGCGGCGCCGGCCAACCTGATCCTATTGTCCTCGGAAGGGCTGGTCGTTTGGTTGGTATTGATTCGACGTGGGGGAAGGGAGATTTCCCATCGCCCGACCGACTGGCTGCTGGCCTTCTCGGCTACGATCGCGCCGCTTCTGGCTCAGCCGAGCCTGGGTAAGGCCCTGTTGCCGGAGACGCTCGGCGCCACGTTGATGATGATCGGGCTATTGGCACAAATCCATGCAAAGATCGTCTTGGGGCGAAGCTTCGGATGTGTGCCCGCTAATCGAGGGCTGAAGCTTTCCGGCCCTTACCGCTTCGTGCGGCACCCGATCTACGCCGGATACATGATCACCCATCTGGCCTTTTTGCTGATGAACCCCACCATTTGGAACCTGGGGATTTACGGATTGTGTTACTCCTTGCAGATTCCGCGGCTGTTGGCCGAAGAACGGCTGCTGAGTCACGATCCTCAGTACCAGGACTACATGAAACACGTTCGTTACCGGCTCGTGCCGGGCTTGTTTTAGACACATCGATTCGTTCAATTCACAACCGCTTGTCACTTTCCACTGTGAGGAAGAACCATGGCTTGGATTCGAAAAGGCCAAGAAGATCTCGTACAAGCAGCCGATAGTTCACCCAACGGCAATGGCAATGGCCAGCCAGACGAGAGTATCCCAGACGTATTGCCCGCGGAGACGGCCAAGTCGAACGAGACCGCTACTGCCGTAGTCGAGCCGGCCCCCGAGAGGTCCGGAGACGACAACTGGTTTCTGGCGCTGAAACGCGACCTGCATCAACAGGTCATCTCGGCGATCAACCTGGGGGCGGTGGGAAACATGCGGGAAGAAGAGCTACGCATGGAAGTGCGGCGCCAGGCCGAAACCCTCTGTCAACGCCGGGCCGATCTTCTCAGTCTCACCGAGCGGGAACAGTTAGTCAACGAAGTGCTGGACGAAACGTTCGGCTTAGGCCCCCTGGAACCGCTGATGCGGGATACGGAAATCAGCGACATCCTGATCAACGGCCCGAAAACGGTCTACATCGAGCGAAAAGGCCGACTGGAGAAGACGTCGGTCGCCTTCCACGACGAGCAGCACGTGCTGCAAGTGGTACAGCGGATCGTGGCCCAAATGGGTCGCCGCGTGGACGAGACCTGCCCGATGGTCGACGCGCGACTACCCGACGGCAGCCGGCTGAACGCGATCATCAAGCCATTGGCCTTGGACGGACCGCTGGTTTCGATCCGCCGCTTCGGAGCCCGGCCGCTGCAGATCGACGACCTGATTGAGAACGACTCGATCACCAAAGAGATGCTCCAATTCCTTTCGGCCTGCGTCGAGGGCCGGACCAACGTATTGATTTCCGGCGGCACCGGTAGCGGCAAAACGACGCTGCTGAACGCCCTGTCGAGCTACATCCCGCCCGAAGAGCGTGTGGCCACGATCGAAGACGCCGCCGAGTTGCAATTGCAGCAACCGCACGTCGTGCGCATGGAAACCCGACCGGAAAACGTCGAAGGGGAAGGCGAAGTCAGCACCCGCGACCTGGTCCGCAACGCGCTGCGAATGCGACCCGATCGAATCATCGTGGGTGAGTGCCGCGGGTCCGAAGCCCTGGACATGCTCCAGGCGATGAACACCGGCCACGACGGCAGCCTGACGACGATCCATGCCAACACACCCCGCGACGCCCTGAGCCGGCTCGAGATGATGGTCGGCATGGCCGGCTTCGATCTGCCGATCTGGGTCATCCGCAAGCAGGTGGCCTCGGCCATCAATATCGTGGTCCAGGTGGCCCGACTGATGGGCGGCGTGCGAAAGATCATCAAGATCTCGGAGATCACGGGCATGGAAGGCGACGTGCTGAGTATGCACGACATTTTCGAATACAAGCAAACCGGTTTGGATGAGAACCGGGTGGCTCAAGGCTACTTTTCGGCCACCGGCATTCGCCCGACCTGCCTGAACAAACTGGCGGCCAGCGGCGTTCCGGTCCCGGTCGAACTGTTCGAACGAAGAATGCTCTCGACCTAAACCTCGGGGAGACCGACGATGCAATACGAACACCTACTAATCCTCATGGCCTTCCTGGCCGGCTTCCTGCTGATCTTCGGCGTCAATCTGTTGTGTGCCGATATCTTCGATGCCCAGCGCCAGCGAGCCCGCAAGCGGCTGGAAGAAGAACTCCGGCTCCGCCAGCGCGAACGAGCGCGCGACTCGATGCAACATCAAGAAATCTACGAAATGGCAGCCGACGGAGTGGCCAATATCCAAGTGAACTCGTCGCCCAAGGAGCGCTTCCTGGGGATGGTGGCCGAGTCGGGATTGGCCCTGCGACCGGGACAACTGGCCCTGCTGGCGGCCTTCACCGGCATGGTGCCCGTGGTGCTGGTCGGCTTGCTGACCGGACGCTGGTTCTTAGCGTCGCTGCTGGCCCCCGTCGGCGGCGCGCTGCCGGTGCTGTACGTCTCGTTCGTGCGGATGCGACGTCTGAACAAGATGCTTTCCCAACTCCCCGACGCGTTCGACCTGATGAGCCGTACACTACGGGCCGGGCAAACGATCTCCCAAGCCTTGCAGGCGGTGGCCGACGAATTCAGCGCACCGATCTCCGAGGAATTCGGCTATTGTTACGACCAGCAGAACCTGGGCCTCTCACCCGAGGCCGCCATGCAAGATCTGGCCCGCCGGACCGGGTTGCTGGAGTTGAAAATCTTCGTGTTAGCCGTGACGGTCCACCGTCAGACGGGCGGCAATCTGGCCGAACTGCTCGGGAAGATCTCGGCAGTGATCCGCGATCGCTACCGAATCCGCGGCGCCATCAAGGCCTTGACCGCCGAAGGACGACTGCAAGCCATCATCTTGCTGGCCTTGCCGCCGTTGATGCTCTGCGCCATGCTCATAATCAATCGGACTTACGCCATGGTCCTGTTTCAGTATCCGGCGCTGTTGGTGGGAATGTTTCTTTCCATGACCTTGGGCGCGGTGTGGATGCACAAAATCATCAGTTTCGACTTCTAAGCTCAAATAAAGGATACCCAAAGCCATGCAACCCGACTTAGCCTTGACAATCGCCGGATTTCTCACTGCCAGTAGCCTGGTGGTGATGGTCTACCTATTGTTCAGCGGCCGCAAGGACCGCGTGGACGAACGGCTCGAAGGGCTCGGTGATACCGGTGCGCCTTCGGAGAGCGCTTTCGAAAAGGGCGCCGTCGCGACCAGTGCCGCGGCGGGCCGAAAAGCGGCCGCTCCCATCGAACGATGGACCAGTCGCCGCATGAGACAGGTGGAGAAGAAACAGGGCTTGCGCGAGCGGATGACGCAGGCGGGACTTTACGAGTCGAAAGCGACGGCCCTGTTCGTCGGGTTGCGGCTCGTGCTGGCCCTCTCGCCGGCCCTGTTGGGATTCCTGGCCGCCAAGGCCGGCATGGTGACGATGACCCAAGGGTTGGGGATCGGCGCTTTGGCCGGCGTGTTCGGTACCTTGGCCCCCAGCTTCTGGCTCGACCATGTGAAGCGGGCGCGGCAGACCAAAATCCGCCGTGCATTGCCCGACGCCTTGGACGTGCTGGTCGTCTGTCTGGAAGGGGGTCTGAGTCTCAGCGGGTCCTTTTCCCGCGTTGCCCGAGAGCTGGCTACCGCCCATCCCATGCTAGCCATCGAACTGCAAATCGTCGAGCGTCAGACCCAAATGGGGCGAACGATCGGGGAAGCAGTTCGCGAGTTCGCCGGACGCTTCGACCTGGAAGAACTGCGCAGCATGGCCTCGGTCATCGGTCAGGCCGAACGACTCGGGACCAGCGTGGTGACCGCGTTGGAAGTCTTTGCCGAGACGCTCCGTCTACGACGTTCGCAACGGGCCGAAGAGATGGCCCAAAAGGCGTCCGTCAAACTGCTGTTCCCCACGCTCCTGTTCATCTTCCCGGGGATCTTTGTAGTGATCCTCGGCCCGGCAGCCATCCAGGTCTACCATGTATTGATCCAAGGAGTGATGAAAGACGTTACGCTCTAAAAGAATCGCGAGGAGGATCGACATGAACGGTCCAAACCAAATCAGAATCGACAAGAGTTTTGTGGCGAAGTGGCGCCAATGGACTCAGCTTATTCACCTCTACGTCACCCGACCCGACCGACGCCACACCATCGATCGCGAAGAGTATCATCGGATTCATATCGAACTACTCGACACAGTCCGATCGCACCTACCCAGAGCCGACTCCGCCCAGCAGGCGGTGCTCGGCGAACTTCAGGAACTGTTGACACCTTGGGTCAGTACCGATTCATTGGACGCCGCCGACCGGGTCTTCCTGATTCACCTCATGGATCGCTGCCATGCAATGCAACGGACACTCGAAGGCCGGTCCGCACGGCTGGTCTCCGCAAAGACGGCCTGCGTGCTCCTTGGGGGATTGGCATTGGCCGCCGTTGCGCTGGTTGTGTTTACCACCGGGGAGGCAGATTTCACGGCCTTTTCCCCGCTTCCGACCATACGAAGTTGGTATCTCCAGATCACACGGACCATCGCCTCTCTGGCTTCTTACCAGAAACTGCTGTTAGGCGGAGGCGTGCTCGTTCTCACGGGTATGGCCTTCATTTGCCGATCGGCTCGTTGAACACGAACACACACGACCCCCCAGAACGAGAAACCACTTATGTCAGTTCGCAACCGTAAGATGAAACGTTCACGTAGCTCGCGTCGCGGCGCGGCGGCGCTGGAATTTGCCCTGATCCTGCCTTTGCTGATAACGATCGTGCTGGGGTGTGTCGATTTCGGGCGCTTCGCCCACGTGTACATTACGGTGACCAATGCCACTCGGGCGGGCGCCGGTTTCGCCAGCTTCAATCCCTTCACGACCGTCACGCGGCCGGCCTGGGAGGCGAGGATCCGCAAGATTGTGGAAGACGAAATGGGCACAAGGTTCGACCCCGCCCAGATCGACGTTCCCTCGCCCGTGGTGACCAACGACGGCGGTGGACTGCGGCGAGTCCGCGTCCAAGTAAGCTATCCTTTCGAGATGCTAGTCAATTGGCCCCTTATGCCGAACGCCTTAACCCTGAGTCACGAGGTGGAAATGCGGTTTGTACGCTAAACCGCCTTGCCCGAAGCACTGCAAACAATACAACGCAACCCACGATGAGCGGAACCATGAGATCCCATCGAATTTTTCAACGCAAAAGACGACGATCGAACCGACGCGGGGCGACGGTGGTCGAGATGGCCATTATCCTGATGACCTTCTTGATCCTGGTCTTCGGCATGCTGGACCTGGGGTTGGGCGTGCTGCGCTACAACACGCTGGCCCAGGCCGCCCGGCAGGTCGTTCGCCAGGCCATCGTGCACGGAAGCCTGGCCGACCGCTTGGGATCTTGGGGCCCCGGCTCCTATTCGGGTTCCGCCGGCGACAGCCATCCCATTGCCCAGGCCGTTGAATCGTCGCTGGCCGGATTCGATCTTTCCGAGGTCACGGTCCAGGCCGAGTGGCCCGACGGTGAAAACGAATTCCAAAAGCGCGTCCACGTGACCGTCGCCATGCCCTATCGCCCGATCATCACCTTCATTTTCGGCAATCCCGTGTTCACGCTCCAAGCCACATCCGAGATGCCCATCGCCCATTAAGGGAGACGATTCAATGACTCGCCAACAGAAACTATCGACCGCCGCACGACCTTCGGTTCACCGTCGCCGGGGTATCAAACGTTCCGGTATTAGACGTTCTGGGGCCATCCTGGTGTGGTTTGCCCTGATGCTGACCATGTTGTTGGGTATGGTGGGATTGGTGGTCGACAGCGGGCTGTTGATGGCCGGTCATCGCCACACGCAAAACGCTGCCGATGCGGCCGCCTTGGCCGCCGCGCTCGACCTGATGCTGGGTAAATCGCCCGCAGTAGCCACCGCTACCGCCATCACCTTCTGCAAGCAGCACAACGATCTCGCCGACGCGCCCGACCCGATCGTCAACATCCCGCCGGCCAGCGGTCCCTATGCCGGAGAGCCCGGCTATGTCGAGGTAATCGCGTCGAACCCGTTGCCGACCTACTTCATTCAAGTCCTGCCGGGCGTGGCTACGGAAAACACGGTGCGCGCCCGTGCCGTGGCCGGATCTCAGGCCATCGCTGCCGGCGAAGGGGTCATTGTGCTCGACCCGACCAAGACGGGCCTGAAGATCAGCGGTCAGGCCATCCTCAAAGTCCTTGGAGACGTGTACGTCAACTCCGAAGGAAGAGGCAAGGATGCGGATGGTAACGACATCGGTATTGACGAGAACTATTATGCTTCGCGCGTCAGCAATAATGCCGAGGCCTACGCTTCCAAGTTCCACATCGTCGGCGGAGTTGACTGGCCGACGAACTATCAGTACATCGGTCCGGGCGATATTCCTCTTGACGAACTTCTGCTAACCGGCCAGATTCCCATGCCCGATCCATTGCTCTATTTACCCACGCCGACCGTCGAGACGGGCGTCGACCCTACCTACCGCGGTTATCCCCAGGCGACCAATACCAACCTGAAGCTCAACGATGCCGAGGCGGACCTTACCTCGCCAGCCAACTATGTCGATGACTCGGACCCCGATCCGTCCAACCACGTGATGGTGCTTCACCCGGGTATCTACCGGTCGATTTCGATCACCGGCGGGAACGTCGATTTCAAGCCGGGGATTTATGTGATCCGGCCTGAAGAGAATACGCAAAACGCGTTCACGGTCACCGGCGGCAACGTCGACGCCCGGGGAATTATGATCTACAACACGGGCAGCAACTACGACGAGGTTTCCGGTGACCCGGATCGCTTGGACCAGAATCAGGCCCCGCCGCATCCCGACGGAGCAGAGTTTGGCGGAATCACGATCAACGCCGGGATCAAGCTCGCCGGGATCGACTTGGAAGACCCCGCGTTGGATTACGACCCCATGCACCGGCCCTCCCAGATCTTCGACGGGATGCTCCTCTACCAGCGACGTCGCAACACGATGGACGTGAACATCCAGGGCGACGCGACCGACGGAGCCTTGTCCGGCACGCTGTATGCCAAGTGGGCCGAGACGAAGATTGCCGGTCAGGGGATCTACAACGCCCAATTCGTCGTCGGCACGATGGATCTAACCGGTAGCGGCGTGGTCACGATCGACTACACGGGCGAAAAGCTCGGCAAGGCCCCCCAGGTCTTTCTGGTCGAGTAGGCCCAGTTCAGTCGTTTAGCCGCCGAGTTCGCTCGTTTAGCCGCCGACGGCTAAACGTCTTACCACTGTACCGTCGGCGGCTAAACGGATTCCGAAAGCCGAATTCTCTTATCGATTCATCCGGAATCTTCGGAAAACTCCACCGGCTCTTACCCGGACTGAGGGAGAATGAAACGACGGTCTGGTCCTGATCTTCGGGTCGTTCGGCAAGCGAAACGACCCTTCGAGGCTCGCTCACCTAAAGCCATGCTCTTGCGAACGTGGCAAAGTTGTCCGGTTGTTCGGCTTCTGCCGCCACGTAAGCCACTGTCCGAGGCGTGTTTCTACCGTGCTAGGTAAGGTGATCCCGGATCTTCCACGTCGGTCGATCAGTTCGCTCCGATTGCCTTGACTTTGCCGGCCAAGGAATCTTTGGGCCTGATTCGGATTCCAAGCCCTGAAAGGATGGTGCCGACTCGCGAAAGTCGGGGGATGGTGCTCGGAACTGTAGATAGACCGGTTTAAGATGCCGACCTGTTGAAGGGGGTTTAGTTTTTATCCGTCCATCGACGCGAGGTAATCATGCGGTCGAAGACGCTTTCCATGAAGTTCGTTTGCGTTGTGCTGACACTCAGTTGGTTGAGTTGCGGAGTGTTTGGCCTTGCACAAACCATCGATCAAAGCGGCGTTTCCCTTAGCGGCATCCAGCCGCTTCTGTCGTCCGTGCCGATCAAGGTTCCCAGGCCGGCCCAAAGCTCCGACGTGATGTGGCAGTTGGAACGGATCGGACCGGACGGGGCGCCGGTCGCCTCGTTTGTCGACACCATTGAAGGCAACGACGCCGCCTTCGAGGTCGTTGTCGGGCAAGGTCGCCTGATGACGCTGAAGGCCGACATGGCCCGAGGCGATGGAACGGCCGTGATCGCCATCGGTGATCCGGCGGTGATCGATTTCCAGGTCCTACCCAACCCGCGGATGATCCGCATTATCGGTCGCCGCGCCGGCGTGACCGATCTGTCGATCACTACGGCCGGCGGGCAGGTCTGCAGCTTCGAGGTCCACGCGGTCTACGACCTGCCGTTGCTTCGAGCCCAACTGAAGCAGATCTTTCCCGACGCCTTCCTGAAGCTGGGCCAATTGAGAGAGCATCTGGTGGTCGAAGGTCAGGCCCGAACGCCTGAGCAAGTCACCCAAATCATCAAGACCCTGGAGGCGTATCTCACTTCCGTGGGACAACCGGTTGCCGCGCAAGGTGGTCAATCGGTCGCCAAGGACGATCAGCAACAGGGGTACGGTCGCCGCCGACGCCGATACGACGACGAGGGCGAATCCGAGCCCCGCGCTTTCGGCGAAACCCAATCCGGCGGCCAGGCAGGATCCCGCCAAACCGCCGGCGGAGCCTTCTCCGACTCGCAAGTGATCAACCTGATCCGCGTGCCCGGCATACGCCAAGTGATGCTGCAAGTTCGCATCGCCGAGCTCAACCGCACGGGCCTTAGGGAGATCGGGGCCGATATCCTGGGCGTTCATCCGGGTACCGGAAACATCTGGGGATCCAGCATGGCCGGGGCCTCAATCAGTGCGTTGGCTACCTTGGGACTCGGCGGGTTGGGCGGCAGTGCCTCCAGCCAAAACAGCAACAACGGCACCGCGTTCGGGATCTTCCCCAGCGGCAACTTCGAGATCCTACTCCGCGCCTTGCGCCAGAATTCGCTGCTTTCGGTCATGGCCGAACCGAATCTGGTCGCGCTGAGCGGTCACCAGGCCAGCTTCCTGGCCGGCGGTCAGTTTCCCGTCCCCGTGCCTCAATCCTCGGGCGGCGCTTCCAACAGTATTACCGTGGAATGGAAGGATTTCGGCGTCCAGTTGACCTTCGTCCCCTACGTGCTCGACGACGCGACCATCCGCATGACCGTCATGTCCGAGGTCAGCACGATCGACTTCGCGCTGGGGACCACGCTGGTCGTGGGCGGCGATCCGGTGCCGGGGGTCGATGTCCGACGGGCCACCACGACCGTCGAAATGAAGCAAGGACAAACGCTAGCCATGGCCGGCTTGCTTCAGGTCACCCTGGACGCGCAAACGAGCCGGATTCCCGGGCTGGGTGATTTGCCCTATCTGGGCCCCCTGTTCAGCAACACCAGCCACAAGCGGGTCGAGAAAGAACTGCTCGTCCTGGTCACCCCGCAACTGATCAAACCCATGGATGCGGGTCAGTCTTTGCCGCTACCCGGTGAAGAGATTACCGATCCGAACGACCTGGAGTTCTACCTCTTGAACCGCATCGCAGGACGAACTTGCCGCGAACACCGATCCACCACGAATTGGGACGACCCGTTGGGGCTCGTACGACGGCTGAAACTGGAAAGTTCCTGCGTGTGCGGTCCGGTCGGATTCTCGGAATAAACCCCCGCTCCCCGGAATGTTCCCTCTGATACGGAGACGATCACGATGCGAAATATGCGGTTAATTTGGTGCCTCTTCTTGGCAGTAGCCTGTGCGGCGGTAATTGCCCCCGCCGAGCTGTTTGCCGACGAGTTCGTCGATCAAATGCCTGCCCCACCGGGCCAAGCCACCCTGATTGTGCCCGAACCGGGCTTGGTCCTGCTGCAAACGGAGGCGCTTTTCGAGGAGCCCCAGCCGGCCCCTTCGCCGTCGGATGAGTTGCCGCCGGAGCCACGGCCGATCGCCGAGCCGATCTCAATCCACATGGAACCGACCACCACCATCGCGGAAGAATCCTGTTCGGCATGCGGCGGCGACAGCCATCAGTGCGGCCATTGTAACCGCGGTAGTCGTTGGGCCCGGTTCAAGGCCTGCATGCAGTGGAGCCACTGGGGATACGCCGATAGGTTCTGCCCGACGCCCCTGGGTTACTCGCTGAACGCCCATCTCGATACGCAGATCACCAACGGGCTGGCCGCCCAAATGGTGCTCTATCGTTACGACTTCCACGACGGGATCCTCGACCAGGCCCACAAGCTCAACCCGCACGGACGCCGCCGGTTGGCGTCCCTGGTCGCGCAACTCGCGTGCGACACGCAACCGCTGACCATCCAGACCACGGCCAAGCCCGAGTTGGACGAGGCTCGCCGCCAGCACGTCCTGCAAGTGCTCAATGAGTCGGTCTACGACGTGCCCGAGGAGTGGGTTGTCGTCGATCATCCGGAAGACCCCGGTCTGAGCGGCGAAGAGGCCACGGTCATTCAAAAAGGCTTGCTCCAACAAACGACCTCGGGCGGCGCAACAATGATCAACGTGGGCGGCTCTTCCAGTTACGGATCGTCCAGCTTCGGATCCTCAGGAGGTGGATCGGAAAGCCGCTAACAGACCTTTGCGAAAAACAAGTTCCCTCGCCGGATGGTTTATCGTTATCCTCGCACATCCAATCCTGCTCGACAGGATAAGGACCGATTTCGACCATGAACAAACGACCCCTTTCTGCCTGCCATTTCATCGGCCTGACAATTCTCGCCACGCTCCTGCTCGGATGCCAAAAGACCGAGACGGTTCCCAGCAATCCCTGGGTTGTGCAAGAGAGCCCGGAGGAGAAATCGTCGGGGCCCGCTTCCTGGTTCAAAAAGAAATCCGACAAGAGTTGGACCGAAGACCAGAAGAACGGTATCCAACTGGCCATGGCCCAGTCGTACGAGCGACAAGGTCAAACCGAACAGGCCATCAAGCTCTATCGCAATATCCTTGAAGACGACAAGCGGTGCGTGGAAGCCTGCCATCGCCTGGCCGTCTTGCACGACAAGAAGGGCGACTGCCAGGGTTCCGAGAAGTTCTATCGCCAGGCGCTCGAACTTCAGCCGGACAATGCCGGAATCCTCTGCGATTTGGGCTACAGCTACTACCTGCAGCGACGCTGGAAAGAGGGCGAAGAGTGTCTCCGCCGGGCCGTCGAACTCGATCCGGCCTTGTCTCGCGCCCACAACAACCTGGGATTGCTGCTCGCCTGCACCGATCGCAACAGTGAAGCCATGGTCGAGTTCACCCAGGCCCGATGCACCGAATCGGAAGCCCGTTCCAACATGGCCTTCGCGCTGATGTTACAGGAGCGTTGGGACGACGCCCGGCGTCAACTCGAGTTGGCTCTGGCCGCCGATCCGGGCTCGGAAGTGGCCCAAGAGGGACTCCGCACGCTGCAGTCGCTGGCCCCGCATCTGCCGGCGTCGCAAATGTCGGTCATCGGCGAAGACCGCAAAGAGCCCACATATCGCGCCGCGCTCACCTTCCCCGAACCGGGCAGTAGCCACCTGCGACGGTAGCTTCTCGCACTCTGGCCCCGATTCTGCTACAATGCCGCTTGCGGCTTTGCACCGCCACACAGCAAAGTCGCAAGCGGCTGGGGATTCACCAAGGAGCCACGCGATGAAAACGCTTGTCACCGTTGTGTCGGTTTTCTTACTCGCATCGCCCGCCCTACGCGCCGCCGAACAGCCCAACATCCTCTGGCTGACCAGCGAAGACAACGGGCCGCATCTGGGTGCCTATGGCGATGACTACGCCGATACGCCGAACCTCGACCGGCTGGCCGCACGCGGGATGATCTATCTGAACGCCTGGTCCAACGCACCTGTCTGTGCCCCGGCCCGTACGACCATCATCTCGGGCATCTATCCGCCGTCGACCGGATCGCAACACATGCGGAGCATGGCGCGGATGCCGACGGGGTTCAAGATGTTTCCCCAGTACCTTCGCCAGATCGGATACTACTGCACCAACTGCCGCAAGGAAGACTATAATCTGCGCAAGCCGGGCCAGGTGTGGGACGATTCGAGCGGCAAGGCCCATTGGCGCGCTCGGCGGCCCGGGCAACCGTTCTTTGCCGTGTTCAACTTCACCGTCTGCCACGAGAGCCAAATCCGCCGCCGCCCGCACACACCCGTGCATGACCCGGCCAAGGTCCGTGTGCCGGCCTACCATCCCGACACGCCCGAGGTCCGACGCGATTGGGCCCAATACCACGACAAACTCACGGAGATGGACACCCAGGCCGGCCAGATCCTAAGCCAGTTGGAAGAGGACGGCCTGACGGACGACACGATCGTGTTCTACTACGGCGACCATGGGCCGGGCATGCCGCGCGGGAAACGCTGGCCGTACAACTCGGGCCTGCGCGTGCCGTTGATAGTCCACGTGCCCGAGAAATGGAAGCACCTGGCGCCGAAGCAGTACACGCCGGGCGGCAAGTCGGACCGGCTGGTCGGCTTCATCGACTTGGCGCCGACCTTGTTGAGCCTGGTCGGAATCGAGCCACCCGAACCCATGCAGGGCCACGCCATGATGGGCCCGCACGAAAAGCCCGAGCCGACGTACGCGTACGGCTTCCGCGGGCGGATGGACGAACGATACGACATGGTCCGCTCGGTCCGCGACAAGCGATACCTCTACGTCCGCAACTACATGCCGCACAAGATCTACGGCCAGCACGTCTCCTACATGTTCCAGACGCCCACCACGCAAGTCTGGAAACGGCTCTACGACCAGGGTAAGCTCGAACCGCCGAAGACGCACTTCTGGGAAACCAAGCCGGCCGAGGAACTCTACGACCTGCAAGAAGACCCCGACGAGGTGAACAACCTAGCCAACTCGGCCGAACACCAAGAAGTTCTGCTGCGATTGCGCCAGGCCCAACGCGAGTGGGCCCGGGAGATCCGCGACCTCGGCTTCTTACCGGAAGGCGAAATCCACAGCCGCTCCCAAGGCACCACGCCCTACGAGATGGGTCGCGACGAAGATCGCTATCCCATGGCAAAGATCATGGCCATGGCCGAGACGGCCGCGTCACTCAATAGCGATGTCCTCGGGCAACTCACCGAGGGCCTTGCCGACAACGACAGCGCCGTGCGTTACTGGGCCGCCATGGGGATGCTCATGCGGGGCACCGTGGCTCGGGAACCACTGTTGGCGGCGCTCGATGACTCGTCGCCCTATGTCCGCATCGTCGCGGCCGAGACCCTGGCCCGTTATGGCAACCGGTCGGATCTCGACAGCTCGCTGCCGGTGCTGGTGGATCTCGCCGCGGTCGATCGTCACGGCCTGATGGTCTCCATCGCGGCCCTGAATGCCCTGGATGAATTGGACGAAAAGGCCCGAAACCATCGCGACGCCATTGCCCGGCTACCGAAAAAGGCCCCGAGAATCTCGCCTCGGCAGGGCTTTTACGTGCAACGGCTGATCGAACGGATCCTTGATACCATGCCCTCCCGGTAGTGTTTCGCGGTCCCGGCCGTGGTATACTGGCCGCATGAACGAACCTCAGCAAGCCGACAGTGCATCGAGACCGGAGGAGTTGGCCGACACGTTGCGGTTGACCATGGTTCCCGGCGTGGGGCCACGGATCCGACAAGCGCTGTTGGAGCGGTTCGGTTCGGCGCGGGCCGTGTTGGCGGCGGCGCCCAGCGAGTGGCGGGACGTGCCGGGCGTGGGAACAAAGATAGCCGACAATTTGGCCAAGGCCGATCAGATCGACGTCGATCGCGAGTTGGCCGTCTGTCGCGAGCATGGCATCGAGATCCTGACCGAATCGGACGACTCGTATCCCCGCATGTTACGCGAGATCCACGATCCGCCCGGGGCCCTGTTCGTGCGCGGAACGCTCAAGCCGGACGACGCCTTGGCCATTGGGATCGTCGGCACACGGCACGCTTCGCGCTATGGGTTGCAGCAAGCCCAGAAGCTGGCCGGCAGTCTATCCCGGGCCGGATTGACCGTGGTTAGCGGGTTGGCCCGGGGGATCGACGCGGCGGCCCATCGCGGCGCTCTGGAAGCCGGGGGGCGGACCTTGGCCGTCTTGGCCAGCGGCGTGCTGCGCATCTATCCGCCGGAACACGACGCGTTGGCCCAAGAGGTCATCGCGCAAGGGGCCCTGCTGAGCGAGTCGCCCCCGAACTTCGAGCCGATAGCCGGAATGTTTCCCCAACGCAATCGCATCATCAGCGGACTCTCCTTGGGCGTAATCGTAGTCGAGGCGGCCCAGCGCAGCGGCGCGCTGATCTCGGCCCGGCATGCCATGGAACAAGGTCGCGAAGTGTTCGCCGTGCCGGGGCGCATCGACAACCGCGTGGCCCGAGGTTGCCACCTCTTGATCCGCGACGGGGCCAAGCTGGTCGAATCGGCCGACGACGTGCTGGAGGAACTCGGACCGCTGGTCGAGGCCGCACCGCGCGACGACGGGCAGGTAATTCACCACCCGGCCGAGCTTTCGCTGAACGAGATCGAGCAGAAAGTTCTGGCCGCGATCGACACCGAGGCGACGTCCATCGACCGGATCGTAACCGACAGCGGTCTGCCGGTCCCCCGGGTGCTCTCGACGATCAGCGTCTTGGAAATGCGCCAACTCATACGTCGCCTAAGCGGCAACACGGTGATCCGCGCATCGTAGGAGCTACCGAGTTACTTCATCGGCTCGAACTCCCCGGCGGCCGGGTCGAAACGTTGCAGCGTGGCGGTGGCGTCCCGGGGTAGGGCATAGATTTCGTCGGTTCCGCCGCCGTCCAGATCGGCCAGAAGGATGTCGCGCCAGACGCTCTGCTCGTCACCCAGGCAGTCACTCCAGGCAGCGATGACCGCGTTGTACCTCTGGATCTTCCCTTGCGGCGTGATCGTTAACAGCACGCGCCCGGCGTCCGTCTTGCCAATCGCCAGCTTGATACCGCTTCGGCCGAGGTCCGTCTTCTTGCGGCGTTGCAACAAAGTGAGTTGGTGCTCCTCGCCGGAAGCGACCACGATCTCGTCGCCCTTGGCCGAGGTCAAATCGCCGGCCGTCAACAGCCGGCAGTCGGCGCCGATCATCAGTTGCTTGTAAGTCGACCATTGCGGGTTGAACGTATAAAGTTCACCGCGAGTCACGGTGGCTACTTCCTGGATCGAGTTGCGCGTGTCGAACTCACCGCCCGCCACTAATTCCAGATCGCCGGGCAATCCCTGCCAGCCCTTTCCACCGATTTCGACGGTCCAGCGATACGACACGCGAGTGAACGTGCCGGCCGCGAGTGAATCGAACGGCTCGTCCTTGGCGAATTTCACGGCCGCAATGTCGGTGACACTGTGACCATACGGCCCGCTGAGCTTCTTCTCGGCGAAGTTGTAGTACAACAGCGACCGCCCTTGCGGATTGAGAAAGGCCAACTCGTGTTGCCCGTCGCCCGTGATGTCGGCCGCGGTCAGACACACGGCCTTCGGGCTCCCGGGCAACGGCGTCGCGGCGGCCGTCCCGTCGCCAACGAGGATCGTGCCTTGCGAGTCAAGGTAGGCCAACCCGAACGTCCCGGCCGTCATCGTGTGGCCGCTGTTCGTGCGGATCGCGTCCTCGGCCAAGACCGTGGAGGTCAGCAAGACAAAGAGTGTCAACAGGGTCAGGTGCTTCTTCATGGGTCGTGCTCCCGGGGATGGGGTTCGTGCCGATCAATGCCAGATGGTCAGTTTACACGGAATGCACGACCAAGGCCACCCACCCCTTACCACCAAGCCAGCATCGGGCCTAGGCGGTTGACGAAGATCAGGGCGCCGATGAGCGCTGCCCCGATCGAAGCGACCAACACGGCCGCGCTGCTGATGTTCAGTGCGGTGGCGATGTGGGGGTTCAGTTCGTCGGTAATCGCTCGGGCGAGCGATTCCAAGGCACTGTTGAACATTTCGGCGCACAGCACGAGCGTGATGCACAGCAACAAGAGGCACCATTCGCTTTGCGTGTCGATTCTCAGTACGCCGCCGGCCAGGATCACGACGCCGGCGCAGAAGAAGTGCACGAAGAAGCTGCTCTGTCCCCGCACGCCGTCTTTCATGCCGCAAAAGGCGTCGCGGAACTTCTCCACCCAACTTCGCCCCCGAAACGATTCGTTGTCGAGCATGACTGGGCCCAAGTAAGTGATGATGGGGAGGCCGCCGTGCCGGCGACCGCTAAACGTTAACTGTCTACTATTCCAGTCCGGAGGCTCCGGCCACCGGTATCCTCGCGCCGCCGGCGCGCCCGAGTCGTCCCTTGGGGAGGAATCGCGGCTCGATGGCGAGTTGGACGCCCACGTTATCGCGGGCGGCGTCGACCGTGAACCCGGCGCTGATCAACAGCGACTCGCCGATCCGCGTGATCGAGAATCGTTGTCCGATGTTTCCCTTGCCGCTGATGTCGAACGAGGTGCCGAATGTGGAGATCCATTTCGGGCTCATCAGGTAGCTGTACGAGGTGGAAAGGATCCGTCGGCTGATCGGTCCTTCCAGTACGCGCAACCCGACATAAAGCTGCCCACGTGGCGGCCGGCTAAGGAACGCGCCGACGGATACCAATTGCTGCCCGTCGGGAAAGAAGTCGAAAATGCCGTCCGAGAGCAGCGTGAGCCGGTCGCCCACATGCCAGCGGAAATCGTAGTCCAACAGTCCGAGGGGTTCGCCGAAGTTGTCGTTTTCATTGTCGGGGAACCACGTGGCGTTGGTATCCAGGACGATCCAATCGATGATGCGTCGGTTGCCGGGCATGCCGCGCTTGGTTTGCCAACGATGCCGCATTCCCATCCGCATGGCCATCATGTCGTCGGCTACTTCCGTACTCGGCGAAGTAACCCAGCCGCCCAGTCCGGTCCGCAAAGCGTAGAATCGCGAGTCGAACTGCGGCGGGATCGGCGGGCCGCCAAACGTCGAGGTCGAAAAGCGGCGGCGGAATGCTTCGATCGAATCGTCGTCCAGCGGATCGTACAGTGGAAAACGGCTCACGTCGCGATTCGATTCGGCCAACGACAACTCGGCGTCGAACACCACTTTGTGGGCCAGGCCGTGCACATTCCACAGCGAATTCTCGACCCAAGGATTCACGGTCCAGATCGGCATGCTGGCCCGCATCCCCGTCTGCCAGTAGAACCGCTGGACGTCGTCGCCGGTGAGATCTTCGCCCCAGTGGCCCAACTCACCTAGCGCATAAGGCACCGCCTTGACCGGCCCCAATTGAAACGGCCAATCGATCTCCTGACGCGTAACCAGACGCTCGCCCTGCGCGTCGGAGAACTCCCAGGCCAACGGGCTCCACGGCGTGTCGTTCGGGTTGGTCGGTGGGTCGGCCGTTTTGTATCGGGCGTAACCGACGCTGGAATGCTCGTACCATGTGAACACGTCACTAAACAGCGATTCTCCCAGTTGGAAGTGATCGGCCCGCGGCAGCCAGTCGGTCTGCGTGAAGAAGTCGTTCACGCGCAAGTCGCTCGACACGCTCCAGGAGATGTTATCTCGCGTGCGTTTGAGCTCCACTCCGGTGGTTTGATCCTTCAGTTCGTCCCATTCGCGTTCGTAGTATTCTTCCAGGAAGTTGCGGTCGCTGATCCATCCCATTTCACCGGAAAGCTGGAAATCGCCCGGCAACTGTTGACGATGCTGCCAGAAGAGCCGGTAGCGGTAATCTTCCTCGGGCACGAGCCTCCTACGACCCTGGCCAAGGTTGTCAAAGCCGTTGTCCTTGATCCCCCAGTAGTCGATCAAACCGGACGTCGGGCCGGGAAGCCTCAGGAACCCCTCGCGGTTGTACAACAACGTCGTACCATGGCCGAGCCCGCGGTCACCCAGATAATCCAAGCTCAGATCCCAATCGGTTCCGGCCGGCGGATTGCGAATCCCGAACAGTTCGTACGCATCCCACGTGGTCAAGAGTTGCGGGCCGTAAACCCGATCCGACTTGATCCGCACGCCGCGGACGTAGAACGTCGGATCGGTCAGATCGGTGGCCAAGGTGGGCCAATAGAAGATGGGTACCTCGCCGAGAAACAAGAAGCTGTTCCTAGAGGTGGCCAGTCGCTGATGGTTGATGATCTGCTCACCCGTCTGCGGGTCGAGGATCGGCAGGCCGCTGAACGGCTCGACGGCCCGACTCTGATGATCTTCGAAGTAGATCTGGCCGGCCTGCATGCGATAGCCGGGCCGCCCCATCCGGCTGGACGTGATGAACGCGTTTTGGGCAAGGTATCGCCCTTGGCCCGTCTTCTGCAACACGTCGGCCCGAAGCCGCAACATCCCTTCATACTGCGGCACGGGTGTGAGTAGCTCTGCGTCCAACACCGTGCCGACCTGATTGGGCACATCGTAATACATCCGGCTGGCGTAGATCACGCGATCTCCTTGCCGGAAGACGATGTTTCCTTCCATGTAGATTTCCAGCGGCGTTTCGCTGCTTTGTAGCGTCTGACCGGTCGTGTCCGGTTCCTGCAGCCCGTCGGTCCAAACAACCAGCCGGTCGGCCGACAGGTCGAGGACGCCGAACTCGCCGGCGGTGTGTACGATCATGGTCACGCCGCCGTCGACTACGCCGATCCAAAGATTGCTATTGGGATCGGGATCCCACTTGATTGAGAGCGGTGTGTTGCTCCGCGGATAGATTTCGACCCGCCGTGTACCCAACGGCATGGCCTCACCGGGCTCGACCTCTTCTTCGAACTGCGTGCGACGAATCGCGCCGCGGGAATCCGGCCGACGTCGTTCCATACCGGCTAGGTAGATCGCCGGCTTGACGTCCGGCTCACCCGCTACTTGTGAAGCGTAAACGCGAATCGTGTCGCGCGTTTCGAAACGGCCGAACCACGTCTGGTCGGTCAGCTTCAGGCCCGCGTCCGGCGAGTCGGGCTGGATGACCACGTCGCCTTCCAGGTAGGCGGTGACTTTGCTCTGCGGTTGCCCGGCGGCGGCCGCATGGTCGATCCACAAGACGGCCTGTCGAGCACGAGCCGTTGAAGCCCCTTGATGGATCCGGCAATCGCCTTGCAGGACCCAAACTTCCTGGTCGCCTTGCCGCCAATGGTTGGCCGCCGCGGCCGCCACCATGATCGGATGATGCGTTTGGGCTTGCGGCAACTTGACCTGGGCCTCGGCCCGACTAGACGCTCGCAGGGCCGCGATGCACACGATCAATAGTAACAGGCAGCGCGCACCGCGAGCGGCCGTGCGCAGGCCTCGTGCCGCGCACCTCAAGCCGGCCGTACTGCTGGGCAAGTGGCGTGTCAGCAGAATAGCATCCTTGCTCACCCGGTCGCCTCACCTCGGCGAGTCGGGCCCGAGCCGTAAACTGAAGTCAGACAGGTCGTTACGTGAAAAGTTGCCCACCGAGGGCGGGCCAGATTATAGGCAGGTGGGCCCTGCGGATCAAGGCGGGTTGGCTGCTGACCGGCGTGACGTAAGTGACTACCTTACAACGGGTTACGGCACGTAGCGTGCGTCCGGCATAGCGGTCGACGGACCATCGGCCCGTATTTCTTGCCCGGCAACGGGAACTTCAGACCGTTTAGCAGCCGCCGGTACGGCGGCTAAGTAGACGCCTTGCGGATCAGCACTTGCCATTGTTCGCCCTGTTGGGCGACGGAAAGCACATCGTGGCCGTCCTTGCTGACGCTCTCGGGTACGTTGCGGCAACCTTCTTCGTCCAGCAGCACGGAGAGGACCTGCCCGCCTTGCAATTGGTCCAAGATCATCTTGGTCTTCACATAGTTTAGCGGACAAACCACGCCGCGGAAATCGGCCTCCCGGTCGATTTCGGTCGTGGACGTCTCGTCGGCCGTGGGCGCCGGGGCCGCTGGTTCTTCCGCTGTTGTAAAACGCAACGAGGGGTCCATGTTGTCGTAGAGCTTCCGGATCGACTCGACAAACCGTGCGACCTCGTTCCGGTCGGCGGCAAACGACTTGCCCGCCTGCTGGGCCTGCTGGATGAGCCCTCGGAAAGAATCGTCGGCGATTTTTCCATCGAGAAAATGCTGCGTGAACAGGGCCAACGCTTCCGATTCGTTGCCGGCCTGTTGCCCTCGGGTGACCAACAGAGCCCGGGAGGCCAGGACCGTGGCGTCGAACAATCGCTCCTCGCCGAGCGCCTCGGCGGCGCTGTCCAAGTCGACTTCGATCAGGTCGAACACGCCGGCTCCACATTCACCCGCCCCGCGCCCGGCCAGCGAGAACAGTTCCTCGGCCCCGAAGTCGAAGTAGAAGTCCTTCTCCTCCTGGAAGTCGGGTACCTCGGCATATTTCGAGACGAGTTGATCGGCCGTGTCGCGACCCTCGGCCTCAAGGAACGCCTCGAAATCGGGGCACTGCGACGAGTTGCCGAACGCGGCCAGGAGTTCGGCCATCACGGCCGGCACGTTCCGCGCGGGAACGGCCCGTTTTCCTTCGGCCAGACGCGTCTGACCTTCGGCCACTTTCCCGCCAAGCTGCAAGACGTAATGGGGCACGAGCCGTCCCGTCACGCGACGGGCCGCGCCGAACAGTCCGATGTCACCCACCGGGTGTCGGCCGCACGAGTTGGGACACCCGCTGATGTGGATCTTCAGTTCGCCCAGCGCGTCCAGGTCGACTCCGTCGTCGCTGATCGCCTGACGCACAGCGGTGGCCAGTCCCCGGGAAAGGCAGATCCCCAACTTGCAGGTCGACGCGCCCGTGCAGGTCACCATGTTGCGCAACACGGGCGAATCCTCGCCGGTCAGCCCCAGTCCGACTAGTTGCGCGTGCAAGGCGGCCAACTCGTTCTCGTGGATCCATCGCACGACCAAATTCTGTGCCAGTGTGGTTCGGGCCATGCCTTCGCCGTAGGGTTCGATCACGTCGGCCAGTTTCTCGAGCGTCTCGGCCGAAATGTCGCCCAACTCCAACGGGATTTGGATCAGATGATAGCCGTCTTGCTTCTGTGAGGTGACGTTGCGTCGTCGCCAATCGTCGAATCCCTCGATCGGCTCGGCGCTCTCGGTCGTTTTCAAGGGTCGGCAGGCGGGCATTTCGCGGAACGAAAGCGGGGGCATGTCCGAACGCTTCAGTTCGGCCAACTCGGGTTCGTACCACTGCCGAAAACCGTCCAAGCCAACCTTCTCCAACAGGAACCGCAGTCGGGCCCGATGGCGGTTCTTGCGGTTGCCGTGTTTGTCGAAGACCCGTTTGACGGCCTCGGCCACGTAGTGGATCTCCTCGGCCGGGACGAACTCTTCGAGCAGTTCGCCCACGCGACTGATGGCCCCCATGCCGCCGCCTACGTAGACGGCAAACCCGCCGGTGCCGTTCTGCGTCTTGGCCACGAACCCCAAGTCGTTGATCGCCACGCCAGGGCAATCCCCCGAACAGCCGGCGAACGCGAGCTTGTACTTTCTCGGCAACTCGTAAGAGAGCGGGTCGGGCAGGAGGAACTCGGTCAGGGCCAAGGCGTGGGGCGAAGGATCGAACACTTCGCCGGTACACACGCCCGCGTCGTGGCAGCCGGTAATGTTGCGGACCGTATTGCCGCCACCGCCGCGTGTCGAGAGCCCGGCCGCGTAGAGTTCGCGAAAAGCCTTGTGGATGTCGTCCACCAATACACGATGGATCTGGATATCCTGCCGACTGGTCACGTGCAGCACGCCGTCGCCATAGGTTCGGGCAGCTTGGGCCAAGGTGCGGAGTTGATCCGGCATCACGCCGCCGGCGGGAAACCGTACGCGAAGCATATAAGTGTCGGCCTCACGCTGTTCGTACACACCCCAAGGCACCCGAAACGAACGAAACTCGGGCGCCGAGATCTCACCCGACTTGAACCGCTCGGTCTGTTCGAGGAATCGCTCGGCGTCATCGCGAAACACCTCGGGTAGCTTGAAAATCGTTGACACGGTGGTTTCCTTATTCATACTGTCGTTGTTTCTCTATCTGCGATTGTTCACAGGGGATAGGAAAGGGAGAGATGTGGGTTATGCCTCTGCGTATGGGGGTTCAGGGTTCAGGGTTCAGCACTTCAGTTCCACGTTTGCCCCAGAATCCTGAACCCTGAACCCCCTTATGCTTCCTTGACGACTCCTACGCCTGTGGGTTTCCTTCGTCGCCTAGCACGTCGGCGAAGTACGAGGAGTACTTGAATCCGCCGTCGGGCGAGATGGCAACAGCCACGCCTTCGTGCTGCTTGCCGAACTGAGCGGCGGCCTGAACGATGGCGCCGGTCGTGGGGCCCACGATCAATCCCTGCTCGCGGAACAGGCGCTTGGTCATCTCGTAGGCCGGCTCGTCGTCCATGCGGATCACTTCGTCGATCAGGCTTCGGTCCAGGATACCGGGGACCTTCGACTCTTCCAAGTTCTTCATCCCCGGCAGCTTGTGGCCCTTTTGCGGTTCCACGGCAATCACCTTCACGTCGGGATTCTGCTCCTTGAGATACTTCCCGATCCCGGTGATCGTACCGCAAGTCCCGTAGCCGGCGAAGAAGTACTTGATCTGCCCCTCGGTCTGCTTCCAGATCTCGGGGCCCGTGTTTTCGTAATGGGCCCGGACGTTGTCGGCATTCTCGTACTGGTACGGCATGGCGTACTGTCCCTTGGTCGCCTCGCCGTTGACGAACGATTGCGCCAAGGCGATGGCCCCGTCCTTGGGATGATCGACCGGACACAAATCATCGGGCGTGGGCCAGACTTCGGCGCCGAGCATCCGCAGTATGATCTTCTTCTCTTCCGGCACGCCGTCGGGAATCGTCACGAGCAACTTCTTTCCCATCAACGCCGCAATCGCCGCCAAGGCGATGCCCGTGTTCCCCGAGCTGGGTTCCACCAGCTTCTTGCCGTCCAACTCACCCCGCTGCTGCATCGCCTGAAGCATGTACGAGGCGGGCCGATCCTTGATCGAGCCAAACGGATTGAACCATTCGAGCTTCACGTACAACTTGTACGTTTCAGAAGCCACGATCTGGTTGACCGCCACCATGGGCGTCGGATTGGCCGGACTGGCGATCAACTCGCGGATGTCTTCAAAGCGCCGAAGCGACGGGTCTGAGGTGAGCTGCTCTTTGTTGATTTCGGTGGCCATGGGATTCTCCTTGGTCGGGCAGGTGGCGGTGGGGGAAATCATACACCACTACGATGATCATCATTATGTGCATTACTACCGTCATTTTACACAAACTTCGTCAGTTAGTCCAACCCGGGAAGCGAAAGAAATAGCCGATCAGCCCGCCGATCTCTACACCAGGCCCCAGCGTTTTCGCAGGTACCATTCCACCCCGAATAGCCCTACGATCAGCAGGAAAAAGGGCCAGGTGTCCCAGAAGGCGAGTTTGGTCTGCTGCTGGATCTCCAGGTGCTCGGTCTGCTCGGCCAGTCGTCGCACGAGTGCCGGAAGCTGCTCGGGGGCCAGCGACTCGCCGCCGGTCATAGCGGCCAGACTCTCCAGAGCGGCTGCGTCGGCCGAGGCGTTGTCCAATTCCAGGTCTTGGCTGAAGACCAGGAACCTTGCCCTGGCGGAACCTAACACTTCCCCTTGGTCGCTGGCCGTGACTTCGATCGCATAGTCGCCTGCCGCCTGGGTATCGCGGAACCAACCGGCCATTTGGTCGCCTTGCCGGGCCAACGTCAAGGGACGACGGCTTCCGTCGGGCAATACGATCGAGGCTTCGTATTGTGCCTCGGCGACCGGCTCGCCGGCGGCCGATTGGGCGCCGACGGTCAACTCGACCCGTTCGGTGGGCGCGAAACGCCGCTTGCTCAGCCGAACCCAAACGTTGCCGTCGATCACCTGATCCTTTCGCGCCAACCAGAGGATGATCTGTCGCCAGAAGCGTCGGTGGGCCGATCCGAACCCGTGCAAGGGCCACCGCCAGGTCGAATCGCCGGCGAATGCCATCACTCGCCCCGCGCCATAATTGTGTGTGACCAACAGCGGCGAGCGCGACCCGGCGTCGGCCAAGGTCATAGCCCCGGGGGCCAGCGCGGCGGTAGTGAACCGATTGGCCCCGCTCAGCGGCGGCAGCTTGCGCCAAAGGGCCTCATTCTCCTCGCGGTTGCCCGCCAGCATCAGCGTAAAGTGCAGCAGTCCCAATCGGGTCGGCCGCATGAGCAGTGGGCCGGCTACGTGGACGTCTTTGCGCGGCGGGTCGTCGAGTCGTTGCCGTTCGTTGTTGTTCATCACCACGGGCAGAACCTTGGCCAACGGCGTGGTGGCGTATCCGCCGGGCCCGAAACTGTGAAAGCCACCGAGCATAATCAGCCCGGCGCCTTGCTCGACGGCCTGGGCCAAATCGCGCAGTTCATTGCCCTCGAAGACCGTCGAGTCGAGGTCGCCCAGGATGTAGACGTCGTACTTGCCGGGCTGAAACCGCTGGGCCATGTCGCCGGGTCGGGTCTCCGCATGGCGGGGATCGATTCGCACAAAATCGACGTTGATATCGGCCGAAGCATCCAGCGCACGCCGGAGGAACTTGATCTCGCGACGCAGAGTCCCTTCCAAGTAGAGCACGTTCAGCCCGCCCTTGAGCACGTTGACGAACGTGCTGAGCCGGTTGTTGGTCACCACCAACTCACCCGGCTGCTCGGCCGCTTCGAGGGTCAGTTTGAATTCGCCGGGGACCTGCGGGGCATAGCTGAACTGGATCGGCAGCAATTGGCCGTCGGCCGTGGCCTTGAGGTTCTCCTGAGCCACCACTTCCATCTTGCCGGGAGAAGTCTCGAACAGGACGCGGACGGGGACCTCACGGTTGACGTACCCATCGATGCGAATCCGGCCGCTGATGGCCAGTTGGTTCTTAACGAACACGCTCTGGTTGATCGGCAATTCGGTGACGGCCACGTCCTGCGCTTGGCCTAAGCCGCGCGATTGGCCCAGCGGGAACGTGAACAGCGGATATCCCAACCGGCTCAATCGTGCGGCGGCCGTTTGGGGCGCCACGTCGCGAGGTGCATAAGCGCGTTGGGCCCCGTCGCTTAGCAGCACGACGCCCAAGAGTCGCTCGCCCGCCTCTTCATGCTCGGTGATCAGGTCCTGCAGCACGGCGCCGATGGCCGTCTGGTTGCCGTCGGGGGCCGGATCCAAGGTGATCTTACCTCCGTCGACCTCGGCCGGATGGGCGTGGGAGTCGAACGTGTAGGCCTTGATCTGGAAATCTCGGGCCAAGTCGGCCAGGGCGTCTTCCGCATTGGCCACGGTCCGCCGGAGCGCTTCCCAGCGCGTTTCCCCGTCGGGGAGATCGGGGACCGACATACTGCGGGACCGATCGGCCGCGACGATCAGCGTGGCCGGCTGTTTCGTGGTTTCGGTATACACGAACGTGGGCCGGAGCATGGCCAGCACGACCAGCATGATAGCGGCCGCTCGCAGCCCGGCCAACACGAGCCGCTTCCGCCCGCTAAGCACCCCGCGTCCCGGCCCCACCACGAGCAATCCCAACAGCACCAGCGCAGCAACGCCCACCAGCAGGTAGCTATTGCCGACGGGATAGAAGGATAGGTTGGGCATGGGAGTTCAATCTGGTTCCCACGCTCTGCGTGGGAACCCACTGCCGGGACGCTCTGCGTCCCCTGAATTGCTAACACGCGTAGTTCTTGGTTCCCGACGCGGAGCGTCGAAGCATTGCGTTCCCACGCAGAGCGTGGGAACGAGGTCATTGTCACTGCTTATAAAACTTGTTTGCAACGAGATACTCGGCGGCCAGTGTCAGGGCCACTAGGAGGATCAGGGCGGAAAACAGTTCGCGACCTACTCGGGCTTCGCTTTGGCCGCGCTCGATTTCGGTTCGCGTGCGGGCCAGCCGATAGGCGAACGGGCCGAATAGCTCGGTCAGTTCGTCCTCGCCGATCCGCTGAAGTTCGGTCTGCTCGGGGGCCAAGTTCACGCTGAAACCCCGGTCGGCACTTCCCGGGGCCTGAATCCGGTAGTTGCCGGCCTTTTCGGTCGAGCTGACGACGAGTTGGTGTTGTTTCAAGTCGGCTGCCAGCGGGAAGTTCAACTCGTCCGGGGTGGTCAACAAATACGTTCGCTGCCGGTTCGTGGGGTCCAGCGACAGCACGGCCGCTTGCCCGGCAAGGTAGTTCAACTGCTGCTGAGAGCTGCCGACCAGATAGCCGGTCATCTGGTGGACCAACCCCAGAAACGGCCAGGCATCGCCGACCGGCAAAAGGTTCCACGGCTGACGATTGGGTTGATCGGAGACGGGCGTGGTCATCGTCAACACGCGTCCCTTGCCGTGGGCCCGTTCCAACACGACCGGCCTGCCGTCGGACAGCCGAACGATCGTCCCGGTCGGATCTTCCAGTTGCCAATGCCGAAACACGGGAAAGTCTTGCCAGGGGATCGCGCCGGCATAGGGGCGAAAATCGGCCAGTACCGGATGCTGAAAACTCTGCGGTGCGAGGCACACATCGCCGTCGGGCGCGCGGGCCTGGCGGATCAGTTTGCCGGCCAACAGCTTCTGAGCCAGCGGCGTGTTGAACGAATCGACCGGTCGGGCGTTACGGCCCAGGAAGACGCCCAGCCCGTGCCCCCCGGCCACGTAGTCGGCCAGTTTCTGCCATACGGCCGGTTCCATCGGTTTCGGATCGACCAGACAGACGGCCGAGATGTCCGTCAGATCGTACTGCGTGAGCCCCTGGAGATCGACCACCTGACAATCGAATCGGGCCTGCCCCTGCTTGCGATACAGTTCCGGGGCCAAGGCCTCGGTCAGGAACAAGGCGTAATCTTGGCTCGGTTTGGGAGCGGCCACCAGGATCCGCCACGGGGGTTTGACTTCCACCGTCAAGAAACGCACGTCGTCCTCAGCCAAGCCGTCCTGGCCTACCACCCGGATAAACCCTTCGTGCGTACCCACTTCCAGCGACTCGATGCGAAAGTCGACCTGCCGTGACTCGCCCGGTCGCAATGTAGTGTTTTGCTGGCTCCGTTTTTGCGGATTGCGATCTTGGTCCAGTAGATACAGTTCCACCGTTCGGTCGGTGGTTTCGTTCTCGGGCGCCGTCTCGATGCGAGAGAGAGTGGTTTCGATTTGCAGCGACCCTCGATTGGAGAGCACCTGCCCGGAAAGTTGCATCCGGCCCAAGGCGTAGTTGGTCGGCTGCCGGACCCCCACGTCGATCAACTGGATCGCCATGCCCGGGGTCTCGGCGATTCGCTGCTGCAAGCTCGCGGCCGGATCGGCGGGCCAGGCCGCCTGGGAAAGGTCGGTGAAGACGTAGATCTCTTTCTGCGGCAAGGGGCTCTGGTCAAGCAGTCGGGCGGCCCGGTCGAGCACTTCGGTCAAGGGTTGCGAATTGGCCACCGTCTCGAGCCGCTGGATTCGCTGCCGCGCGATTCCGGGATCGTCGTGCAATGCGCCGGCGCCGGACCGCGTGTCGAGCACGGCAATCTGACTGCCGCTCGGCAATTGGTCGAGCACCCACAGGCCCAGCTCTTCGGCCACTTCCAGCCGCGAGCGGTTTTCGTGCCGGTATTGCATGCGTGCAGCGGCGTCAAAGATCAAAGCGGCGGCCACCGGGGCTTCCTGGCTGCCGAGACTGCCGCCGAACTTCACGCTCGGTTGGGCCAAGGCGAAGGCCAGCAGCCCGATCGCGCCGGCACGCAACGCAAGCAGCAGCCAATGCCGCAATCGCAACCGACGCCGGTTCGTATCGTGCTGCTTCTGGATGAACCTCAGCGCCGGGAATTCCAACAACCGCGGCTTGCGGCGCATGATCAAATGCAGCACGATCGGCAGTGCCACTAGCCCGATTCCGCCCAGCAATGCAATGTTGGCAAAGGTCATGATGGGTGTAAGGAGTGGTTAATCTGGTTCCCACGCTCCGCGTGGGAACCTACTGCCGGGATGCTCCGCGTCCATGAACTGCAAGAACACGTTGCCACCAGGGGCCCGACGCAGAGCGTCGAAACATTGGGTTCCCACGCAGAGCGTGGGAACCAGGTCCGGTCTGTAATGCTCAATCGATGATTCCTACTTCTTCATCATTCGCGTGGCGAGGTATTCCGTCAACGCCTTGTCGAACTGCATGCTCGTGTCCAACGGGACATAGTCGACGCCGGCCTGGGAGCACTCGCGTCGATAGTCGTGACGGAAGCTTTCGATCTGATCGAGATACCCGCGACGGAATCCGGCCGCGTCGAGGGTCAAGCGGCGGTGGCTCTCGGGATCCTCCAATTCGACCATGCCCTGGAAGGGGAACTTCACCTCGGCCTCGTCGAGCACGTGGAACAGGATCACGTCGTGTCCGCCGTGCCGCAATTGGTACAAGGATTCCATGATCGGTTCCGGGTCGGCCAGCAGGTCGGAGAAGATCATCACCAGACTGGCGTGGCGCAACATGGCGGCCACCTGGGTGAGACTGTTGGCGATGTCCGTCTCGCCTTCCGGCTTCAGGTTGGCCAACACCGACAACACGCGACCCAACTGTGTGCGTCGGGCCTTTGGGGCCAGACTGTCGCGGATTCGCGTGTCGAACGTGAGCAGCCCGACCGGGTCCTGTTGGTGGATCATCAAGTAGCCCAAGGCGGCCGCCAGACAAATCGAGTAGTCGAACTTGGTCAACTCCTGGCGATACGTATAACCCATCGAACGGCTCAGATCCATCACCAAGTAGCCCGTGATGTTCGTCTCGGCCTCGAACTTCTTGACGTAGTACTTGTCGGTCTTGGCATAGACGAGCCAGTCGATGTCCTTAGGATCGTCGCCGGGCGTGTACTTGCGATGTTCGCTGAACTCGACCGAAAACCCGTGATACGGACTGGCGTGCAGCCCGTGCAGAAACCCCTTGACGATGAACTGCGCGCGAAGATCCAGCCGCTTGATCTGGTTGACGACTTCCGGCTTGAGGTACTTTTCGACAGTCGACATGATGGGAAGGGGTTAGGGGATAGGGGCTAGGGATTAGGGGATAGGGTCGTCGTGCCGACGACCGCTAAACGATCTGTGCGGACGCCGTGCTTACATTCATGGTTCATTGTTCATCATCTTCCGCTAGTCCCTAGCCCCTATCCCCTAATCCCTAGCTTTCATACTTCGGTATGGCTGGGGGTGGCGTTTCTCGGATCAATCGGTTGATGAGGTCTTCGTTGGACATGCCTTCGGCTTGGGCTTGGAAGTTGGTGCTGATGCGGTGTCGCAGGACGGGGATGGCGATCTTTTGGACGTCTTCGAGTCCCACGGAAAACCGCCCGTCCATCGCGGCCAGGGCCTTGCCGCCGTGGATCAAGAACTGGCCGGCGCGCGGACCGGCGCCCCAATCGACAAGCTCCTGGATGAAGCCCGGCGCCGTGGGATCCTTGGGCCGAGTCGCACGAACCAGCCGGGATACATATTGAATGATGTATTCGCTGACGGCCACCTTGCCGACCAATCCCTGTAGGTTTACGATCGCCTTGCCCGAAAGGACCCGACGCACTTCGGTCTTCTCGTCGCGCGTGGTGTTGGCCAGAATCTGCTGTTCCTCTTCCGGCGAGGGGTAGTCGACCTTGATGTTGAACATGAAGCGGTCCAGTTGGGCTTCCGGCAGCGGGTAGGTGCCCTCCTGTTCGATGGGGTTTTGCGTGGCAATGACAAAGAACGGATCGGGCAAGGAGTAAGTCTGCTGCCCGACGGTCACTTCCCGTTCCTGCATCGACTGCAACAAGGCAGCCTGGGTCTTAGGCGGCGTGCGGTTGATCTCGTCGGCCAAGAGGATATTCGTGAAGACGGGCCCTTCGACGAAACGGAAATCCCGGCGTCGCTGCTCGTCTTCCTCCAACACGTTCGTGCCGGTGATGTCCGAAGGCATCAGGTCGGGCGTGAATTGGATCCGCTTGAAGCGGATGTCGAGGATCTGGGCCAGCGTGCTGACCATCAGGGTCTTGGCCAAACCGGGTACGCCCACCAACAGGCAGTGTCCCCGGGTGAAGATGGCCGCAAAGATCTGCTCGATCACGTCCGCCTGACCGACGATCACCTTCTGTAGTTCCTCCTGCATCAACTGCCGGTGCTGGCTGAATTCGTGCAGGATGTCACCGAGACTGCGAGGTTTGGTCGACACGGTTCTTCCTTGTTCTGGAGTCTGTCGTTGTTGGTAAAGTGTTCATACAATCCACCAGACCGCCGAGCTACGGCCGTACCGGCAGCAGCAAGACGGGGAAAGTGGCCGTCTTCGTCAAGTATTATTGTATAGTTGTCGTGCCGGCGTACCCAGTGGCCGTCCGTGCGGTTGCCGACTTAACTGCTTAATTCTAATATACTTATGAAGACCGTGCCGCTCCCCTAGGGCCGAGAGACTTGCCATGAGGCGTCTGATTGCCGAAAGCCTGGTTGCCGGGGTTCTGTTTGGGGTGTTTGCACCGACTTTGCGGGCAGACGTCTCGGCCAAGCAGGTGCGCGACTCGATCGACAAGGCCGTGGCTTACCTGAAGCAGCAGCAACGCAGCAACGGATTGTGGCCCGAGTTCGCCGGCGGCATCGGCTATCCGGGCGGTACCACGGCCCTGTGCACGCTGGCACTTCTGAACGCCGGCGTCGAGCCGGACGACCCCCATGTGCAACGTGCATTGAGCCAGTTGCGAAAACTGCCGCCGACGCGCACCTATGTCGTCGCCCTGCAGACGATGGTCCTCGCTCAGGCGGAGCCCAAGGCGGACCTGCTGTTGATCCGCGAGAACGTGAAATGGTTGGAAGCCAATCAGGCCAAGACGGGCAACCAGATGGGTGGCCAGATAGGTGGGTGGAACTATGGTTCGGCGGGCAGTGTGGATAATTCCAACTCGCAGTTCGCCCTGCTGGCGCTGCACGAGGCCGAGCGCGTGGGCGTTCAGGTTCAGAATCGAACCTGGCGGCTGGCCAAAGCCTATTGGGAACATCGCAACGCCCAAAACGCCGACGGTTCCTGGGGCTATAAGAACACTGGCGGCGGCTCGGGAACCGGCAGCATGACCTGCGCCGGCATCGCCTCGCTGGTGATCGTTCGCGACAAGATTCGACAGAACAACGCCAAGGTGACCGGATCGCGAATCGAGTGTTGCCAGAAGGGTGACGAGCAAGACGACCATATCCGCCGCGGACTCGACTGGCTCGGACGCAACTTCTCGGTCACCCGAAACCCCGGCCACAACCATTATCTGCTCTATTATCTGTACGGAGTCGAGCGTGTGGGACGATTGACCGCGCGGCGGTTCATCGGCGGGCACGATTGGTATCGGGAAGGATGCGAGGAGTTGATCCGTGCGCAAGACAGCCTGTCGGGCTTCATCAAAGGCGCGAAGAGGCCGGAGAACGATCCGCTGGTGGGAACCAGTTTCGCCCTGCTGTTCCTTTCCAAGGGGCGCCGGCCGCCCTTGTTGGCCAAGCTAAGACACTCGCGCGACGACGATTGGAACGCCCATCAGAACGACGTCGACAATCTGACGCGATTCGTCGAGTCGCAATGGGAACTGGACCTGACCTGGCAAGTCGTCGATCTGCGCGGCGCCAAGGTGGCGGATTTATTGCAGGCGCCGGTGGTCTACCTATGCGGCGGCAGGAATCTCTTACCCGATTCACCCGCCGCGCAACAGCGCCTGGCGCGTTTGCTGCGAGATTACTTGGATCGTGGCGGGTTCGTCTTCGCGGAAGCCTATCGCAACGACACGGGTTTCGACGACGGATTCCGCCAACTGATCGACCAGGTCTTTCCCGAGCCCGAGTATCGACTGCGGCTGCTGGAAGCGGAGCATCCGATCTGGCATGCCGAGCAACGCGTGGCGGCCGAGCAAGTGCGGCCGTTGTGGGGGATCGAATTCGGTTGCCGCACGAGTGTGATCTACGCGCCGCCGGATCGCCCGAGACCGTCGCTCTCATGCCTTTGGGAACTGGCACGCGCCGGACGCGGCCGGCGCTTCGCCCCAGAAGTTCGGGCCCAAATTGACGGCGGGCTGGCCATCGGGATCAACGTGCTGGCATACGCCACCAACCGTGAACTGCAGCCTAAGGAAGAACTGTTTGCGGTCCGAACGACCGGCCAAGTGAGGGACACCGTCGAGCGAGGGCGGTTGGCCATTGCCAAGCTGCGTCATCCGGGCGGATGCAACGCGGCTCCCAGGGCGCTGATCAACCTGATTGAAACGGCCGGCCGCGAGCTGAAACTTAGGGTCGATACGAGCGAGAACCTGATTCGGATCACCGATGCTGCCTTGTTCGATCACCATTTGGTCTTCATGCACGGCCGGAACCGGTTTCATCTGACCGAAGAGGAACGGCAGCAATTGAAGACGTATCTCGAGCGGGGTGGGATGCTGTTTGCCGATGCGATCTGCGGCCGCCGCCCGTTTGTCGAGTCGTTCCGCCGCGAGATAATGGCCGTGCTCCCCGAGGGGAAACTCGAACCGATCCCGCCGGACGATCCGATCTGGACGTCCGCCTACGGGGGCGCCGATTTGAAATCCGTAACGCGTCGCGACCCACAACGAGCGAACAACGGCGGCCGCTTGACCGCCAAGCTCCGCAAGGGTCCGCCGCAATTACAGGGCATCCGGCTGGAGGATCGCTGGGCCGTGGTCTTCTCGCCCTACGATCTAAGCTGCGCGTTAGAGAGGCACGATTCGCTGGAGTGCCACGGCTACGTTCGTCAGGACGCCGCCCGAATCGGGCTCAACGTGGTCCTCTACTCGTTGCAGCAATAGGCCAGATATTCCACGGACGACTACTTCACGGGCGACTACTTCTTCTCAACCACCCAGATGTTGCGGAAGCGGACCGGATTGCCGTGGTCTTGGAGAAACACGGGCCCGAGCTGGGGACCTTCGCCCAGCGGCGAGGCTGTGGTGGCGTGCGGCAGCTCTTGGTTCTCGTGGATCAGCACGCCGTTGTGGCGGACGGTGATCGAGGCGTTGCCGACCTTCTTGCCGTCCTCGTATTCGGCAGCCGTGTAGTCGACGTCATAGGTCTGCCATGCCAGGGGCGGCAGGCACATATTGACCGCCGGGGGGCCCACGCTGTAGATCCCACCGCACTCGTTGTCGCGACCCTCCAGACCGAACGAATCGAGAATCTGCACCTCGTAGCGACCTTGGGCGTAGAATCCGCTGTTGCCGCGACCTTGGCCCCGGGCATGGGGTTGGTAGGGCGTGCGGAATTCCAGATGCATCTTGAAACTGGCAAACTTCTTCTTGCTGGTCACGCCTTGCATCAGCAGTCCGTCGTCGGTTATCCGGCCCTTCTCGAAGCTCTCGGCCGTAGTTCCGTCGAACAGCACCACGGCCCCTTCCGGCGGCTTGGCGCCGAGCGTGGGGCTCTTGCGGGAGACCTTCTTCAGCGTCCCGATCGTTCTGCCCCGACCGGCACAGACCGTGATCTGGCCGTCGCAGATGGTCACCGTAATCGGTCTTTTGTCGTTTTGGAACGTGAGGGAGCCGCCGTTTAGTTTACCCTCGGTCACGCGTTTCTCGCTCTGATCCCATCCGGCTCCCGGCAAGCCGCCGCAGTATCCGACGCCGCGAAACTTGCCGTCCCCCAGCGCGACGATCTGCACGCCGTATTTCTGAGTGCCTTCGCGAGTTTGTATATTCCCGACATACTCGCCTTGGGTGGCGAAATCAGGCCCCGCCTTGGTCGGATCGGTAATGGCCTTGCCCTGATCGGCCGCGAGGAGCGAAATCGCCATCGCCAGGCATAGCGCCGGTGTCAGTAGAATGGTTACTGGCTTGGGCATGATTGGATCTCCACACGGTACAAGGGATTGGTGGTCTTCTGAGCAACCAAACCTATCATTGTGGCTTATGACGGCTCGGATTGCAAGCGTGGCTCCAGCCAAACCTGTTACTCGTCGATCGGCCAAAAAAGCCCGCAGGACGTCCCGCCGTCCACGTAGAGGATCTGGCCGGTGACGAACGACGAGGCCTCCGAGGCCAGGAAGACGGCCGGGCCGACCATATCTTCCGGCTCGCCGAGTCGTCGCACGGGCGTGTTTTCCTTTCGCCATTGGTTCATGTCGGGTCGATTTTCCCAGAGCGGCTTGGCCAGCTCGGTCGCGGTGAAGCCGGGGGCCAGCGAGTTGACCCTTACGCCCAGCGGACCCCATTCCATGGCCATCGAACGGGTCATGCTGCTCATGGCCGCCTTGGCCATGGCGTAGACGCTCACGCGGTTCAGAGGCCGATGGGAGTTCAACGAATCGATGTTGACGATCGATCCTCGCCCGGCCTTGATCATCTGCCGTCCGACGGCCTGGGCCATCACGAAGGCGCCTTTGATGTTGATGTTCGTGATGAAGTCGTAGGTCTCTTCCGTGTAGTCTTCGACGTTCATCCGCTTGTTCACGCCGGCGCAGTTGATCAGGGTATCGATCCGCCCGAACTCGCCGATCACTTCCTCGACCACCCGCCGGATGGCGTCGGTATCCGAGACGTCGCAGACCTTACCGCAAGTCGTTCCGCCGGTTGGGCAGATCTCTTGGGCCGTCTGCTGGACGCTCTCGGCCACGCGTCCGGTGAGGATCACGTTGGCTCCGCGATCGGCAAACCCCTTGGCGATGGCCTGTCCGATACCCCGGCTGGCCCCCGAGACCAACACGACTTGATTTTCGACCGAGAATAGTTCCTCTGCCATCGATCCGGTACTCCTAAAATGCGTGGGGAAAGCGTTACCTAGAAGCATACCGAGATGGCCGAATTCCGGCAAGGATCCCCCGGGAAGCACAAAAAAAAAGCATAAAAAAAGCCCACGGGTTGCAACCCGTGGGCTTGGGGTAGGTTTCGAACTTTGCGGCTTACGCCGAACGACGACGTCGCCAGAGCAGCAGACCCAGCAGGCCGCTGGCCAAGAGGGCCAGGGTTCCCGGCTCGGGTACGACCACCTCGGCGGCGAAGATCCCGCGTTGGCCTTCGATCGTGTAGGTCAACGTCAGGTCGCTGGTCAGATCCACGTCGGTGTCTCCGACCACGTCACCCAGCGAGTGCTTGCCGTCGAGCGACATGGCGAACCCGCCGCTGATCATGTCGTCGTCATCCATTTGGAACATGCCGAGGTTCTCGGCGTCGTCCCCGGTGAGGATACCGGATTTCGAGGTCAGCACGTAGCCGCTGATCTCGGCTCCACCGGAGTCGATGACCAGTCCATCCTCAGTGACGACCAGCTTGGCGGCGCCTCCAGCTCCTGCCGCCGGGAAGACCACCGGGCCCTTGTCGGCATAGGTGCCGTCGCCGAACAGGCTCTCGACGAGCAAGAGGAGGATATCGGGGCCTTCTACCTTGTGGTTGCCATCGAAGTCCCCAGTTCCCCAGACGACCATACTATCACCGTTCCCGTCCAGCAATTCCCCGTCGCCGAACTGACTGGCGGTGAGGATACGGAGGATATCGGGACCCTCGACCTTCCGGTTACCGTCGGTGTCACCCGGGGCGGCCTGGAAGACGCCGATCTCGATCTTCTGCCAGAGCGGGTCAAAGTAGACACCGTCGTCTGGAGTCGATTCATCGCTGGCGTTACCGAACCACATGCCGGCATTGTCGTACACCGGATCAGCCAAGGCCGGGATGATGACTTCGCGTCCCAAGGGATCTCCCAGGTTGGGCACCGGTGCAACGCCTAGGGCCAATGCTTCCGCACCGTAGGAGCGGGGAATACCGGCGTCAAACTGGAAGGCGGGGTCGTACCCGTTATCCGTAAAGTCGACCGTGTCGGCGATGGTCATGACCTTGTCGCCATAGATCACCCCGCCGCCCGCATCACGCATGGGCGTCAGGCCTCGCACGGCCAGCGTACCCTTCATGAAGCCACTGTCAATGACGACAGGATCCGGCCCTGTCGGGTTGCCGTCGAGCAGAAGCAGATCATTCGCGTTACCGGCGATCTCGACGTTAAAGGTAGCCGTGGGCGCCAATTCGAAACTTCCGTAGACGGTCGTCGTTCCGGGACTGGCACCGATGTTCAACGTGCCGCGAACCTCCAGCAGCGTGGTAGCGACGGTGCTACCGGAGCCGAGGTTTGCATCGTTGACGCTCAGTTTGGCGGCATTCGTTGCGGTGAGTGTCGCACCGCCGACGAGATCCAGGTTACCCAGCGTGGCCGTAGTGTCCGTGTCCAAGGCGATCGTGGCACTGGCGGTCACGTCCAGGTGCGTCATGGGCGAATTGATTCCGCCGGCACGTAAACCGGTAAGACCCTGGTTATACAGCACGGCCACTTCGGCCGCACTGAGTCCCCGGTTGAACAGCCGGGCATCGTCGATGTTACCTCGCAGGTACGCAAAGTTACCCGACCAGCCAAGCTGGAAACCACCGATCTCGAAGGTACCCGGGCCCGCGGAGGCGAGTTCCTGGTCGTTCTGGTAGACCTTATATCCGTCTACCGGATCGGAGGTAATCGTGACCAAGTGCCACGCCGTGCGGTCGGCACCCGCGGCCATATCTAGCGGATCGACCCAAATCCGTTCGGGCGAAGCGCGGAACGCTCGAAAGTAGCCAGCTCCGTCGACCCAGCTATAGTGGTTTTCCATGAGCATCGCCGGGTCTGAAAACTGGACCAAGCCGCTCTTGTTCGGATCGGTGGGAATGCCATCGCCGATCACGTTGGGAAGCGGATCGTCGTCGTTGAGCTTCACCCACAGGCTGATCGAGGCGGCTTGATTGCCGAACTCGGCGGTCAGGTCGGGCAGGGAGTAATAGTCCCCGTCTCCGTCCAGTACCAAAGAGTTGCCTAATCCGGAAGGCGTATTCCCCACGTCGGCGGCAGCGTCACCCTGCTTGGAGCCGAAGTTGTTGTTACCCGAACTGTCCAGGTGGAGCATAATCGCGTTGTCGAACTCGTAGTGGGCCAGCGGGTCGATGGGTGTATTGGGACCGTAGATACCGACCGTTCCACCGCCGATCGCCAGCGTCCTCTCGGCCACCAAGTCGCTACCTCTGACGCCGAATCCGGGGCCCGACTCGCTGCGGGCCTGAATGTCATTGACGACGATCTGACCGGTAACGGTCACCTGATCGGCGCCCGTATTGACCAAACCGCCGGTGATCCTGCCGACGCCGGCGACTGTCAAGTTGCCACCGAGGGTCACGGCCCCGTTGGAGATGTCGACGTTGTCGGCAGACGCAAGACCGCCGGTGGCCAGCGAACCGCTGCTGACTCTCAGCGATCCGGCCGCCAAGCCGTCACCGGCAGTGGCGATGGCACCGCTGATGCTCAGCGAGTCGGCCGTCACATTGGGTCCGGCAGCCACGTTACCGCCGCTGGCGCTAACCGAACCGACCGCCAGTCCGGCGCCCAGATTGAAATCACCGCTGGTCATGTCGACCGAAGCGATCACGCCGGGCACGGAGGCGTTGACCTCACCACCGGCGATGTTCACCTGGGGCAAGTTGCCGGAGGTATCAAGAATACCGCCGGTGGCGTTGACGACCGCGATATTCGGGCTGGAGATCGTGGCCGTCCCGGGACCGAGGACATTCAGCTCGTCAATTATGCCGAGCGATCCGTTGGCGAAGTTCACCGTACCGGCCGCGTTGACGACCGGGGCGTCCAGCCTGCCGTCGGTACCCACAGTCAGGGTGCCGGCGGCGTCGACGTCAACGACCGTGCCGATCGCCAGTTCGTTTCCGAGGCCCGTGATATCGACCGCACCGTTGCTGATACGGAGGTAGTTCGCGGCCTGGGGGTTGATGACGTTCGCAGTGCCACCGACGCTCGTGACCGCGGTGTCCCTGGCGGCATCCGGTATGACAAGGTCGTCATCCCAGTTGGTCATCGAATCCCAAACGTTGTCGCCGAGAGTATTATCCCAGGTCAGCAGACTGCCGTCTGCGTCGACCCCGATACTTAGGACCGTGTTGGCTATACCCTTCTTGGCCACGAAGGGGTCGAAATCCCAGGAGAAGTAGGACGTGCTCGACCACATATCGACCCCGGTTATGGTGATAGTGTTCAAGAGGTCGTCGCCCGCCACTGTGACCGGATTGGAGGCATAGCCCCAATCCATTTCGGTCTCCATCCAGGCCGCCAACAATTCTTCATTCTCGCCGGGATCGAAGGTTACTGTGACCGCGACGCCAATGCCAAGGTAGGTGCCCTTGTTGACCTGGGCCCAGCCGACGGATGCCGAAGGGGTCACCCCGACGAGGCCGCCGCCAACCGTGACCGTGCTTTCCTGCACGGCCCCATCAAGCCTGGCCAGGATTTCGTTGGCGCCAACGTCACGGTAGAGGTCGAACAGCGTGCTGTCGTTCAGACCCTGTTCACCGGCGTCGTTGTCAACATCAAGTAGGTCGTTGTTGAGGTTCTCCAGCAGGTCGGCGTCGACCAGCGTGAAGACTTTGTCGTCGGTAAAGGCTGCCCCGCCCTTCAGACCCGCGTTGAGGTTCGTCACGTGGCTGTTGAGCACTCCGAGTTCGTCATGTCGCATGACGAAGTGCCCGGCGACGATGGTCCGGGCACCGAGCGAGTCGATGCTCCAGTTGATCGTACCGGAGGAGAGCGCGGAAGCTGCCTCATCACCCACGATCCGGGCACTCACGGCCGTCTCGTACGTGGCGCCCGAGGTGACGAAATCGTCGCCGCCACCTCGCAGGTTCAAGGTACCCGCACCATGGCTACCGATCCGGAAGTAGCTGTTGGACGTATTGTTGAAGACCAGGTCGGTCCCGACATCCATGCTACCGACGGCACTGGTCGGCCATTGGCCGATGTTGATATCGCCGGCCGTATGGTTCCAGGTACCGCCCGAGGCCACCATTCGGCCAACGGGAGTCAAAGTGGTCACGCCATCGGCGTGGAGGGCCTCGCTGTCACCGAGGTGAATGAAGCCACCCGTGTTCAGCACGGCAGTGCCGCTGAGGTTGTAGGTTCCGTCACCACCCCAGACGCCGAGATAGAAGCCATCGAAGTTGGCTGTACCGCCGCTATGGTTGAGGACGCCCGTGGCGCCACTGGCCCCGAAGTACTCGGGATTCCAGTAAATGCCGACGGCATCGATGTTTCCGCCGGACTGGTTCAACTCGCCGTAGGAGTAGACGGGCGTAACGCCGTCCGCAGCGTCAATGCCATAGTTATTGCCCACGAACATGCTATACCCACCCCACCAGTTGTCGACCAAATTCAAATCGCCGCCTTCCAGGTTGTAGACCGTGTTGGCGCCGGTGGTCGCGATGGTGAAGCCGATCGAGGCGATCGTACCGCCGGTCTGGGTGATCCGGTTGGTGGTATTCGCCGTACGGCCGAGTTCGGCCCAACCCCAGGCGTTGAGGTAGGCCGTATCGGTGATATTCAGTTCGGAATCGCTGTAGCGGTAGGTATCGGTGATACCGTCGCCATCCGTGTCGACCAATTCGCCGTTAAAGCCCATATAGAAGCCACCCGGGGCGTTCATCACGGCGTCTCCGCTGAGGCTGATGGTGGCCGTACCGCCGTTATCGGCCATGCTGACGCCCTGGAGGTTGGCGACGCCGCCGGACTGGTTATATTCAGCGATGCCACCCCAATTGCCCATGACGGTCCAACTGACAACGTTCAGTGTACCGCCGGACTGGTTGATCGTACCGAGGCTTCGGTTCTCTTCAATAAAGAGGTCGCCTTCGCGGTCCCACGGGAGGTTATCGCCGGCGATGTAGAGGGTTCGCCCGATGTCGAATGTACCGCCGGAGAGGTTGAAGGTACCCTCGCCACCGAAGCGACCGATCTCGACATCGTACCAGGTGGAGTAGACATAACCGGTGCGCATGTTGAGCGTACCTTCGGAGGGCAGCAGCCAACCGCCCCACTGGTCCAGTCCGCTACCGATCTTCCATTGACCGCCGGCACCCATGAAGCGCGGGAAGTTGGCCGGGTCGCTACTGTCGACCTCGACCAGCCCGCCCATTCCATCGTCTTTCCAGCCGATGTTCATCACACCGACAGCGCTATTGTCAACGCCACCTGTCTGGCCGGCTGTGCCGCCCTGACCGATGATCTTATACTCCCACCAGTTAGGCGTGAGCGCGTTTATCGTGGTGTCGCCGCTCATGTTGAAGACACCCTTGCCGGCATAGGCACCGGTACGGCCGACCGTGAACCAATTAGTGATGTCCATCGTCCCGCCTTCGAGGTTATAGGTTCCCCAACCCACACCGTAGTCGCCGACATGGAAATTACTTGCGGCGCTGAAGGTTCCGCCGGTCTGAGTGTAGACGGCCGTGGAAGTGGGCTCCCAAAGGCCGTATCCGATGACGGCCCAGTTAGTGGTAACGTCGCCGCCGTCTTGGTTGAATTCCGCGCGCCCAGTCCCTTGGCCAAACCAGTTATCATAACCGAGGTAGATACCTTCGGCGTTGTTGAATGTGCCGGCACTCATGTTAAATATGCCCGTAGAGTCCGCGTAGCCGACGACGGTCCGGCCGGTGGCGGTTACGGTACCGCCGTCCATCTCCACCGTGCCGATCGCTCCGGCCCCCACACCGACGAATGTCCACCAGCCCCAGCCAACGGTGGTGGGGAAGTTGACGGGGTCGGTCTCGTCGATATAGAAGGTACCAATTGCGCCAGGACTGGCGGTGACGCGCATCTCACCCATCCACAAGTTGCCGCCGTCGATGTCGACGTGGCCCGCGGAGTTTACGCCGCCGGCGATGTAGGACCAGCCGCCGGTACCCCAACCGACGTTGACGGTTGCCCCGCCGCTGATGTTCAGCTCGCCGTACTCGCCACCCCACCAACCACTTGGCACGTAGAGGTTACCTTCCATCTGAAGCTCGCTAGTGGCACCGTCGATGTTGTAGATACCAGAGCCGCTATACTCGCCGATGACGGCCTGCTGGATGAAGACCGAACCGCCCGTCTGGTTGACGACACCGGAGCCGCCCCAGCGGCCGAAGTACCAATTCCCATAGTTTCCGACGACGCCCGTCCCGAGTCCGCCGACCATGCCGTTGGCGGCAACGATTCCGCCGTGGATGTTCAAGGTACCGATGGAGGGGATATTGTTGCCGGCCGCGTCGGGACCCACACTATGCCCAATGTACATGCTGCCGTCGACCGTCTGGGGGGAGCCGCCGACGCCCGAGACCAGTGTACCGTCCCAGATGGTGTATTCAGCCGTGCCGCCCCAATCGCCGATGAGCGTGTAGGCCATTGAAGTGACGTCGCCGGCGGTTTGCTCGATCCAGGTGTCCGAATCGGCCGCGAAACCGAAAATGGTTATATCGGTGTTCAGCGAACCGCCATCGACGTACACCTCGGTGAATCCGTAGCCGGCAGTGCGGTCGGTGTTGAAATAACCCGTGTAGAAGTTTTCGCCGATGTTGACCGATCCGCCGGAGTTGATGTTCAGCGTGGCATCGGCGCCGTAATGACCGAGGATCATGCGGTTGACGGTGTTGAAGTCACCGTCGATGTTCAACTCGGAGTAGGTCCCGGCCACGTTGCCGATCCGGGTCCAGCCAACGCCGCTCGTGCCGACATTGACGGTACCGCCGGCGTCGACGGTCATGAAGTTCCCCAGCCCGGTGGTGAAATCCTGCCCAACGTTCAGGATGGCGTTGGCCTCGACGTACGTGTTACCGCCAACCAACTCGAGCAGGTGGGCGTTGAGTTGATTGCCCGCCAACACGGTGGTCGTGGTGTTGACCAGCGCGGCCGTGGTGCCAACCGAAGCAGCCGTTCCCGTGATGTTGACGATCGCGAGGTTCGAGTCCAACCGCCCGAGGATCGAGGCGTTAAAGTCCAGCGTCGCATTCGAGACGCTGACATCGGTGATGGTCGGGCTGGAGATGGTGGCCGTTCCACCGATGATATCCAGCTTCTGGATCACTCCGCCCGAGTCGGTATTGAAGGTCAGCGTACCGGCCGATTGGACCAGTTCCGCGCTGAGATCGCCGCCGTTGACGCCGTCGCCGACGGTCAGAGTACCGGTCGAGCTGACATACAGCTTGGTGGCGACATCCAGTGAGCTACCGCCGCCGGCGATGGTGAGGCTACCGGCGTCAACGCTGGCTCGGTAGGTGTCACTGGCAACGGTCACGTCCACGGCCGCGCCGACGATCACGTTTTGGTCATCCGAATCGGGAGTGGTTCCCAGGCCCCAGTTGGCGCCCGTCTCCCAAGCCGAAGTGCCGCCGGTCCAGATCGACAGATCTCTGGTCCCTGCGTTGACGACCACCTCGTCGACGCCATTGATGGCGCCGTAGGGACCGAAGTCCCAGGAGGCGACGGAGGACGCGCCGTCACCGAGCTCCAGCCCGGTGATGGTGATTTTGTCGACCCCATCGTCCGAAACTACCAGCGGGTTGCCGGCGTTATTCAGGTCGTACTCGCCTTGCATCCAGGTAGCCAGGGTCGCCAGGTCAGCGACAAGCATGTTGTCGAAGGTCAACTCGAGTTCGACGTCCCAACCCAGGAAGCCGGCGCGGTCGACCTGGACGTGACCGTAGGAGATGGGCTCAATCATCCCGGCCCAGGCGTCGCCGACGTTGATGGTGCCCTTGTCGAAGCCGGAGATGACGGCGACGACCTCGCGATTGGCCGCATCGTATTGCATATCGAAGACAGTGTTCGCAGCATTTTGATCAAGATCATTGAATCCGTCCTCGGGACCGACGCCGCCCTGGTTGAGGATTTGCCAGGTGGCGTCGACCAGGGTGATGGTGTCGGATTCGGTCAAGGCGGCCCCGCCCTTCATTATGGCGTAGAGGTCGGCCGAGCGGCCTAGGTCTTGGCCCAGATACATGTTGTGCGTGCGTAAGATCCGGGCTCCACCGGAGTCGATGGACCATTGGATGCGGCCTTTACCGCCGAGTACTTGCGGGGCGACGGCCGGCTGATCGCCGATGAGCGTCCAATTGTGCGACAGCCCTTCCATATCCATCGTCTCGCCGCTACCGACCAAGTTCAGGAACCCGTCGGAGGTGAGGCCGACGATGAAGTTGGCGTTGGCGGTGCTCTTGAACGTGGCATCGGGGTGGACTTCCATGTAGCCGTACGAGTCGGGTCCCACGCTCAGGGCGTCGGGATTCGCGCGGCCGACACCGAGAGCGGCGGTACCGTACGTCGCGGGGATCACGCCGGGCGCCGCGCCGTACCTCATGTCGCCGGCGTTGAGGATGATTTCGCCTTGGGCCCCGTGGCTCTCCACGAGGTCGTTGACCAGGGTCACTTCGTTCCAGACCCAGGTGTCCCAAACCACGTCGCCCGCATACAAGAGAGCAAAGCCATCCTCGTCGGGGATCCCGTCCCGCGGTAAACTCACATCATCGCGTAGACCGAGGATGTTGACCGTGCCGCCGTTGAGCGTGTAACTACCCGTGGCACCGCTTCCGCCGACATAGAGGGTACCGAGGTCCATGTTGCCGCCGTTCTGGACGACCGTTCCTTGGCTAGAGGACAAGATTCCGATGTGAAGCCAACCATTGACGTCGAGGTTTCCGCCGTTCATGGTCATGGTGCCGGTGGAATAGGTAACCGTTGTCCCGTCCAGGGCGAGGCCATCCGCGGCACCCCACCAGTTGAAGCCACCGACCCACATGTCACGGGCTTCCACGTTGCCGCCATTGAGGTTGTAGTGTCCCTCGCCTCCGTAAATACCGAAGACCAGATTACCACGCCCCCAAACGTTATCCTTATATTCGTTAATGAGGCTGGTTCCGGCCTCCTGGGTCAGCGTGCCTACTCCAGTGCCATAGAGTCCGACGTAGGTAGCCCAGGCGTTTACCACGGCGGTGCCGGAGATAGTCATATCTCCCGTGCCAAGATGGCCGATCCAGGTGTCTTGGTAGGTCAGCGAACCGCCACTGATGTTGTACGTTCCGGTCCCGTACTCGTGGCCAATAGGAATGATCAGAGCAGACACGTCGCCGCCCGTCTGGGTGACAATGCCGACAGTACCGCCGTAAGCGCCCATATCGGCATGGCCGACCATCAGCCAATTGCCGATGGTGACCGGGCCGCTGTCGATGTTCAACACGCCGGTGCCGCCGCTATGGCCGATATAGGCGTTGACATCCACGTTGAGCGATCCGGCTTGGAGGTCGTATGTTCCATCTCCGCCGCCACCTAGCCAGGCGGCGTCCAGTCCGACAAACAAGTCCCAAGGCATGTCGACGTGACCGCCCGTCTGAGTGACGACACCCGTGCCTAGTAGATCGCCAACCCACATACCGCCCGTGTTGAAGTTTTGGGCGATGTTCAACTCGCCGTAGCTGCCGGACTGCGAACCGACGATGGTCATGTTAGCCACGTCCAGCGTTCCGGCGTTGAAGTTGTATTCTCCATATCCGCCGCTGTATCCGACAACAAAGTCCCAGCCTGCGGTCACTCCGCCGCCGTCTTGGTTGACGAGACCGAAGCCGCTCGGGTCCAAACCAACGGCAATGTTGCCGCCGACCGTGGAGATGGTCCCGGCGAGGATATTCAGCGTGCCGTCACCGTCGTACCCGACACCGAGTCCCTCGTTCCAGAGGAGGCTGGTGAGACTGATTGTACCGTCGGTGAGTGTATATTCTCCGATGCCGAGGTTCGTGCCGATGCCGATACCCTTCGAGGAGGTTACTATGGTCCCGATGTCCTGAGTGAAGGAGCCGTCGCCGCCGTCGTCGCCCACGTAGAGCGTGCCGGTGTCAAGCGTGCTGCCGGCGCCGCTGAGGTCGTACGTTCCAAAGCTGCCGCCGCCTTGGCCAACGCGAGTCGCACTGCTGGCTGTCACCGCGCCGCCGGTCTGCGTGAAGCCGCCTGTTCCGCCGGTGGTGCCCACGAAGATCACGCCGGCGTCGATCGTACCGTTGCCGCCAATGCTGACCAATCCCGAGTTGATACCTCCGATGATCAGGTCGGCTCCAACGTTCACATCACCCGTGCCGGAGACGACCAGCCCGAGCCCGCTACCGTCGACCGCGATGCTCCCCCAGGTATCGAGCCTTCCGGCGTTGATACTGTAAGTTCCATCGCTAGTTCCGCTCATGTCGCCGACACCGATTTCGACAGCCCCTGCTCGGACCAAGCCGCCGGTCTGCGTGACCGAGGCCAAGCCGTTGAATCCCGCTCCGACCTTGACCGTCCCCATGTCGGCGTAGATTTCCGCTAATCCGGAGATGGTCATGTGGCCTTCGGAAGTGAGTCCGCTCATCGGTTGCTCGGCGGTGCCCAATTCCAGGTTGCCCGAGAGAGTCACGGTGCCGCCGAACATATCGAAGTGGCCCAAACCACTCTGATCGCCGACTAACAGATTAACGGCCGAAATATCACCATCGTTCTGCGTGAGAGTGCCTTCGTTCGGTGTGGTGCCAACTAAGAGCTTGCCAACCGTGATGTCTGCTACCACGGTCAAGTTGGCCCCGAGGTTGACGATCAATTGCGCGAGGTCGGCCGTGATTCCCGAAACATCCACGCTGTTAGCCGCCGCCGCGGTGCTGATGGTTGCTATACCTAAGCCACCCGTTCCCAAGGAAGTGTCGATCGTGACATCATCAACATTGGTCGGTACTAAGCCGGTGTCCCAATTGTCTAGGTCAGCCCAGTTGGTCCAGTCCGCCACGTCGTCGCCTTCCCAGACGATGGCCATGGCCGGGGTGGTAATCAGCAACACGAGCAGTGCTGCAACAAACGTACGAAGGGTTCTGTTAGTCATCATCTCTCGATCTCCTGCGACAAAAGAAAGGGAACAGTGCGATTTACGAATTACAAACGAACGTTGTGTTGCCCCAATCGCGAATGCGAAATTGAACAGGCAACGAAATCCTTGAAAGCCTCATAAATGGGTTTTTCAGTGTTAGCCTTACAATGTGGTCAAAAGTGGGAACTTTCCCCATCCAAATAACTAGGATATTCCCGATAATCCATTAGCTTACTGGAAATTCCAGAAATTGCAAGCATTCCGAAGAGTTTTTTTGTAAAAAACACACAAAACCGCTCACAAGAGGGGTTTTCGCGCGCGAAAAGCAGCTCTTGCAGGGGGGGCGCATGGGAAATGACGACGAAGAATCGTCCCGGGACCGGTTGCCCGACGTCAAGCGGCCGGGCTCACCCGGCGCTTTTCGAGGCGGATTCACCCCACGCCTGGGCCGTTAGGTCGATCAACCCCGTATCCCGGGCTCTGGTCTTCCGGTGGAATTCGGCGAGAATAATTGAGGGTGTCCGGGAAACAAACAAACGATCCGTCGATTTTTCGCCCCCCTAGGAAGAGTTCCGCATGAAGATTAGTGATTTGCTGAGTAAGAATCGTAGTTATCGTCGATTTCATGAAGACGTTCCGCTGGATGAAGAGACGTTGGTCCGTCTGGTCGAATTGACCCGATCTTGTCCGTCGTCGGCGAATCGTCAGCCGCTTCGTTACATGGTGGCCTGTTCGCCGGAAGAGAACGGCAAGATTTTTCCGCACTTGCGTTGGGCCGACGGCTTGAAGGGTTGGCCCGGTCCAGACAAAGGAGAGCGGCCGACCGGATACATCATCATCCTGGGCGACGGTCGGGCCCCGTCCAGCCATCAGGTGGACTCGGGCATTGCCGCGCAAAGCATGCTACTCGGGGCCGTGGAGCAGGGTTTCGGCGGTTGCATGATCGGCTCGATCGACCGCAACGCCTTGCGCAAGGTCCTAAGAATCCCCAGCGAGTACGTGATTGTGCTGGTGCTGGCGCTGGGCAAGCCGGCCGAGAAGGTCGTTCTGGAAGACGCCCAAGATCCCACCGACATCAAATACTGGCGCGACGAGAACGACGTGCATCACGTGCCAAAGCGAACCATGGAAGAACTGCTGGTGAGGTTTTGAAGCGAAAGAGTTGTGAGTTATGAGTTGTGAGTTATGAGTTATGAGTTGTAAGTTCTTGAATGCTCCCACGTTGAAAAACCGAAGACTCATAACTCATAACTGGACTTTTGCAAACTCAGGTTAATCCCAGTTTGACGATAACATGTTCATAGCTCCGCGATTTATCGGTGACTTGCTCGATGGCCCAGGCCAGTGTGGTCCGCAGGGTCTCGCCCAGC
>SDBV01000174.1_pt1 | contig 83851 bp, 94 predicted proteins | sample 2277081 | NCBI WGS metagenome assembly SDBV01 (sample SAMN10402039, study PRJNA504765) | marine sediment metagenome | isolation source: marine sediment core GS10_PC15, 223 cmbsf | place: Arctic Ocean: Southern Knipovich Ridge | collected 2010
TTAAAACCAGCAATATCCTTTAAGGTCTTAAAATCCAATTCTTCATCAGGATGTTTTGCCAAATACCTAACTACTTTTAGGAATCCAACTGTTTCATCAATCTTAGCTTTTTTCTTCTTAACCATTCTTAATAGAAGAATGAACTCTGCTTTTTAAATATTCTCTTAGAAAACATCAAAAAATATTACTAAGGAGTTTATTAACGAAAAGTTTATATTGGTCTTTTCATACCTATAAGATAAGATGAAGTATGTCTTTATAGATACAAATGTTTTTTTGAAGATGTATTCTTATAGTGATGACCATCCTCTTTTTTTAAAAGATATAATTAGGTACATAAAAGAAGGTAAGATAAAGCTGTTAATAACTCAACAACTTGTCGATGAATTTTATAGAAATCGTGAGGGTAAATTGGCCCCTTCGTTAAAGACTATTGAAGAATTAAAGAAAATTAAGTTTCGAGTTCCTGCTTTTTGTGCTAATGTGAGATTAATTAAGAGTATAAGGACTAAATACAATTCTATAAGGGAACTCTCCACAAAAGCGTATGAAAAATTAGTTAGAGATTCTCTCAATGAAAGGTTAGAAGTAGATAAATTATTCAAGAAGATTTTTAAGAAATCAGAAACTATCCCTATTTCTAAGACTGTTTTAGCTAAGGCAAAAGAACGTTTTGATATAGGAAACCCTCCTGGAAAAGATAGTTCATATGGTGATGCAATAGATTGGGAAATTCTTCTTGAAAAAGTACCTGAAAAAGAGGATTTATATTTTATTACTGTTGATGGTGATTTTTTGTCAAAGATTTCAGATGATGAATTTTCAAATTTCCTTAGATGGGAATGGAAAAAGAAAAAAAGTTCTGAAATTAAATTGTATAAGTCTATCTCTCGTTTTCTTAAGGATGAATTTGAAGATAAAAAGATTACTAAGGAGCAAATTAAAGAGGAGGAAAAGCCTGGTGGTATTATATCTTCTATTGAGTTCAACAAGGGTTGGGCGCCTTGGAAAGGTGCTTTATTTGGTAATGAAGGTGAGGGTGTTGTTCATCCTTTTGGAACTCAATCTGGTTCTGCTTTTCTTTCTGGATCTAATTTTTCATCTTTATCTGAAAATGACCCAAATTCTATTTTTATATCTCCGAAAGAGAAAGAGGAAAGGTGTCCTAGTTGTAATAAGGTCTTTTATATTGATTCTATGACCACTAAGAGAGAATGCCCTCATTGTGGTTATTTTCCTGCGATGGACTATTGAATGTTTTTTTCCAAAACCATTTTAAAACCAAATTAAACCCCCTCATTCGTGAAAGAGAAAACTCTTCTGAAGATAGCCATAATCAGTGCTTTAGCTGGCATATTTATTCTTTATCTTATTTCTGATAATATTGTGATAGGTGAGAGCAGTATTGCGAAGATTGAAAATGAAGAGATTGGCAATGATGTTAAGGTTAAAGGTGTTGTTAAGGATGTGTTTAATGGTGAGAGTATTAGTATTATCACGATTACACAGCCATCAGATATGAAGGTTATTCTTTTTGAGAATGTTAGTATTTCTGAAGGGGATTATATTGAGGTTATTGGGGAAATAGAGGAGTATAATGGTGAATTTGAGGTGATAGGCAACAGAGTGAGGAAGATATATTAAAACAGGGTGTAATGAATGTTCTACGATGTTATAATTGCTGTTTTGATTGGTTGTTTTTTTGGTTGTATTACGGGCTTAATACCCGGCATTCATGTTAATCTAATTTCTGTGTTGTTAATCAGCATGTCTGGTTATTTATTAGGTTTTACTGATCCTATAACGCTTGCTGTTTTTATTATAGCCATGGCTATTACTCATACTTTTCTGGATTCTATTCCATCTATATTTTTGGGGGCTCCTGATGCTGATATGGCTTTAGGAGTGCTGCCTGGGCATAAGATGCTTTTAGAGGGGAAAGGGTATGAAGCTGTAAAGCTGACAGTAATTGGTAGTTTGCTTGCTTTGATTGCTACTTTGTTTTTAATTCCTTTTATGATACCTTTTGTTCCTAAGATTTATTCTTTTGTGCAGCCTTACATTGGCTATATCCTGATTTTTGTTGTTGTTTATATGATTTTAAAAGAAGGGAAAATGGATAAGATATTCTGGGGAAGTTTTGTGTTTTTTATCTCTGGTGTATTGGGAATAATTGTTTTAGGATGGTCGAATTTAAAACAGCCTTTATTCCCTATGTTATCCGGGTTGTTTGGTATAAGCGCTTTAGTTGTTTCTTTATCAGCGAATACTGAGATTCCTAAGCAGTATATTACAGAGAGTGTTCATGTTAGTTTTTCAGGTAAGGTCAAGGCTATAGCTGCTGCTGTTTTTTCTGGTTCTTTAACTGGTATTATGCCTGGCCTGGGAGCTGCGCAGGCTGCAATAATTGCTATGCAGTTAGTTGGCAATATTGGGAACTATGCTTTTATGATTTTGATTGGTGGGATAAATACTGTTAATTTTACTTTTTCTTTAGTAACTTTTTATACTTTGCAAAAAGCCAGGAATGGGGCTGTTGTTGCCATATTGGAGATTGTTAAAAGCATTAGTTTGGAGCAGCTGCTCGTATTTTTGTTTGCTGCTTTGGTTGCTGGCTGTATTGCTACAATGCTTGCTTTGTTTTTTGCAAGGGTTTTTTCTAAAGTAATTGTTAAGGTTAATTACAGGATTTTATGTATTGGGATTATTTCTTTTATTACAATAATGGTTATTTATTTTTCTGGCATTATTGGGTTGTTGATTTTGGTTACTTCAACTGCTGTTGGGATTATTCCTGCTTTGATTGGTGTTAAGAGGAGCCATGCTATGGGTTGTTTGTTATTGCCTGTGATTTTGTTCTTTGTATTGTAGGTTAACCTGTGACAATGCTGCGTTCCGTGCGAATTTGTTATGTACTGATGCGAGCAAGGATTCTCACAAGGCTATAATCTTAGTGTAGACTTCACTTGGCAGCATTGCCACTTAATTGTTCTTTGTATTGTAGAGCACAATAAAACTTTTATATAATCATTATAAAAGTATAAATATTGCAGTAAATCTGCAATGAAGGCGGTGATTTTGGGGAATAATGGTATGTATACCAAGCAAATAAATTTGATGCCTATAGGAGATGATAAATTTGATTCCTATAAGCCTCGTTGGAATGCAGATAAATGGGAGGATAGGGATGCTATTCTTTGTGAGCTAACACAAACAATTACAGGTACTAATTATCGGGATTTTTTTCTGTTTCTTTTGAATCATGATTATGCTCATGAGATCTCTGTTAAGGTAGGTGAACAAGGCTGGGATAAAGAATACAAAGACCATATAATTTATCAAGATGGTGTAAATTACAGTAAATTGAAGAAGATGGTAAAAGAAGCTATAATCAACCTAAAAAATGATAATTATTTTGATATAAAATTTAGGGAGCCAGGTATTCGTAAAGAAACTAATAGAGCAGTAATTGGATTTTCTGAACGTGAAGGCATGGTAATCGCTACAGAGATTGTTATTCCACCTGGATTTATCCATCTTTTTACACTTAAGGGAGCTGAACCTTGTAATGATAGGTATTATCACGCAATATTGGGTCTTTCATGTTATAATCGTTTAATTGCTGAAAAGAGAAATCAAGGAGTTAAAATTGCTGAAGAGATTGGAGAATTAGTTTCTTCTTTGATAGCAGAAAAGAGGAAGGGAATTCACATGCCTACGTTAGCTAAAAAATTGATTGAGACACCATATTTTGGAAATACTACTAGAGAAGCGAAATATTATGTTAAGAATATCGCTTTTAAGGGAAAGTTTTATGATCCAAAAACAGGAAAATTTGCTTCAGAAATAGATTATGACAGGATGGCTGCTTTGCTGCTTCATTTGGGTGTTGGAACAAATGATGAATTAGCAGTTAAGTTAGAATTCTTAGACCCGAGATTTTACTATGATAAAAGGAGATTTGAAAGTTCAAATGTTCCTATAGATTTTTTGAGGAGTGATTTAGAAGGAAAACAAAAATTTCATATGAAATTTTTTAATGAAATGGCTAAAAAGGGGAAGATTAGTTCGAATAAAACATCAGAACTATCATTAGAGCCCGCCTTAAGGTAGGAAAAAACAAACATTTTTAAATGAGTTAGAATTCTGAATCTTTACTATGGAAGGCGTAATTAAGAACTTCAAGAGAGGGAGAAAGACTCAGACAACTAACCAGATGATTGTTGTAGTTAAAGGTTTAGAGAAGAGGGAGAAAGCTAAAGAGCTGGTTGGTAAGAAAGTAGTCTGGAAAAGCCCTGCTGATAATCCTATTAATGGCGAAGTTAGAAGTGCTCATGGTAATAATGGCGCTTTAAGGGTTCTTTTTGAGAAGGGCATGCCTGGACAGGCTATTGGGGATAAGGTAGTTATTAATTAGATAATTCTAAAAAAATAAAGAAAAAGATTTAACATACTTTAATTGGAATTGGTAATGTTCCTTTTGCTGTAAGGTACATAGCTAAAGCTCCCAGAAGGAATGCTACTACAATCCATGTTACTGGATGCATTATAAATGCTTTTTTTGATTTGAACATCATGTATCACCTGTTTTTATTGATATCTTAATTTTTGGTTAAGAGATATATAAAGTTATCGGAATAAACCTATATTCTTCAGAATATAAATCTTTAAATATTGAAGTGTTACTTTAAAGTAGTTAAATATGGCAGAAGAAGAAAATAAGAAGGCAGATAGTTTAGATGAGGTTGTGGGTATAGGTGCTGCTGGTTTGCAGGCTTACCTTGGATTAGATTTGGGTTTAAACTATGTTGCCCCTTATGTTACAGATAGTTTAAGTTTTTTAAGTTATTCTACATCTTCTTTTTTGGGCTATGCGGCTGCAATTGGTTTAGCGGTTGGTGCTGCTTATCTTGGCTATGAAGGGGGCAAGTGGACCTATAATAAGATTTTAAAGCCTGTTGGGGGTAAGATACTGGGGGTTATGTATTCCCTTGAAAAGGCTATTTGCTCTTTATTTGGGTTCTGGGATAATGATAAGAAAGAAGTAGCTCCTGATAGTTGACTTATTCTTTAGATTAGGGTATATGTGTTTTAGGTTATTTAAAAATAGAAAGTTTTTAGGAATAAATTCCTAAACCTTTAGCGGTTCTCACTTCGTTCAAACCGTAAAGTTTATATATAAAGTAACTTTTAGTAACTTTTAATAACTATTAGTAACTTATGAGCGTTAGATTAGCTGCAATATATCATATTTTCCTTCTTAAAAACCGAAAGTTTTATATAGTAACTATTAGTAACTAATAGTAACTTGAAGGACGTTCCTGTAAAGATAGATAGTGAATTGAAGAAAAAGATAGAGGAATTTATTTCTAAAGGCGATAATAGGTTTGAGTACCCTTCTGTTAAGAACTTTGTAGATAAGGCTGTACTTAAGCTTCTGAAAGAACTAGAGAAAAAGGAGGGGAAGGGTGAGAAGTAAAAGATTAATATGGATACTGGTAGCTTTGATTTTAGTAGTTAGCTGTATCGCAGCAGAAGAAGAAGCTCTTGCACCGAGAATAAATCTAATTAAGTTATTTATAAATATTTTTGTCATATTTGTCATATTTTTCTTAGTACAATTATTTGTTCTAAAAAATGTTATTAAGGATGAAAAGCAGAAGAAGTTCATTTACCTATTTATTGTGATAGCTGCATTTTTACTTTCATGGATTTATGGCAGAAGCGACTATTTCTGGGAAGGAACAGATTATGCCAGATATATAGGCCTTGCGTTCTTTGTTAATTCCATAGTCATTGGCCTTATACTTTATGTCCTATACTCATTCGTAGGGGAGAAGTATCAACCTAAAGGAAACGGGGCTAAGTTTGGTGTTGCTGTATTGATATTAATATTGGGGATTGCATTTGCTGTTAACTTATATAATTCTCCTTCAGGGCAGGTAAATGGCAAGCCTGCTTACCTATGGCAAACTAATTGGTGGGCTACTGGCAGAGATTATTTATTTGGAGCTGAGGGCATACTTAAGGGAAGCAATCTTACTGTGTTTATACTGGCATTTTTCCTATTCCTCTGGATATTCCACCAGTTTTTAAGCGGGACAGATGGGAAAGGCGGATTACCGGGTGCTGCTAAGGTTGGTTTAGCCATAATGCTTGGAGCACAGATCAGCCATTCAGGATACACAGTTAAGGGATTTGTAGAGATGGCTTACTGGGTGGTGTTGGTAATAATTTATTCTCAATTGAAGAAAGGCTCTGAAAATAATAAGTCGTGGGGTATACAGTTTGGATTGTATTGGGCGATACTTGATATTATTGCTGATACGTGGGATGTTTCTCATCTGCGAAAGTTTGAATTTGGTTTAGGCTTCTTTGGGAGGTTTATGGCTGGCTTAATGATTGGCAAGTTGATTAGTGGGATTGGGAAGGAAGGAGGAATGTTAAGGAAAGGACTGGATATATTAAAAGAAAGAATAGGGAAGGATATTGTTAATAAGATTGGTAAGAGTATACCTGTAGTTAAGCCAACTGCTGGTTATAAACTGGAAAATTATTATAAGGGATTCATGACTGATACGCAACTGCTTGCGAATAAAAGAAAAGAAGTTGAGGATGTGAAAAAGGATATTAAGGAACTTACTGATGAGAAAGATAGATTAATACGGGAAATTAAAGATTTAGTTAAGGAATGGAGGGTAGAGAATAATCAACTTAGAGACCTTCCTGTCGATAATGATCCAACTTCTCCTTACCAGAGACATCTGAAAGAACGTGAGTCTATTTGGAATGGGCCTAGGGGTGCAGACGTTACAATTGGTGCTTACGCCGGTCCTGTTGATCCAAATTCAGTTGATCCCCTTTCACTTAACCAGGAGATACTTAAGAGAATAATTGGTGGTAATTTTGTAAGGCAGGATCCTAATACAGGAGAAATACTTGGAGGTCCTCCTGACAATTATGGTCCAGGAACTGAAGGGGCTATCCAGAATGCAGTTAGAAGATTGTTCACTACGTGGAGGGTGATTAGAGAAGACCTCATAGAGGTAGACCCGAATTGTGCAATCGGAAAAAAGAAAGAGAAGAAGAAAGACCTTGAATACAGAGAAACACATTCTACTCCCGGTACATGGACTGTTTGGAAACCAGAGAATGCAGAACGTGCAACAAGAGTAGATGATATGCACGAAAATGTTGATTGCAATAATGGCGCTGAACTGAAAAGTAATGTTAAGAAATATGACCGTCCTGCTGTAAATTCAATTAATGGGTTGAGTTATAAGATTTCATGGAGACTATTCAGGATTCTCAATTATGATACAGATGTGTATGATCTGATCTGTAAAGATTTGAATATTCCTAATTATTTCAAGGCAGGTTCAAGCAGTCCTAGTGGAGGAACTGCTGCAAGCAGCGGAGGAAGTTCACCGTAATGAAAACAGATATAATTGAGGATGCGAGAAAAGAATTACAAAAGCATAGATTAGAAAGAGAACTGCTCCTCAGAGAACATAAGGCCTCTTTGCAAGAAAATACTGTCAGGGCATCAAAAATCGGGGCATTACAAAAGGTTATAAACTGGAGAAAAAGGGTTGGTGGTTTGCTTGATGAAGAAGGAGAAAATAGAAGGGCTTTAGTTGCCAGATATTTAGAGAAGGTGCTTGCTCAATTGGAAGGAGTGAAGAGGCAAAACGGAACACTGGCAGATACAAATTTTAAATTGAAAGGTATTGACTCATTAAAAGAAGAAGCTGCTTATCTTAATAAATTAAATCGTCAGCTACAGAATGTGAATATAAGAACAAAAGATGATGCACATATTTTAGAAAGGCAATTACGCCGGATTGAGAAAAAGTTTATTCATACTTATGGGGATGAAACTTTTGCAAAGAAAATCCTAGAAAGTGGCGAGACAAAACGCTTAACTAATTTTGAATGGTGTGTTGAACGAGTTACTCTAATAAATAATATAATACAAGATGCATGGAAGACAGGAGACTGGAGAAGATTCTGGTCTGAGATGAAGAATATTGATAGTATATCAAACGAATTGGCAAAGAAAGGTTTTGCTGATGTTGCCAAAAGTTTTATGGCTACTAGAAAAAGAGCCGGTAACCCCGGAAAGCCTGCTTTAGAGCCATGGAAAGAAGCTATAGATAGGGTATATCTCCATATTTCAGATGAAAGGTATTTCCAACAGACTGTTGTTGCATTCAAACATAAGATGGCTGTAATGATAGCTGAAAGACAAAAAGATATTTTAGCTGCTGTGATTAAGGTAGTGAAAAGAAGGAGAGATATAATTGGGAAAAATGGGAAAAAGATGATTAATGAAGTTAAGAAAGAAATGAAACCATTTGAAAGCTATTATAATGAATTCCTTGTTGCGATTGGAAGGATTGCTGAAATAGAAGACGAAAGAAAGTTGTTAGAGGGCAAGTACTCAAATTATGCTGCTGAAATAGATAAGCTGTATAGTACATTGGGAAGAAACACTTTTATGAGGTTAAGATGGGCAGCCCAGCTTATGAATATTGTAACAAGATCCAGGGACCCTTCCAGTATATTAACATCTGCAAGGATTGGGCAACTTGCAGAGCAGATAAACTATGTTAGAATAGAAAACAGCAGATTAACAGATAGGGAAAAGCCTATTTTGAAGGAGGTTAATAAGGTTATAGCCAGAATAAATAATATAGTTGAAGATAATAATAGAATTGTTGATAGGATTGATAAGATGATTATACCGATGATTGCCAGGTATAGAAGAGTAAAGCCAAAAGTAGATATGCTGCTCGAAAGGCTAAGAGTAGAAGGAATGAGATTAGCAGCTTAAACTATTTTCTAACGTTTGTTTGTTATTTTTGATGTTTTATTCATAAAAATTGAATATTAGATAGAAATATTTAAATATAAGTGAAATAAAAGTTAATAGATAGTAGATATTTTCGAACAATGTTGTCTATAAGCAAGAGTGAGTTTAATGTAATTGGGTTTTTGATTAGACAGTTCTCTAAGAGGTTTACTATCAGGAGTATTGCTTCAAAGCTAGGTATAAGCTCTGCAGGGATGCATGCTGTTCTTAAGAAGCTGGAGAAAGGGGGCATAGTAAAGGCTGAAAGATTGGGTACTGGGTTATTCTATGAGATTAACCTGGAGAGTAGGGTAGCCCAATATTTAGCTGCTGTCATGTTATTGAGGTATTCTGACATTAAGAAGATTAATGTTAGTGAGCTGGAGAAGGAGAGTAAGGCTGTAATATTTGATGGTAAAACAATAGTAGTGGTAACCAGTGATGGTGATGCTGTAAAGGATATTTGTTATAAGGAGCTTAAGGAAATCAAGGTTGTATGCAAAGGGGAGGAGGAGTTTGTTGATGCTTTAAGGAATAAGGAAATAAGTGTTTTAGATGTTTTAGAGCAGGGGAATGTTTTGTTTGGAGAAGAGTTGATTGTAGATTCAATCAAAAAGGTAATGAGATGAATAGATTAGTAAATATAGTTTTATTGCTGATAGTTTTAATTAGCTTGGTTTCCTTTACTGTAAATGCTGCTACGATTGGAGATGGATTTAAGGGAGCTTTCAACAGAATAGAGAATTTCTTTAGTGGAGGGTGGCAGAATTATGAAAAAACTGTGGCTTTCATAGTGTTCTTCTTCTTGTTCTTTCCGGCCTTTTTGATAGGCGCAAAAAAGGCTTTTGGTGGTGAGTTAACCAGGAGCCATATAGTGTTTACATTGGTTGCTGCTTTCTTGTCTGCTACTATTATCACTACTACAATGAGATTTGACTGGATTAATCTAAAATATGTAGGGTGGTTTTTGATTGGTGCTTTAATTCTGGCTGGAATATACAGGTTATTGATTAAAGTAGGATTTGAAAAAAATAAGTTAGGTGCTTTTATTTTAGCTTTGCTTATTACGGCATTATTGCTGTGGCTGCTATGGATTTTTATGGGTGATGGAAGGCCATTAGAAGGCTTAGGGGATGTTAGTGATTGGTTTGGTGAGCTTGGAGAAGGGGGAACAAGAAGGCCGGGTAGGCGTGCTGTTACAGCGCCAATAGATGGTGGTGGAGAAGTAGAAGAGAAAGAAGGTAAGACTCCATGGGGATTGATTGGTGGAGGTGGAGCAGGGTTAGCTGCCTTGGTGGTTGCATTAGTGTTTGCTTTAAACAAGAAGAAGAATAAGAAAAATGGTGCGGCTGGAGCGGGAGGTGTGGCTGGAGCGGGAGGTGGGCTGCGCCCAATCGAGGATTTGATTAAGACTCTTGAACGTCTGTTGGAAAGGATTAAATTCATCTTAAAAAGTTCGGATAAATTAGTGAAAGAAAAAAAGGAACTTACTGATGATAATTTGAATGCTCTTAATGAAGAGATTAAAAAGGCCGGAAATTTAGATAAGTTTTATGATGAAATACTTCCTCAACTCAAAAACAAGGACAGTGACCAGTTTGAACATCTGAATTCTGAATATAAAATGTTGCCAAAGCTCTGGAGTACAACTTTTGGTATGAAACGTCTTCTTAAGATTTTGCGTTCCATGGAGGATTATATGATTGAGCATAAACAAATGATGGAAAGACACGTCAAGAACCTGGTTACTGATGACAGTAAACTAAATGCACTAATCAGGAATTTAGCCGAATTGAATTTAAAAGCTTCTGGCATAATAGCCAAGTTGAATCAATTTTCTAGCCTTACACAACAAGAAAGATTAACTGAAGACCAACTACATGAAAAATTGAGCAAGAATGAGATTGAGCAAAGGGTTAAGGATGATTGGTTAAAAGAAACATCGAATCTTGAGAAACATTTGATTGAGGTACATAACCAGGAATTAAAAAAGTATGAAAATATACGCTCGGACCTTACAGCCCAATATACTATTCTTGGTATTATAATACGTGCGCTAAAAGAAGGGGAAGAAAAGGAGGTAGCTAAAGCAACTGGATTAAAACCGTATGCTAGACAAAGTAATATTGTTTTTGCTGGAAATCCTGAGGATTTGACTGGGATGGCATGGCTGGCAGAGAAAAAGGATAGAGTTATAACTATCGGCAAATTGAACCGCCATTTTAAATGGGCAAATAAAAAGATAGGGAAAATTACAGGTGAAACTGAAAGAATTGCTAAACAAGTGAAACTGAATGAAGAATTTTTTGGTAATGAAAGGTTTGATGTTCCTAAAAACAAGGTATTTGAAGGTAAGCCTTTCCCACACCAAGCAAAAAATAGGTATGCTACACAAGAAATGAATATATTTAAGGTTTTTGATAGAATGAGTGATGTTTACCGTAAGTTACATGATGAAAAGAGATGGAAGGATTTTTATAATGTTGTAAGGAGGGTAGCTGGAATAGTAAGAAGAAAAGAAGCAAAGACTATAGAAGAAGTAGAAGAAGAAGTTAAAGAACCAGGAATAGGTAAATTTGAGAAAAAGGGAAAAAGATTGATGTGGAAGGGGTTTAATAATGTTAATGAAGGCGGTAAATTAACGAAACGAGCAAAAGAAGTGCAATTGACGCCTAAAGAAAAAGATATAGTAAATACTTACCTAAAATATATATGGTGGTGGCAGGTAATGTGGAATTATTTTGAATTAGGAGTATGGCAAATGAGTAGATTAATTAAAAAAATTAATGAGGTTGCTGAAAATAAATAAAGTTTTTCACTCCACCAGAATAGAAAAATTTATATATACTGTAAATTAAGAAGGAAATAATTATAAAAAGGTGATAATGATGGTCTCGTTTCATGCTAAGCTTGTTAGTCCGAAAGAAACAAAAACTTTAATTGGAGATATGCACCTGGTTGATAAGCAATTGATGTATCTTGCTGTTGTCACCAGGCGTTTAAGAAAAAGTATTGAAGATGCTATTGAAGAACTAGCAGACAAAAAGACCAAAGTAGTGGAAAAAGATAAAATAGAAAAGGAATTATGGGCTAAGTTGGAACAGTTTGAACAGGTTTCTATTTTAAAAGAAAAAAAGGAATATTTAGCTGCGAGAGAAGCAGCAGAGATTGAAAAAAGGGAATTAAATGATATGAAGAATCATATAAGGGGAGAGTTATCAAAGCTGTTGGCTTTGCGTGGCTTACCAGGATCATATAAGGATCTTATACTCGAGAAAGTAGGTAAAGATATTGCTGATATAAGGGGAGATATAACAAAGCAAGCTGAGATTGCTATACAGGTAAAACGTGGAAGTGCTACTGCTACTTTACCAATGCTAAAAATAGTAGCTCCTAGTGAAATAGCAGCAACAAAGGCTGGGAAAAGAAGAGCATTTAGAGCAGAGAAACAATTGAATCTTGCTGAACATATAGAGGGTGAATTAAAAAGTGATGAAAGTGAACATGACATAGATGCTATTAAAGATGATTTGATTAAAGAAGCGCATGCAGATGAGAAAGTGATTCATTATGTTTATTCAAATTTATTGTATGGCTTATTGTTTATGTCTTATATGGAAAAGGACTTTGAAGATTTATTGAAGTTAGTAAAGAAGAGGAAGATTAAGAAATATTTAGGGAAAAAGTTTTCTGGAAAGTTAAAAAATAAATTACAAGAAATAAAAAAGGAATGGATGTTATATATGGGTAAGATTGTAACGGTTTTACAGCAATTGAGATTTTCAGTTGCGCCTGCAGAAACAGGTCAGATTCTTAGAAAAGCAGCTTAACTATAGTACGCAACAGACTATTTTGGATAGCGTACTAAATAGTAAACGAAATTTCTACATTTAACATAAAGATAAATCTATGTGTCTGTCATTTATTTCGTTTACTAAAACATAAAAGCGCCTATTACAAGTAAGAAACCTACTATTGTGAATAATATGTTTATTCCTATGCCTTGTACTAGGATTAGAAAGCCTGCTGTCTTTCCTAATAGTTTTGATACACCCAGTATGGAAACCACTATTCCTGTAAGAATGCTCATCCACCCCATTGAAGGTATCATAGGGACTTCCATGAAACCGTCTATAACTAAGTAAACTCCCCCCAGGGTTAATAGACTAAGCATTACAATTTCCGGTATATCCGGAATGACCCAGGTTGTCATATTAATCTTGTTCATTAAAGGGACTATCCCTATTACGAAGATAACTAATCCAAGAAGAAGACTGAATGTTGATTTTAGCCCTTCCCATCCCATTATTTATTGCACCTCTTTTAATATTTGATTATTATCTGAAGTGTATATAAATTTTTCTGTTTTATAGCTTTGCTGAAATCCAAAAGTTTTAGAAATTATAATTTGATAATTTCTAAACTCATAAAAATCCTTTGGATTTTTAGGATACCAAAAATCGCTTTGCGATTTTTTAGTACGTTTGAAAATTACAAAGTAATTTCCAAAAGTTTTATATAGAAGTAAAAGGAGGATAATTTTGAAAGAGGTTTTTAATGTCTATATTTAATCGAATTTTCAGGACAAGAGCAAATATTTCTAGGGTTGAAATCTGCAGGTATATACCAAGACATGGTTTGTTGTCAGAAAAGGGTGTTGAGATTCAATTACATCATGTTGTTAGAGGTGGTAACTTGCCTGTAATTTTGCCTTTAAGGGTTGTAAAAGAAATACCTGGATTATGGGATGAAAATAACAGGTTTTCAAATGAGTTACTGTCAGGATGTAACCTTTTATTAGAGATACAGAAAACAAGCAGATATAACAGGAAGAGAGCTGAGATTAAAAAAAGGAAAAAAGAGTTAGCTGCAGCTGGCATTAAAAGTGGAGGGAAGAGAGGAAGAAGAGAGTTAGCAAGAGCTCAAAATATCTTATCACGAAGGATAAAAAAGCAGCAGATGTTAAAGAAAAGATTAGCGGAAAAACAAAAGATGATGAAAAAGAGGTAAAAAAATGCAGATTAAATTATGGAAAAAGCCAAAAAATCCCATAATTATTGAGGGGTTTCCTGGATTTGGTTTAGTTGGTACGATTGCTTCGGAGTTTTTGGTAGACCATCTGGATACAGAAATGATTGGAAAGATCATGTTTGAGGATATGCCCCCTGTTGTTGCTATTCATCAAAGCAAGGTTGTTGAGCCTCTAGGGATATTTTATTGTAAGAAATATAATATTGTTATTTTACATGCTATTACTACATCTACAGGGTTTGAGTGGAAGTTAGCTGATGTTTTAATTGACCTTGCGAAGCAATTAGATGCAAAAGAAGTAATAAGTTTAGAAGGTGTTGGTGCTTCTGGGTTGAAGTCTGCTTCTAATTCTTTTTATTATACAAACATTGAGAAGAAGAAAAGTGTGCTGGATAATATTGGGTTGAAGCCTTTGAAGGAAGGGATAATAATGGGCGTTACTGGAGCTTTGATGCTGAAGATGGATGAAAGGCCATTATGTTGTTTGTTTGCTGATACTGCCTCTAATCTGCCTGATAGCAAGGCTGCTGCTCGTATAATAGAATCTTTGGATAAGTATTTGGGGTTAAAGGTTGATCCTAAGCCATTAATGCAGCAGGCAGCTAAGTTTGAGGAGAAGCTGAAAGGAATATTAGGTTCTAGTAGAAAGGCGCAGGAGATTAGTGAGAAGAAGAAGCTTAGTTATGTGGGTTAGTTTTTTTCTTTTTTTGTTAACTCTCACTTTCTGATTTTTGGTTAAAATAAAACTTTTGGTAATTTGGAAGATTAATGTGGAAATGCTGCTGTGATTGTTCTAATGTATTAAGTCCAGAAAGGCTGAGATGGTCAAATTTTAGGTTTATAGGCGGTGTATTCTTGAAATTTTTAGAAAAGTTATGGTGCCTAACAAGTTGATTATTGCCTATTTCCTATATTGTAAAACTATTTCCATTGTTTTTAGGCCCGTAATTGTGTGGAATACAGAAGAAAAGTGAGAGTTTAGTTCTTGGACATTTTATTTTTTCTTTTCCTTATTTTTTAACCTCTCACTTTCACTTTTTCTGTTTTATTATTTTCAATATTGTTAATAATTAAAAAGTGATATGCTTTGTTTAATATATAGTTTATTATATGTATGTTGTAGGGCTATATTGTATTTTTAAATATATACTGTAGTATATAAATGTTTAAATAGTGAATTATAATCAACTCTAAAGTGATTACAGATGTTTGATTTCGTATGGAAAGTTAAAAATTCTTTTAGAAAAGTTAGAAAAGATGTAGATGATTTTAGAGAAAACGTTAACGAATGGATTGTTTTTCTTGACGGTAAAGGAAATAATTTTGAAAAAAGACTGGATAAGATTGAAGCAAGGATGGAAAGACTGGAAGAAGCAATCTTTAAGATGATAAGTTTGAGATAATAGGAAGGTTTAAAAGTTTAGATTTGGTTTGTTTCTTTTGGAGATTTAGAGTTTGTCTAATGGGCTTTTGACTTCCATTAAGCGTTCTTTTGAAACTTTGGTGTATCTTTCGGTTGTTGCAAGATTTGAATGGCCTAGGAGTTCCTGGATGAGTCTTATGTCTACGCCTGAATCAAGCAGGTGTGTTGCAAAAGTTGACCTTAAGGCATGACAGAATACCTTTTTTGTGATTTCTGCCTTTAAAGCAGCCTTTTTGACTATTCTCTGGGCTTGTCTTGTGGTTAATGGTTTTCCTTTGTAGTTGAAAAGGTATTGGCCCTTTTTCTTTTTTGTATAGCTAATTAGGTGGGTTATGAACCTGTTTGAGAGCTTTACAAAACGTTCTTTTTTTCCCTTGCCATACTTTACAAAGGCAATCTTCTCGTCTAGGTTTAGGTCTTTTACCCTTATGTTTACTGCTTCACTTACTCTCAACCCTGTGCTGTATAGGAGCTCTATCAGCAGCCTATGTTTTTTGTTTTTAGTTACTTCAAGCATTCTTCTTATTTCATCCTTTGTAAGCACTACTGGCAGCTTTTTTTCAGGCTTAGGGTGTTTTATACCTTTGAAGATGTCATTTTCAAGAACCTCTATGTGGAAGAATCTAATGGCTGAAATGGCCAAATTAACGCTTGCAGGACTTAGGCCCCTGTCACTTAGCAAAAAGGCCAGATATGCCCTTAGATCCTTGTTTGTGATGTCTTGTGGAGTTCGCTTAGAACCTTTTGAGATCAGGCTTTTTTGATACTCTGCGTTAGTTTTTGAACTATTTAGAAAATCCATGAATTTCTGATTTTGGAAAATATAGGTTTTGATGGTTTGATTACTAAAACCTCTTAGCTTAAGTTCGGTTTCGAGCTCTTTGAAGAATTTGATCACCTCATTTCTATTAAAATCGAACTTTTATTTAAATTTTTCGAAAATGTTCGCATAATATACATTAGAGGTCGCATAATATTTCTTAAACGACATTTGATTGTTTTTCTCATCTGTAACCTGCTAAGTCGTATAATTTCTTTTATACGACTTTAAGGGGTATTCTTTGGATCTATCTTGATGTCAAACCCTACCTTTTTTTGATAAATCTGCTATCCTTTGACAAGGAAAATTATTAACTGCTCTTTTCCCTAACAATTTTATTATTTCTTCGTGCCTGGTATGGCTTGAAGAAATCCAATAAACTATTGCTCCTGTTTCTTTTAAAAATATTATCAACATAAAATCCTTATAATTATCTTCCCTGTCAATCCAACCAAAAACCTGGTAGTGCAATTTGCTTTCTATAAACCTATCCCACTTAACAAAAGGAAATTTCTCCATCCAAAATTTGATATTATCTTCTGGGGTTCTCATTTACTTTTTTTTGTTAAATCTGCTATCCGTTTTTGTTGGTAGCCACTCCATATCAAAGCTAACAAACCTAACCAGGAGAAAGTAGAATCACTAATAACAGAAACTACCGCTCCTGTAATTGTTTGGTTAATCATTCTGTTTCTTTTGGTATCACTATCTCTACATTATTTATGCCACTTCGAAGTCCCATAGCCATTAGAGCATTTGAAATTAATAAAGCTCCTATGGATTGGTCTATAACCTTTTTCCACATTCCAAAAATTGCTAATGCTAATGTAAGCAAAGCAACAATATATGTTTTTTTACCGTCTATTTTCAATTTTTTCACCTTTTTATTTTTTAACATCTTATGTAATCTTCAATATACCGCCATCATTCCAAACTCTACCTGAACCACCTGGATTTGATGTTGGTAAGTTAAGCATAACAATATAATTGTTTTCACCTGCATCAAAAATTATTCTACCTAAATCGCTAGTATCAAAATCAAAACTTCCACCTAAGAAATTCATTGCACCGCCACTACTAGACCCAATTGTTGCTGAACTTGCGGCATCCATAATAATTTCCCCTGCATTAACAGTAAACTTACTGCCACTACTAGCGTCAATATTTAAAGTTAAATCGCCTACTGTTCCTGTTACTGTTATTGTATTACCATTTATAGAAATATTACCAACTTGTAATTTATTAAAGTTAGCGTTTGTTTCATTCTGTAAGTAAGTGCTTAAATCAACATTATCAGTAATCCAAGAAGTGTTTTGACTTCTTATTATTGTATCGTTATCTAAAAGATTATCTACTTCTAATTCATTATAATGATTTAGTATATCTCCTGTTGTCATTAAATTTCCATCGCTGTGTATCATTAATTCTCCAGCATTTCCAAAATAATGAGTTTCTAATCCACCATAACCATAGTAAAAATCCCTATTTGGATGTTTAGGAATTGAGATATCAAATCCATTTTCAATACTTCCATCACCTGAAATATAAATCCAGTCACTACTATCAATAATACTTAAACCATTATAAGTCCCATTAACTTCTAAGCTCCCATTAATAAATGTTGAAGCATTAATAAAAAGAACTCCGTCTTTATCTGTTAGCATAATGCTGCCTATTATTAAAATTGTTGCAGCAAGAATAGAAACAATAATTTTATTTAATTTCAATGGGTCTGGAACTCCACTCCCAGAAGCAAACCAGGCCATATTAGATAGTAGCACCTACAACCTTTTTTAAATCATCAAACTTGGTTGTATCGAAGCTATCCCCTTTGTTGATTTCTGCTAATAATTTTGTTTTTAAATTTGCTTGTGTTGTTACATCTGATAAATTAAAATAATAATTAACATTATCGACTTTAACTTCTATTCCAACACCGCAACGCTTAACGCTTTGAATTTTCATTTGACCCTCATAATCCAAACAACTTCAGAATACGTTGGTAAACCCGCACTATTTGTAATTGTTCTTAAAGAAGCCGAAATATTAGTGCTTATTACTGTCTGTGCATTAGAACTCATTCCATTATCACCCGAACCAGATGGTAGGGAGTGACTATGTGAATCTACTCCGCCTGTTGCTCCACTTGCGGTTGGGGTGCTGCCATCACTTGCACCACCGCCCCTTAGAAATTTTTGAGTTCCTGTAAAGCCATTTAAATCTGGTATGACTTCACCATTAATAGGACTAGCCCCATCACTTAGAGTTTGACCGTTACACTCAACCCAACCCGCAGGTAATGCAGGTACTCCACTAATTGATTTTAGAAATGCCATCACTCCACCTATGGGTGGTGATAATGGGGGACTTGCTACATATATTTGATTGTTTGCATTTATCTTTATGGTGACATCATCTACATTTATAGATCCACCACTAGCACCCCAGGGCATTAGTTTTCACCCTTTTTTTTGGTACTTTGAACTAGAACCCTTATCTTACCTGCTGTGTGTGCTACTGCACTATCTAAATTCTCAACTTGAAAATTTCTAAAATTCTGGTTGTCACCTGCTATTGTCTGACCTTGATTAACAGGAATTAAATTGTCTGGGTTGCTATCTAACCTTATGCCCAAAGCCATAACATCTAAGTTAGTTATTACTATTGTGTCAAAGGGAGCGTGTCGCCATTCGTCTTCTTCTGCAATAAATCTTTCATTACTAACTTTACCTGCTGCTATTCCTGCGGTTGTTTTAAATGTCTTAGAAAAAAAGGGTTTACGACCGCCCTCTTTTGCTTCTTGCTCCCCAATGTTAAAGCCCATCTTACCCCTCAATAAAATCTACTATTTTATGGAGTATCTTTTTCACATTCTCTGCGTGTGAAATCTCAACAATATCAATCTCACGGTGTAGGTTCTCTGGTGTTAATGCTTCCTGTGCTTTTTTTGCCGCTTCAATATCCTTTTTGGCTTGTGCTTCTTTTTTTTCTTCTTTAGTTTTACTCATTTCAACATCACCTTTTTGTTTATTTTTAATGATTATCTTCAATTTGAACACCTGCTTTATTCGTATTGGAATACGTTGTTTTTAGCTGTTTTTGACAATTTCAAAAAATCTTCTCGTCCAGACAATTTATGGCCTGGTTTAGATCCTCAGCTCTTCCTGGACAAACCCAAAAAACTCAATTATTACTATACGACTTAACAAAAAAAAGGAAAAAAATAAAGTATTTTGTTTAAGTATCGTCTCCAAAGTATGCCCTTATCTTGCCGTTAGGGTCGATTGCGTATTGAAGTCCTCTCTCGACATCAAATATTGCTACTCTAGCTGGAACACCTGCTGCTAAGACTATATCAACCGAACCTGCCTGTGTAAACCCTGTCATATTCTCCTGTGTTAATGTTCTCCTGGTTACCAGCTGCCCTCTGTTGTTGAATATTAACATTGGTATTTCCCATTGGCTTTCTTCACTTTCAATAGTGTCTGCTGCGTCTGCTTTTACAGAAACAATAATCCTACCTGCTGCCTTTGGTGTCAATATTATTCCCTCGAAAGCTTTTGGAATTGCTTTGAGTGTTTCTCCTGTTGGTGCTGCTTTTGCTGCTCCGCTAATAATCGAAGTATGCTGAGAAAATACTGGTATAGGGTTTGCTTCCTGCTGGTCTGCAAACTGAACTATAAATTGTAATGGTTCTTGTGCTGACATTTTTTATCACCCAATCACATTATTGGCATTGTTGCCATTCCCATTGGTGCTGCCGATTCCTAACTGCCCTGTTGCTACTGCTTCACCAATTCGTGCTGCTTCTATTATCATCCCTGCCTTTGTTATCTGTCGTAATATAGGAACTCTACGCCCTATAAATCTCCCTACTATCCAATTAACTCCGAGCATACCAACTTCATCTGCAATATTCCCTGCGGGAATGTTTGCGGTTATTGGTGCTAACTGGTCGCTCACTCTCTGCCTTAATGCTCCATAAGCACCTGCTCCTATAAGCCCAACTATCGGTGCTGCTTTCCTCGCTCCTCGTCTTACTCTTTTAGAAGCTCGACTAAAAGAACGTCTTATTCTGCCTTTTTTCCTAGCCATTTGTTTTTCTCACCTCTGAGATTAATTTTTTTTAAACTTAGTTGCTATACTAAGCCCAACTAATGCTAACCCTGCAATAATAAAAGGTTTAGCTTCTGAAAATATATTTCCGAATGTAGAACCTCCACCACTACCAGGCAATTTTAAGTCTGGTAGATTCAATTCTTCGTCTGATATTAATTGATTTATCCTACCTGCTTCTATTTGTTGTGCTATGCCCTGCCTGGCTTTGTTTAAAGCACGTTCTGCGGGATTAAGGAACTCAAAAATACTAAATGTTTGTGCATCTAATATGTCCTTCTGTTGTTGTTCTAATAATTTGATATTGCCCCTTACCTTATCTAAATTTAAATTAGCAATTCCTAATTGCTTTTCTGCTTCTGCTCTGCTTATTACTCCAGGAATTTTTGCTACAATATTTTGTGCTGCAACTGCATTTCTGTCTGCTCCGCCAGGAAGAAACCCTGCAAAAACTTTTTCATCAAAAAGAGAAAAAGTACTTGTACCTGCAAAGGGTATGATACCAATTCTTTTATCTAAATTGGTTAGGAAGGTACCTATGTTTGAGAAACCAGACTTAACAGAACTAACAAACCTATTGGATTGAATCGGTGGGGGTTGTGGGATCTGTCTTGAAGTACCCCCTAATGTTTGGCTTGTTAAAGGTATTTGTTTATCTACTCTGATAAAATTATTAGAAGAAGATTTGCTGCTCCTTACTGAACTGCTAGAAGAACCGCCATTTAAACTTACTCCCTGCTTTGCTGCTAATGCTCTGGCGTTGGCTGCAACTGCGGGGTTGCTGCTCTTTGATTCTTTTCTTAATGTTCTTGTTGACAATACCATTTTAAGGATAGTCTGAATCTGGGAGTACAGACCTTATAATTTTTCTAGTCCAATATTGTAACTCTGGTCTGGTATCTAATTTTAAATATCTTGCTTCTACTAATGGTGAAAAATCCATTATACATTAATCTCCTTTTTTTTTATATGCCCTAATATCTTTTGGTAGCTATCTTCTGAGAACTGAGGATAATTAGCTTTTAAGAATTTTATAATTACACTATCAGGTAGCTTCTGGTATGCTGCTATCTGTTCGCCATACTGTCCCATTACGTCACTTATTTCTTCATCTGATAGGTCTATGGTACCTATTACGTTTTGGGTGGGTAATTGGCCATTTAAACCAGGAACAGCATTAGTATTAAGCGGGGAACTCATACCTAATTGCGTTTGTGCTTCTCCTGGTTGTTGAGTATTATTTTGATTTGATTTATTTAGAAATGCCATCAACATAGCCATCATAGGGTCGTCTGAGTATTCTGCTGCTATATCTTCTGCTCCGAAAAAGTCTTCTCTTTCTGCTGCTAGTTTGTCGGTCTTTAGAGTTAGTTGGTCTATCTGCAACTGAATTTTAGCAGCAGCTAAACCCTCTTTTGCTTCTGTCAATGTTGAACCTTCCTCTGAATCTTCTGGCTTAATTCCTAGTCTAGCTTCACGCCTTTGCTTTCCTAGTTTGAAATTATTAATTTTTTTGATAAGAATTTCTTTTTGATTTTGGTCTGTTACTTCTGGAAACATCATTTCTGTTATTTCTTTGCAAGAATAGTTTTGGTCTAGGTAGTCTTCTGTGTCAATTCTGTCAATTTTCTGGTGTATTGCTGCTATATTTTTGCTTTTCTTCTGCCAAAACATTGTTTATCACCTGTTTTTGCCGTTAAGGTGGGTTGATATCTCTGAACAAACCTACTTTTGGGTTTAGAGTATATAAATATTGTGTTTTCTGTTGTATTTCTGTCACGTTATTTTTTCTATTACTTAACAGTAGTTACACACCCCCCCTTATTTCTCGTGGAGAGTGTTCTTTTTTCTTTACTGCTTCTTTTTTCTTTTTTCTTTTTTCTTTCTTTTTTAAAAGTTTAGTAATAGTATAAATGTATAGTAACCAAGAAAAGCACGGATACGTTCCTAATCTTCTGTTCTACAAGAAATCAGGGGGGGTTGCCCCATCTCTGACGCAACATCACGCTCCCATACAATAAACCTAATCCATACGCCATTTGTTTCCGTATAGGCATTTAAAAATTTAAATCCCGCCCGTATCCTGACAACCTACCCTTGAAGTTATCTTCAGTAGTTCAGACAAACTTACTGGTCTGCCCCTCCCCGCCCATTTTGGCGGGTCGTTCGATTTGGTTATTGAGAGTGCTCCTCAAACCGTAAGGTTTAAATAAACCTAGAATTAACTAGCTCATAAGCACCACCTCTTTGATTAATGGGTGATGTTTAGGCAGCAACCTGTTTGGGATTATCTCTGAACAATTTATTTCTAAAAAAAGGAGCTGCAAAAAATATATTGAGTCGTGTAATGTGTGTTTACGATTGAAAGGTCGTATAATATACATTATATGACTCTTTTACCTATGAAATGGAATAGTAAGTTAACGACGGTATAATTAGGCTCAAAAAGGTAGGGTTCTTTGCTGAATTTTTGATGGTTTTTTGGAAAAATCAGGTTTATTTATTTTCAATATAGAAAATATTACTATAAAATATTTAAGCAAAAACTAAAAGTTTTAGTTTCATATATGAAATAAAAGTTTTAAGCAAAGATTAAAATATTTAGAATAAGGAAAAATGAAAATTAAAGACTTAATCTTCTTTGTTCGATCTGCAGAACGTTTTCTTTTGCCTGCAAGGATTTGAACTGTGGGTTAAGGCTTAGATGTGCTTCATTAGAGATGTATTTCTTTACTATTGGGACTCCTTTTTGGAGCATATTTGAGACGTATGAAGCTACTATATCCTCTGGTAGAGATACCCTTCTGGCTATATCTAGGTAGGTTACAGAGCCTTTAACCTCTTCCTGAGTATAAAGGACTAAGAATATCTCTTGTTCACGTTTGCTTAGCCTTATAGGCTTGAATTGCTCTTTTTCTTCTACTTCCATACCTTGTTTTTGAAGGAAAAGCTCTAGTTTATCCATCCTTTCAGCGAGCTTATTTAGCTTCTGATCTATGTTGCAGACAAGCTCATAATTAGCCTGAATCTCGTTTGTATTTTCGTTAATAGCTGTCAGATGATCTTCAAATTCATCCTTTATCTGAGAAAAAGCCTCGTGCATTTCTGCGTTGGTTTCTTTAAATATTTCTGAGTAGAGTCCCCTCTTTTTTTCTGTCAATAACACTTAATTCACCCCCAAATTTATAAAAAATTAAAGGTTGGTGGTTTAAATAGATTGTTATTGTGGAAAGTGTATTCTTGAGAATTATTTTCAATAGTGTTAATAATTCCCTTCGGGAATTCTTAAAATGCTCAGAAATCTCGATTTCTGACATGTTAATAATTCTTTTTCTGTATTTTTGCTATGTAATGCTTCTCTTTTCCTCTCTTTATTACGCCTATTTCCGGATCTTGTTCAAGCTCTTCTAATAGACGATAAAATGAGGATTTTGAGCATAATCCCTGCTCTTCAACCACCATTTCTTTTAGCTGCAGGGCTGTTATCTTGCCGTATTTTTTAATGTAAGACAAAACTATGGATTTTATGTAATCTTTTGAGTTTTTTGTTATTCTTTTTATGATTTTTTCCTTTAGGTTTGCTTTTTTTGTTTCCAGTTTTTCTAATCTTGTGTTTAATTCATCTATGTCTCTTGTAGGCATTTCCGGTGAAATAGCATGTTCGTGGGCTTCTAAGCGTGTATTCAATGCAGCTAACCTTGGGCCCATTTCATAGTGTTTTTGGTGCAGTTCGTTGTGGGAGCCTCTTAGTTCTTCTACCCTGTTATCGAGCTCTTTTATCCGATTTAATAAAGGTTCGTAGGAGTAATATTCGTCGACAACTTTCCTTATTTCATGCTTTGAAGTTGGGACTAGTTTTATCTCTTCCTGAAGATTCCTTATTTGTTGTTCCTGGTGCAGGTTTTTTTGATAAAAATATTTTAGCCATTGCATGATGTTGGCTGTGTCTCTTTGAACGTTTTTGAAAGAATGAGTTAATAGATTATTTAACTGTATTATCTCTGTCTGTGAGCTCTTTTTTTTATTAAATAGTCCCATATTTGGTAATAATAGTCCCAAAGTATTTAAATATTTCGATATTTGGGAATGTTTTGGGAATATGTTGGGACTAGTTTGGGAATGTTTTATATACGAATAAGTGTGGTTTTTTTGGGACTATGTTGGGATAGTCTTGGGAATGTGTTAGGACTATGTTGGGAATGAGGTAAATTGATGTTAAAGGCGGGGTTATTTGATTTTTTATTTTATACTCAAACCATTAAATTTAATGCTTTTCGTAATAAGCAGAAATAAAAAATAAATATTTTTTATTTTGCTATAACAAAATTTAAATATGAGCTTGTTTGAAGAAAAGGAGAGTAAGTAGAAATTAGATCAAAGCAGTGAAAATAGAGGTTAAATTTTGATGTTGAGGCAGGGTTTTTTGAGTGTGATTTAGTGATGGTTTTAGCCGTTATAGTGTGGTTTTAGAGGGTTATTTTAGGTATGGCTAGTGAGTGCATATATAGGCTATATCCACTATAATACGGGTTTTGGCAGGGAAAGTGAGAGTTTAATTATGGCTAAAAACCACAATAATGTGGTTAATATTAGGATTATTGGTAGATATGGGCAAAATAGGTAAAATAAGGGTAAAACGAGCTAAAAATGGCTAAAAATAGAGTAAAACAGTCAAAATCTGGGCTAGCTATAGCATTATCCGCACTAAGAGGGTTTTCTGAGCCGAAAGTGAGGGTTGAGCAGTATATTACCCCTAGTGAGATAGCTGCTACAGTACTGTGGGATGCCTATATGAAGGGGGATATTGAAGGGAAAGTGATAGCTGACCTTGGGTGTGGTACTGGCATATTGGGTATTGGAGCTATGATGTTGGGGGCAAAAGTGTACTTTGTGGAAAGTGAGAGTTCAGCCATGGAGACATGTAAGGATAATGTTGAAAAAGTGGAAAGTGAGAGTTTGAGTGAATTCTTTCTGGGTGATGTAACTGAATTTAATGAAAAGGTGGATACTGTGATAATGAATCCACCGTTCGGGGTTAAAAGTGAGCACTCTGACAGGAAATTTTTGGAAAAAGCTTTTCAGATCAGTAATGTTGTCTATAGTTTTCATAAAAGTGAAACAAAAAACTTTGTTGAGGCGTTTGCAAAGGATAATAACTTTAAGATTATGCAGGTTATTGACTTTGAATTCCCATTAAAGGCAACTATGAAGTTCCATACTAAGAAAGTTAAGAAAATAAATGTAAGTTGCTTCAGGTTTGTTAAGTAAATGGTAGTCCCAGCTGGGAATGTGATTTTATCGACGAGAAAAATTAATGAGACTATAATAGGAATGTTGCTTCGCAACATTTTTAACCTCCCCACAATAGAAGAACTAGGATGATTTCCCCACCCCAACAGCTAATATGTGGTTGTAAGAACTAAATTCAAAAACTTTTTAAAGAGATAATGTTTCTTAATCGTAAAGGAGGACTAAAATGGAAATAAAAATCATAAGTGAAAAAGGAAATAAGCTGGAGTTTGAGATTGATGAGAGTGTTGGGTTTTTGAATGCCTTAAAGAAAGAATTATTGAATGATAGCAGTGTTAATGTTGCTACTTATTTTGTTAAACATCCTTTAGTTGGAAAGCCTAAGATGATTATAGAAGCAGGCAATCCAAGAAAGGCTTTAACTAGTGCTGTTCAAAGGCTGAAAAAGATAAATGCTAAGTTTGTAGGGGATGTCAAAAAAGAGCTAAAATGATTAAGCTTGAGCAAGCTAAGAAATTAATTAAACTTGCCAGAGAGGCTATTTCTTGTTATTTTTCTGATAAAGAGGTTGATGTTGATAAAGTGAATGAAGAGTTTTCTTCAGTGCTTGGTGTATTTGTTACTTTGAATAAGAATGGGGAGCTTCGTGGTTGTATAGGGTTTCCCGACGGGGTTTATCCTCTTTATGAAGGTGTAATTAAGGCTGCTCAGAGTGCTGCTTTTTCTGATCCTAGGTTTCCATCTGTTTCGGAGGATGAATTAAAGGATATTACTATTGAGGTTAGTGTTTTGACTAAACCTGAGAAGATATCTGTTAAAGAAGCTTCTGATTATATTAAAGAGGTAAAGGTAAGTAGGGATGGGTTGATTATTAAGAGCAGCTTGGGTAGTGGTTTACTATTACCTCAGGTAGCTACCGAGTATAAGTGGGATAGTAAGACATTCTTAGGGCAGACATGCATTAAAGCTGGGTTACAGGCTGATTCCTGGCAGGATATTAAGGGGGTTAGTGTATTTAGGTTCCAGAGTCAGGTATTTAGTGAAATTGAGCCTAATGGTGAAGTTAAGCAGGTAATGTAGAGATTTGTATACTGTTGATTTTAGCTTATTTCTATGTATTGAATTTTAGGGTTATAGGCTCTGTAAGAGCTGAATTTATCGAAAGATTTATATATTTGCATGGTGCCTAACTTGTTAGGGATTTCGTGTTTAGAGGAGAAAATTACTTGAAAAAGAGTTGAAATGGCGTATATTAGGGTTAAGAAGATAAAGAATAAAAGCGGCAGGGAGTATAGATATGCCTATCTGGTTGAGAATAAGTGGAAGAAGAGGGTAGGAAAAGGAAGCAAAAAGGGAGCAAGGCAGAAGGTTAAGGGTTATTTGGGAAAAGTACATGATTTCTCAAGGGTTGATGATAAAGAGTTTATTTCTCACTTTTCTGTTGATGATGTTAAGGAACATTTTGATGAGCATGGTATGAGTAAGGTTGTAAGGGATTTGGTAAGATTAGAGCTGATGAACCATGGCTTTATAGAAACAGGTGATTTTTATGTTAATGGGAATTTGGCTGTGTATTTAGGGGAAGAGTTCTTTATTAAAAACTTAAATGAAGAAAAGGACAGAAAGCTTGTGTTAATGATGAATGAAGGGTTTTTGTGCAAAGAGACATTTGGTAAGCTGATTAATTTTAAGGCAAGTGGTGATCCTAAAGAGGTTGGGTTAAGTTTAGGTAATACTTTACTGGAAGCTGGGTTAAAGGTTCCAAATGAAATATTTGTTGAGATGTTTAATAGGGTTGTTGAATGAGGTTATTTACTAACATTTTTAAAGAATTATATATTCTAGATTTCTATGGCAGAAGGTAATGTTCCGAGACATATTGCAATAATTCTTGATGGTAATAGGAGGTATGCTAAGAAACTGGGGATTCCTCAGCTTAAGGGGCATGAAAAGGGGTTTAATAAGATTAAGGAACTTTTGGAATGGTGCATAAAGCTAGGGGTTAAGGAAGTTACTCTTTATTGTTTTTCTACTGAGAATTTTAAAAGGGATAAAAAGGAAGTTGAGTATTTGTTTAATTTGTTTAGGAAAAGGATTGAGGGGTTTAAGAAAGACAAGGTTATACATGATAATAAAGTAAAAATTTCTATTATTGGCAGACTTTCTATGTTTCCTGAGGATATGCAAGAGAAGATGAAAGAGGTTATGGATGCTACGAAAGATTATGATGATTATAGGTTAAATCTGGCATTAGCGTATGGTGGCAGAGGCGAGATAGTTGATGCTGTTAATAAGATTATAAGTTCTGGTGTTAAGGAAATTAGTGAAGAGGCTATTAAGGATAATTTATATTTGAAGGATGATGTTGATATGCTTATCAGGCCTGGTGGAGAGAAAAGATTGAGTAATTTTTTGCTTTGGCAGAATTCTTATAGTGAGTTAGTATTCATAGACCGTCTTTGGCCTGAATTCACTAAGCAAGATCTTATAGATTGTATCGAGGAGTACAAAAAAAGGCAAAGAAGATACGGCGAGTGATTAATAGTAGTAACAAAAATTATATAAACAAGCTTAATTCTAAAGTTTTTGTTCGTCTTAGCTAGAAATTATATCTACGGGGATTTTAAGTTATGTATTGAACAAGTTCAATACTCAAACCTCCCCAAGATAGTACAACTAAATTGATTTTCCCGCCCCGACGGCAGAAGTTTTTGTGGTAGAACTAAAATGGATAAGTATGACCAATTTAAAGAACATGTATCTATTTCGTTAGAGAAGTTTAAGGAATTGGATAAAAAGGAGACTATAAGATTAGTTTCTCATTTGGATGCTGACGGGATTTGTGCTGCTGCTATCATGATTAGGGCGCTTAATACTGACAATAGGAAATATTCTTTGAGTATTGTCCATCAACTTACTGATGAGGTTATGGATGGGTTGAGCAAAGAGCCCTATAATTATTTTATATTTACTGATTTAGGTTCAGGGCAATTAAATTCTATTAAAAAGAAGTTTGTTGGAAAACAGATCTTGATTCTGGACCACCACCAGCCTGAAAAGGTGAAATTAACAAGTAATATTATCCAGGTTAACCCTCATTTGTTTGGTATTGATGGGGGCAAAGAGATAAGCGGTTGTGGTGTTGTTTATTTGTTTGCAAGAAGCTTAAATAAGAAGATAGATAATTTAGCGCATATTGCCATTATTGGTGCAATTGGAGATATACAAGAGGATGGTAAAGGATTTCTGAAATTGAATAAAGAGATTTTGGATATAGCTGTTAAAAATAAAAAGATTAAGGTGATAAAAGGGTTAAGAATTTTTGGAGCCCAGACAAGGCCATTGCATAAGGTGCTTGAGTATTGTACTGATCCTTATATTCCTGGTGTAAGTGGTAGTGAAAGTGGTGTTATACAATTTTTACAGCAGATTGGCATTAAAGCTAAGAATGGCAGTGTATGGAGAAAGATAGTTCATCTGGATGATGAGGAAATCAAGAAATTAGTTTCTGGTATCATAATGAGAAGATTAGGTGAAGATAGTCCTGAGGATGTTTTAGGTAATGTTTATATATTGAATGATGAGAAAAAAGAAAGTCCGTTCCGGGATGCTAAGGAGTTTTCTACTTTACTTAATGCCTGCGGAAGGTTAGATAAGGCTTCTTTGGGTATTGGAGTATGCTTAGGGGATAAGAAAAACAAGGAAAGGGCACTGAAAAACTTAAGGGGATATAAAAGAGAGATAATAAATGCTATAAACTGGTATAGGGATGATAACGGAGAGAAGGACATAGTTAAAGGCAACGGGTATATTATAGTTAATGCTGGCAGTGATATAAGGGCAAGTATTATTGGAACATTAGCTTCTATAATGTCTAAATCAAATGAGTTAAAGGATGGAACCTTTTTTATGAGTATGGCTGATATGATGAATGGCTACTTTAAGGTTAGTCTAAGAATAAGCGGAAGGAAAAATGATATTGACTTAAGAGAGATAGTAAAGAAGGTTACTGACAAGGTTGGTGGTGAGGCAGGAGGACATATGTTTGCTGCCGGTGCTATGATTAAAGAAGAAAAGGTTGAGGAGTTTGTTAAGATTGCTAAGCAGGTTATGGGAAAGAAAAGTTTGGAAGAAGTTGTTCATTAATTCTTTAAGTTTTATGTGACAATGCTGCGCTACGTGCGAGTGTGTTATTGATTAATGCGAGCAAGGATTCTCACAAGTCAATGTGTTAGGTTAGAACTTCGCTTGGCAGCATTGTCACTGATGGTGCCTTATTAAATTATAAAGAAAGTCTAATACTATCAATATGTTCTGCGATTTCTGTTCCTTTTTTTGTTAATGTTAATAGCTTTAATCTGCCTTGTTTTTCAAAGTTTATCAGGCCAGATTTTTCCATTTCCTGAAGGATTTTAACAACATGAGAATAGGTGCAGTCAATCTGCTTTGCTAAACTTGATGCATAGATTTCGTCTTTTGCATTCTTTAAATTGACGAGCATCATAGCTGGTTTTTCTCTGAAAAAAACATTAAATATTTTAGCATCCACGATTTTGATTCCTCCCCCAATGTATTTGTTGTAATAGGTATATTATGAAGAATAGTATAAGGTATATAAATGTTTTGTTTTTACTTATATGTTTGTTATTTGAGATAGAGGTGAAAAATAGTAGATTATGAATAAAGTAAAAAACTTTATTAATGATGTAATCTTCCCTGGCTTAATGATAAATAAAGAGGAGATTTTATTTCCTTATTCTAAGATTAGAGAAGTGCAGGGAGATATGATTAAGGAGGTTCTGGATAGTATTGAAAAGGGTGAGCATGCTTTGATTCATGCACCAACAGGCCTGGGCAAGACAGTAGCTGTGTTGGGTCCTGCTTTGTCTATTGCTATAAAGAAAAAGCTGGACATTTTCTTTCTGACTTCAAGGCATACGCAGCATCATTTAGCAGTTGATACTTTAAAGGATATTAAGAAGAAGCATGGTGTTAAGATTATTAGTTGCGATATTATTGGAAAGCAGCATATGTGCGGAGTAGGAGGGATAGATAATCTGTATGCAAGTGAGTTTAGGGATTATTGCAAGAAATTGAGGGATGATGGTGCTTGTGAGTTTTACAGCAATGCTAAGAAAAAATCAGGAAGAGCTACGCTTAAGGCATTAAGTGTTTTAGAGAGTTTAAAGGAGTTAAGCCCTATGCATGTTGAGAAGGTTGTGGAGTTGTGTGTTGGGGAAAAATTGTGCCCTTATGAGATGAGTTCTTTATTGGCTAAGGATGCTAATGTTATAATAGCTGATTATTATTATATCTTTAATCCTTCTATTAGAAATACTTTCCTTAATAAATCAGGAAAGGAGCTTGAGAAATCTGTTGTGATAGTTGATGAGGCACATAATCTGCCTAAGAGGTGCAGGGAGTTGGTTAGCTCTACCCTTAGCAATTTTATTTTGAAACGGGCTATTAAGGAAGCAAGCAAGTTTAAATTTGATGATGTTAGAGAAAGTTTGTATGGTATCATGGATGTTCTGGAGGAGTTTTCTTCTGATCTTGATAATAGGAAGGAAGAAAAACTGGTTAAGAAAGATGAATTTATTAGTAAGATAGGTGAGGAGTATGATAATATAATCAGTTCTTTTAGTTTTGCAGCAGATGAGATTAAGGAAAAACAGAAACAGAGTTATGTTGGTTCGGTTGGGAATTTTTTAGAGGCGTGGACAGGACAGGACAATGGCTTTGCCAGGATTCTCGGCAAGAAAATGGGGGCAAGAGAGCCTTATGTTAATTTGATGTATAAATGTTTGGATCCTTCTTTGATTACTAAGGATGTTATTAAGGATGCACATTCTATTATCTGTATGAGCGGTACTTTAACGCCTACTTTTATGTATAAGGATATTTTAGGATTTAATGATGTTAGGGAAAAGGTGTTTGGTAGTCCATTTCCCCCTAAGAATAGATTATCATTGATAGTTCCTGAGACAAGCACTAAGTATAGCCGTCGTGGTGAGGATGAGTTCAAGAAGATAGCTAAGATATGTTCGGATATTGTTAATTTGGTGCCTGGAAATAGTTTGGTGTTTTTTCCTAGCTATGCTTTACGAGATAGTGTTTATTTTCATTTTATGGAGTTATGCAAGAAAGAGATTTTTATTGAAAAACCAAGGCTGACAAAAGAAGAGAAACACCTGCTGCTTGAGGATTTTAAGAAGTGTAAAGATAAAGGTGCTGTTTTGATGGGGGTTGCAGCCGGAAGCTTTGGAGAAGGTATTGATTTGCCTGGAGATTTTTTGAAGGGAGTTGTTGTTGTAGGATTGCCTTTGGAGAGGCCTTCTCTTGAGGTAAAGGAGCTTATTGATTATTACGATGTTAAATATGGCAAAGGGTGGGAGTATGGTTATATCTACCCAGCTATGATCAAGACAATGCAGAATGCCGGAAGGTGTATTAGGAGTGAGAGTGATAAAGGTGTTGTTGTATTTTTGGATGAGAGATATGCTTTTCCAAGATATTATAATTGTTTTCCACCTGAGCATGGTGTTAAGATAAGCAAGATGTATAATGATAGGATTAAAGAGTTCTTTGAGGAAAAAGATATTGAGTAAAGAGGCGTAACAAAGATATTTAAATAGGTTTAAGATAGAATAATCTTATGGCACTTATGGATGGTTTTTATGGAGTGATTGATGATATAAGAGCGTTCGTCCCACTTATAAGAACAATTATCACAGTAATTGTTGTTTTTGTTATCTTTAGCTTTATTTTTAGAGTTGTGAAGAAGGCTTTACTAAAGAGAGCTAAGACTAAAAAGCAGATATCTAATATTGAGATATTCACAAGGGTATCCCATTACATCTTATTTTTGATTTTACTTATATTTGGTATTTTCTCTTATGTTGGCTCCTGGGCTGGACTGGGGATAGGTATTGGATTGTTTTCAGCTGCTTTAGGGTGGGCATTACAAAAGCCTATTACGGGTATTGCAGGATGGATAATGGTTGTTACAAAGAGGCCTTTTGATATTGGAGATAGGGTAATTATTGGGAAAGTTAGAGGGGATGTTGCAGATATTACACTTACACATATTTATCTGAAGGAGATAGGGGGTCTTGTTGCAGGTGAGGAGAATTCAGGAAGGATTGTTATGGTTCCTAACAGTACTTTATTTGAGAAGAACATAATAAATTATACACAACAGGATGAATATATTCTGGACCAGGTTACTGTTACTGTTACGCATGAAAGCGATTTGGATAAGGCTATTGAAATTGGTTTAGGGGCTGCAAAGAAGATTACAAAGGGGGTTATCAAGGAAATAAAAAGGGAGCCTTATGTTCGAACTTATTTTCAACCTGATGGAATCAGTGTTCATACAAGGTATTATGCACCTGCAAAAAGAATTCAGGAATTTTCAAGTAAGGTAACAAAGGAAATGTTTGACAAGATAATGAAAACAAAGAGTGTTAAGATAGCACACCCACACAGAGATATTTTTGTAAGGAAAGGGAAGATGATTTCTTAATATACTAATTAGTATACTAGTTGCTTAAATAGAAACATTTATATACTAGCTCTAATATTGATATTATATGGTTATATTGTTTGACCGGTTTAACCTACCGGATGATATATATGAGGTAGTTTTTGCTACGAAACAGCAGATTATAGTAGCTAGACTGCTGATTAGTATGATCAAAGAAAAAGATGGAGAGATAACAAAGACAGAGATGAGTTTTTTTGCAACTACGCTGCATGAAGGCAAATTAGTCACAGATCAAATCCAGGAAGAACCTTACAAAGGCAAAAAGGTAAAGATTTCATATAACAAAAGGCAATTTTATGATAGGATCTTAACACCTATGAAAAGTATGGGCATAATTGATTATGACCTATACAAAAAGACATACAAGTTGAGCGATAAGTTCAATACAGAAATGATAAGAATAGGACTCATGTGGTTGAAAGAGTTTCGGAGAGAACCTTATAGTTTAAAGAAAAAGTAATTCCTCTTATAAAGGCTCCCTATGTAAGAGAACTTTCTCTTTCTACCACCCCCACAAAATAGGGAGCCTCTTATTTTCACAAATTAACATTCCTTACTGGGTTAAAAGAGGTGAGGGAGGGCATTTTGCCCAAATCATAAATGGGCAGGTGGAGGCTATCTTCCTGCTCTATTCCCTTTTAAAAATGGCAAAGAAAAAAGCACATATGAATGTAAAATTATTCATGATAGTTCTTGGTATGAGTATAGTGGCTTATAGGGTTAAGGATTATGGTATGGTAGGAGATGCTTTTAGGTTTTTATTTTAAATTCCAAAAAGTTTTTATTCTTGCAGTTTATTTTGTTTCTTATGAAGAAGATAAGCGAAAAGGAAGCTATAAAACTGTTGAAGAAGCATTCTAATAATGAGGGGAACTTTAAAGGTGTTCTAAAGCATTCTAAAGCAGTTCAGAAGGTTGCTTTGGATATTGGCAGGAAGGTAAAAGATGTTGATTTAGATTTTATTAAAACTGCTAGTTTGCTGCATGATATTGGAAGGTTTAAAACAGGGATTAAAGGCAAGGATGTTGTTAAACATGGTATTTTTGGAGCTGATATTCTAAGAAAGGAAGGATTAAGGGAGTATGCTTTAGTTGCTGAAAGGCATATGGGGGCTGGAATTTCCAGGGAAGATATTTTGGAGCAAGGCCTTGAATTGCCTTTAAATGATTATATTCCTATAAGTAAGGAGGAGAAGATAATCTGTCATGCTGATAAGCTTGTTTTTGGGCATAGGGTTGGGACAGTTGAAGAGGCAGTAGAGAAGTTTAGAAAGGAGTTAGGGGAGAAAGCTGGGAAGAAGATTAGGAAATTGGCAGAAGAGGTTGAGGGGTTGAAGAAAGGCTAGGATTTCATCACTTCTTAGCACGGAATAACTTTTATATATATGTTTAAGTTACCATTCAAATTCAATGGTAAAAAAGAAGAAAAAGGCAAAGAAAGGGTTGTCTAAGGTATTTATGAAAAAAGTTAAGAAAAAAGGCAAACCTATTGTACACAAAGCCCGAACCAAGAAGGTAGCAATAAGGAAAATTGGAAAAACAGTAGTTAGAAAGAGAACTATAAAGAAGGTTGTAAGAAAGCCCAGTAAGGCTAAGGAAGAGAAGTTTGTTGTTGGTTTTGAAGAAGTGGTTGTTAAATGCCCTAGTTGCGGCAGGGCGTTTAGGGTTGTTAAATCCAGTGGCTTTAGTATGGAAGGGATGTTATGCCAGAGATGTGCTGCTGGCGGTGGAGGAGGTTTAGGGGAAAAGGAGTTTTAGATAAGATTTCTTCTATATCGATTTTATATTACAATAAAATTTATAAAGGTTGCATTTAAAGATTTGAGTGAGGTGGTCACTATGGCTGATGATAAAGATATTTATTCTGAAGAAGGGAGGGAGGAGCTTGTAGATAGTGATGAGATAAGTCCTGCTGAAGAAGGTTTTATGGAAGGAGCTGAGGGTGATGGCCAGGGAGCTAAATGCAGGAAATGCGGCAAGATATTAATGGATGATTTTATTGAGAAGAAGATTGACGGTGAAATCTGCAGGTTCTGCTGTGATGAGTGCGCTGATAAGTATAGTGAAGAGAAAGAATCAGAATAGGTTTTTTGAAATAGTATCGCTTGGCAGCATTGACAATGCTACGCTCCGTGCGAGTGTGTTTTTTGCTAAAGCGAGCAAGGATTCTCACAAGGCAAGGTATTAAGTTAGGACTTCGCTTGGCAGCATTGTCATTATAAGAAAAATATTTAAACTAGCTTATTTCAAAGGTTGTTATGTACAAAAGACTAGTTAAAGCATATGTAAAAGATGAATTAGAGAAAGGGAAAAACATTGATAAGATCAGGAAGAAGCTATTGAAGTCAGGCTATAAGGAGAAGGATGTTAATTCTGTTTTGAGGACTTATGAGTTTAGAGAGAAGGATTTAATGAATAAAGGGAATGAGGTGGCTGTTGAGGGAACTACATCAAAAATATGGCTTATAGTTGCTGTAGTTGTTCTTTTGGTAAATGCTGCGTTCTTTTATTATTATTTTAATAATGCTAATTATGTGTTAGTTAGTGAGACACCAACCGGGCTTGTGACAACAAGGATATCAGCAGAAGAGCTTAGGATTTTAGAAGAGAGTTTGAATGTTAGTGATAAAGTTGAAGGATTAACAGGAATAAGTTAGAGAATAACTATATCTTTAGGGTTTTAACTTTATTTGGGGTTTTTTGGTTTTCTCTTTCTATCATTATCTTTTTTATTTTCATTCCAAAAATGCCTATTAATACCCCTATTATCAAGAATACTGCCCCATTCATCTGAAAACCAAAGTAAAGGAATGCCAGATAGATAAAGATGATTGAAGAAGCTAAGTAGAGGTCTCCTATTGCGCGCTTTCTAAGGTGGGTTTTCCTAAGAGATTCCAGATATATAGAAATGATTAAAAAAGCTAAGTAAATATCTCTGGTTGCTTGCTTTTTGAGCTTCATTTTGCTTTCAAAACCTTTGGTTTTGTAACCCTTTTACAAATCTTCGATTTGAAAAAGTTTAAAAAAAGAAAAGAAAAAATAAAGAAAGAATTATGGTGCCTCTTCTTTTGTAGCAATCTTACCTATCTTTTGGTGTGAAAGCCCACCACTGGCTTTGTACGAAAAACGTAAGTTTTCACCGAATCTTGCGCCTTCAGTGCCGGTTATTCCCAAGCTAGCAAATAGACAATGGACTTCAGCTCCATCGACAAAGGAATCCGCGTCAGCCCCAAGTGCAGCCTCACAATTACTAGAATCTACATAAGCTGGTGTTCCTGCTGTAGAATCCCAGATTGCAACAGTAACCTCTGTGAGACTTTGTCCCATACCATTCCTTATCACAAGTGTTCCGTCACCATTGGTATCAATTTTAAAATCAGTGCACGCGAGGCCTGGCCCAATAGTACAACTCTCAGGCAAAAACCTGCTTGGGTTCAAAACTCCAAAATATGCTAAAGCTCCTATGGCGATCAGGACTACTAGTATTGCCCAACCGTAAGTCATTAAGAATTCCATGGCAGCTTGTGCTCTTTTCATATGCCTTATCATGTATGTTCACCTCGTTTATTTTTATTATATAGTAGATAAGAACCTACTTAATAGTAATCTTTGGGATAACTCATATATAAATTTAACTATTTATGGCTATAATTCTTTAATATTGATGATACCACTTTAAAAGGAAGAATAAACTATATATAATATGCAGATTGAGGGAAGGTTGTGAGAAAATTTAAGGCGCAAGCATCTACAGAGTATATAATGATAATAGGCATGGTTCTTGTAATTACAATTCCATTATTTTATTATGCTATGCGGGAGTCTAATGTTAACATTAAGTTAAATAATGCCGAGGATGCTGTAAATACATTGGCAAGAGCAGCAGATGTTGTTTATTCTATAGGGCCTGGAACAACGAAGTATGTCTGGGTGAATATGCCTAAGGGTGTTGAATCTTATTCTTTAGATGAGAAGAATGTTTTGATACAAGTATCTATATTTGGCAGTGTAAGTGATATACATGCTTCAACTAAAGTAGATTTAATAGGGGATATTCCTATTTCCCCTGGCAGGCATAAGATAAGGGTTGAGATGCTGGATTCAGGAGAGGTTCTATTTGGGGATGATGTGGGTGGTGGTGCTGATATTATTCCACCAGTTATAACATGGCATGACCCAAGTGGAACTATAAATTATAGGGGAATTATTTTGAGAGTGACTACTAATGAATATAGCCATTGTAAATATAGTACGGAAGTAGAGGGTAATTTGGTGGAGTATGGCAATATGATATATGATTTTGTAGGGGATGCGTTAATGCATGAAGCAGATCTAAGCGGGTTATCCACTGGATGGCATAAATACTATGTAAGATGTCAAGATTTTGCAAGTCCAACTCAAAATGCAATGGATGTGTCTCGGGAAATTAATTTTGAGATTGTTCTTTCTGGCTGCGCATCTTATTGTGCTTCACTAACATTTCTGGAACATGCTGGTGCACCATTTGATAATGGGTTGTGCGTCCAAAATGAGGAAAAATGCGATGACAAGGGGGATCCGAATTATGCGTTTTTTGAGAATAGTGGGGATTATTGTGAGAGTGGCCCCCCAATTCCTCACTGCTGTTGCTATAATTGAAGATGAGAAAAGCACAAATTAGTATGGAATTTATTTTTGCAATTGGAATGATATTTTTTATATTTTTAATGCTACTTGCATTTAGGTTTAATAGAAATGCAGAGCTTAGGGAATCTGAGATAGAGATAGATAAAAGAAATACTTGCTTATTAGTTTCTAGCTTAATAACATCTGCTTTTGTAAATGGTGATGGGATAGTAATTAGTGAATCTATTGACCATGAAATAGATATAACAGGTACGGATTTTAAGAATGTTTATGTTGATGATATTAATTGTTGGCTATCCGTGCATGATATCCCGAATGGCAACTTGCCAGAGGGAAATATTAAGATTGAAAATCAAGATAATGATATAACTATTATAACTATATAAAATGTTTAGAAAATCACAAATAGCTGTAATGGACTTGTTGATAGCTTTATTTATAGCCACTATTTTGATAGTTTTAATTGTATTTGTTTGGAATAGATATGCTGTAACTTTGAACGAAAATACTGAATATAATGAGATGAAGATTATTGCATTTCAAGCAAGTGATTTATTGGTAAAAACAAAAGGCAAGCCTGAAAATTGGGAAGATGATGTAGGTAATGTAAAGGTTTTAGGTCTGGCTAGCCATGACAGGAACCTTTCAATAGATAAGGTTAGTAAAATGGATGGTGTTGGGGGTGATGATATTAGTTATGCCGATGCTTCTAAGGTACTTGGAACAGGATTTTATGATTTTTATCTTCAGATAAAGTATGTAAGTGGAACAGACATTGTTAATTATGGAACAAGTGTTCCTCCTGATAAATCGATTGTTAGTGTACGAAGGTTTGTGGAGTATAATAATGAAAAGGCAATTTTGGAATTTACACTTTGGAAAAAATAAAATCAGGAATAAAGGATTTATTTTTTCATTAGATGCAGCAATAGCTATTGTGGTAGTTATGGCTTTGCTTATTGTTTCTACATTTTATGTAACAAAAGCAGGCAGCGAGTCTGTTGCTAATCTGCAAATGATAAGAACGGGATCTGATATTTTGACTTTACTTGATAATAATAAATTATTAGGTAAATTGTTTGTTAGTTATTATAATAATATGGGTATGGTTTTGGATGATATTGAGATAGGTCTAAACGAAGTATTGCCTACTAATTATCATATGAGGATTAAGGTTAAATGTAAAGATGAGGGAACACTTGCAATAGAAACAACAGGGGAAGACCCGGTCGATAAGTTTGTAGGGAGAGGAAAAAGAGTTTTTGCAAATAATGAAGGTGAAGCTTGTATTGCTGAGTACAACATATGGTTAAAATGAGAAAATTATATATTAATAAAAAAGGGATTTTATTTACAATAGGGCTGATGTTTTTAGCGTTAGTTGTTTTAGCATTAGCTGTCTTAATTTTTCATAATACTCAGGAACATGAAGAGATTGTGGCAAAACTTGCTGTATTAGACAGAGTCTATGATTTAAGTACATCAATAGAGGAAAGTCTAATTGACATTTTCTATATTAAATCAGGTATTTCGGTTAGTATAGTGGGCAATGATGTAGAGTTTGAAGAAACCTTAGCAAATCCTAATCCTAATATGGGGGCACTTTCCACTTCGTTGAATGATTTTGAGACGTTTGTAGAGTCTGAGTTTCCGGATATAAGTGTGAATGTACAAAATGTGGTAGAGATGCCTTTAAAGATAATGCCTGATTTAGCTGATCCTACTGAGTATGTTGTGTATAAACATGCAACTAATTGGGCAGATGTTGTGGTAGAGCCAGTAGGAGTAGATATTGATGATTATATTGATGGATATACTGTTGATATTACTATCTCTTCTAGTGAAAACCTTAATTGTGGGGATAGTCCTACACCTGGTGGTAGTCTGGGTCTGGATATTAGTCTGACTGTTGATAATATTGGATTAGGTGGGGGTTGTTCGGTGTCGGTAATTGATGTTCTGCCTACTACTACGCTAACGGTCACTGATAGTCAACCTCAACCGAATACGGTTTTGGTGGTTGAATTAGGTGCCAGTAATGTATTTACAGTTAATCCAGCTGAGAGTATTGTTGTTTCGGCAAAAACAACTGTTCATATGAACCAGCCTCCAGATGGGATAATAGCTGATTCGTTATATTTTGATATTGATTTTGGGGAGTTTGGAGTAACTAAGAGCAGTACGGTTCGAATAATATAGTTTACTATCCTTAAATTAATACACATCTTTAAAAAATAAGTTTATAGTTAGGTAATTAAATAGTGGGAGATATAGAATTTTAGTAGTAAAATGGCTAATCAAAAAGAGGTAGATAAAAAGAGGAATGTGCCCTCTGGTAAAAGGGTCTCTGATTCGAGTTCTGGAAAAAGGATTAGTGGGGGGTATTTAAAGGAACTTCCAGATTATGTCAAAAATATGCTAGCTAAAGGTTATGATAAAAGACATATTGAAAAGGTGTTAACAGGTATTGGTTGGTCGAAAGAGGTTATTGATAAGGAATTATTAAAAGTTAAAGTTAAAAGTACGGGTGTTTTACCAGAAGAAAAGAGTGAAACAATATATCCTCTTTTTGCAAAATTGTTATTTATATTCTTAATAATTATTGTGATAGTAGTTTATATTTCGCTCATATTTAATCGGGTTTCTACGGAGATTAAAGGATTGGAGTATCTTAGTTTATATGTTATTTTGGGGTTTTTACTATTGAGTTTAAGTGTTTTGTTGCGTGTGTTTGGGTTGCGTAAGAAAATTAAAACATTGTATGAAGAAATGAGGAAGAGTAGTGAGAAAGATAAAATAAAAAGAGCATTAGAGAATAACAGAAGAAAAACAGAGAAATTGAGGTTAAGAAAAGAAAGAAGAAGGCTGAAGCTAGAAGAGAAAGAAAAGAGGAAGGCAGAGAAGTTAAGGTTGAAAGAGGAGAGGAGGAAGGAGAAAGAAAGGAACCAAAGAAGAAGGGCTGCAGAAAAGTTAAGGTTGGAAGGGGAGAAGGGAAAAGGGAAAGAGATATTAAAATCAAAAAAACCATTTACATTTCCAAGTTTATTTAAAACAAAAGAAGAGAGGGAAAAGATAAAATCAGAGAAGCTAAGGCTAAAAGAAGAAGAAAGGAGAAGGAAAGAGAAATTAAAAGTAAGGGAAAGAGGAATAGAAAAAAAACCAATTACTTTTTCAGGCTTATTTAAGGCGAAGGAAGAGAAAGAAAAGATAAAGGGAGAGAAGTTAAAGCTGAAAGAGGAAATAAAAAGAAAGAAGTTATTAGAGAAGGAAAGGAGAAAGGCAGAGAAGTTAAAGTTAAGGGGGGAGAGAGAAAAGAGAAAGGAAAAAGAGAAGGCAGAGAAGTTAAGGTTGAGGGGGGAAAGAAAGAAAGAGAAAGATGGGTTAAAAGGAAAAAAACTACCTAGTATTTTTTCAGGCTTATTTAAGGTGAAGGAAGAGAGGGGGAAAATATCATTAGAAAGAGAAAAAGGGAAGATAGAGCGATTAAAACTAAAAGAAGAGATAAGGAAAAGAAGATTATTAGATAAGGAAAGGAAAAAGACAGATAAGTTAAAATTAAAGGAAGAGAAAAGAAAAATAAATGAAAAGAGAAAAGCAGAGAAGTTAAATCTGAAGGTAAGGAAAGGAAAAAAACCAAGCATTTTTTCAAGCTTATTTAAGACAAGGGAAGAGAAAGGAAAGATATTATTAGAGAAAGAAAAGCTAAAATCAGAAAGATTAAAGCTGAAAGGGGAGATAAAAAGAAAACGATTATTGGAGAAACAAAAGAAAAGAGAGGAAAAGGCAAAGATAAAAGAGGGGGAGGGGAAGAAAAAGGAAGAGAAAGCAGGTATTTTCTTAAGATTATTCAAGACAAAGGAAGAGAGAACAAGAATATTATTAGAGAGGGAAAGTGTAAAGGCAGATAAGTTAAAAATAAGGGAAGAGAAAAGGAAGAGAAAAGAGGAAAGGATAAAAAGAAAAGTAGAGATGAAGTTAAAGCGAAAAGAGGATAAAAGAAAGAAAAAGGAAGGGAAGACAGAACTGGTCAAATCATTGCCGAGGAGCTTTAAAATAGAAAAAGGAAGGCATGAGACTGACCTTGATGTTTTATGTAAAATAATAGAGAAAAAAGGAAGAATAAAATTATCTGCTGTATCAAGGTATTTTGGTATTGAACTAAATAAAGCAGAAGAGTGGGCTACGATTTTACAAGACCATAATTTAGCAGTAGTTCATTATCCTCCTGTAGGGGGGCCTGAGCTTGGAAAAGTAATTAATAAGGAAGAGGGTAAGGAGAAGGAAGAGAGTAAGGAGAAGGTAAAAGAAGGGAGTAAAGAGAAGGAAGGGAGTAAAGAGAAGGAAGGGAGTAAAGAGAAGAATAATAACGAAAAGAAAAATGACAGAACAACAAACAGATAAATATACAGTAGAAGCAGATGATGTGAAGGTAGATGTTAATATAGTTGGGGGCAAAGGCAAGGTTAATGTATACAATCTTGTTGTGCCAACGTTGAGCAAACCAACTTCTGCCCTGCTTGATGAGATAAAGCATGAGCTTATTACAGAGGTAAAGGTAAGTGCTTCTGAGATACTTGACCCTAAGATTATGAGCAGGTTAAAAGAGAGATTTAAAGAGAAAGCAGGCGAATTATTAAAAGTGAAATTACCCAGGATGGAGGAAGAAACAAGTGTGTTTTTAGTTGGGATTTTACTGCATGATATGCTTGGTTTTGGGAAAATTGAGTTTTTATTGAATGACGGCCATCTGGAGGAGATTGTTATTAATTCTGCTGATGAGCCTGTAAGGGTATACCATAAGAAATATGGGTGGCTAGAGACAAATGTATTAATTGAGACAGAGGATAAAATCCAGAATTTTTCAAATATGATTGCCAGAAGAGTAGGAAGGCAGATAACTGTTCTGAATCCGCTGTTGGATGCACATTTAATAACAGGAGACAGAGCAAATGCTGTTTTTTACCCTATCTCAAATAAAGGGAATACTATTACTATAAGAAAATTTGCCAGAGATCCGTGGACGGTGACGGATTTTATTGCTAATAAAACAACAGATTCAAGTATATTTGCTTTAATCTGGTTAGCGATACAGTATGAGATGAATGTTTTAATAAGCGGGGGTACGGCTTCTGGAAAGACTTCTTTCTTGAATGTTTGTATGCCTTTTATACCCCCTAATCATAGGATAATAAGCATGGAAGATACAAGAGAACTGCAGCTACCTCAATTTCTATATTGGTGTCCTTTGGTAACTAGACAAGCAAATCCAGAAGGAAAAGGTGAAGTTAGTATGCTTAATTTATTAGTAAATTCACTAAGGATGAGGCCCGACAGGATAGTTTTGGGGGAGATTAGAAGGAAGCAGGAAGCAGAGGTTTTGTTTGAAGCGATGCATACCGGCCATAGTGTATATGCTACTGTGCATGCAGATTCTATTAATGAGACTATTCAAAGATTAACTAATCCTCCAATATCAGTTCCTGCTAATCTGTTAGGGGCGGTTAATCTGAATGTTGTGATGTTCAGGGACAGAAGGAAGGGTATAAGAAGGACTTATCAGATTGGAGAATTTATTGCAACTGAGGAAGGAGGCAAAGTCGGGGTTAAACCTAATATCCTATACAGGTGGAAGCCAACTACTGATACTATGGTGCAGCATTCTCCGTCATTAAGATTATTTGAAGAGCTGAGCAGGCATACTGGCTTAAGCCAATCAGAGATAAATAAGGAGCTAAAGATTAAGAAGCAGATACTTGATTATCTGGTTAAGAACAATATTAGAAGTTTAGAGGAAGTTGGCAAGGTTATTAATAATTACTATCTTGATCCTGATTTTGTTATAGGTTCTATTAGTAAGAACAAGAAAATTTTATGATTATATTGAAAACCCATTGGATTCTCAAATTTAAGTAAAATTTGAGATATTGGATATTTAATAATAAAAAGGGATATTTATGTTTAAGGTACCATATTCGTTATTGCCGACAAAGGTTTTGAGGAATGCTTCGTCTATTTTTAGGGGTGTTGCAGAATCTTTAGAGCCTTATTTTCCTTTTTTAAAGCTTAGCCTAAAACAAGCTAAGGTTGATTTTTCTATTAGGGAATATCTTAGTATGTGTTTTTTATCATGTCTTGTCTTTTTTGCTTTCTTTGGAATTTTTTTTATTTCTATTTTGGCTTTTACGGGAATTAAGCAATTTTTTTGGGTTGGTTTAGTAATTACTATCATAGTTACTCTTTTTGTTTTTTTGCAGCAGCTAGCTTATCCTAAAATATATGCCAATAGGAGGGTAAGAGGTATAGAGAGAAATTTGTTAGCAGCTTTGCAGAATATATTAGTGCAGCTTAATTCAGGTGTTCCATTATTTGACATTTTAGTCAATATATCCAAAGGAGAGTATGGTGAGGTTTCCAAGGAATTCGCAAATGTTGTCAGAGAGATAAATACCGGCAAGCCGCAAATAGAGGCATTAGAGGATATGGCTGCTATTAACCCTTCTGTATTCTTCAGGAGATCTGTGTGGCAGCTTGTTAATGGTATGAAGTCAGGGGCTGATATGGCTACTGTTGTTAATGAAACTATGGATTCTCTGGCAGAAGAGCAAATATTGCAGATACAGAGATATGGTGCACAACTTAATCCTTTGGCTATGTTCTATATGTTAGCAGTTGTAATAGCTCCTTCATTAGGTACAACTTTTTTGATTATGCTGTCGTCATTTATGTCCTTGTCTGAATTTGCCACAAAGCTGATATTCTGGTCTTTGTATGGTATTGTTTTCTTTTTCCAGATAATGTTTATGGGCATGATAAAGTCTAAACGGCCTAATTTATTGAGTTGATGGTGAAAAATGTATAGATTTTTAGCTAAGTTTTATCCAAAAAAGTTGAAGGAAGGTTATATTAAGCTTCTTGAGTATTCAGGTATTAAGATAAACCCGCACAAATTTATTGGATTTATATTATCCTCTGGTTTTCTTTTGTCGTTGGTTGTTGGGTTTTTGCTGGCCTTACTCTTCAAGGTATCTTTTTGGATTTCGATTTTAGGGTTTTTCTTTTTATTTGAAACTTTAGTCTATTTTTTACTATTGCTAAAGGCAGATTCCAAGGCAAAATTTGTAGAGAGTATACTTCCTGATGTCTTACAATTAATGTCTTCTAATTTAAGGGCCGGCTTAACTACTGATAAGGCTTTCTTATTGGCAGCAAGACCTGAATTTGGGCCTTTTCAGGATGAGATAAACCAGGTTGGGAAAGAGATTACCCTTGGCAAGAATATTGGGATAGCGTTGAAGGAGATGAGCAAAAGGATCAAATCTGAGAGGTTGAGTAAAACCGTAGCCCTAATAGTTTCCGGGTTGAGTGCAGGGGGTGAGTTAGCATCTCTATTAGACCAAACTGCCAAAAATTTAAGGCGGGAGAGGCTTGTTGACAGCAGAATACGGGCGAATGTGATGATGTATGTTATATTTATTTTTGTTGCTGTTGGTTTTGGTGCTCCAATGCTGTTCGGGTTGAGCTCTTTTTTAATTGAGGTTTTAACAGAAATTATGGGTGGAATAGATATGCCAGATACTGCGGCAACTAATCTGCCAGTAACTTTTACAGATGTTAGCATCTCTGTTAATTTTGTGTTAACGTTTGCTATAACTTTTTTAGTAACATCCTCTGTTTTAGGCTCTATGATTATTGGCTTGATTTCCAAAGGAAAGGAACGAGATGGACTAAGGTTTATGCCCGGGTTAATAGCTTTAAGCCTTGCTATGTTCTTCTTAATCAGGCATGGGATAAAGACTATGTTAGGTGGACTTTTTGGTTTCTAGTGTTTAGAGAAAAAAAGCCATAACAAAGTTAATGTCAACGCTAAACACTAGAAAAATCCTCCCCACAATAACACAACTATAAGAGAGAAGCCATAAATTACTTCGTAATTTAATGCCACTCCCGCCCCGACATGGGAAGGGTTTATTGCACAACTAATCAGAATTATTTATTAATCTTATTATTCTTATTGTTGTTATTCTTCTTTTTCTCCATTATTGCCTTTATGTCTTTGGCTTGTGTTTCAAATCCGAATTCCTGGCCTAATGTAAGTATTTGGTAAGCGGTTATCACAAATATAAGGAATGCTGCTGTTATGAATATATATCCCGGATAAAGCATAAATTCATTGATAGTTTCCCTCCATCCAAATAATTTTGATATAGTGTGCCATATTGAGAAGAGTAATATGAATACTAAACAAAACAGGAAATTAATAGTGTGCCTTCTCAAAGAGGAACCTTTTGATAAAGAGGTAATGGCCATTGAAGTCCATATAATAGCTAATATTCCAAAAGACATTGTTACAAAACCTATTGCAACTTCAGTGTCCAGAACTATCCTAAAAATGGCTACTAAGCCAGCTGCAATAGCTATAAGGCCAAGTACTGTGCCTAACCCTTTTTTCATTTAAATCACCTCTTTATTAATTTTAAAAATCTAATATGACGTCGCAAAATTGCATTAACTCGTCAATCAGTTCCTGATCTTTTTCTTTTCTTAATGAAACAATTACACCCTTAACCTTCCATACTCTCATTTTTCCAGCTAAAAAATGAATAAATTTAGCTACGGTTGCCAGACTATTATATATTAATAATGTTGATAAGGAATCAAAAAATACGAATTTTTCTTTAGATGGCAATGAGCGAACTGCCTGGTCCATTGCAATAGATATGTCACTTAGGTTATCCGGTGAGCCGATAAATAAGCAGTTGTCTGTTTTTTCAGTTTTTCCACCGGATGTTTTGGTTACAGCGTCAATAAAAATAATCATATCTGTATCAATTTTTTCTTTTTTAAGAATGCTCTGCATAGTTTTGAATGGCTTGTTTAAGGTTACATAAACACCAGGAATATTTTTATTTTCTACCAAATGCTTAATAATCTCCAGATTTATTTTTTGGTAATTTTTAGCATCGATAGTAGCTAATGCCACGTATTCTTTTAGGTCTTTGACTTTATCTCCAAATTCTTTTTTAATTTCTGCCATTCTTCTTACACGCCTTTTATAGTATCAATAGTATATCCAATATTAACTCATATTTAAATTTTTTGTATACTCCAGAGGTTATGATTTTCACAAAATTTATATAGTACTAATAAAATTAAGGAAATTGGTAAAAAAGGTCTTAGGAATAAAGTATTGTACCCAATACCTCGTGCGCTTCGGAAAAAATTTCCGAACCCCTCAAGCAAAGCTTGAGAAAAGCCCGAGGATTCCTAGCCCCATCAAACATAGTTTGAGGTGATTTTAATGGTAAATAAAATAAAAACAGGGATTTCTGGTCTGGATGAGCTATTAAAAGGCGGGTTAAGAGAAAGGGCCTGTGTTTTGGTTGCTGGTACACCTGGAGCAGGAAAAACTATATTGGCCATGCAGTTTATTATTGAGGGAGCTAAAAAAGGCGAGCCTGGGATTTATATCACTTCTGAAGAATCTATAGGGGATATAAGGAATTATGCAGAATCTTTAGGGTGGGATATTAAAAAATATGAAAAGACTGGCTTGATAACACTGATAGAACAGCCTATTTCTTCTAAAAAACTTATGTCTATAGCGGCTCCATTGCAGATAATTAAATCAAAAAAGATAAAGAGGGTTGTTCTTGATTCATTAACGTTGTTTGAGTATACGCACGTTTCCGGGGAGATGGATTACAGAAAAGAGGTGTTGGATTTTGTAATGAAGATGAAAGAGATGGGGGTTACTTTAATGTCAGTATCTGAAAAATCTATTTCGAATGTAGATGAAATAATATATGAACCAGAGGATTTCCTGTTTGACGGATTGATTGTTTTGATGAGAATAAGAAAGTCCTCTTCTTTTGAGCATTGCATTATGATTCCTAAGATGAGGGGTCAGGACCATTCAGCAGATATAGTTCCATTTACAATAGGGCAAGGGGGGCTGAAGATATTCCCTAACCAGCTTCCTTTTTCACTAATAGAGAAGGATGAGGCAAAATTCAAATAAGATGGCAATAAAAAGGGTCTCTACAGGAATTCCTAAGCTGGATTCCTTGATAGGAGGAGGGTTTAAGAAGAATAGTGTCAACCTGGTAGCTGGAGGAGCAGGCAGCGGCAAGAGTATTCTTGCAATGCAGTTTATTGTTGAAGGCGTTAGAAAAGGGGAGCCTGGCGTATATATAACATTCGAAGAAAAAAAGGCAAAGGTTTATGAGGATATGCTGGAGTTTGGGTGGGATTTAGAAAAATATGAAAAAGCAGGAAAGTTTGTGTTTCTGGAGTACACGCCTGAGCAGGTTAAAAAGATTCTGACAGAAGGCGGGGGCATAGTGGAGGCTATTATTGAGAAAAATAAAGCCCAGAGAATAGTTATTGATTCTATAACTTCTTTTTCCCTGCTGTATGAGGATGAGCTAACTAAAAAAGAAGCGTCTTTGGCGTTATTTGAGCTTATTGATAAATGGAATTGCACTGGCATATTAACTTCACAGGATGAATCAAGGAATGGCCATACAATAACAGCAGCAATGGAGTTTGAGGCTGACAGTATCATCATAATTTATCATGTTAAAAAGAAGGGTATAAGGAGAAGAGGTCTAGAGATATTAAAGATGAGGGGTACAAAGATACCAGAGAAAACAATTTCTTTGAATATAACTAATAAAGGAATAAGTATAAACCCCAGTAAGGTTGAGGCTTTTTAGATTTCTTGTTGATAGATAGCTATTAAAAGATTAAATAAATTCATTGGAAATCTGCTTTGAATTTCTCTGAAATTCAAATAAATTTATATAGTAGTATTCTTTACATATAATATTGGGGTGAGGTTTAATGCCTAAAAAAGAAGTTAAGGAAGAAGCTAAAGAAGAAAAATTAGGTGAGGAGATAGGCAAGGTAACACATTATTTCACTAAAATCGGTGTTGCTGTGATTGAACTTATAGGAGTTTTAAATGTTGGAGATAAGATACGGATAAAAGGGGCGACATCTGATTTTAAGCAAAAGGTTGCTTCAATGCAGATAGAGCATGAAGAGCTTGAGAAAGCAGAAGCAGGGCAGAGTGTTGGTATGAAGATTAAGGAGCATGCCCGGGAAGGAGATAAGGTTTATAGGGTTTAAGGTTTTTTAATTATAATTGTTATTTCGCCTTTAATTGGTTTGTCTCTTAGCTTATTGTATACTTCTTTTACAGTTCCTCTGATAAATTCTTCGAATTTCTTGGTTATTTCTCTGGCGATGCAGATTTCTCTTTCTGGAATTATTTCTGCCATTACTTTTAATGTTTTAATTAACCTGTAAGGGCTTTCGTATAGAATTGTTGTTTGGTTGCTGTCTTTTATTTTATTTATTAGGTCTTTTTTGGCTTTTTCTTTTTTTGATATAAAGCCATAGAATGTGAATTCGTCTGTTGGGAAGCCTGATGAGATTAGGGCTGCTATTGAGGCTGTTGGGCCTGGAATAGGGATTATTTTGATATTATGTTTTATTGCTTCTCTAATCAGGTAGAATCCTGGGTCTGAGATCCCCGGTGTGCCTGAATCTGAGACTATTGAGATTTGTTTGTTTTGTTTTAGTTCTGTTATTATTGATTGGGTTTTCCTTTCTTTGTTTTTGTCGTTGAAAGAGATTAGCTTTTTGTTTTTAATTTGGTAATGATTTAATAGAACTCCAGTTCTTCTTGTATCTTCTACAAGAATAATATCTGAATCTTTTAGGGTTTCTATAGCTCTTAATGTAATGTCTTTAAGATTGCCTATGGGGGTTGAGATGATGTAGAGTGGCATTTTATTCAAGAATGGCTTTGATACGCCTGACACCAGCTGCAGAACTCTCTTCTTTTTTTATTTTAAAATGGCCTAGCTCTTTTGTATTTTGAACATGTGGACCGCCACATATTTCTATGCTGTCTTTTCCTATTGAGTATACAAATACTTTTTGGCCATATTTATGCTCAAAGACTCCTTGTGCTCCTGCTTTTTTTGCTTCTTCTACTGTCATTTCTTCTCTTTTTACTTCTAGTTCTTCTTTGATTCTTTTGTTGACCCAATCTTCTACTTTTTCTTGCTCTTCTTTGGTTACTTTTCTGTCAAAGTTGAAGTCAAACCTTAATCTTTCTGGTGTTATGTTAGAGCCTCTTTGGAATATGTCTTTCTTTTTGAGGACTTCTCTTAGCGCTTGGTTTAATAGATGGGTAGCTGTGTGAAGTTTTGTTGTTTCGACTGAATGGTCTCCTAGGCCTCCTTTAAAGCGTTTTTCTGCTCCTACTCTGGATAATTCCTGGTGTTTTTTGAATTCTTCTTTGAATCCTTTTTCATCGACTTTCACACCTTCCTCAGCAAGTATTTCCTTAGTTAATTCTAATGGGAATCCATAAGATTGGAATAGTAGGAAGGCTTTTTTTCCAGAAAATAATTTTTTTCCTACTTTCATTGCGCCAACCTTACCGACACTAACTATGCCTAATGTAGCCATTTCACGTTGAAGAACTTTTAATCCTTTCTCTAATGTTAAACGGAATTTCTCGTCTTCTTTTTTTAGTTCATTTAGGATAAAGTCTTTGTTCTTTTTTAGTTCAGGGTAGTTTCCTTTATGGAGTTTGATGACTATTTTTGCTAACTCTGTTAGAAATTCTTTTTCTATGCCTAATGTTTTTCCGTGTCTTATGGAGCGCCTTATGAATCTTCTTAGGATGTAGCCCTGATCCAGGTTAGAAGGTGCTATTCCCAGATTGTCTCCTAGAATGAATACAGCTGCTCTTAGGTGGTCTGTGATTATTCTTATTGAAAGCTCTTGTTTGTTGTTTGGGTTCTGTATATTTGCAAGTTTCTTTATTTTTTCTATTATTGGTGTAAATATTTCTATTTCATATACTGTTTTTTTGCCTTGCAGCATAGCTATGGTTCTTTCAACGCCCATTCCTGTGTCTACGTTTTTTTGCTTTAGTTTTTTGAATTTACCTTCTGCTACTTTGTTGTATTCCAGAAATACATCATTCCATATTTCAAAGTATTTACCACAAGAGCAGCCTGGTTGGCAGTCTTTTCCGCACTTTGGTATTTTTGTATCTATAAACATTTCAGTGCAAGGCCCACAAGGTCCTGTTTTACCAGCAGGGCCCCACCAATTGTCTTTTTTTGGCAGAGAGTAGATTCTTTCTTTAGGTATTCCGAGTTTTATCCATACCTTGGCAGACTCTTCATCTTTAGGCGCGTCTTTGTCTCCTTTAAATATTGTAACTGAGATAGTATCTGGATTGAATTTAAGTACTTCTGTCAGGAATTCATAGCTCCATTCGATTGCTTCTTTTTTGAAGTAATCTCCCAAAGACCAATTGCCAAGCATTTCAAAGAATGTAAGATGTGATGGGTCTCCAACTTCGTCTATATCTCCTGTACGTATGCATTTTTGGACATCTGCTAATCTTTTTCCAGAAGGGTGAGGTTGTCCCATTAAATAAGGAACTAATGGGTGCATTCCAGCTGTTGTGAATAGTACTGTAGGGTCATGCTCTGGAATTAGAGAAGAGGAGCTAATTATTGCATGCTGCTTTTTTTTGAAAAATTCAAGGTATTTCTTTACTAATTCTTTTGTTTGCATTATAGAATTAAATTTCTCCCTTATTTTTTAAAGTTTTGCTTTTGCTTTTTGCTTTTTTTAAGTTTTTCCCGTATAAATAATACAGCTAAAATGATTATTATTACAATAAAGGGCCATAATGGTGTTTTAATGATTTTTTCAGTAAAGAATTCTGCACAGTCAGTTGGACAGCTATATTTATCCTCATCTATTCCACAATAGCCATCACCACATTTACAGGTAATGATCTCTTCTCTTAGAAGTTTTGTTGCTCTGCCAATCGCTATATATTGTATATCTGGAGAGCATGACTCAACTTTAAATTTATAATATTTGTCTTTGCCTAATAAGGATTCTTTAGTTTTTGAGATTTCATCATATATTACCTTGCCAATGATATGCCTTGAGACAGGGTCATCGACAAGCTCCATATGGGTCATATCAACTTCCCAATAGTTCTTACACATATCACTTACATACTCCCCACCAATGTTTTGGGCGCTTTTGGTAGAGACAACACCATCAAATTTTATTCCAGAAGGAACCTTTTTTGAAATTAAGCCAATTGGGCCTTCTGTGTAGGATCTTGTGCCTGCAATTACATAATATCCTATGCCAGAAACTCTTGGTGTGATTCTTCCACTTATTAAGTCATTGATGAATTTATCATTTATTTTGAATATATTGTGTATGCCAACAGATTTTTGCACTAAGGTAGAGAAAAGAGATTCATATGCCTCTGCTACTATGCTTCCCTCATTTGGTGTTCCTATCAAAATTGCTTTTTTGACTTTGTCAATATAAGAGTAGTGTTTTTGGTCAGCAATATAAAGGGCTTGTTGCGCAACTATGCCCCCCATGCTATGTGCAACGATGAATATTCTGTCAAATTTATCTATATTTTCTTCAATTGCATCAGATAAATCTTCGGCAATCTCATCCATATAACGGGTAGAAGAATAGCTAAAGGTCCACATTTGGAAAGGCTGCTTTGTCTGTGTGAAATCCCGTATAAGGAACTTGAATGTTTCTTTTGTGGTGGCTAAGCCGTGTACCAGAATAACAGCATCTCTTGAGGAGAATTCTGGATTGTATATCCTTTCAAGAGAAACATCTGATGGGGAGATTTTTATTCCCATTATTGCAAGACTAATGTCATCGTCTTCTGTGATAAACTCTGATAGGGTCTCAATATCTGCTAATATTGCCTCTTTGTCTAACTTACCATCAACAGCAATCCATTTGTTGTCTTTTTTGGCAAACAGACCAATTGCTGCTCCCTGGGTGTTAATGAAAGGCAGTTTTATCCCTCCTTTTATTTCGTCCTTTTTGAATGTAAAAGGGCCTTCTATAATTTCCAGTTCCTCTTTTTCAGGCAATGTTTTTATTAGTTCCTCCAGGTTTTCTCCCTGAAATTGAACACCCCCTCTTTGAATTAAGTCCTGGATAGAGTTTATATCAAGAGAGATTTCTTCTGACTTGAGTATTGTTAATTTTGGCTCCAGCTCCTCTGTTTCTGTTGTTTTATCTATTATAATATCTCCGGAGTAAGTTTTTATTGTTTTCTCTATAACTGTTGTGTAGCAATCTTCGCCTTTACAACTCAGTATCTTTACGTCTTTATACTCTAAAGGAATATTAGTTACGATATCTATCTGGAAATCACATTCTATATTAAATGGGCCGTAAAGGATTTCATATTCTTCAGGTAGATCCAGGGATTCAAGGATACCCAGTAGTTCGGTTTTTTCTTCAAAACGCTTTATAACCCGGACATCATCCCTATCAGACGGAACTGTAATAGATATACCTGGGTCTGTTGGATTAGGTGATCCGCAGCAGTTTCCTGTTTCCTGGCAGCATTCCTCTGGTGTGATTAATTCCAACAAAGGAAGCCTTGTAAAGCATGTTCCTCCTTCTTCAGCGTAAGCACAGGCTGAGAGTTGGATTTCGCTTATTACACTACCCACTATTTTGTTTTGGTCATTTATAGTTGTTATTAGGAATATAGATGCTAATGATAAGATTATAGTAAGAATTAGATAATTCTTGGTTTTTGGCTGCATTATAGATGTTTTTTGGTTTAAAGGTTTATTAAAGTTTCGCTAGGGTCTTGCAATATATGTTCAACAGAAACAATTCTATAAGTTAAATATGTGTTTTGTAAATTAAGATAAACTTTGTCAACTCGGACTCGGATGAGGTATCTGTTCATTATCTCAAAAAAGGATAACTCGAACCAATATTCCAAATAGTATCGAAATCCCATTCAGGAAGATAACTATCTTTAGTCTTCATCTCACCATCTGTTAATGCTTCACCATTAGAATTATCACAATCTCCACAGATTGAATCAAGATAATAAGAATTGGAGGAATAACCATCACCAGCGAAGATTCCGCCAACATTACTATTTCCAGTAACTGAACCAGTGTTGTAAGAATTGGAGGAAGAACCCCAACCGGCGAAGATTCCGCCAACATAACTATCTCCAGTAACTGAACCAGTGTTGTAAGCATTAGTGAGGTCCACATAGAGATCTCCAAAGATTCCGCCAACGTAGGAACCACCATTAACATCTCCTGTATTATAAATATTAGAACTAGGCATCCAAGAAGAGCCAGCTATTCCACCAACAGTGTTATCTCCAGAAACTGAGCCAGTATTACGAGAAGAGTGTATCCCTGCGTTATTATATCCAGCGATTCCACCGACAGTAGAACCACCATTAATTTCACCCTCGTTGTAGGAGTTGGTGATTGGAACTGCGTTATTTTCTCCAGCGATTCCTCCAATACTATTTCCACTTCCGGTGATTGAACCAGTGTTATAAGAGTTTTCAATTAAATCTTGAGTATAACCAACGATTCCGCCAACATGGCTACCTCCCAAAACTGAACCAGTGTTGTAAACGTTTATGATTTGACCGTCGTAACTATATCCAGCGATTCCTCCTACATATCTATCTCCAGTAATATCTGAATCGACCATGCCTAAATTTCTAATCCCTATGTTATAATCAGTATCACTTATTCCAAACAACCCAATATTATTTTCACCTGGCCTATTGATATACAAATCACTAATCTCATAATTATTCCCATCCAGACTTCCAGTAAATGTACCCACAGGATCAAATCCTTCACCGCCATTCCAATTAATTGTATCAAAACAATCAATATCTCTTCCAAGCTCATAATGTGCACTCAACTCACTCTCCATATTCTGCAACTGTAAACAATTATAAATGATATATGGATCCCCAGATGTTCCACTTCCTTCTAAAAAAGCAGCAGTATCAATGCATGCTCCATCATCCTCAACTTGTCCATCCACACAGGCAACAGTGTAACAGATATTATTAATATTGTCACAGCCGAACTCGCAGATTTCCTGAAGCACAGGAGTTGTGCTGTCAGTGCAGTCTGAGGCTTCTGTGTTTGGGGTACTGCAGTTGTATTCGATGTAATCTCTTGTTATGCTGTTTCCTGAGCAGCTCTCTCCCCCAATATAATCATTAGACCCACAGTTTGCATCCACGTTGCATTCAATATAGTCTGATGATCCTGCACATTGGTTTGTGTTATAATCACAGAAAGGTTCATCCCCACTATTATCACAACCGCATATATTACATCTTTCGATTAGGTTTCCTGCATAGCAGTATTCCGGTCTTTGGGAAGAGCATTCGCCATACTCTATTCCATTAGAGCATGTTGGTAGAGTGATGTCTCCAACTTGGATCATAATGGTAATTATTTCATCAGAGCACTCTGTTGTTATTGCGCCTCCTTCTATAGCTAGGTAGAATATAAGAAGCTCCTTTATCTCCTCAACGCCTATTGGAGCAGATGATGTTGTAAGGAATGTGTAAAGAACTGACTTTAGCTTGTTTTTAACCTCTGATACTTCACATATTTCTGCAGAGATTACTAGGGAAGAAAGTAATATTGTTAATATTATGAAGAGTAATAGTTTTTTTAGCAGCATTTTCCTAATATCTCGCAGCATTCTTCTGGTAATACGATTCCTACTTCAATTAATCTTGAATTACAGGTTCCTGCTTCATCTGCTACGTTGCAGGCTGTTGTTTGCAGATCTCCCAGTGTTTTTGGTTGTTCAGGTATTGGTTCTTGTTTTTTGCAGCTTACTGTTAGGATTAATAAAAGTAAAGAGATAGTAAACAATATTCTTTTGGTTTTTGGCTGCATTATGAATCTTTTTTAGTTTAGAGGTTTATTAAAGTTTCGGAAATTTCATTTCCAATCCATTATGCTTCTTGCTAGAATCATAATGTTTCGGAAAAAGTGATTAGGTTTGTTTTTTAGCAGCATAAGCCATATTCCTCACAGCAGCCTTCTTTGTATCCTTGGTTAAATGTTGTAATCAATTGAGCACACTGCCCATAGGTTTGGGCGTTATTGCATATATCATAGTTTGCTTCTTCTGAACCTGATGGTTCTTTTATGCTGGTTACAACCCTGCCTGTTACGGTTTGCGGGGTATCTGATTCTGGTGTTGATTGTTGTGTGCAACCTATTGTTGAGATTAACAAAACCAAAAATGCAGCGAATAATATTTTTTTTCTCATTTTCGTTTCCTCCTTTTCAATATTTATTTTTTAATTTAACAGCATAAATTAAAGGTACTACAACAATCTTCGCTATTAAATGTTATATATCCCCCCTGTTCAAACAACCAGTCCAATTCATTGCATAAGTCCTGATCAGGATCGTTTGGAGGATGAGCTGCTGTATCGCATATATCGTGGTCTGCTTCTCCAGGAGCTGATTCTCCTACCCGAACTACTGTATCGCCTTTTGCGGTTCTCGAGAGAGATTGCCTTATATATGTAATAGAAATGTCGCCTTTAAGTTTTTTTCCAGGCAGGGTAAGATTAAGACATGTACTTCCATCAAAAAGACTTAATTCACCCACATTCTCTCCTTTTAGATATATCGATGCCGAAGAAGGGAGATTACATGAATTCCTGCCTTGAGATACTGATGCTCCTGTAATATTAACCGGACTTGTAAGAATGTTTCTTACTCTTAGAATCACCCTCCCAGGATATGCGACAAAGTCCTCGCAGAATAAACCGCTGCCTGGATCGATAGTGCATCTCTCTGGCAGAAGGGTGGCTCCTCCCAGAATTCCAGTATAGTCCAGCACACCGATTACAACTGCAACTGCCAAAATAGCCCAGCCGTAGGTCATTAGGAATTCCATTGCTGCCTGTGCTTTTGGTTGAGACTTGATATCCCTAATCCTATTAAAGCTCTTTGATTTCTGAGATTTCATTTTATAGTGCTAAAACTAATGTTTATTGATATTACTCTGTTAATCATTTAAATATTTTGTTGTTAGTTAGATAATTTTTATAGAATTAGGCTTAGTTTGAGTTATTCTGAAGCCATATTAATGCTTGCGGTTGAAATAGCCCATTCTTTATTCTCTGGTGATGTCCATTCCATTACTACTGTGGTTGTGCCTACTTCGGTGTTTGCTTCTCCTACTAACTCATTACTACTTGCTACCTGCCATTGCTCTGTTTGCCCTATGCCAGCAGTAAGTTCTTCGTCGCTGTGTACTCTTCGTTGCCCTATAACGCCCACTACTATATTACCTACAGCAGATATTACAGTTATAGTGGGATTAGTGCTTTTTCCAGAATTACTACCCCAATTAGATATGGGATCTGTTTGGTTTACTCCGGTGAATGTGATTGAGCCAGCAACTATGTTATCAGACGCATCATTTAGATCAACACGTATTGTATTTTCACCTTCAGAAGGATCTACTAAATACCAAATCTCTGTTCTGACTTTGTTTTCATATTCTCCAACTCCAATGGATTCATCAAAAGAAATGCCATCATATGTGACATCTTGAACGCTAGTCGTCTCATCAAAGGATATGCCTACGATAAGAAGCCTGTTATCGCCGTTGCCTGTAGTGTGCTCCCATGAAATATAATCACTACTGCCTTTAGTTTCGCTATTTGTTGCATCAACATCGATTACTCCACTAGCTGGCTTAACCAGTAAATCACCCTGGGTTGTTCTTGGTAATTGTTTTTTTACAAATGTAATAGATATGTCTCCTTTTAGTTTTTCTCCGGGTATGGTTAAGAGTGTACATGTTAGTCCGTCAGTTAGTGTCAAATAAGTAGAGCTGCTTGCTGGTATAGTCACAGATTGCAATCCTGTCAGGCCGCATGAATTTTCCCCTTGGGTGATTGTTGCTTCTGTAATAGTAACTGGGTTTGGAAGAGCGTTTCTTAGTCTTAATATTACTATTCCCGGAGATGCAGCAAAGTCCTCGCAGAACAAACCTGAACCTGTTGAGATAGTGCATTTCTCTGGGAGAAAAGTGGCTCCGCCCAGAACTCCAGAGTAAGTCAGAGAACCTATAGCGACTATAACGATTAATATAGCCCAGCCGTAGGTCATTAAGAATTCCATTGCTGCCTGTGCTTTTTTTGTTTGGTTAAGCATATAGTTATTATTTTGCTGTAACATTTAAATATTTTACTGAAGAATGGTTGTTTTTTCCCATTAAATAAAGAATATTTAAAAACAGGTAATGATTATTTGAGTATATGAACTTCAAAAATAAGGTAATATTAGGGCCAATGGTGGCTGTTACAAATATTGCCTTTAGGAAGCTTTGTACAGATTATGGTGCTGATATTGTATATTCGCAGATGATATCCAGCAATGCGTTTGTAAAAGGCAATAGGAAATTAGCTGATTTTTATGACGAAAAGAATTTGGTTGCACAGTTCTTTGGTAATGATGCTAAAATATTAAGTGAATGCGCTAAAATGGTTGAGGATAAAATCCAGGCTTTTGACCTTAATTTAGGGTGCCCTCATTCTGATGTTGTCAAGAATAAAAGCGGCTCTTATCTTATGAAATATCCTAAGAAGGTAGGGGATATAGTCAAATTACTTGTAAAATCAGTTGATATTCCAATTACTGTAAAGATTAGAGCAGGTTATGATGCAAAAAATATAAATGCGGTAAAAATTGCTAAGTTATGTGAAAAAGAGGGTGTTTCTGCCATAGCTGTTCATGGCAGGGCAAGGACTATTAATTACAGCCATCCTGTTGATTATTCAATCATTAAGAAAGTTAAGGAAGCTGTTAATATCCCTGTAGTAGGTAATGGAGATATTTTTTGCGGGAAGGATGCTAAAATGATGTTTGATAAAACAGGTTGTGATAGTGTTATGGTTGCAAGGGGAGCTATTGGAAAGCCGTGGATGTTTAGTGAAATAAAGAATTATTTGAAAGGTACTGAAGATAAGGAAGTTGATAGGAAAAAGATGTTTTTAAAATTCTTAGGTTATTGCAGGAAGTATAAAGTTCCTTTTAAAGAAATTAAAACACAGGCGCAGTGGTTTACAAAAGGGATTAAGCATGGAGGGGAATATAGGTTATCTATGAATAGCGCAGAGAGTGTTGAAGAGTTAAAAGAGATTTTTGATTCTATTGAGAAACGATAGTTTTTGAAGTTTTAGAAACGTAAGGTTTTTATATTTGTTATTCTAAGAGTGAATTATGGAACTTATTTATGAGCAGGCATTAAAATTGGTGTTAGCAGTAGCATTAGGCGGCTTAATAGGGTGGGAAAGAGAAAGAATCCATAAGCCTGCTGGTTTAAGGACTCATATGTTAGTTTGTTTGGGCGCTACTTTGATTACGCTTGTTTCTGTTGGTTATTTTGTAGAGGATTATGCAAGAATTGTATCTGGGATTGTAACAGGAATAGGTTTTATAGGTGCAGGTGCTATAATTGCTCAGGGGACCAAAGGAATACATGGCCTTACAACTGCTGCTAATTTATGGGTTGTTGCTGCAATTGGCATTTCTATAGGAGTAGGGTGGTATTTTTTATCGGTTATAGCTGCTATCTTGATTATGTTAATTCTTACCTTAGGTAAGTTAAAAGGCAAAACAAAATTATTAGCTAAATAACTTCTCTAGAATGTCCAATGTATAAAGGATAGCGGCATGTGTCTGCTGTTGTGTTGGGTAAAATGCCTGTTTCTTTTTATGTACTGAGAATATTCTTACCTGGTTGATTAAATGAATCTGATTGGTTATGGCTGGGTCTAACTGCGTGTTTTTTTCTTTTAGCTTTGCTATTATATTTCCTAAGCCAATGCCTGGGCTTTTTTCTAATAAGTCATTATTTGTAACTTCGTAGTATTTTCTATGCAGGGCTGTTTCCAGTAATCTTCCGCATAGGATTATGGCGCTTCTGTAACATTGGTTATTGAAGCATTTGTTAAGTTCAATGATGTCTGCCTTTATGTCTGAGTTTATTTCTTCTGGAAGGTTACTTGGCATTTGGAAGGTCATTTCCAGTGATTGTTTTGGGAAGTTTAGTTGTTTTGTTAGGGTTAGGATTTTCTTTGTGGTTTTATCTAATTTTGTTAGCTCTTTGGAATCCAGTTCTGGCATTAATTCAAGAATCTGGTTGATGTATGGCTGGTTTCTTATGTCATGCTTTGTTAATTGGGGTAAGGTTAAATAATCTGATTTTACCAGCTTTAGATTTGATATTAGGGTGTTAAGATGGTAAAGCTTTTGTTTTTGTTTATAATCGTAAAGGTCATCATCTATTTTTTTGTTTAGGTCAATGTTGTGCTTAATAGCCAGAGAAATAGCATTCTGCAAGTTTATAATAGATTTTTGGAATGTCATTTTTATTTAATTGAAGGCTGTTAATTTCCTCTGGGTTCTTAGTTTATTTAGTAAGATGCTTTGTTTTAATAAGTTTTCTACATTATAGTTGAATTTTTTCTTTATTAGATGAGTTATGTATTTTAGCATTAGTTCTTTTGAGGAGAACTCTAATGGTTTTTGTTGTAATGCTTTCCTTGCGCTTTCTCTTGTGACCCATACCCCTAAAGGAGCATCGTATTCTGGAGTTATGAATCTTAAAGCTAATGCTAAAGCTTGTTTTCTCATTTGTTTTAGCTTATCGCCTATTGCGAGCCTTACTGTGTAATATCCTCCTTCGCAGGAGTCTGAATATGTTTTTCTTCCATGGTATGGTTCGTAGTCTGTTGAGTAACTGTTTTGATGTTGCAATGACATTTCAAATAATTCATAACTCCATACTTCCGGAAAGAGTAAAATTATGTAGTAATTCCCCAGATAATTCCCGAAATAAACCTGGTAAGTGTCTATTGTGTTGAAATCTTTTATTTCGCTTATTCGTTTTTTACCTAGCATATCGTCTGTTGCTGTAATGCCCCATCTTGTTGGGACTAGTTTTCGATTGTATTTTAATCCTACTGCACCTACGCTTAATATTTGAGAAAGCTGGTTTTCATCGATGCCTCTTTCGTAGAGATAGTTTAAGGCTTGTTCTGCTTTTAGGTCTGTATCTGAGAATACTTTGTCTACTTTGGTGTGTATTTTTGGGTTAGAGGTTATTTTTGCTTTTTCTAGCTCTGCATTTGGGCCAGTAGGGGTTGCATGTGAATATGTGTTTAATCTGAAATGGGGTTTGTCTTTTAGGTTGACTTCAACTTCTACTGGTGTAGAGGCTAGGCCTATTTCCTGTGCTATTTCGTTTAATTTTTCTCTCTTGTAGATATTGGATTTGGACCTTGAGTTTATTAGTGTGCTTCTGATGTTTACTATTTCGCTGATGTTTTTTTGTTGAGAGCTCCATAATTTAGGGTTGTCTAGTTCTTCTTTGTTTTTATAGTCAATTGCTGAAAGGATTCCTACGTTGATGTTGGGGTATCCATATCTGCCTATGAATGGCGCTGGAGAGTCTCCAAAGAAGTCTTTTTTAAAATCTAATTTTCTGGAGATTATCTGTACGTTGTTGTTTATTATTTCTGAGATTTTCCTTGGTAGCATAGAAAAAGGTAAGGTTTATTGGGTTAAATAGTTTTTGGAATCTTTTAACTAAAATTTAAGATTCCTAAACCGTTTGGGAATCTTTGATTCCCAAAAGCTTATATATGGGTAAATCATTTTCATACTTGATATGTGTTTTTTTATGTGGTGAAAAATGTTAGGAGATAAAGAGATAAAACAAATTAGAGAAGAGCTTGATAATTGCAAGAACCCTTTGTTCTTTTTTCATGATGACCCTGATGGGCTTTGTTCATTCCTGCTTTTTTATAGGTATATCAGGGAAGGGCATGGTATTGTGTTTAAGGCAAAGCCTGGGTTAGGAACTATGTTCTTAAGAAAGGTTAAGGAGTATATGCCTGATAAGATATTTATTCTTGATATTCCACTAGTTGACCAGGAGTTTATTGATGGTGCAGGTGTTCCTGTAATATGGATAGACCATCACGGGCCTTATGAAAGGAATAATGTAAAATATTTTAATCCTCGTGTTAAAGATAAGAGTGATGGAACTCCTGTTACACGCATATGTTATGAGGTTGTGAAGCAGGATATGTGGATAGCTGCTGTTGGATGTATAGGTGATTGGTTTGTTCCTGATTTTTTTGATGAATTTAAGAAGAAGTATAAGGGGTTTGTAGATGAAGGATTGAAGGAGCCTGGAGAGATCTATTTTGAGAGTAAACTTGGGAAGTTAGTAAGGGTCTTTTCTTATATCCTGAAGGGGAAGACAGGCGATGCTATTAAATGTTTTAAGATTATGACAAGGATTAATGAGCCTGATGAGATACTTGAGCAAAAGAGTTCTAAAGGGAAATTTATCTATAAAAAGTTTGATAAAATCAACAAGGAATATGTGGAGTTGCTGAAGGATGCTGTTAAGGATGCTGACAAGGGGAAGATATTGGTGTATATCTATGACAAGGACAGGATGAGCTTTACAGGAGACTTGTCTAATGAATTAATTCACAGATATCCTGACAAAATAGTTATAGTTGGGAGAGAGAAAAGTGGTGAGATAAGAATGAGCCTCAGAAGCACTAAGGAAGTATTGCCCCCTGTAATAGAGAAAGCGCTTATTGGAATAGAAGGTTATGGCGGAGGCCATGAGCATGCATGCGGAGCTAATGTGAAGAAAGAGGATTTTGATAGGTTTGTTGATAGTATTAGGGAGCAGATTTAGTTCATTCTAATTTTTAAAGAAAAATGCGCCGGCTGGGATTCGAACCCAGATAAACGGCTTGGAAGGCCGTTGTCATAGCCATTAGACCACCAGCGCATATCCTCTGGAAGAATTGTTTTTTATATAAATCTAACGATTTAATAGTTCTGTTGTAAGAGGAACCCCTATTTTTTTACTACTTTATTTAGAAACATATTTATACTTAGGTTATTAGAGTATGAGCATGGTTGATATATCCAGATTTTATAATGTCAGTGCTTTGGGATTTTCAATAGAAGAAGCTCAGACTGTGATACAGCCATTGGTTTTGTTTGTGGCTGGAATTGTTATATATTCTATATTCATCTTTAAGTTTTATCGTTTTATTGCAAGTAGAGATATCTTTAAATTAAATTTGAGGCAATATAGTGAATCTTTCATGGGATTTCTAGGCAATATCCTTAGTGGAATTTTCTATGTTATTGAGTATTTGCTTTTGTTTCCGTTGTTTGCTTTCCTCTGGTCTAGTTTCTTAGCTGTTGTTTTAATGGCCCTTTCAAGAGCGGAAGTTGGGACTACCCTTATGATTTCTATTGCCTTGGTGGCTGCTATACGTGTAACAGCCTATTATAATGAGGAGCTATCTAAAGACTTAGCGAAGATGATTCCATTTGCCCTCTTAGGCGTTTTTCTTATAGATATGTCTTATTTTTCTTTTGAGATCTTTATTGTAAAAATAAAAACAATACCTTTACTTGGACAACAATTATTGTATTATCTTGGCTTTGTAATTGTTGTAGAACTTATATTAAGAATCCTATATACTATTGTTAGTCCATTTAAATCTGAAGAGAGTAAGAAAAAGTAAAAGATTATTTCTACACTTTCAAACTAACAACCTTAGACATTCCATGTTCATCCATGGATACGCCATATAAGGTAGAGGCCTGGGATATTATGCCATCATTGTGCGATATCATTATATATTGTGCTTTTTCAGAGTATTTTGCTATAAGCTTTGAAAGCTTTTCAGAGTTTCTTTTATCTAACGCTGCATCTACTTCATCTAAGATATAGAATGAAGCTGGTTCATGTTCCTGTATGGAAAAAATAAATGATAGGGCTGTCAGGGTTTTTTCTCCTCCTGATAATGACCTTATATCCAGGAATTTCTGCCCTGTTAAGCGTACTTTTACCCCTAAGCCGCCTTCAAATGGGTCTTGTTTGTTTTCAAGCTCTAAAGTGGCTTCCCCTTTTGTTGTTAATTGTGAAAAGATGCTTTGGAAATTGTTGTTTACTACATCAAAGTTCTTCATGAAGAGGTCTTTCTTTTTCTCTTCTATTTCACCCATCATTTTCAAGACATCTTCTTTTTCACTTACTAATGTGTCTTTCTTTCCTAATAGTGTGCCATATTCTTTCTCTACATTATCGTAGATTTCCAGAGCTCTCATGTTTACGGTGCCTATTTCTGATTTCATCTTTTCGAATTTTGAGATTTCATATTTAAGCTGGTCTTCTGTTCGGTTTGCCAGTAACTGAACACCTTCATACTGCTGGAATTCCTGATGCATACCTGCTAATTCTGATGCTATTTCTGCGTGCTTTAGTGTTAGGGTGTTCTGCCTAATCTCTACTTTTCTGCTGTCATCTATCCTATTTGAAATTGTACTGTCGTTTTTTGTTATTTCCTCTCCGATTTTAGACCTTGTTTCGAATAATGCCCTGAATTTTGAGTGGAAGTCTTTTGCTGTTGATTCTTTGCCCTTTAGCTGTTCGTCTTTTTCTTTTGTTTCTTTTTCTATATAGCCTATTTCTGTTTTGAACTCATCCTCTTCTTTTGCTATCTGATTCAGAATTTGATTGATTTTTTCCTTTTCTTTTAAGTATATTGTATTGATTTGTAGGTCTGTATTTTTTATTCCTGCGCTTAGTTTGGCTACTTCTTCGTTTATCTCGTTTCTTTTTTCTTCGAATGCTGCTAATTCTGCCAATAATGCAGGGTCTCTTAATTGAGATGTTTTGTTTTTAAGAGTCTGTTTTTCGATTCTGTTAGAGGCTAGTTCCTCGTTCTTTTCGGATATATCATTTATTATTTCGTCTATTTGTTTTTGTAATTCTACTGAGTTTGTTTTTAGTTCGTCTTTTTTTGTTTTTGATATTTCTAAATCTGTAGGCTCTAAATGCAGTGTTTTTTCTACTTTTAAGATGTCTGCTTCCAGATTTGCTTTGGTTTGTCTTAGGGAGGTTATGTTTTCTTCGTTTTCTTTTCTTCTTTTTTCCAGTGTTTGCAGAGTATTTTCTAAATCTGATATTCCTGTTTGATATTTTCCTATATCTACAGTTATTTCTTTTTCTGTAAATCCCAGACCAGGACGTCGCTTTCTATAGCCGCCGTGCATTACACCTGATGTTTCTGCCAGGTCACCATCAAGAGTTACCATTCTTGCTTTTCCTATTCCTAAACGGCGAGCTACATCTATGTTGTCTATCACTAAGGTATTTGAGAAGATGTATTGGAATGCTTTCTTGAATTTTGGATTGAAGGTTACAAGGTCTATAGCTAAGCCATGAGCGCCTTTTGCCTTTGAAAGCCTTTTTGTTTCTTCATTTATTGGTCTTGAGTTTATTTTGTTTAATGGGATAAAAGTAGCAATGCCTAATTTATTTTGCTTAAGGTATTTAATCTGTTCTGAAGCAATTTTTTCGTTCTCTACAACAATGCTTCTTAATCTGTGGCCTGCTGCTATTTCTAAAGCTAAAGAATATTTTGAGTTAACTTCTCCCAGCTCTGAGATTGTTCCGTAGATGCCCTGGCTTTTTTGTTCGAGAATTTTTTTAACTGCCAGATTAGATTTGGTTGTTTCATGAATAGTTGTATGGCGTGCCTGCAGCTTTGCAAGCTCTTCTCTTGAATTGGCTAATTTACTTCTTGAATTGTCAATCTGGATTGCTAAAGATGAATCTTCGTTTAATGACTTGTTCAATTGGAGGGTTTCTTTTTTGAATTCATCTCTTTTTGATTTTAATTCGTCTATTTCTTTTTTGTGCTCTTTTTCTACTTCTTCAACTTTTTTAATCTGGTCATCTATTGTGTTGATTTGATGCTCTGAAAGGTCTTTCTGCCTTATTAGGTTATGTTGTTTTTCCCTTATCTCGTGGATTTCTTTTTGGAACTCTTCTGCTGTTTTGTCTAATTCCTCTATGGTTTTTTCTATGTCTGCCATCTCCTGCATCTTGTTTTTATCCCTGAATACGGCAAGTTTGTCTGTCATTTCTTGTTTTTGCTTTTCTGCTTCCTGCTTTTGGTTTTCTGTCTGCAGTTTTTCTTCTATTAACTGGGATATTTTTTCTTCGTTTTCTTTTAATGAATTTTTAAGGTCCTGCCTTCTTTTGTCTATTTTTTGCAGCTCTGTAGTCAGGGTTTCTGTTCTTGAGTGTTTTTTGGTCAGGTCTATCTTTAATGTTTCAATTTCTTTGTTTAAGGTAACTTGTTCAACTTCGCCTTTTTCTTCTATTTCTTTTGATATATTTTCTATTTCCTGCTTTTTTTCTGTGTTTAGCTGTTTTAAGCTGTTTATTTTTTCGTTTATTTGGTTTAGTTCCTGCTTTGTTTTTTCCAGGTTATTTTTAAATTCTGAGCCTTCTTTTTCTTTTTTATCTATTTGTATCTTTAATAGTGATGCTTTGTTTTGAGAAATTTTATTGCCCATATCCTGGAATTTTTGTGCATGGTCATGGTCTTTTTTTAACTCTTTTAGATAGGTTTTTCTTTCTGCCAGCACAATCTCTGCTTCTTTTAATCTTTCCCCTACTTTTTCCAACTGGTTGAGGGCTTTTTTCTTTTTATCTTCATATAATGAAATGCCCGAGATTTCTTCGATTAATTCTCTTCTTTCAACAGGGTGCATCTCTACAAATTTTGTTATATCTCCCTGAAGGATTACATTATAGCCATCTGGGTCTATTTTTGCGAGGCTTAGGAGGTCTACAATCTCCTGTCTTGTTCTTGTTTTGTCGTTTATTCTGTATATAGACTGACCGTTTTGGCGTACTATCCTCGTTATTTTTACTTCTGGGTCTGCTGTAGGAAATTTTTTGCCTGAATTGTCAAAATAAATAGAAACCTCTCCTTCTTTTGCTGGTTTTTTTGATTTTCCCCCATTATAGATGAGGTTAGATGATTTCTCTGCCCTCATTGACTTTGCAGATGATTTTCCAAGAACAAAGCATAAGCTATCAAGAATATTAGATTTTCCAGAGCCATTTGGACCCAGAACACAATTGAAATCCGAGCCAAATGTCAGTTCTGTGTGTTTTGCGAAGCTTTTGAAGCCGCGCATTACCATTTTATTGATTCTAGTAACTTAAATCACCTTTTTACGCTGTTTTAATTAAAATAAGGTGTTGGATTAATAAATATTTTGGTTTGTTGTTTTGGATTTTTATCACTAAGGTTTGATTATTTTTGCTTTTTTCCATAATGAATCGAAAAATATTGCCATTGATTGAGTATAAGCTTTGTTTCTGGTATATATTGAGATTCTTTCTTGTGTTTTTGGGTCAACTATACTTTGTACACTTTCTGTTCTATCTTTTATCATTAATCTAAATCCTTCTAGTGGATAAGACCTGATTTTTACGCCAAGTTTTAGATTTTGCCTGATTATGGGTTTATTCTCTCTTATATTAGTAACAATTGCCTTTTGTTCTACCCCCCTATTCATTGCTCTTTTTCTTAGTATTTGGATGCTTTCTCTTGGTCCTGCAAATTCGTGAGCAACTGTTAAATATTCCTTTTTTACAGTTCTTTGAAAATATTTTAACATTTCATAAAATTTATCTGCTCCATCCAATATAATTAAATCTTTTTCATGAGGGATGATTCTTTGGGTTTTAGGTTTTGTTATTCTTTTAATTTCTTTTAATTTTTTATTGATTTCTTCTTTCTTTCTATCTAAAATCAATTTAAATGCTATTTTTGGGTCAATTATTTTGAATTTTTTAGGTTCGGTAGGTAAAATAGAGATTAGGCCTATTTGTTCTAAGGAGATTAGAACATTATATATTCTGCCATAAGGTACTTTTGCTTGTTTGCATAATTGTATGGCTGTTGAGGTGTCTAATTCGAGCAATTTCATATAGGCGCTTTTTTCATAAGCGTTTAGCTTTAAGTCATCTAAAAGGTCTTTTATTTCCATACAATTAATAAAAGTTGTTGCAACTATTTAAATATTTCGTTATGTTTGTTTATTCAAATGCCATTTAGTAGTACAACTAGAGAAAAGGGTAGTAAATTTAAACCCAAAGTATCGTTGCAGGAGTATGACAACCCTAGAGATAGAACAAAGCACGAAGCCCGAAGATATTTAATAAATAAAAATGAAACTGATGATAATTTTGTAGGGGATTATATCTATAATGCAATTGGTACCTTGGATGATGTTTTTTTGAATGACTCAAGATTAGCTGCAGGATTAGGCATACTTCTAGGGGAGCAGCAGGTTTCTGCTTTGGTGATTTCTGATTTAGGGAAACCTTCAAAAAATTTCAATGTGAAAAAATATTTTAAGAAAGAGAGATCTAAGATTTTAGGTTCCTTAAAGAAATTTTATGGTAAATTTGGCGATGGTTATAAACGTGATGTGGAAAAATTGTATAAGAAGTGGGCAGAAATGAATAATATAAGTATTTGATTTTTAAATAGTATATGATGAATTTTTTAGTCTTTTTCTTTTTTTACAAATTTTCCAAAATCTCCTAATGTCTGCTGGTGTTTTGCATCTTTGTGCTTTTTGTAAGAAGACCAAGTATGCCTAAAGATTTCAGGATGTTTTTCCCAGTTTTCCTTTAGGAATTTTTGGGTTATTGCATTTGAAGGGTATCCTGGTCCTGTGTTGCCGTATTTTTTTTGTATTTTTTCCATCTCTTTGTCACGAGTGACTTTTGCTAAGATTGAGGCTGCAGATGATTCTGGGTAATTGATGTCTGCTTTGTGTTCTACAACTAATTGGGTCTTGTTTTTGAGTAGATTCTCCACATAGGAGCTGTATGCTTTTATGTTAGTACTTGGGCAATCGAGAACTGCTTTATCTGGCTTTAGCTTGTTTATTATCTCTGCTGATTTGTGGGCTTCTAGCCAGTTTAGGTTTAGATCTTCTGACTCCAGAGCATTGTCTATTTCTTTTGGTTGTATGATTATTATTTTATATGCTTTTACTACGTCTTTTATTTTTTTGAATAGGAATTCTCTTTGTTGTTTTGTAAGAAGTTTTGAGTCTTTTACTCCCATTGATTTTAGTTTAGGTATATCTGCTTCTTTGATTAATACTCCTGCCATTACCATTGGGCCTATTACCGGTCCTCTTCCTGCTTCGTCTATTCCGCATATTAGGGTCATATTTAGATAATAAAAGTCTGTGTTTTTAAACTTTTGGAAAAGATATTTTTTTCCAAATGGTTTAGAAATCTCCGATTTCTAAAACTTTATTCAAAAAATATATAAAGGAGCTTACCTTAGAAATTTTTATGGAAACAATACAGATTAAAGGTATAGATGAATTAAATGATGAAGACAAAGAGATTGTAAATACGCTGGCTAATGAATACTATGGGAAGATACAGAGAGGATTAAAGAATATTACTTCTATAAGTTTGCATATAAAACAGCACAGCAAGACTGGTAATAAGCATAAGTCTGATATAAGGGTGAAGGTGATTGCTCCTACAAAGATTTTTGAATCTCAGGAATCTGATTGGGATTTGGCGAGGACTTTGCATAGGGTGTTTAAGAATATTGAAAGGCAGATAGAGCATAGGATACGGGATTAATTCTAGATAGAGTAAATGAAAAAGAAATATTGAGATGATACTTGAGCTTAGGTTATATTATTTCTAATATGTGGTTATATTTTGTATTACTACTCAATATATCCTCCTAAGATACTCTATCATCTCTTAATATTGTATATGTGAATGAAGTATTTATAATTTGGGTATATACCTCATATATTTGTGGTTTAAGAAAAATATAGAAAAATAGCGGAGAGTGGATTTGAACCACCGACCTGGGGGTTATGAGCCCCCCGGGCACTCCTGACTGCCCTACTCCGCTATACCTCCATAGAAAATAGACGTTCTTTATAAATATAACGAAAAAACTGATTTATCAATTTTTTCTAAGTTTAGTAGGTTTTCACTCAAACCTATAAACTAACGAAAAGTTAATAAAGTAAATAATAACCTCTCAAACTAATGCCGCGGTGGCACAATTTGGTACTGCGCAAACATACTTGGTATGGTGTATGATTGCTATGATTGTGTAAAAATCTTGTTTCCGAAAGGATTTCTGAGTTCAAATCTCAGCCGCGGCGTTTTTTCTTCTTATTAAAGAAAAAACTTATAAACTAATTATCTAATTATATACCTTAATATGAAAACTAGGCTATTATTGTTGGTGTTTTTATTAGTTCTGCCTATTGTTTTTGCTCAGGATTGGATCTATAATAGTGAATATGTGGAGCTTAGTATGGATATTTCCAGCAAGATAGAGTTGGTTTCTAAGGGTTCTGATTATAAGGTTGAGTATGTTATTGCTAATCTATCTTTTATTCCTCAGGAGGGTTTTCAGGAAGAAGTGTCTAATATTCAGACAGAGCCTTTTATTGAGGTAAAGGATAATGCTGCTGTTTTCAGGTGGGATGAGCCAAGTGAAACAGAGCTGAAGTTTAGTTTTAAAAGCGACATTAAAAGTTTTAATAAGATTGTTAAGGTTAAAAGTGATATAAAGTTTCCATTAAGGGATCTGCCTGATGAGGTGATGATATATACAAAACCTTCTGAGACTATTGATTCTGATAATAAAGAGATAATAAAACTGGCTTCTGAGCTGATTAAAGGGGAAGATGACTTGTATGTTATTGTTTTTAAACTAGGGAAATGGACAAAAGATAATATTGAGTATGATTTAAGTACGTTAACAGAAAGTGTAAGCCAGACTGCCTCTTGGGTACTGGAGAATAGAGAAGGGGTATGTGATGAATTGACTAATCTGTTTATAGCGATGAACAGGGCTTTGGGGATTCCTGCTAAATTTATTTCTGGTGTTGCATATACTAATGCTGAAGAGTTTGAAGAGGGTTTTGGGCCGCATGGATGGGCAGAGGTTTATTTTCCAGGTTATGGGTGGGTGCCTTTTGACGTTACTTATGGTGAGTTTGGCTTTGTTGATGCTTCGCATGTAAAGCTAAAGGAAAGTGTGGATGCGAATGATGCCTCTACAAAATTTCAATGGTTAGGGAGGGATGTTGAGATTAAGACCTATCCTCTGGATATTAACACTGAGATAAAGGATACTAAAGGTAAATTAAGTGAGTTTATATCTATTAATGGAAAATCGGTTAAGAATGATATTGGTTTTGGGAGCTATAACCTTATTGAGGCCAGTGTTGAGAACCTTAATGAGTATTACATGGCTACTGAATTGATATTATCTAAATCAAAAGAAATAGAGATTATTGGGGAAGAGAGAAAGGCAGTTTTGTTGAAACCTAATGAAGAGAAGAAGGTTACATGGATAGTCAAGGTTAGTGATAATCTAGAGAGGGGTTATATGTATACCTTCCCTTTTGTTATTGGCTCTTTGAGGAATGTTAGTTCAGAGTTGAGGTTTGATGTTATTGAGGATGGCAAGAAATTTAGTCTAGAGGGAATTGAAAATCTGGTTAAGGAAAAAGAAGAAGAGAAGAGTTATTCTGGAGATGTTGAGTTAATTTGCAGTACAGATAAGGGTGGAATCTATGAATATGAAAGCAGTATTGTGAAATGTGATGTTAAGAATGTAGGGAATGTTTATTTAGAGGAGCTAAATGTTTGTCTGGGTGAGGATTGCAAAGAATTAAGTTTAGGGATTACGCAGGAAGAGCAGGCAAGCTTTGATTTTAAACCTAAAGAGATAGGAATGCAGGAGATTGTTGTTAAGGCGAGTAATGGGGATGTAAGTAAGAGTTCTTTTGTGGATATTACTGTCTATGACAATCCTGCTATAGAGATTAATGATATAGTTCACCCTGAAGAGGTTAGTTATACAGATATGTACGAGATTTCTTTTATACTGAATAAGAAATCAATATTTTCGCCACATAATATAAGCATAGGGATTGAGCCTGTTGGTAAGGAATGGAAGCTTAATCAATTGAATGAGGATAGAAAGTTTGTTTTAAAAATGTATGGTAATGAGTTAAGGACAGGAGAAAATAATTTTAAGGTTGTTATAGGGTACAAAGATAAGAGGGGAAAGAGCTATGAAATATTCAAAGATTTTAATATTAGATTGGTTAATGTTAATGTATTTCAGAGAATTGCAATATTTTTTAAACATTTGTTTTAGGCCCCTAAACCGATAAAAACAACACCAATTATTATTAATAAAACACCAATCCATTTCTGTTTGTTCATCTTTTCTTTTAAGAATTTAACAGACCATAGGCTTACCCAGATGTAGGTTGTAGCGACTAATGGATAAAGCACTGATAATTCTCCGCCTTTTAATGCTGGTATGAATAATACAGTCCCTACACCATATAATAGAAACCCACCGATAAGATAATAATTTTTTATTATGTCTTTTATTTTAAATGATTTACCTGATGCTTTTTTTAATAGTATAGGTCCGAATGAGCCTAAGAGACTACCGAGCAATACTAAGCCAACTGCCCATAATTGTGTTTGCATTTTATATTGCCTCTGTGTATTTTATTGTTTCTTTTTCTTTTGAGCCTAAACTAATTGAGATTATTCCAGCTATTATTATAAAAATGCCTACCCATCTAAATAAATTGATAGTTTCATTGAAGAAATATGATGATAGTAAGCTGACCCATATATAGCTTGTAGCGATAATAGGATATAGAACAGAAACTTCACCACCTTTAAATGCTGTTATCATTATTACTGCACCTATAATGTATAGGGCCATGCCTGTAATTAATGGGAGGTTTGTGATTATGCTTACTAAATTGAATTGCAGTTTATCGGCACCTAATTTATAGAAGACTTGCGCTGTAGAAGTAAAGATAGTAGTTAGAATCATTAATCCGATTGCCCAGGCTTTTGTTGGCATTTTATTTATTCTTTTAATAATATTTCAATTGTGTTAGCGTAAGCTGGCCTTGTTATAAATACACTGATAGAAACACCAATTATTGTAATGATAGCGAATCCTTTGAGCAATCCTGCACCGGCAAATATTAAAGGGATCATTGCAAAGGTTGTTGTCAGGTAAGCCCCCATAATTATAAAGAATGCTCCTTTTAAGCGCTCTTTCCAGTTGAAGATTTTTCTGATATCTCCTTTTAGTGTTTCATCTGTTATAAGGATTTTATGGTCAACTCCTGTTCCTACTGCTATTATTATTCCAGCTATAGCTACAAGGTCTATGTTCCACCCTATTAAAGCTGCAACTCCTAACAGGATGATAACTTCTGATACTGAAGCAATAACGATTGGGATTGAGACCTGCCATTTTCTGTAGCGTATGAATACAATAACAGAAACTGTTAGGATAGCTAAGAGACCCATAAATAAGGCGTTTCTTACGAATTCTTCCCCTAAGAGAGGTGAGATTGTGTCTGTTTTTACAATATTTAGCTTGAATGGAAGTGAGCCTGTGATTAATACTGTCTGTAATTTTTTCATGTTTTGTAAGGCGTTTATAGCAGCCTCTTGTTGTGAGAGCCCAACGCCTGAGCCTGAAATCTGGATATTTGTTTCTGCTTTTCCTTTTAGCTCTGCGCCTATTCTCAGTTCATCTACTTGTTTGTCATCCAGATAAAGTATTAGTTTTTGGCTTAGGAATTGCTGCTTATCTTCTGTAATGACCTGTAAATCTCTTGTGAGGTCTGCCTGTCTCTGGGCAGCTTCTGGTGATAAACTTATTGAGAATCTAAACCTACAGAACCATTGGCTGCCACTTTGGCTGCATCCCTGTATTGGGTCTATGCCAGCACAATCTGCAGACCTGCAGACATAGGTAATGTCATCTCCACCTTTAAAGGTGGTTCCATTGCCTATTTTTGATTCAAACTTACCCTGCTTGGCAAGTAAATTTCTCACGTCTTCTTCGGTTGCTCCTGCAATCTCAACTAATATGTATTGGTTGCCTGATAAATCTCCTGCTTTCCTGATGGTTAAATCACTTAATCCATAAACATTTAGGCGTTCTTTCATCACGTCTATCAGGTTAGCCATATCATTATCTGTTATTTTTTCTTCTGGCTGTAACATAACTCTTGTTCCACCCTGTAAATCAAGCCCTTTTCTTATGTTAGTTTTTGGTGCTTCATAGACTCTTAAGCCAATATCTTCTGTTCCCAGGCTTATTGTTTTGGTTTTTGGAACTTCAATTCTTTTTGTGGTTGTTTTATTTATAGTTACTATAGTGCCATTGATTGTTTCATTTACTTCAATAGTCTCTTCTATTGTTTTGAATTCTGTTTCGTTTAATTCTATTATGTTTACTTTTTCTCTGGTTATTAATCTATAAAGGCCTTTATTGGTTCTTATTTGAATACTAACATTAGGATTTAGATTTTCAATGGCATTAGAGTAGTCTTCCACATTGTTTATGATTTTATTGTTAATCGCTATTATTGATTCCCTGCTCATTGGAGGCATGTTTGGCTTTGGACTTGGGATGCCAGCTAGGTTAGCAGAGGAGTTTGAGATAACATTTCTTATAGCTACTCCTTTTTGATAGGGGTTTGGGCGGATAGCTACAATAGCTAAGACTAAGAAAACTAATAGGATTATTACTCTTGTGTTTGTGAATATTTTCTTTACTTTTCTATTCATTTTTACGGGTTTTTTTCTCCATGTATAATCTTAATATTCCTACGTTTTGTATCCATGTGTTGATTATGTCAACTACTAATCCTATAAGTACAATTATCATAATCTGCCTTATTACAGCAGATTGTACAAAGATTATTGCTACAGTTAAGGCGCCCATTGTAGTTACTGTCATCATCATACCTGTCTTTACAGAGCTGATTACCCTGTCAAAAACAGTGCCTTCTTTTCTTTTCAATAGCCTTGTGGTAAGAAGCATATCTGTATCAACTGAATAACCGACTAACATAAGGAAAGCTGCTATTCCTCCTGTGCCTAATTTCATTCCAGTTAGATTAACTATTGCCAGTGTAACTATAATATCTGAAAATGCAGATAGAATTACTGCCAGACTAGGAATAAATGTTCTGAAATAGATAAATACAACAAGGCTCATTAATATAAAGGCAAAGATTAAGGCAATTATAGTTTCTTTAAAGAAGCTTGCTCCTAAAGAAGAGCCCATTATTTCTATGCTGTAGTCTTTTTCTGTTAGTTCAGAACCTATAGCAGATTCGACTGAATCTATAAACGAATTGAATTGTTCTTTATCAGTTCCTTCAATGTCTGCTGCTACTACAACACCTATTTGTTTACCGCCTTTGTTTATGCTTCTTACTAAGATATCATTATTTATGAATTCCTGTTCTAAAGATATTTCTAAGGCTGTAATGTCTATTTGTATTTCTTTCGTTATTGTTAATGTAACGCCACCTTTTAAGGAAACGTCTTTATTGATAAAAGAGCCTGTTGTTGCTGTTTGTATGCCTATAATAAGGATTGCTATAATGAGCATTAAAATTGGGATTATCATTAATTTCTTATATTGCTTATCGTAGAAGTTTAATATTCGTTTTTTGAGTGGTTCTTTGGGTTCAGTTGGTTCTGGTTTTGGTTCTTCTTTCACTTCTTCAACCTTTGGAGTTTCCTTTACTTCTTCAACCTTTTGTTCTTCTTTTTGAGGTATTGCTTCTTCTTTTTGTTCTTCTTGGAGATTTACAGTCTCTTCTTCTTGAGGTTGTTCTTGCTGTATTGTTTCTTCTTTCCTTACAGGTTCTTCATGGATTTCTGTATCTACTGTAGCTACTTCAGGTTGCTTATTCTCTTCTGTATTTTCTGGTTTATGTTCTTCTTCCAAATTACCCCACCATCTACTCTTGAGAAATATAGAGTATTTAAAAAACTTTAGTTTTTTTATATATACCTCTTATCATTTAGAGGCAATTCCCCGAAATCACAGCTTTTGCAGGTCCAGTCTAGGTAGACCCAATTGTTAATCTTATATCTTTTTAGGGCTTTGTTTAGTTTGATTTTTAGGAAAACATGTCTGGGTATGAAAACCAGTTCATAGTCTACACCAATAGCCCCTAATAGGGAGGCTAAGAGTATGGTTCCGGATTCACAGTCTCCTCCTTGGGTAACTAATAGTTCCTTAGGGTCTTCAATATATTCAAGGAATAATGGGTCTGCGACATATTCTATGTTGTTTCTTACGAAATAATAGATGGCTTTTGCCTGACATACCTGGTTGCCGTCACAAGATAAGGTTGCAATCTTAGTTGCTATTTGTTTAATTATAGGGTCGGTGGGTTTTATGTATGTATAAAGGTCACTTTGTGTATTGATGGTGATTGTCTGGTTGTCTAACTTGAAATTTTCTGGCAGAACTTCTTCTATTGTTGGGATTGTTTTAGGATGGGGGTCAAGTTTTATGGATTCTTTTGGAAAATACCACATTACTATTAATAATAGGAGGAATATGGCCATTATATATTTGATAGGGCCTTTGTACCATGGTTCTTGCTCGGTTTGAGGATTTACCTCTAACCTGTCGGAAATCTCCGATTTATGAGATATTTCTTCTTCGGTATGATTATCTTCCATATAACCTGCTTAATCAATAATCTTTATAAATATTAGTATAGTTCTCAGTAAGTAGGGGGTATAATGCAAGACACAAACACTCATTTTTTGGATATGATAGATTCTCCTAAGGATTTGAAGGTTTTAAATAGTTCTCAGCTTAGGCTTTTGGCGCATGAGATAAGGTATAAGATTATTACTACTGTTGCTAAGACTGGCGGTCATTTGGCTCCTAGCTTAGGGGTTGTTGAGCTGACTATTGCTTTGCATCATGTATTTAATTGCCCGAGGGATAAGATAGTCTGGGATGTTGGCCATCAGAGTTATGCTCATAAGCTATTAACAGGAAGAGCTAAAAGGTTTCATACACTTCGGCAGTATAAGGGTATAAGCGGTTTTCCTAAGATAAATGAATCAGAGTATGATGCTTTTGGAACAGGCCATAGCTCTACTTCTATTTCTGCTGCTTTGGGTATTGCTAAGGCAAGGGATATTAAGAAAGAGAATAATAAAGTAATTGCGGTTATTGGTGATGGTGCTTTAACAGGTGGGATGGCTTTTGAGGGCCTCAATCAGGCTGGGCATCTAAGGTCTGATTTGATTGTTGTTCTAAATGATAATAAGATGTCAATAGCTCCAAATGTTGGTGCTTTTTCTTCTTACCTGGGAAAGATGGTTACTCATCCTAAGTATAAGCAAACAAGAAAGAAGGTAGAGAAATTCATAAAAAGATGGAGCAAGAAGGCTGCGGAAAGGGCTTTAGCTTTAGAGGATACGATAAGGGCTATGTCTGGACCTGGACTGCTTTTTAAGGAGATGGGATTCAGGTATTTCGGGCCTGTTGATGGGCATGATGTTGAATCTTTAGTTAGGTTGTTTAATAATATCAAGGATGTTAAGGGCCCTATTTTAGTGCATCTTATTACAAAAAAAGGAAAAGGGTATTCTTATGCTGAAGAAGAAGCTACTAAGTTTCATGGAATCAGCCAGTTTAATATTGAGAATGGTGAAAAGATAAAATTAGGGGAGCATATTAACTATACGGATGCTTTCTCTAATGCATTAGTCAAACTCGCAAAAGATAATCCTAAGATAATTGGCATTACAGCAGCAATGGCAGCTGGTACTGGATTAGATAGGTTTTCCAGGGAGTTTCCTGAAAGATTTTTTGATGTAGGCATAGCTGAGCAGCATGCTGTGACGTTTGCAGCAGGTCTTGCATCTCAGGGGTTTAAGCCAGTGGTTGCTATTTATTCTACATTCTTACAAAGAGCATATGACCAGATAATCCATGATGTTTGTCTGCAGAATCTGCCAGTTGTTTTTGCAATCGACAGGGCAGGTATTGTTGGCGGGGATGGACCTACACACCATGGAACACTTGATTTAAGCTATCTAAGAAATATTCCAAATCTAAACATAATGGCACCTAAAGATGAGAATGAATTAGGACATATGTTAAGGACAGCTATTGATTTTAATGGTCCTGTTGCAATTAGATATCCAAGAGGGAGTGGAGTTGGTGTAGGGCTAGAGAACCCTTTGGAAGTTATGGAGATAGGAAAATCTGAGGTCTTAAAGGAAGGGAAGGATGTCTTGATACTGGCGGTCGGCCCACTGGTCTATAAGGCTTTAGAGGCTGCTAATGAGTTAGAGAAAAAGAAGATTTCTGTTTGTGTTGTTAATTCAAGGTTTGTTAAGCCATTGGATGAGAAAAAGATTATTTCGCTGGCTAAGAAAATAAAAAAGATAATAACAATAGAAGAAAACACCTTTGAAGGTGGTTTTGGGTCTGCTGTTCTGGAATTATTAGAAAAGAATAATATCAATGCAAGGGTAAAAAGAATAGCTATTCCTGATAAATTCATAGAACAGGGACCTCAGGAACAATTAAGAAAAGATTTGGGGTTAACAAAGAATAATATTATCAAGGCTGTTAAGGAGTTGAAATGAAGATTACAAAAGAGATTAAGATTGGTGGAGTGAAGATAGGTGGGAATAATCCTGTTGCTATTCAATCGATGACTAATACTTTGACAAAGGATGTTGATAAGACAATTTCTCAGATTCATAAATTAGAAGAAGCTGGTTGTGAGATTATAAGAGTTTCAGTTCCTGATGAAGAATCTTTGAAAGTTTTGGGAGATATAAAGAAAAATATGTCTGTTCCTTTAGTTGCTGACATTCATTTTGAGCATAGATTAGCAGTTGAGGCTGCTAAGTATGCTGATAAGTTGAGGATTAATCCCGGCAATATTGGTGATGCTAATAAGATTAAAGAGGTTGTTAATGCTGCAAAGGAATATTCTATACCTATTAGGGTAGGGGTTAATATGGGTAGTCTGGAGAAGGATATTGAAGCTAATTTTGGGTTGACTGCTAAAGGTTTAGTTGAAAGTGCATTAAAGAATATTAAATTATTAGAGGACAATAATTTTTATGATATTGTTGTTAGCTTAAAGGCGTCTGATGTGATGAAAACAATTAAGGCTTATAATATGATTTCTAAGTTAACAGATTATCCATTGCATGTAGGGATTACAGAATCCGGCAGTTTGTTTACAGGAACAATAAAAAGTAGTGTTGGTATTGGTGCTTTGCTTGCTAATGGTGTTGGAGATACAATAAGAGTTTCTTTATCGGCTGAGCCTGTTGAAGAGGTTAAAGTTGCAAAGAAGATTTTAGAAAGTTTAGGTCTTCGTAGGTTTGGTGTTTCAGTTACAGCTTGTCCAACATGTGCAAGAGCTAATTTTGATGTTGCTAAGATTACAAAGGAGATTGAGGAGAAAACATTTAGTATTAAGACACCATTGAAAATAGCAATAATGGGCTGTGGTGTTAATGGTCCTGGTGAAGCAAAGGAATCAGATATTGGTGTTGTTGGAGGCAAGGATGGATGTTTGTTTTATAACAAAGGAGAGGTTGTTGGGAAATTAAGTGAAGAGGAGATTGTTGAGAAGATTTTGGGTGAGGTAGAAAATGTACATAGGACCTAAACAATTATCAATATTGGGGAGTACTGGTTCGATTGGAACCCAAACTTTAGACATAGTCAGAAAGTTTCCTGAGGAGTTTAAGGTAGCTGGACTAAGCTGTAATTCTAATATAGGGTTATTGAAGAAGCAGATAGAGGAGTTTAAGCCAAAGATTGTTGCTGTTTTTGATGAAGAGAAGGCTGATGAGTTAAAGGTTGATATTCCTGTTTACAAGGGTATGGATGGATTATTGAAGGTGGCTGTTTTGGGGGAGGCGAATACTGTTGTTAATTCTTTAGTTGGCTCTATTGGTGTTTTGCCAACTGTGAAGGCTATTGAGAATTTAAAGAATGTTGCTTTGGCTAATAAGGAAACATTAGTTACTGCTGGTTCTGTTGTAATGGATAAACTGAAGTTTCATAAGACAACTTTACTGCCGATTGATTCTGAGCATAGTGCGATACTGCAATGTTTGCAGGGCTCTAAGATAGAGGATGTTAATAAGATAACTATAACTTGCTCTGGAGGAGCTTTTAGGGATAAGACAAAGGAAGATTTGCTTATGGTTAAGGCAGCTGACGCTTTACAGCATCCAACATGGAATATGGGTGCTAAAATTACAATAGATTGCGCAACCTTGATGAATAAAGGGTTTGAGGTTATAGAGGCGCATTGGCTTTATGGTTTAGATTATTCAAAAATTGATGTTATAGTACATCCACAAAGTACGATTCATTCTTTAGTTGAGTTTAAGGACAATTCTGTTATTGCTCAATTAGGTATGCCTGATATGAAGATTCCTATTCAATATGCGCTAGCTTATAGGAAGCGGTGGGCTAATAGTGAGCTCCCTAAATTGAAGTTGAATGATGTTGGAAAGATGACATTTAAGGAGCCTGATTTAGAAAGATTTCCTTGTTTAGCGATGGCTTATGATAGTGGCATTAAAGGTGGGACGTTGCCTGCTGTGATGAATGCTGCTAATGAGGTAGCTGTTAAATATTTTTTAGAGGATAAAATTAAGTTTTTAGAGATTCCGAGATTGATAATGGAGATGATGGATTCGCACAGAATAATTAAGAACCCTAGTCTGGATGAGATTATGGATGTTGATAAGAAGGTCAAGGAAGATACTAAAAGGATGATTGAAGAAAAATGAACTATGCAATTATTGTTGGGGCAGGAAAAGGGAAACGAATGAATAATAAGGTAAATAAGATTCTTTTATCATTAAATGATAAGCCCATACTGCATCACTCGATAAAACCATTTGAAGATTCTGCTCTGATTGATAAGATTTTATTGATAGCTAATAAGGATGATGTTATTGAGCTGACTAGTATGATTAAGAGCAGCGGTTTTAAGAAGGTAGAGATAATTGAAGGCGGGGAAGAAAGGCAGGATAGTGTTTACAATGGAATTAGATTATTAGATAATGCAAAAGGAGATGATATAATAATAATTCATAATGGAGTTAATCCTTTTATTTCTGACAAATTGATTGATGAAGTGATTAATGATGCTAAAGAGCATGGGGCTTGTGCTGTTGCATATAAGGCTAAGGATACTGTTAAGGAAGTTGATGAAGGAGGTTTTGTGATTAAGACTTTAGATAGAAATAGATTATGGCAGATGCAGACACCACAGGCAGCAAAGTATAAATTATTAGTAAGAGCTTTTGTCAAGGCGTATAATGATAATTATTATGGAACAGATGATGTTGAGCTTATTGAAAGATTAGGGTGGAAGATAAAGATAATAGAATGCAAGAGGGATAATTTTAAGATAACTACGCCGATGGATTTGGAGAATGCAAAATTAATCCTGAATGCAGATAGGGTAGGGATAGGCCAGGATTCGCATAAGTTTACTAACGATGTCAAGCAATTGGTTCTAGGTTCTGTTGTGATTCCGGATGAGAAAGGGTTAGAGGCTAATTCTGATGGAGATGTTATTTTGCATAGCTTGTTTAATGCTTTATCACAAGCAGTTGGTGGAAAGAGTCTTGGGTTTTATGCAGATTCTTTGTGTAATAAGGGGATTAAGGATAGTGGTGTTTATCTAAAGATAGCTCTGGAGATGGTAAAGGAGAAAGGCTTTGAGATAAATAATATGGGGATAATGGTAGAAGGGAAGAAACCAAGATTAGATAAATACGAGGAGTTGATTAAAGAGAAGATTGCAGAGCTATGCGGGATAGATTCTTCTAAGATTGGGTTAACGGCAACGTCTGGAGATGAGCTTACTTCTTTTGGTAAAGGAGAAGGTATACAGGTCTTTTCTATTGTCAGTCTGAGGAAAAAAGATGGAGATTAAAGCTTATGCTAAACTGAATCTGAGTTTAGATGTTCTGGATAAGAGAGAAGATAATTTTCATGAGCTAAATTCTGTTATGGGGCAGATTGACTTATTTGATGAGCTTACGTTTGATAGAAGTGATGAGATTAAGGTTAATAGTGATATTGAGGATGATATTATTCTGAAGACTGTGTTTAGGTTAAGGGAATTGTTTAATGTAGATGGAGGAGTTACTGTTTCTGTTAAGAAAAATATTCCTATTTCAGCTGGTTTTGGCGGGGGAAGTGCTGATGCTGCCGCTACATTGATTGCTTTGAATGAGCTTTGGGGACTTAATCTAAGTATTGATGAGTTGATTGAGATAGGTTCTGAGATTGGTGCTGATGTTCCTTTTTGTATTGTTGGGGGAAGCTGTTTTGTTTCTGGGAAAGGTGAAATGGTTAAGAAGATTGAGCTGCCTGAGATGGATGTTTTGATTATTAATCCTGGGTATGAGGTCTCTACAAAGGAAGCATATGAGAAATTGGATAATATTGAGTATAAGAAGGGATTTTCTAGTTTGAAATTAAAAAGCCTGAAGGATGTGGGGGGGATTGCTAATTGTTTGCATAATGATTTTATTCATATTCAAAAGGATGATGTTAAAAAGATTATTGGTGAGCTTAAGGTGAATGGCGCTTTGAATGCTTCGATAACAGGAAAAGGGCCAAGTGTTTTTGGACTTTTCGAGGATAGAGAAAAAGCTGAAAAGGCTTATTTGAATTTGAAGAATAAGTATAAGTTTGTTTGGTTGGGTAAGACAAAATGAAAGTTAAGTTAGCTGAGGAGTCTGGATTTTGCTTTGGGGTTAAGAAAGCTTTGGATAGAGTTAATGCTATTGAGAGTAAGGAGAATGTTTATGTGCTAGGGAAATTAATTCATAATCCACAGGTTATTGAGGAGCTGAAAAAACAAGGTGTTAGGTTTGTTGAAGATGTTAGTGAAGTAAGTGATGGAACTTTGATTATTTCTGCGCATGGTGCTTCTGATGGTGTAATAGGGAAAGCTACAGAGAAGGGATTGAAAATAATAGATACAACGTGTCCTTTGGTGAAGAATGTCCATAATATTACAAAGAATCTAGAGAAACAGGGTTATAGGGTGGTAATTTTTGGGGATAAGGAGCATACAGAGGTTAAGGGGATTGAAGGAAATTTAAAAGAGCCTATAATTATCAGTGATATTTCTGAACTTGATGGACTTGATGATGGAAAATATGCTTTGGTGAGCCAGACAACACAAGATGTTGTTAGTTTTAATAAGGTAAGTAACAGGTTGAAAGAGAAAGTAAGGGATTTTGTGGTTTCGGATACAATATGCTCTGCGACAAAAGCAAGACAGGAGAATGCTGAGAAGCTTGCTAAAGAGGTTGAGCTGATGATAGTTATTGGAGGTTACAACAGCGCTAACACTAAAAGATTAGAGGATATATGCAGCAAGATTGTTGAGACAAAGCATATAGAAAGTGCTGATGAGTTAGATGAAAAGTGGTTTAGTGGTAAAGAGAATATTGGGGTAACTGCCGGAGCTTCTACTCCTGAAAGTGTTATTAAAGAAGTTGTTGATAGGATAGGTAATTTTTCAACGTGCGCTAAATAGTTTTGTGATATTCCAGAATATCTTTGCTTTAAGTGGTGTTTTTCCTTCTAAAACCATTGATTTGAGCTCTTTTTCTGTAGGAATTTTAAATAACAGTCTTATGATGTTTTTTCTGACTGCAAAATATAGTATATCCCTAAAGATTATTCCAGCCTGCATTGAAGAACTGAAAGCTTTCTTCCATATTGATTCATATCTTTTCAAAAAGTTTTTAGAAAAATTATTTTGTGAAACAGCTTTTTTTGCTATATCTGAAGCTATTTTTCCTGATTCCAGTGCAAACTGAATGCCTTCTCCTGTTCCTGCATATACAAGACCTGCTGCTGTTCCGCAAACTAATACTCTGTTGGAGTATGTTTTCTTGATAGGTCCTGAAATTGATACTGTACCGGCATATTCTGATATTTGCTTTGCATCTATATTATATTTTTTTAATAGCTTGTTTAGGGTTTTTTTTGGAGCTTTATCCTTAAATGAGCCAAAGCCTATATTAGCTAAATTTTTACTTTTTGGAAAAATCCATAGATAGCCGCATTTATTTTTCTCAAAAAAATAATAAAACTTATCTTTGTTTATATTATTGGTCTTGTATATTCCACCATAACCTACTATAAGGTCAGGAGCCTTTTTTATTAAACCGAGCTTTTTCTGCAGTTGATAATTTGCTCCGTTTGCCAGTATTATAAGTTTAGATTTTATTGTTCCTTTGTTTGTTGTTATTTCAGCATAATCTTTTTTTATCCTGATATTTTTACAATTTGTATCTAATTTAATTCTTTTCTTTATTGGTTCTGCAAGGAATTGCTCGAATTTTGTTCTATCAAGTGTAATGGTATCAGTCGACCAATCATCACATATATCGCAGTATCTCGGATAAATATCATCCAAAAAAA
>SDBV01000176.1_pt1 | contig 83590 bp, 150 predicted proteins | sample 2277081 | NCBI WGS metagenome assembly SDBV01 (sample SAMN10402039, study PRJNA504765) | marine sediment metagenome | isolation source: marine sediment core GS10_PC15, 223 cmbsf | place: Arctic Ocean: Southern Knipovich Ridge | collected 2010
GTTGCCGTTGATCACTTCGTCGTGTTCGATGGCCAAGCGGGGCTGCAGGCCATCTGCGGCGTCTATGACACGTCAGGGACGTTGCTGTTTGATACGGGAAGTTTTACGCAGCCGACCTCCAGCGTCAACAAGAAGGTGTCCTTCGACGAGTACGCGCTGTCTGCTGGCACCTATTGGATCGCGTGGGTGGGGGACGACTCGGTCGGCTCGTCGCTCCAACTCTTAGGGGGGAGCTCCTTTAAGTCAGTCGCGGCAGGGTCGTTTACGCTCCCTGCATCGATCACGATTCCTGGGTCTGCGACGTGGGCGACCCAGCGGCCCTGTTTCACGCTGGGGTCCGTAGCCAGTCCGGCGTTTGCCTGATGGCTGCGATAAGCACAATCGCCAACGGCACGAACCCGCGTGCGATCTATAACCAGATCATCACGGCGCTGAGCACCTGCCTGGGAATCACCGACAGCGTGCAGCTCTACGCCCTGGCTGCCAAGATCGAGGTCGCGTTATCGACCGTCATTATCGACAAGGACGGCAACGACAATATGACGTTTGATGATCCGGTCGTCGCTGTCCAGACGCTCCAGGAGCTGCTAGGAGCGGTCGTTCCTACGACCTTCTTGGGATACGTGTCTAAGGATCACACCATCACCATCACGGCAGTCGCGAATCAAATGAATCTGATCCCCGTGAGGCCGCACGCGGCGCTCTCTGCTACGGGGATTTATATGGCGGCAGGCTCGTCGGGAGGATCGGCGATCGAACATGCTGGGCTTTATGACAGCCTTGGCGTTAAGTTGGCCGGGTCGAGTACTCCTGTGACGATTGGGGCCGAGCAGGCCAAAGTCGTCAGCTTTGCCACGCCCTATCAGATGATTCCTGGGAATACTTACTGGGCTTGCACCGTGGCCAAGAACGCCGGCACCAATCAACTGCTCGGTGGGTTCCGGCCCTACCTCTCGCGTAAGTATGCGGTCGGCAGCCACACGTTGCCTGCCACCATCGACATTCCATCGGGTTTGGTGATGGCCGATGGTCCCAGCATCTTTGTGGTGGTGGCAGGAGGCATTTTGTAATGGCTACGATCAAAGGACTCCCGCGCTTCATCCTCTCGGATGCGAGCCAGTTTAATGCGTTCGTGAACGGATTGAGTACCGCGATCGGGATCACCGATGATGCGCAGGTCTTTATCCGGCCACCGGAGATCCGGTTCGGCGCGTCGGGCATCCGGATCTTCAAGGACGCCGGCGATGACAGTATGAGCTTCGAGGATGATGTGACTGCGGCCGTGAAGCTGACCGATCTGACAGGGGCCAGCATCCCGCCGGTCCCGCCATTCGTCGGGTATATCCATGAATGGAACCTTATCGCAGCGGTCGCGGACCGCATCTATTTAGAGCCCACCGCGATCATGACAGATGCCACCTTTACGGGCGTGCGAATCTACAATGGTACTGTACTTGGAAACGTGTTCGTCGGGCTCTACGATAGCGCCGGCACTCAGTTGGCTGTGTCAGTCAGCACGGCGGTGGCGGGCGTGGGCGCTTATCAAAATGTCAGCTTTACGGGGTCGTATGCGGCAACGCCGGGGTTGTACTACCGAGCTGTCATTTACAGCGGTATTCCGCTCGTGGGGGGCGCTACCTACGAGCCCATCGTCGGTCGCTTTGTCGACCAGGGTAGCTTTGCTCTCCCAGCTTCGCTCACCATCCCAGCGACCCCAACGGAGCCATCGGCGCCTGGGCATAGATGGCCCGGCTCGCTCGCTATCATCAGCGGGGGGCTCTACTAAATGGCTGCTATGGACGACTTGCGCGAGGCCCTACTGTTGACGCTCGACTTGGTGCTGAAGTTGCGCGAGCATGACGTTGAGCTGGACCCGCTGGCCAGGAAGCGGCTGATGACTGAGATCGAGCGTATTACAGATGTCGAGATCCCCCGACTTATCGCGGCATGGCCGGAGCCGGCGTACAGGCGAGCGAAGGAAGAGAGCGATGCCTGATCCAATCATCATTGCGCGCGCCCAGGCCGGCAGGTTCCTGCGTCTACTGGAGCGCCTGGCTGAGCAGGCGGAGAAGGCCGAGCGGCAATGAGCACGCGCCTAGCGAGAGACTCAGACGCATGAAGGCTAAAGTAGACCGCAGGCGCAACGACCTTGGCTCAGACGTGCAGCGGGCGCGAGTCATGCTGGCTGCTATCGACCACCCGCCGAACGAGAGCGATGAGTCTGTTGCAAGGCTGATAGACGAAGGCTGGACGTTTGCCCAAGGCGACGTGATGATCCGCGTTAACCCCTTTCCCGACCGCAAGCACGTAGAGATTGCCTGGTGGCTCCCTCTCTCTCAGTGGCTCACGCCTGACGGGTTAGGGGTGCTGGTGGAGGTCTGTGAGGCTGTCATTGCTAAGTACGGAGAAGAGGCAAACGACTGGACGATTGGGGGGCAGTTCGACGCGCCGGGCGGTAGCCCCGAAGAAATACACGAGCGTTCTACGAAGGCGGCTGAGATCAACAAGCGATGGCTACCCGACGTAGAGATTGGCCCCGACCCCAACAGTAACTATGCCCGCGCAGATTCTACCGTGGGCAAGGTGATAGCGATGGCGAAGGCGTTTCTCGATGCGGCCTAGGTGTGGCGTAGCGGAAAGAGGGTCAGGGTGCCACCGCAGGTCCGGCACTTGCTTCGGAAGGCGGCGTCTGTGTCCTCAATGATCTCCAACGGCCCGCCGCACATTCCACAGAACCCAAGTTCAGCCAGTGCGGACATGGTGTCTACCTTGAGGGAGTGCGCTTCTTCTTCAGGGGTAAGGCTCCAATCGTCTCGGACAGAGAGGCCTGGAATCTCGTCCCACCTCCACCCGAATCCGTTGAGTTCGATTGCCATGACTCCATCATACCACGGAGTGCACGATGGCTCTTGAAGGACTGAACTGCTTCGGGCCGAACTATAACGACTTCCGGCTGACGATGCAGGGTAGATCAAGTACAACCACGACAGACTGGGACTTGCCCGCGACGACGAATGCAGGAGCGCACTCTCCGCCTGGGTCGAGTCGTTGGATAGAGGCCAATGATGGCGGGACTGTTCTCACGTTCGACCTCACCCTTGTCGATAGCACCTTTACGCTCAAGGACTTCGTTTGGTATCCGCTGCGGGCCTTTCGCTTGCAAGGCACGATTGGGTCAGGTCAGTCATCTAAGATATACGGATGGTTCAGGGCGGGCACGGATGGGATAGGGGCCTTTTGGCGCTATTCTAGCGCGGGCAAGATCAACATCGGCATTGGGCGATTCGATACTGGCGCGGCTGCCTGGGGAAGTTCAGAGTTTACGCACGATTCCGATCTTAGCCTACTCCTGGAATACGATTCTGTTGCTAGCAAGGCCCGCGTCTACGTCAACGACACAGTGGAAGCCGAGACGGCAGCGTTCATCGTCCCCAACACCAATGGCCGCATCCGGCTCTTCCAGCCGGAAGCGGGCACCAATCCCCTGCATTACTGGTCAGGCTTTGCTCATGGCCAGTCAGACACCGAGACAGACCGCCCGAAGGCCACCACGCTCTTTGTCCACGGCCTAGAAGGCACGTCAGACGGCGCGGACTCAGGGCCAACGACTGGCTACGACGATCAGGACGGTGGGGACAATCACGACGCCACATACACAGACGTTGCCCTTGACGGCTCGGATCAAGTAGAGGTGACGAACTACTGGGTAGGCTCGGGCGCTGAGACATGGGTGCAGACTGTAGACACAGACGACCCCGCTGAGACGAACCAACTCATTATCGGCGTCCATCGATCGGTTGCTAGGGCAGAGGTCGGAGCCAAGACGCTTAATACGTGGAGCCGGATTCAAGACGATGGCAACACTCTCGACCTCGCCAACATCAACATCACCAACACGAACTGGCTGTCAATCTGCATCCGTCACTTGCTCGCGCCTGATGGTGGGGCGTGGACTGCCTACAACGACTCCGATAAACTAGAGTTTGGCGTGAAGGGCGCATCTACCAATACTGACAAGGACGACTGGGCGGGCATGATCTTCGAGTTGGCCGAGGTGGAGAGCGAGGGTGCGGCGGCTGGCCAGCCGACCATGCGGCGCTGGGGCGGCGTACCTGGCATGGTACCCGGCGGTCAACGGTTCGGAAGGAGCTGGTGATGAATCCGCGCAAGGGCACACGCTATCGGTTTTTCCACAAGCGCAAGGGCGAGGTCCTCGGCAAGATGCTCGGCCGGCAGGACGGCGACGAGGCGGACAAGAAGCTGTGGTTGGTTGACCTCGATGCCAGCGGGGAGCGCCTGTTGCGCCCGTCGCTGATTACGAAGGTGGTGAAGGCCGATGGCTAGCGGCGACGCCACCTCGATCGCGGTCAAGAACCAAGCGTACCGCGTTACGTTCCCGATTCTGGACGCGGACGGCGACCTTGTAACCGGCGCGACTGCCTTAGATTCTGAGGTCAGCAAGGACGGCGGGACGTTTGCGGACGTGACCGCAGAGGCCACCGAGATCGCGACCAACTCGGGCATGTACTTCTTGGACCTGACGGCGACAGAGATGAACGCGGACACTGTAGCGATCATCGTCAAGACGACCAGTAGCGGCGCCAAGACGACGCCGATCGTGCTCTACCCCAACGATGACGGCGACATCGACGTGAGCTTGAGCGCCCAGGGGAAGCTCGACGTGAACGTCGAAGCTGATACCGCTCTGACGGACTACGATCCGCCGACGAAGGCTGAGATGGATACGGGTCATGGACTGCTGTCGACCGAGGCGAAGCAGGATATCATCGACACCGCAGTCGATGCCATCAAGGCCGTCACTGATCTCCTGCCGAATGCTGGAGCATTGATCGACCTAGCCCTCATTCTCGCGGACACTGGCACAACGTTGCCTGCCGAACACGCTGCGCTTTCTGCCGAACACGCTGCGTTGAACGATCCCACGGCTGCCGTCATTGCCGACGCGGTGTGGGACGAAGCGCGGGCGGATCATGTGGGCGCTGCTAGCTTTGGCCGGATGCAGCAAGCCCTACTATCAGAGACAGCAGCAGCAGGGGGAGCGTCTAGCGTAACGCTATCCGTTAGTGCCGCACCTTTCATTGGCAACATCGTCCAGATTGTAGGAGGAACGGGGGCTGGTCAGTCGAGAGTCATCGTGTCTAATGCGGGCTCGATCGCGGTCATCATACCTGACTGGGACACGGAGCCTGATGCTACCTCCGAGATAGTAATTCTACCTTTCGGGTCAACTTCGGTCGTGGCTCAAACAGCCGAAGTTATCGAATTCATCCTTAATTTGTTAATGAGAAGGTCGACATCGGTGACTGAGATAGGGGTCGGTGGCACGCCGGACAAGCGGACTCTCTATGGCGTCATCGCTGCGCTGATGCACAAGCACACCCGCACCGCCACGGTCATCACGCTCTACGAGTCGGACGATACAACCGTGTTAGCGGAAATCCCGATTGTAGAAACGGCTTCGCTGCGCCCGATCAGCTCCATCGACCCTCCGGGATAAGCGATGTACGGCTTCGGGCTTGGGGAAGGCGCGTTCACGTTCTGGCTTGGCGGGGCGGTGCCGCAGGTTGCTCCGAAGACGGCGATGTGGAGGCTGCATAGTCCTGTTGTGGCGACGACGTGGGCGGACGCGCTGGCCGGTACGACGACGTGGGACGACCCGACGGAGTTTGGACCTCCGCTCGAGGAGATGCCCCTGCCCGTTTACTCCTATACGCTCGATTCCGCTGGCCCTGGTGATCTGCGGTTGAGGTTGCCGCGTAAGCTCGGGCTGGCGGACGCCGCCGGCGACTTCATCACGGACGCCGAATGGGCGATGCACAACCTTCTCGAAGTCCATGTCTTTGATGGCGAGTCGGCAGTCGAGGGCGAACTGGTCTACCGCGGCCGCCTGGAAGAATATGATATCGCTATCAAGTCAGGCGAGGAGTTCATTGACGCGGAGTTCATTCCTCTTTCTGCCTGCCTCGCCGGTACGTTCTGGATCGGCCCGACGACGTTCACGGACACGGATCCTGCCGACATGATGAAGTGGTTCTTGGAACAGGGCCACGTCCCGGGCTTCGCCTGGGATTACGACAGCGGTACGGTCGGCACGACGTACACCAAGACGTTCGAGAACCAGACGGTGTTGTCTATCTTCCGGGACATCCTCAAGCTGGCTGGTTCGACGTACCACTTCGTCGTGAAGCGCGATCACACGATCCGTTTCCGCACGACACCGACGACCGCCGACCATACGCTGACGATCGGCAAGCACATCAGCCGCGTCAAGTACAACCGAAGCACGCGGCGCCAGATCACGCGTGTCGTGCTCTACTACACGGGCGGGTCTGTCACGCGGACATCGGCCGAGTTCGACCCGCAGGACTGCCGCGACTTGGTGGCCGTCGATGAGAAGATCACGGACCTCACGGTGGCCACAGCGGTCGCCGATTCTTTGCTCGAACGTCGAAACGTAGTTGAGCTGCGCGGGACGGCGACCGTGATCGACAGCAGCGGGCCCAGTGCGGACGGCAGGGGCTACGACATCGAGACGATCATCCCGGGCGACACCGTCGTGATCAAGAATCCAGAGCATCTCGACCAGCCGCCGGCGTGGGGTGACGCCAGTGCGGGCGCGACGATCTGGGACGGCGACCCGGCTGCGATGCAGAACGACATATTGTTGGTGACGAAAGTGACGTACCGCTTTGACGACATGGTGCTTGAGTTCTCAGACCGCCAGCCATCGTCTATCGTGCAGCAGGATGATCTGGTCGAGCAATTCCTCCGGCATCTAACAGAGGCAACGTAATGGCGTGTTAGAATCACGCAGACTAATGGAGGCGCGAATGTCGAGCTTGGGTGACTGGCTTGCCGGTTTCAAGGAGGACCTCAGTAGCAACGTCCTTGCGGCTCTCATTGTGGCCATTGGTTTTGTGACGGCCGCGGTGTGCGTGACCAACGAGTTGGCTACAGAGGCGGCGCCCTTCGCCCCTCTTACTGTTTCGGACGTGACGATCAACAGCCGTGTAGATGGTGTGGACGGGCCGGCGGTTCTAGCGGGGGGGCACTACAACGGAACGCTCACGATCTGCAACGCCGACCAGCAGCAGCAGACGATTACGTTCATCATCCAATTCGAGCGTCTAAACGGAGACGTGCATCTCGTTCCCGCCGTGTCAGTGCAGTTCCCCATTGAGCCAGGCTGCGCGACGATAACTGGCGACTCCGCACCCCTGCCGATGCAGGTCACGCCCGGCCGGTGGCGGGAAGCAACAGCAGCAGTGGTCCAGCGCGGCGATCAGAAACAGACAGTCTCATTCGTATCGGAACCATTCGAGGTGTTGTTGCCATGAGCGTTGATCCGCACGCCGAACAGCACGGAGCGATTGCAGCCAAGCTGGAGGCGCTGGAGCGAACCGTCGGAAAGGTGAGCAACGGCAAGCAAGTAGACCTAATCGTGAAAGGGGCCGTGGCTGTGCTGGGGATACTGGAGTTGCAGTCGCGCACCGGCATTGAACTGGGTACAGCAAAGGAAGCGCCAGTGGCCATCATAAAGATGGTGCTGGCTTTCATAGGTTAGGAGGAGGCTGATATGTACGACTTCAAGATGATCCCTGAAATCGGCTGGGCCATCGCGATCAGCGTGGCAATCGCCGGAGCTACCATCTTGGTGGACTTAGAGCCTGAGACGATCACCAACTGGCAGACGTGGGGCGTCGGCGCTGCAGGTGCGCTGGTTCGTGCGGTAGGCGCGGCAGTGTTGACCGTGTTGCGGCCCAAGGCGTCCGACTAGCAGGCTGAGTGATGGCGAGCCTGCCACCACTCTACGAACGGGAGATAGAGCAGCTTCTCGCTGACCTGGAGCCTGCTGGCGCTGATCTGCGGGACTTCCTGCTTCTGCCTTGGGGCCCGGTCATCTTCGGGATCGGCCTTGTTCTGATTGCCTTGACAAACTGTCGCAGGAAGCGTATCGTCTAAACATGCAGGCATGGAGGCCGACGCCAATCCCACCCCGCCACCAGGACGTTTCAGCCTCTGGAGCGGGCCGCGCCAGAAACTCCTCAGTCTGGAAGCCCGCTCCTGCCTGCCTTTCATTTTGGATGTCGCGGTTGGAGTGACTTCCTGGCCGTTGATGTCTCCTCGGAGCGCCGGCTGTACCCATCAGCCGGCGCTCCTCTATGCTATAGTGGCTCGTTGGAGGTCGCCGGAGTGTCCGTTCTCGGGATGGCCGCCAAACGGATCGGGCGCCACGTTCGGTTCAGTAGCTCAGTGGTTAGAGCGCCGGCCCACCATACTTGGTTCAGGCCGGAAGTCGCGGGTTCGAATCCCGTCTGAGCCGATTGTGGCGTTCGTTAGTTGACAGCACGGGCGGGGCAGGCGTAATATCTGGGTATGCCCCTCTCAGAGGCTCCACGAACCACCGGCCTGTACTGCGCGTGCGCCTGCGGTCACAAGGCTGAGATCGACGCCCGCATTGGCTTCGTGACCTGCCCGACGTGCAGCAAGCAGATTTGCGAAGCGTGCGTGTCGCATGTTTCCGATGACCAAGTACTCGACTGCCACACGCACGACGAGGGCTGGACCGCATGAGCCCTGCCGCAGTCGACCGCAACATCATCTGGGTCGGCTCTCCTAACTTCGGCTACGGGCGAGGCGTCCACGGTCAGAATCACGCTAAGGCGCTTGTCTGGCACATCACTGGCAGCGCCCCCAACGTCCCACCGCTCGACCCGCTCTCTGGCCTCGACGGCTGGTTCCAGAACCTCTTGGCCGGGTCCACGCAATTCGGCATCCAGGACAAGGCGATCCATCAGTACGTGCGGCTCGCGGACGCTGCGTGGGGCAACGGCCTTATGCGTGAGCCCGATCTACGCAACGACATCATCAAGCGTTGGTGGGATCTCGGCATCAACCCGAACGTTGAGACATGGAGCGTGGAGGTCGTGGCAGAGGCCGGGCCCAACAACGTCCAGGTCGGCGAACACCGCGTCAACCAGGACACCTGGGACAGCATGGGGTGGCTTGGCGCCAACCTGGCGACGGAGAGCCCGATCGATGAGTTCGTTGTGTTCCAGTGGCAGGGCCACTACATGATCGACAGCCTCAGCCGCGCCCGCGACCCGATCACCATCTACCGTCCCGACGACGTTCGCCGGGAAGTCGTGACGCTGCTGCACCCGGATGACCAGGAGGATGATGACATGATCAACCGTGACGCCAAACTATTCCACACCTGGAACCCCGCCAAGCTCTGGTGCATCGACTACATCGAAGGCATACCGATGTACCGCCGTTGGATCACGACACAGGAGGCAGCCGCTCATCTCACCAGTAAACTGGGGCCAGCGGAGAACATCGACATTATGCTGCTAGCATCCATCCCCGAGCTAAGGCCGTCCGTATAGCGTGGAGATTGCCAACCTGATTGTTGAGGTAGTCCAGACGGTCGTGCTGGTTCTCCTGTGGTGGTTCATCCTCGACCGGGCTGCACGGAACAACCTCTGATGGTTGAGTTGCCGGTCCGTGAATGCCCGAAATGTCGCGGCGCGTTCATCATGATCGGTCTCCGAAACACGCAAGTTGATATGAACCCCGCCGCGCCCCATCGAGATATACGACGGTAAGCGAACGGGGTGTGTCGTGGCACGCTGCCCCCACTGCCACGCTGACCTCACCAGCGATGCCTTCCCAGCCACCGGAATGACGATTCCATATAACGCGCCGATGCTTGAAAGCGAAGTGCGAGATGTCGCGGAGGGCGCGCTGGAACTCCCTGCCAAGATTTCCACCAAGCTGTCTCAAGACGACATCCCAGGCTGGGTAAGTGAGCAGAACCGAGGGGGCGCTTAGAAGTATGGCAGTCTGATGGTTGCACGTCCTAGAGCAAGGCTAGGATTGACAGGCAATGCGGGGTCAGCACAGCGCTGGCTTGCCGACATGAATTAGCCGGTCACCGCCGGCACCTTGCCAACATCGGCTAGAGCGCCCCACGCGGGCGCTCAGTCGTCCCCCAGAAAGTCCAAGGCTTGGACTTTACAAACTACCTGTGGTATGCTGTCCAAGCTAGTGGGGGAATTGCAAGGAGGCGATCGATGTTACGACTAGCGGTGAGGCTCAGGGGGAGAGGCTCCAGTGTCCCGGTCAGCGTAGAGCATGATGGTGCCGTGATGCGGATCTGGGTGACTCGCGACGAGCATGGACTGGGGTTGGTCTTCGACGCACCGGAGGCGTTTTCGATCACCCGCGAGGACGCGAAGGTGAAAGGGCGAAAGCCGTAAGTGACCAACGGCGTGAGAATGCAGTAAAGGAGATCAACCCATGAGCCCAGTGAAGAACGTTTCGGACCGGCGCAGACTTCCTAGAATTGGGAAAATACACCTTGGCGTAAAGGCGACAGCGAAGGACGGTAGCGGCAAGCAATACCCGAAGGCCGTGGCCTGGTTTGAAGTCCACGGCGACGACACGACGCCGATGGAGGCGGCCGCGGCGTTCCTCGATGTCTATGGCGAGAAGCCAGAGGAGATCGATGTCGTGTTCATCAGCAACGACCCCAAGCATCTGCCTGATCCGTGGTACAAGGCGTACGGTGGCAGCACCGGCCTAGTGTGTCTCAGTGATGACACTGAGATTCTGACTCGCCGTGGCTGGCTGGGGATTGATGATATTGCGAATGGTGATGTTGTGGTCGCCTTGGATACGCAGGAGAATGTTTGGCGCGAGGAGGAAGTTCAACAGACTGTGGCGTTCCGGCATGTTGGTCAAATGCTACGATACCGTACGAGGTCGCTTGATGCTCTTGTTACACCTGATCATCGCATGGTCTACAAGACGCATGGCCGAGCTAGTCCGTGGACCGTCGCACCTGCGGCATCATTGCCAGTCAACGTTCGCCTTCCATCTTGTGGGGCAGCGGCTCGCCCCGAAATGGATATTGACGATGATCTACTACGTGTTCTGGCGTGGGTGATCACTGACGGGGGCTATGGACCAAAGCCCTATCTCGCCATCTATCAAGCAAAGCCTCATTTCGTTCGCGAAATCACAGATCTTCTGCAACGCAGGTTCGGTCGCGTTCGATGTGCTACTCGCCAGAACAATGGGGGCCCATCAAACCGTTCCGCTGTTGTGCTTCCTATAACAAAGTTCTATTTGGGCGCAGACGAAATACGTGAATGCATGCCCTGGTTGGGCGAGGATGTGAAGCAGATACCGCGTCAGATTCTCGCTAGCGCGTCACCGCGTCAGCTACGTGTGCTCTTCGATGAGATGCTCAAAGGTGACGGCTCGCAGAGTCCTAGCCACGGCATACGGTTCTATGCAGGTAAGAGTAAACGGTTGGCTGATTCATTTCAGGAGTTGGCGACGAGGATTGGCCAGCGATCCTCAATCAATGGCCCATTGCGGGGCAAGGGCCAGCTCGGGCAATTCGTGGTGGGCGTGGCGCGCAATCAGGAGAAGATTCACCTGATGAAGCATGCTCCAGAATCAAGGCTTTATGCGGGGCGTGTGTGGTGCATTTCAGTCAAGAGTGGCACGTTCGTTGCCAGGCGGCATGGACGAGTGTTCACGACGGGTAACTGCAAGGGCAACGGTGAGACGGCCCTAGCGCGTTGGGATTTGGCGCGTGACGGTCAGCGGCCACCAGGCGTTGAGGGTGGCACCTGGATGACGACCCAAACCAAGGAGCCTGTACGGTTGGAGATTCCCTGTTTGGCAGAGGAGTGTCCGATGATGCAGGCCAAGAAGTGCCGGATCGTGATGAACCTTCAGGTCATGCTGCCAGAGGTCCGCGGGATCGGTGTGTGGCAGATCGACACATCGAGCTACAACACGATCCACAACATCCTCGACAATGTAGAGATGCTCAAGATCGCGTTGCCCGGCGGCATCGCCGGCGTCCCGCTCAAGTTGCGTCGTGTGCCGATGCGGGTACATCCAGAGGGTGAGGCCAAGGCCAAGACAGTTCACGTTCTTGAGTTGGCCCAGCCGAACGTCACGTACAACGAGTTGATCGAGGCGCGTCAGGCGGTCCAAGTAAAGATGCTTGAGGCCGGTGGTGAGGCCGGCCCGATTCAAGGCAACATACTGGCACCACCAGAGATCATCGACACGGAGACGCCCGACAATCTCCAGGAGGAGTCGGATGTCGACGTCGAACCCGGCGAGGTGCCGATGTCGGATGAAGAGAAGCAGGAAGCCACCTCGGCTGCCGAGGAGATGGACCCGCAGGTGCCGAAGGACACACCAAAGTTCGAGACGGTGGGTGATCTCCTGACGTTCTGTTGGCAGAAGCACGCGCTCGACTCGACCGAAGTGCTCAAGTACTCCGGTCTGGCCGATATCGACGCGATGGTCGGCCTCAACCTTCAGCACGTCTACGTGAAGGTCATGCGTAAGTTAGAGGCGGCTCAGGAAGGCGCGGCGTCATGAGCATCCTCAAGATTTCGGTGACTGCCAAGCGTGACACCGCGCCGATCGGTGGCAGTCCCAGCATGTCTATCGACATCGAGTGCGATGTGTCCTACCGCGATCCGGTGATGGCTTTCGTCAACGAGCTGGTTCGCCTGGTCGTTCCGGATCCCGTGGTAGTGGTGGAGGAGAAGGCATGAACGCGCTCAATTTCGTGGTGGCACTCACTGTCGCGACATGTGGTGGCGTCATGGTCGGGCTGGGCCTGACGGCAGAAGGCTACCCGCTTCAGCCGTACTGGCCTGTGGTGGTGGTGGGGCTGCTGTTCTTTATGCCAGGGATGGCGGCTCTCGCTGCCGTGGCGTGGGAGGCGACGTGACTAGGCCGCTGACGTTCGACGGCATCGGCACGCTGACAGCGACCGGCGCTACGCTCCAGCTCCCTCCTGACGCAGCCACGCAGGGCTTCGCCATCCTCGCGCGCCGGAGATCGGGCAAGAGCATGCTCGCCGGCGTTATGGAGGAACACTTCTGCGCGGCCGGCATCCCGTGGGTCTGCTTCGATCCTGTGCGGGCGCATTGGGGCATCCGCTACCGCGACCGGCGCGGCCAGCCAGGCGGTAGCTCTGGCTACGACGTGCTGATCGTCGGCGGTCCTCATGGCGATGTCCCACTCGATCCCCAGGCTGGCGCTGAGTTGGCGCAGATCCTCGTGGACACGGACATCAGTTGCGTCGTGGATCTGCGTGACGAGGACGACGCCGATCGGCAAACGTTCGTTGCCGCCTTCGCCCAGGAGCTGCTCAAGATCAACGACAGCCCGCGCCACATCATCTTCGAGGAGGCGCACGAGATGGTCCCACAACAGCTCTGGGAGAAGGGGAGCAAAGCGGCGCAGCGATGCCGCTCTGCCGTCTCGCGCCTCATCCGCAACGGTGGAGGCCAGGGCATCGGCTTCACGCTCGTTAGTCAGCGGCCGGCGGAAGTCTCGAAGTCGGTCCTCGAACAGATCGACAACCTGTTCATCCTCCGCATGAGCGGGCCTAACGACATCGGCGCGGTTAAAGGCTGGTTCGAACACAACGTTGGCGACAAAGAGCAGCTCAACAAAATCCTCTCCAGCCTGCCGGCGTTGAAGCCTGAGAAGGGCGAGGCGTGGCTATGCTCGCCGACATGGCTGCATGAGATCGTTCGGGTGAACGTCAGGAAGCGCGTGACGTACCACGCCGGAGCCACACCGAAGGCCGGTCAGAAGCTCGCGCGGCCGAAGCGTATCGACGTGCCTGCCATCACAGCACGGTTCCGTGAGGCAGCCGACGAACGCGAGATCTCCGTTCAGGAGGAAGTGGACCTCAAGAAGCGCGTGAAGGAACTGGAAATCGCGCTTGTAGCGAAAGAGGCCGCGGCCGGAAGCGTCGATGTCGCGAAGGCGACCGCTGCTGTCCGCGAGGCCAACGCCAAAGTTATCGAAGCGAGCGAGCAGGCTGACGAGCTGCGCGGCCAACTCACGACGCTCAAGGTCGCCGCCGCGCAGGCGGTCCGGCACGTCAGTGCGCGCGCCGGATCGCTCACCGAGCAGACATCCCGGACTACCGAGGCGCTGGAGAAGGTTGCCGGCGACCTGGAGAGGGCGATTGAGGTCGAAACGCCTGTTACGCCTCAGCGGCCCCAACGGGCCGCACCAATGCCGAAGGCCAGCCCACCGTCTCCTAGCCATCCTGTGACGCCTGTGACGCTTGAGCATCACGACAGCGGGGAATCCGAGGGTAACAGCACTGTGACGCCTGCCAAGCAGGGTATCCTCGATGCGCTCGCTAAGGCGCTCACCGCAGGACTGCCGCAGTTGGAGCGTCACGCGCTCGCTGCTTGGTCCGGCAAGAAGTACTCCGGTGGGTTCCGCAATTACATTAGCTCACTCAAGACGATGGGACTGATCCACTATCCGTCCTCTGGCGATGTGGCGCTCACCCCGGCAGGCGTCGACCAGGCGGCTCCTGTCCACGCTCCGCCGACGCTGGAGGACGTTCACAGCATGTGGCGGAGTATCCTGACGCCAGCACAGGCCGAGATCCTCGATGCGTTGATCAACGTCTACCCTCACGACATGGAGCGGCTGGAGATCGCAGAGGTCGTGGGTAAGCAGTATTCTGGTGGGTTCCGTAACTACATCAGCCGTCTCAAGACCGTGGGCGCGATCGAGTATCCGTCGAGCGGCCGTCTCAAGGCCAGCGAGTTGTTATTCCCGATTGCTGTTTCCGGAGGGATTATGAGATGAAATCAATGGATAAGAAAATACGTTTGGCGACCGCCCGTCGAATGCGGAGTCTCGCTTGGAAGATCGCTGCCGGCAAGGTGGGATTGATCAAGGTTGAAGAAACGTTCTCCGACAATCCGTGTCAGTTCACTTATGCGGTGACCTACCTGGAAGGAAGGTCGAAGGCGGCTGCCGAGAGGCCGAAGCATGGTTGAGGAGATCGAAACGGAATGAGTCGCTGGGATGGTCTCAATGCGGCTCAACGTTTCTGGACGAAAGTAGAGTTCACCGACACCTGTTGGCTCTGGCGTGGAGCTAAGGGCCACAACGGTTATGGTAGGCGATGGTCCAGCACGAAGCAGAAGTTTACACTCGCTCACCGTTACGCCTACGAGTTCTGCGTTGGTCCCATTCCTGATGGCTTGCAACTCGATCATCTCTGCCGAGTGCGCAACTGCGTTAACCCTGATCACCTTGAAGCCGTGACGATGCGCGTGAATATCCTGCGCGGAGTCGGCGCTGCTGCCGTCAATGCTCGCAGAACCCATTGTCTCCACGGCCACGAGTTCGACAATGAGAATACCTATATATTCGCGGGGCTGAGATCGTGCCGCCGCTGCCACAGGAATAGAAAGCGCCTGAAAGATGCCCGATTGAGAAAGGTGAGTTGATGCCCAAGAAGAATCTGCCTGAGATCGAGCGTGTCCTGATCCGGCCCTCTCAGTCGAATCTCGAAGTAACCACCGCCCTGACCGGCATCGTCCCCGATCCCGAGATGTGCAACATCTGTACTGGCACGGTGCGCGGCATCGGTGACCACCACATCACGTTCCGCGGCCGCGGCGGTAAGGCTGGGCCCGTCTTACCGCTATGCACAAATTGCCACATCCAAATCCACGAGGGCCACTGGATGCTCTACGCGTCGGAGCGCGGGTTGGAGTTGGAGGATGAGGAAACTGGCGAGATCATCTGGCGCCTACTGCGCTATCCGTTCGACGGCCAGCCTGGCGATGTTGTCCAAGCCTTGGATTCTGTGACCGAGTTGCAGAAGCACATGACGGATATCGCTCCGTCGTTAATGACCTGGCAGGCGTTGGAGGTCTACCGGGCCCTCAAGGAAGTCGGCTCACAGGGCTGGAGAGCCACAGCACGGCTCATCACGGAGATGTACCGCTACCGGACGCCCGGGCTTGCCGCAGGCGACAAGATAGAGGCCATCATGCGCTTCTTCGATCTGCGCAAAGCGTCGGTCTATAACTACCTCAATGTCATCGAAGCGCTGGGCGAGACGCCGGCGTTCGAGGAGTCGCCGTTGTCGATGGAGATGATGGTGGAGGCCTCGCGTACCGATGACCCTGAAGCTTGGGTGAAGGTGTTTGAGGAACGGAAGGTCCAGCATCCACAATTCAACCGCGGTGATGCACGCGAGGAGGTCAACAAGGCGGGAGCCAGCAAGGCAAAGCCGAAGGAAGATGACGGCGGCGAGCCCGACAAGAAGATGGTGTACGCTGTCTGTGGGCATTGTGGCGTTGCTGACTGGATGGAGTCCATGCCAGTCGGGAGCGACGGCAAGCCGGTGGAGATCAAGGACTACCAATCATGAACACGAACGAGGCGTTCCAAATTGCCATCCCTGACGAGCTGGTTCTCAAGGCCATTGAGGATCAGGGTGAGGAGATCGTCCGTCAGCTGGAGTCGGATGGGATTGACTGGTCGCCCCGCGAGATCAACGGTCGGGCAGTCGCGATGCGTGTTCAGCAGCCAACGATGTCGCCCGATGGGCAGTTCCTTTTGCAGTACGGAAAGGTCACCGTCAAGGACATGGCTACCGGGCATCAGAGGCACTACCCGCTCGCCCATCGCATTGAGCCGGAGCCGCGCAGCCACGTCTCGATGCCGAACTTGAACACAGGAGGCATCGTCATGCAGAGCCTCCCGCAGCTCACCAAGGAGCTTGAGGACGACGTGATTGTCGACCTACGTCAGTTCATCATCCGGCGCATCCAGTCGATGCCACGGCCGCCGATAAAGATGTACGGCCAGTCCATCACAATCAAGGGCCGCTACGACGATGAGCCCAAGAGCATCATCCAGCAGGCGCTCCACGACGAGGATACCCCGATGTGTCTGGCCTGTGGTGCGTCGTGGGATTGCGAGCATGTGCCGGAGCGCGAGCTGCCGTCGGGCAACTTCATCAACGGCGAGCCTGGTGAGCTGTTGGGGAACGTCGGCATACACACACGGCTCCAGATCGAGGACATGGTGGATAGCGGCGTGGTGTCGGAGGATGATGGCGCGTACATGAACGGCGTTCTTCGTGGCAGGCACCGCGAGGAGCCTCGTGCATGGTTTAACCCATGGACCGACCAGCCGCCGGCGGATGAGGACTGCGGTTACGGTGACGAGTACTGTGCATGCTCAATGCTGGCGTCGTTTGGTGATGATCACAAGGCCGACTGCGCGAACCAGTAACCCGTCTACACCGTTAGCTGCGAGAGTAGGGGAAGAGTTGCTATGAGCGGGGCAAAGAAGCGCATCGTCGAACTGACGCGCAGCGGTAAGTACGCGAACATGAGGTGCGTGGCCGACGCGGCGGGGGTGACTAGGGAGCGTGTCCGGCAGGTGCTTAACGAGAGTGAGGAGTTTGACGGATTCGGCCCCCGTGCTGGCTTCCGCATGGAATGGCCATGCCCTGACTGTGGTGTGCAGATCAGCCTGAAACGCAGCGAGTTGCGGAAGATTGTTCACCAACCTGCCGTGTGTAGGGAGTGCGCTAAGGACTGGTGCAAGTCTAGCCGCCACAGATTTTCGCAGGTGGGCAGGGTGCATGGTGGATGTAAGCCGTGCCACCTAGAGTGGCGAGATGAGGTTGTGGAGGTGCGGACCTGCCAGCATTGCGAGAGGCCGCTCAACATCACGCGCAACTACCAGAACGTCATGCGATCCTCTAGCCATCGCGCGAGAGGCAAGTACCATCGCGAATGTTACAATGAAATCCTGCGAGGCGAGCGACGATCACAAAACGCCCAGCCTTGCCCCAACCAGTAACCCGCCTACACCGTTCCGTGTGAACAAAGAACCGACTGTCTCCGCTTGACAGTCGGTTCTTCTGGTGGCATAATGACCACCTACTAGTGGAAGATGTCTTCAGGATAAACCCCCTGACACATCTTCGTCAAGGTCGCGACAGACACATTCCCGCCTGGCTACTGCTTGTCCTACGTGACTCAGCAGCGACGGCATTTGTTTTCCCATCGCGCGATCTCCGAGGAGGGACATGGTGGGATCATAGGGACGCTCATCAAGTCCCTTTGCAGTTATCGTATCCCTTTAACTCTGCTGCGGCAGCAGACCGATCCGTTCCAGTACCAGTTTGCTAAAAGAGACAGCGAGATCCAAAGCTAATCTTGCCTGCACGGTTGGCAAAGGTGTGGTAGCATGTCCCCATGGCATTGAGTAGTACGAAGCGGTCCAAGAGGAAGGCATACGTCTGCGAGGACTGCGGGAAGTCTGAGGGCTTCAACCGCCATCAGTTGCGTTGCGACTCGTGTGGTGGCACGGTCCGGGAGATGGACGCGAGGGCGGTCAAGGTAGTCAGCGAGCAGGCCGAAGCGTTCACGGCTGAGCAGCAGGCGATCGTAGAAATCCTGTCGGGGATGAACGGTGTCAGGCGTAAGGAGTGCCACGACGCGGTACGCCGGCTCACGACACCGAAGCCTGACGGTGAAGGCCGCGACGTCGGCATGGTGCGGAACGCCGCCGAGTTTGTGGCGGGGAAGCACAAGAGTGCTGCCTACGACTCACCGATCGGAGCGTTCATCAACCGAGCGAGGACGCGGCCCGGTACGAGCAAGACGAGGACAGCGCGTACCCCAGAGTCGGCTTGGGAGGGCTATGCAGGATTGCAGGGGGATGGCCGCGGCCGAGGCGACTTCCAGACCGTAGGCGAGCTGCTTGACTTCAATACGGAACCGTCCCAGCCGGCGAGCCCGTGGCGGTCCTTCAATGAACCAGTCATTCCAGTCGACGAGTGGCCGCATCCCGTCAAGAACGTGCTGGGCATGACGTTGAAGGCGTTCGTCCAAGAACACGGCATCAACTATCAGCAGAAGATGAAGCTGGCGATCCAGGCGTATGCCGATGAGAAGGGCATCACCTATGCCGACGTCTTGGAAAAGCCTGATGCGCCGGCAGGGTGGCGCTGGCTCGATACACATCTCGTTCCGGTGGCCTGCGAACAATGTGGTGGTGTTGGTTGGTATCACGTTGCGGACGAGAACGGGGAGACCCTTTGGGAAGCGGTGACGTTGGAGAACACCACGGGTATGCAGCCCAAGACGGAGCAGTGTCGCCATTGTCACGCACGAGACGCTGGGAAGCGGCTGGCTGGCAGAGTGAAGGTCTCGGGGCTGGCAGACGCACCACTTCTCCGGCTCGAGGATATGGACGTACCAGCGGGCCTCACGCCGGCCTGGGCGGCCGTGGAGCGCTGGGTAGAGGGTGAGATACTCCAGGTCGTCCTGACTGGCCCTTCTGGACGCGGCAAGACACACTTGGCGATCGGGGCGCTGGTCAAACTGATCGAGGCAGGAGTGCCCGGCTACTACCTGAATATCGCCCGGTTCCTTGACGAGCTGCGCGGCACATATGACGAATCCTCAGAGGCTTCGTTCATGGAGTTGATGAGCATCGTCCAGGAGATCCCAGCCTTGGTGATTGACGACCTCGGAGCGGAGCGGCGTACGGAGTGGGCGCAGGAGAAGGTGTACGAGTTGGTCGACGCGCGCTACGCCTCCGGGCTCCGGACCATCGCGTGCAGCAATTACGAACCAGACGCGTGGGACGAGCGTGTGCTGAGCCGGCTATGCGATAGGAACCGCGGCGAGGTGATTGCCATTTCTTCCTCGGTGCCGGACTACCGGCTGCTGAGGGCTGGATGAGGAAATTGCGTTGTGTGGAACGATGGCGGCGTTACCGCTGCTTGCTTCGTCGCGAACACACGATACGCCATCGAGCCAAGACTGGCTATAAGACCTGGACACGCTGGTGAGGATCATCAGTTTCGCCCACACGACGCCGGCGTTGGTTGCTGGTCACAAGTCCGTGATCAGGCGGGCGTGGAAGGAGCGATACGCGCGGTTCTTCCACAGCGGCGATCATCTCCAGGCGTGGGACAAGTCGCCGCGCTTTGGCGGCAAGAAGGTGGCAGAGATCAGGCTGACGCGCGATCCCTACCAGGAGTTGACGACGCGGATGCCGCTAGCCGACTACGATCGCGAGGGCTTCCGGTTCATGCAGCGCGAGGGGATCGAGATCGATGGCATGGAGGCGTCCAGATTCTGGTTACGGTGGGTCAACGAGCCTGTGACCTTGTGGGTGATCCGGTTTGAGTTGACAAACCTGGCAGGGTCGGCGTAGGATGATGACGTGACCCGCGACGCAGCGTGGAGAATGGGAAACTCGCCGGGCTCATAACCCGGAGGTGCGCGGTTCGAATCCCGCCGCTGCTACCAAGTCGAAAGGATGCCCGCAATGCCCCGTACTCCAAAAGGACAGATGGCGTTCGATGATGTCCAACTAGAACCCGATGAGGAGCTGATCGAAATCCTGGGGAGAGCGTCGGCGGTTGCTCGACAAGAAGCGAACGGCCGCCGAGAAGTACAATTCGAAGGACGCTGAGGCGAAAGAGAAGGTGCCGGACCTCCGGCATGGCGGCAAGAAGCTCGTTCCTGGCGTGACGTACTGGATGGGCGAGCACGAGATCAAGATTGAGGATCAGGAAGAAGAAGAGAAGTCGTTCACCGTCCACGCGAAGCGGAAGTACTCGTTCCCTGATCCGAAGCCCGCCAAGGAGTAACCGTTTGACCGTTGACCAACTCGACCGAATGAAGGCGTTCGTTGAGGCGCACCAGGGTGCGACCCGGACGTGTGACCGTCATGGTGTGCTGGCCACGATGACGCAGGCTGATATTGCCGCTGCCCTCAAGGCCCACACCGGCCTGTCGTGGTCGCGGCCTACGCTAGTCAGCAAGCTCAAAGCCGCCGGCGCCAAGCTGCGCAAGACGACAGGCCCCCCGGCCTCCGGTACGCCGACCGAGCGCATGCAGGCGCGGCGCGATAACGAGCAAGCGCGGTATCGGCGCATCAAGAAAGACCCGAAGGCGTGGAAGCAGCTCCAGAAGCGCAAGAAGGAGGAGGCGGCAGCAAGGGCTTAGGCTCCTAGAAAGTCCAAGCCTTGGACTTTTCGACTTGACAAACTCGGCAGGAACACCGATAATACTAGGGGAACGGAACAGGAACGGTAGCAAAGGAGACAGACCATGAGCAGTACGCCGCACTTCGAGCTAGACGGTCAGAACTTGTATGTCTACATCCCCGTCGACAATCGCTACGGCACGGATCGTCAGCAGCGGGCCGTCGCGCTGATCGGGGCACACCTCGTCCCTAGGCTACAGATGGATGTTTGGGTGATGGGGGACAAGGCTGGAGCGGCGCGACTCCGCGTCGCCTACGACCCGAACGGGCCAAGCGTAGAACGGCAGGCCGAGGAGGCTTTCGAGCGGGGCAAGACCGCGCTGGACGACACCATCGCCGAATCCGAACGCCTGGCAGAGCACGTCAAAGTCCTGCACAAGATCGGGGCTCTGGGGTTCCTCACCAAGCACAACCATGAGCCAGCAGGAGGTTGAACAATGACCGCTCGAGTGATAATCCACGGTGATGTAGCGCTACTCCCCAAAGATGCCAGCGTCAACCTGCTTGCGGACATGCTGAAGCAGTCCGAAGAGGACAAGCAGGGACTCCTGAAGGCGCTGAAGGCAATGCTACTGGCCTATGAGGGTGACGCAGGGGAAACCGACAGCCCTGCGTGTATCGACGCCCGCGAGGTAATCGAGAAATCCGAAGCAGGAGGTTGAACAATGGCGAAGCGATACGCGTACCGATGTGCATACAAGCCATGTGGCGAGATCATCGAAGGACTGGAGCGCCTGATGAACCAGCGGACGCTGGACGGCAGGCAGGACGAGATCGCGCCGGTGATCGTCCATGAGGAATGCGCGAAGGCGGCAGGGTTGTTCATACTCGAGCCGGAGCCGTTGCCTGACCTGAGCCGCGGTGAGCGACGTGATGCGTTGGCAGAGGAGGCCGGTTGGGACCCTGCCAACCCAAAGGGCGTTAGGACGCGGACGCCGGTGAGTGCGAAGGCGCGTGAGAGGGCCGCCGATCCAGCTCAGACGCCGCGACCGAGTGCGACGTTCGTGCCGCATCAGCCGGACGACTATCCCAATGGGTAGGTGTCCACGCTGTCGCGGGAATATCGTCAGCTTTTACGAAGACGTATGCTGTCTTGCCTGTGGTTGGCGTCCTCCGGCGCACATGTCTAATGACATCGCCTGGGAGTTGGCGTTGGAGGTCGCCGGCATCCGGAGTAAGCGGAGGCCTCGCCATGACTAGGGACATCCAGCGGAAGGCGCCGGTCAAAGGCGACCAGATCGTCATCGGTGAGCAGCGGTTCGTCCTGCGCCGGGTCGGAGGCTTCACTCTCCACCTATCGAGCGTCGGGACCACTAGGCAAACGCACTCTCTTGTCATGGGCTTCGGCACGTCCTGGGCGTGGCACAGCAAGTTAGCAGGTTCTCCGTGGGAACCACAGGGCGACTACACGCTTAGCGAGAAGGAGATCAAATGAACGAAGAAATGGAAGAGTGGTGGGAGGGGCTCAGCGACAAGGAGAAGATCATCGCGGTCCTGAAAGCCTTGGAGACGGGCGGCGCATGGCAAGCGGGCGACGCCCCCAGCTTTTGGGCGTCCAAGCCTTGGAAATGGAAGGCTGAAGCATTCCACGAGCATAAGCGCAGCGAGTCGGCAGCGGCATCGTGAGCGGCCTGAACCAAGCGATGATCATTGGCAACCTCGGCGCGGCGCCTGAGCTTCGCTACACCGCGAACGGCGTGGGGGTCGCGACGTTCAACGTCGCGTGCAACCGCACGTACACCGATAGCAACGGTGACCGGCAGGAGGATACGCAATGGTTCACGGTCGTCTGCTGGCAGAAGCTCGCGGAGACCGTCAGCCAGTACCTCGACAAAGGCCGCAAGGTCTATGTCCAGGGTCGGATGCAGAACCGATCGTGGGAAGGCCAGGATGGCGTGAAGCGGTACAAGATGGAGATCGTCGCCAGCGAAGTGGTCTTCCTAGATCGCATCTCGTCCGACGATCCCGGGCCGGTCGCGCCGGATGCGCCGCCGCAGGAGGCTTCTAATGAAGGTTGATACAAGCGCGAAGATTCCGATCAAGATGTGGCTGGACGGCATCGCTCCTGGCCAAGGTTGGGACGATTGCATGGACCAGTTCCGTAACGTCGCCAACCTTCCTGTCGCAACCAAGTGGGTCGCGGCGATGCCCGATGCACACCTCGGTTTTGGGATGCCGATCGGTGGCGTCCTGGCGACCGAAGGCGCCGTCGTGCCCGGCGCGATCGGAGTAGATATCGGCTGCGGAATGGTCGCGGCGCGGTTCGATATCGAGGCCGCGTCGATCTCCAAAGAGCAGCTCCAGGCCATCCGCATGGCGATCCACGCGCGGGTCCCGGTCGGCGGTGGAGGCGGGCGTGGACGAAAGTCATCCAAGCGTCGTTCGACCCATCCGGAAGGTTGGCACAAGGAACCGCAGCCGTGGGGACGTCTGCCACGTCTGCCAGCGGAGGCGGCGCACTCCGGCTCGATCGTCGCGCAGGAGTTCGAGAAGGCGCGGCTGCAGGTCGGCACCCTCGGAGGCGGTAACCACTTCATCGAGCTCCAGGTCGATGAGGACGGCAAGCTGTGGGTCATGCTACACTCCGGCAGCAGGAACGTTGGCCTTCGTGTGGCCAACCATTTCGTGAAGGTCGCCCAGGCGTTCTGCAAGCAGTGGTACACGCCGCTCGCTGACGACAAACTGGCGTTCCTGGTGAAAGTCGTGCCGGAATATAAGGCATACATTGACCAGATGAACTGGTGTCTCAAGTTCGCGGAAGTGTCGAGGTCCATGATGCTCGCTGCGACCACCTTGGCCATCCGCGAAGTCACGGGGGTTGCCCTCTATGACAGGACCATGCTCCAGCTCGACACGCACCACAACTTCGCAGCGATGGAGAACCACTACGGCAGGAACCTCCTTGTCCATCGGAAGGGCGCGGTCAAGGCGTCAGGCCTGGTCACGATGCCGGGATCGATGCAGACGGCATCGTACATCGGCAGGGGCTTGGAGCCGAAGGAGTCGTTCAACACTTGTGCGCATGGCGCCGGCCGCGTCATGTCACGAACGGCAGCGAACAAGAAGTTCGATCTGGCGTTCGCGCAGGATGCCATGAAGGATGTGGTGTTCAACGTCCGCGACGGCGACTTTGACGAGCTGGGCGATGCGTACAAGGACATCCATGCGGTCATGGCGGCGCAGAAAGACTTGGTGCGCCCGGAGTACCGGCTGACGCCGCTCGCCGTGGTGAAGGGATAGAGCCATGCCAAATGTGTACGGCTCACCAGAGAAGTTCGGGCTAACGCCCATCGATGAATTGGAACTCAACGACTATAGCTATGAGTTCGACATCGTGGCCGTCTGGAAGCACGGCGAGTCTGGCAAGATCTATCTGGCGGCTGATTCAGGGTGTAGTTGCCCATCCCCGTTTGAGGACTTCACCAGCTTGGAGGAGCTAGAGGAAATCGTCTCCATGCAGCCAGTCCGCGATGCGGTAAAGGGTGCCACGGTTGCGCCGTCCCAGGTACAGGACTTTCTGCGAAAGGTTGAGGCGGCGATCCGATGACTGGCAGCAACCTCCCGCTCGCCGTGGTGAAGGGATGAACGGCTTCTTCCTCGGCATCTTGATCGCCATCGTGTTCGCGGCCTTGTTCTACATCGGGGCGGAACTGATCGAGACTTCCGCAATGGTTGACGAGATCCGCGCGACATTGGCCACGGTCGTAGCGCCAGAAAGGACGCCACAGCCATGAGCGAATCGGCAAGGAGCGTCGTGACTAGCGAGGCACAGAAGGCGCTGGAGCGAAAAGTTCTTGATTACGCGGTATCTGCGAGAGAGGGGGGCGACATGCCGATAGACGATGTCATGGCTGTTGCTGACGCCTACGGAGATGCACGAGAGCTGAAGGGCCATGTAGCGGCGTGCCTGTTGCAGCGTCCCAACCGTCCTGACGAAGATCGCTTTCTCTGGACGGAGGCCTGCGGCGAAGCTGACAAAAGCGGCGACATCTACTACTGCGACGATGCTAGAGAGCTAATGGGGAACGGGTCCGCAGAAAGTCCAAGCCTTGGACTTCTGACTTGACAAACCTAGCAGGAACACCGATACTGAGGATGGAACAGGAACGAGCAAGGAGACAGGCCCATGATTGAGATGAACCCGAACGAACACGATCACAGCCAAGACCCAGACTACATGGAGGATGGCGACGGCCGGCGAGTATATTTCAAGCACCGGCGCGATGATCCGCCGTTCTGCCTGTGCGGCCAGGAAGTCGGCAACTGCGCCGAGGACTGTGAGGAGTGCTGGGACTAACCTGGCTAGCTAGAGCTTATGGACTGGAGGAAATAGCAATGGAGCAACTAGAGCATACCTTGGAAAGCGGGACGCGCATCGTTACTCATGATGAACTAGGCGAGACCACTGGGATGCTGATCCACGAGCGGCATCTGAAAGCGCGGAAACCAAGCGCGCTCGGCATGATTGGCAGTTACGTCCCAGGCCACGGAGGCGATGTCTATTTCGTGCGGCATGGCGAAGGCGATGCCCGTAGCGATCCATGCCCTGTGGCAGCGTACTGCTACACGGAGTTTGAGTTAGTTGAGGTACTCGAGAAAGCCGAGGCCACCTAGCAAGCGTTCCGGCTACGTCCGGGGTACAGCGTGAGGGTTGCTGCCGTCAACCAGACCCGCCAGGTCTGGATGAATGCCCGCCAGTGACCTTCACCTACCCCGGGCGACGTCGGAGCTGGGGAGTCCGGAGTCTTGTTGGTTATTCTGCGGAAGCTCCCAGGCAGAAGCAGAGTAGATTTGAACGACCTGGCTCCGGCGTCGTGACAGCAAAGAGACAGTAGCGAAAGGATAGAGCAAATGCCAACTGGATACACAGCAGACGTAGGAGACGGGAAGGTAACCGAGTTACGCACGTTCGCTTTGCGCTGTGCGAGGGCGTTTGGGGCAGCCGTCACGCAGCGCGATGACCCGATGGACGAAGAACCGAAGCATCGCGAAGAGTCCACGTTTCACGTCAAGGAATTGGCCAAGGCCGACGTTGAGCTTGCGCGCCTCCTCGAAGTCGATATGGCCGAGGCTGGGCGCGAGATGGTGCAGGAAGCCCACGAGATTAGAGAGCGTGAAGCCAGATGGCAGGGCGAACGACGAGAGCAGCGCGAGCGCTACGAATCCATGTTGGAGGCCGTAGGAACATGGCTGCCGCCAACGCCAGACCACGACGGACTCAAGGAGTTCATGCAACAACAACTCAACGAGTCCATCAAGCACGACTGCTACACCAGCGAGCTAGGCGAACTAGAGAGCGACGTTCACAAATGGCTGCTGGGTAAGCGCATCAAGGCCGTTGAGTCCCTGGCCTATTCTCACAAGTCGTTGCTGGAAGAGCAAGAGCGCGTCCGCAACGCCAACGCCTGGATCGATGCGCTCTACGAGAGCCTGGAGCCCGTGTCGGCCTAGGCATGGTACGTCCAGATTCTCTGGAGTGGACGTATGCGCCGATGGCACTTGACCAATCATCCAGGGTAGACTAGCCTGCAACAGAAGCAAGAAAGCAGAGCCGAAGGAGTCCTAGTTGAGCGCACCGAGGGCGCAAGCTGGAGTACACATTGCCGGTCGGGGGGACTGTCTCCCCTCGTTAGCTGTGTCTTGTTCCAACTCCACCCTCTAGTGCATCGGCCGGTCGGCTGTTCCCGCCAGGGAGCGGTTCGACCTCGCGGGAGTCCCCGCGAGCTATGGTCTCGGTGTGTTCTACTAGGGCTCCTGCGGGAAGGAGATCACCATGATAGACATGATCCAGGGCGACACCTTCGCCCACTGGCTTGCCAGCCTGATGATCGCGATCGCGCTCGTCGGCGGGTTCCTCCAGTGGCGAGCGTGGTCGCACGCTTATGCTGAGGAGGATGAACATGCCAGCGACAACTCCTAGCGAGCAAGCGGCACTACCGATTCACGAGGGCCAGGGTGAAGCGATGGTCCTGGCCCTCGATTTGATGGACGCGCCACCGTTCCAGTTCCGGACGACGAACAAAGACCAGGATCAGGAGCTGCGTGAGTCGCTCCTGCGGGACGGCCTCACATCGCCGATCACGGTGCAGCGCACGTCGAAGGGCGGCGCGGACCCGAACGTCCGGTATCGAATCATCAAGGGCAACCGGCGCGTCGAGCAGTTGCGCGTCATCTATAACGCGGCTGCAGGGCTGACGGTTCCAGGCTTGGAGCGTGGCACGGTCGACGCGATCGTGCGGGAGTATCCGTCTGATGCTCATGCTGCCAGGGACGCGCTGGTCGACAACATGAAGCGCACAGACTTGACGCCACTGGATGAAGCGCAGACCTTCCAGGCCATGATGGATCTGTGCGAGTGGACGGCGAAACAGATGGCCGAGTTCTCCGGCAGGTCGGAGCGGTTCGTCAAAGCTCGGCTCGCGATGCTGGCGTACAAGAAGGAAACCAAGGCGGCGCTTGCCGCCGGCAAGATCGGTCTAGGCGATGCCGAGATGTTCGACTTCGCAGCGCAGATCGGTCTTGGTGGCAGTGTGTTGAAGGCGATGGAGCCGGACCGCTGGGGTCGCGCTAACACTGTCACAGAGTCAGTCCGTCAAGCGTTCTCTGGAAGCACCGTTGACCTGGACGGCTCGACGCCGTTCGAGTGGAAAGTCGAATGCAAGAAGGCTGGCTGTCTCGCCAAAGACCCACGGGGCGATCCTGTCTGCACCAACCCGGTCATGTGGTTCAAGCTCTCCATCGAGGAGCGCATGCCGCTGATGCAGGAGCGGGCCCAAGCCTTCCTGACTGGCGACACGGCGCGGAAGCACGGCGTCAGCTCCGATGGCGTGCCGATATCCAAGGACAAACTCCGCATTGCAGGTGAGGGGAAGCCGCTGTCGGTATTCTTCGATGTCGATAGAGTTGGTCCGAACCTGCGCGGTTACGACGCTGATCAACCTCGGAGGCCGAAGATTCCAGGCTGTCCAGCAGTTCCGTTCGCGGTTGGCACTGAACCGTGGGACATGGACAAGGGCGGGTACTCGTTCGCCCATACCGTGCGGCGAGTCAGCAAGAAAGACAAGCCCGGTTGCCTGTCCTGCCCCGCGTACACCGGCAAGGGCCCGGGCCGTGCGATCGTGATCACGTCGGGCTCTCGACGGTCACCGTATGGGAGCGGCGGCGGCGAGCCAGGCGCCTTGCTGGTCTGTGCGAATCTCAAATGTCGTGAGGATAAGTTCAAGGCTTCCGGCAAGAAGGCCGCGGTGAAGCCTGCCGTCAGCGAGGCGGCAAAGAAGCGCGAGAAGAAGCGTGAACAGGAGGACGTCGCGCCGGTCGTTCTGCCGCTAGTCAATGCGATGGCGAAAGACCGTCGCATGATCCTCGCACTGCCGATGGTGCGCAGGTACACGGCCTCCGAGAACCTGCGGTGGGAGCATGACTACGAGTGCGCGTTCAAGGCGCTGGGTATCAAGCTGCCGCTCAAGGGCAAGGGGCCTGACGCATTGCTGCACCAGATCGCCTCGCTGTCCGAGAAAGACCTGTGCCGCATCAATGCGTGGAAGGCGTTGATGTACACGGACAACGCGAAGCAATACATCATGGCGCTCAATGACCACGGCATCAACCCGGAGAAGCTGCGTGTCACGGCGGGCCTGTACCTCAAGGATGAACAGGTCGAGCAGGCGTTCGGTCAGTATGACAAGGACCGGGAAGCGGAGAAGGCCGCTAGGCGCGCGGGCAAGAACGGCGCGAAGCCCAAGACGCGCAAGCCGCCGGCCAAGCGTAAGGCCAAGGCGAAGGCCAAGGCCGGCGCCTGATGGGGCGGTGGAAGACGGTTGATAGGTACGACGTTAGGGTCGAACGCTGGGCACTGTGGAACCGAGTGCCAATGGGGATGATTCGGTTTCGGTTTCAGAAGGCGACATCAGGCAGGCGAGAACGAGTTGACTTGACGGTGGCTGACAACGAGGCGACGGCGCTAGTTATGAACAAGCTGTGTTTCTTTGATGACGTTACGATGCAGGACGGGTTGACGCAGCTTTGGCGTGCATCTGATGGCGAACAGTAGCCAGCAGGCCATGGATCGAGGGGAGCCTCCGCTTGACGCGGGGCGCTCCTACCTCGGCACCTATGGCATCGTCGGCAACCCGTGGGCAACGTGGCTGCTGGGTCTCGAGAGCGAATTGCTGATGTCGCCGGCGACGTCGTTCGGCGTCGAGGTCCGCTCCCCGCTGTGCCCTGTATACAAGTGGGGCGAGAAGCGGCACGGCATGGTACTGCGGCCCGGGGAGTGGGTCTGCTACCGTCATGGTGAGGATCATGTGGAGAGGAAGCAGATTAAGCCGGCTATCCCGAAGGCGCCAAAGCTCGATGTGCTGTCGCGCGTAGGTCTGAACGAGATGCTCGACTACCAGTGGGACGACAAGAAGCGGCGCTACGCTGTGGTGGCGATCGACCTGGAGAGCGGAGCGGCAGAGCCGCTGTGAACGGGGGACAGTAGGAGGCGCGATGCCATCTACATTCGGACGGTGCTCCTAGTTGCGATCGGAATCGCGCTGGTAGTGACCGGAACCAATCTCGACGGCGAGCAAAGTATCAGGGAAGGAGACTCGCATGAACCGACTGTCGTTGTCCGCACCAACGACTTCACCAGGCGCTTCGAAATATGGAATTATCTTGTGGCTCTGGCAGAACATCGAGAGGACGCGGCTGTATCGGGCAGCGTGGTGTCGCCCCCACTGGCATTGGCTGTCCCGCGTGTGTCCGCTGTGTCGGCAGTCGGAACGCCCGAGATCATCGAACAGTGGCTCCGAGGCTACCGAGAGGCCGGCGGTCGGGGCGAATGGGGGGGGGCGTTTCTCTTGACTATTGGCGGGCCAACCTCGCATTGCCCCACGGGTGAGAGCAACTGGGATCGTTACGCGGTGTCGCCAGGTGGCCACCTGGGGCTGGGGCAGTTTCACCCGGCCTCGTGGGAGAGTGCAGGCGGTGGCGATTGGACGAGTCCACGGCAGCAGGGGTATAATACAGCTGTATGGAGTTCAATGACGGACCCCGCGACTCAGTGGGCCTGCTGGCCATAGTATGCACACATCCGAGAAAGCAAAATAAGGCATGGTGCAAGAATTGCGAGAACGAGCGACGCCGCATCGTATCTTGGCTGTGGCTTCCCAAGCGGTTCTGGGAGAAAGTCAAGCGGAGTACAGGGACGGCTTGCTGGGAGTGGATGGGCGCTACGGACAGCAAGGGCTACGGGCAGTTCAAGCTACCGGAGAGGGCCTCACCAGTAAATGCAAGCAGGGTCGCATATTGGCTATCAACCGGCGTTTGGCCGGGGGAATCCCAAGTGTGTCACAAGTGCGACAATCCCCCCTGCGAGAATCCGAGCCACTTATTCCTCGGCACGAGAAGCGACAACATGCAGGACATGGTGGCCAAGGGGAGAGGTGCTCAGTCTCAGAAAACTCACTGCCCCCAAGGTCATCCTTACAGCAAGGAGAACACTTACTTCCATGCTAGCTGCGGTCGTATCTGCCGAATCTGTCGCCGTGCCGCTCAGCGTCGGTACAAAGCGAAGCAGCGCCCCTGACTGGGCGAGCATCACAGTGCCGAGTGAGCAATGGAGTTGTTGGCCCTATGGGTGATCCCGTGGATCATCATGGTAATCGTTGGTGGTGAGCGGCGCACGATGATCTCGGTTGACGAGTACGGGAACGTGCTAAGCCAGAAGGCGTAGAGGTGTGTGCCGTGAGCAAGAAGAGATGACTGACGAGACGGCCATCGTGGAGTTGCTAACTGAGATGGATGGCGACATCATCGTTCTGGCTCAAGGGGAGACGCGCGACGGCTTAGACATGGGCCTGAACGATGAGTACTGGCCGGTGATATTCATTGGCGGCATCCCGCACCACATCACCAGCTACCTAGAGTGTCGCGTGAACGGCGAGCGCCAATGGCGGCACGAGGTGAAGCCGTGAGCAAATCGCTTTCACCGAGCAGGCCAGGCAACCTGATGTTGGCTGTGATGCGGTCGCTGTTTATAGCCATCGGGGAGGGTGATCGCAAGAAGGTGCGCAAGATGGGCCAACTGATACTGGATGCTCTCCGTGAGAAAAAGCGCGACCTGGTGAAGCAGCGCAAGATGATCGAAGCGATAGTTGATAGTTGCGCGCCGACCGTGAGAAGTAGCGGCTTTCATGCCGCAAGAGAATCAAGCATTACAGGAGGAGGAGATCATGGCAGAACGTGAAGAGTGTAACGTCTGGTGGTGCGCCCGGAAGCGTGACCACAAGGGTAACTGTCACGACAAGGACGGTCACGGTCGGGAGGCGTGATGATGGAGAACGTTAATCTGACTGACATCGAAGGCGTGGTGGCCTGTGGCCCCAGAAAAGCTACGGACTACCTAGATCACGGCTACCGACTGTTGCATGTAGCCGACTGGAACAAGGAGACATCGATGAAGCCAATGGCAGATGGTACGCCTCGGACATTCGTGCAGCGCGGCATCCAGTTCGCGCTGGGGCGTCCCAAGGGAGTCGCTGTTTACAACCCGGCCGAGATCCCGGTCCGAACTGATGCGGCGAAAGATACTTGACTAACCTGGCAGGTAGGAGTATAATAACTACGCCGACTCCCCCTGATGCCGTAAGCGTTTCTCGGCGAACCTGGAACCTGGTGGAGCCTCTACTTTTGTAGGCAAGGCACCGCTAAAGGGGCGGGCGCAACACAGGGGAGCGGCCAGCAATGGTGCATCAGGGGGCTAGGCCCCATCATGGGTTATTACATCGTCAACTGTTCTCGTTGCAACCGGAGATTGTCGGTCATTGCTGGCGCTCTGCCGCATAGAAACCACTACCCGTGGAAGACCACGCCTCTGGTGATTCACGAGGTATCGTGGGAAGCGGCGCAGGTGGCGATGGGCCGAGGTCACATGTGGTGCCGTTGTTCGTGGCGGCGGCGCAAGCGACGCATGAAGCAGCGAGCGAACCGCAGGAAGGCACGAGCCCTCGTAGCTTAATGGCAGAGCACCTCCGTCGTAACGGGGGGATGCAAGTTCGATTCCTGCCGGGGGCTCCACAAAGCTAGCTACTTAAACGCCTTGCCTAACCTTGCAGGTAGGAGTACCATAACACCATGCCCGATCTAGTAACCCCGATCCTTGCCTCCGCGACCATAAAGGATTTCCAGTCTCTCGCCAATCTCCATATTGAGTTCGACAACATGACCGTCATCGTCGGTAAAAACAGCGTCGGCAAGTCCGCGTTTATCCGATCTCTGGAGGCAGCGTTCTATAACCGTGCCGGCGGCACCTTCATCCGTGAGGGCGCGACGTCCACCGAGGTCGAGCTGGTGTTTGCTCCGAGGGGCGGTAGCCGGCCTCCGTCGGTGACCTGGCGCAAGCCTGCCAAGGGCGGCGCTACGCTGGAGATGGACAACGGCGTCCAGATCGAAACGATCTCCCGCATGGGCAAACAGCCGCCCCCGGCGCTCCTCGATCTGACCGGCGTTCGCGAGTACAGCATCGGCATCGTGAAGATCCGGCCGCAGTTCATGGACCAAGGCGCGGCCGCGTTCCTCCTGTCGGAGTCCGGCACGAAGGCGGCGAGCGTGCTCGCGCGGGTCTCTGGCCTCGATGTCGTCGTGGTGGCGCAGGGCATCGCTAAGCGCAAGCGCACGAAGGTCGAGCAAGCCGCGACCGCAGCCGCAGAACGTGAGACGTTGCTTACCGAGCAGCTCAACGCACAGCCTGACTATGAGGCCATGCTGGGGCGGTGGACCGCCGCGTCGACGCACATCGCGGAGATCCGCGTAGAGCAGTCGGCCATCCAGGCCATCTGGCACCACATCGCTGAACGACGCCGGCTGCTCGCTCTCAGGGCGGCTTGGGAAGCCGCAAACCTCCGTACTGGCATCGACACTGCCCAGGAGGCCCTGAACGCTCTCCGGCTCGGTACGGCGGCTGTGGAGGTCTACCGGCAGCGCCGGGCATCTCGCGCCGCGCAGGCCGACGTGCTGGCCAAGAGCAAGGCGGTCGTGGAGGTCGTGACGCCCGAGGTGTTGGAGAAAGTCCAAGGCTTGGAAACCACAGCCCGCGACGCGGCGCACCTGGTCGCGGAGTATCGGGTGGCGGTGCGGGATAACGGAGCGGCAGGCGATCGCGTGGAGGTCGCAACGCAAGAGGTAACGTCGGTCGAGACAGCGCTGCACGAGGCGCTGGACGGCCTGGAGATTTGCCCAGTTTGCTTGAGGGTGATGTGAGGATGGCGTGGTTCGTCCTCTCGGTGCTGCTGTCTGTCACGGGGAGCATTATCCTCGATGTGGATTGGGGCTCGGTCGCAGGCGTGCTTGGAGCAAGTCTCTTGATCGTATCGGGTGTCGCCCTGGCAGCGTACGGCCGGTCATGACCGGCGACCGCTACCACAAGGACACGCTACGCTGCGTCGAGCGCACCCCGACAGGGCTGGGCGAACGGCGAGCGCGGCACAGCTACATCCGAAAGGACGCGGATGGCGAGACGTTTATCAAAGACTGGTGTGTCCGGTGCGGGGTCTGCAAGCACTGTCGCGGAGTGGGCCGCACCAAGGAGCGCGACGTGTTCGTGGTGGACGGTGAGGCGACGCAGGCGACCAAGCTCTGCTCTCAATGCGCCGGCATGGGAAGGAAGGATTACCGATGATCAAGCGATTCAGACGGCTCATGGAACCGGGCGACGCTTTGAAGGTCGGAGCCGCCTTCGCGGTCGGCCTGTTTGTTGGGCTGGAGCTTTCGGACGCAGGTGTGTCCACATCCACTGCGGTGATTCTTGGTGTCATCGTGTTCGTAGTGCTGATCCGATGAACGAAGGCAAGCGCCAACGCGAACGCACCGAGAAGCTCAAAGTCGAGGTTCGAGAGTTCGCTGAGATGGGTTTCACACAAGAGCGGATCGCGGTGCTGGCGAATTGTAGTCAGCCATACGTGAGCATGGTTCTCTCAGAACCGAAAGGAACGTCAGCATGAGCGTACAGGTGAAGTCGAGCCACGTGGCTACGGTCGACTGGAACGAAGAGACGAAGATCCTGACGGTTGAATACAAGGATGGCGCGCGCTACGAGTGGATCGGAATCGGCGGCGAAACAGCCGCGCGGATCGTATTCGCGCCGTCGGTTGGGAAGGCGATGCACTCGCTCGTGGCGATCAAGGGGCGACGGCTTTGAGATTGATGTTTGCCACCGACCTCCATCTGTCGGTCCGTCCTCCGTCGACGCGCACCGAGGACTACGCCGACCACCTGTTCGCGAAGCTCCAGGAACTGCAGGAAATCGCGGCTAAGGAGAAGATCGATCTGTTCATCTTCGGCGGTGACTACTTCCACTGGCCGCGCCCCGATCGCACCGCTCACGAACTGGTCGACCAGTGCATCGACATTGAGCGCCAGTGGCCGTGCCCGGTGCGGCGTATCACAGGCAATCACGATCTGCCGCCTGACTACTCCGAAGGCTTCAAGCGTTCGCCGCTCAAGGTGCTCGATAACGCGTTGGCTGGGTACGACAACCGCATCCTCTGGCAGGACGAACGCTTCGAGGCGGACGGCGTGGCCGTGCAGCTCTCGCCGACGAATTGGAGACATGATATTGATGCGAAGTCGGATGTTACGCCGAATGAGGACGGTTGGCAGTATGGTGCCGTGCCGCTGCCTGAGACGTTGGGGGAGTGTGATTTTCTTGTGAAGGTCGCACACGGCTTGCTGATGCCGGAAGGCAGCAACCCTCCGTTCGATGTGACGACCTTTGATCAGGTGCCGCAGTCGCCTTGGTCATATATGCCGTCGTCCCCGGACTTCGGCCAGATCGATGTGCTGCTATTTGGACACGGCCACTGGCAGACAAAGATCGCAGTGGTGAACGGCTGCACGTTTGTGGGGCCGGGCGCGCTGGCACGAGTCAACCGCAGCGAGCAAGATCATGAGCCGTCCTATGCGCTGATCAATCTGACCAAGGGGAAGGCACCGGATGTCCAGTATCGGGCGCTGACCCGCGTGACGCCCAAGGACGCCGCGTTCATTGAGTTGGTCGTGCCGAAAGAAGGCGAAGGACTGTTCGCCGGATATGTTGGTATGCTGGAGGCCCGCAACGCGCAGGTCCTCGATCCAGAGGAAGCGTTGCGAAGCCTAGAGAAGAACGCAGAGCCCGTCGTCGTCGCGCTTGTGCGGGGGTTCTTAGCGGAAGCAGGAGGTCAAGAATGAACCAGGTCGCACTATTCATTGTTGGGACACTCGTAGCGTTTGCCATCTGGCTGGGAAAGCGAGATGAAAATCTTGTGATGGCGTTGGAGAAGGCAGAGGATGCATTGGTTTGGGCAAGCGGCTCCTCTGACTTCAATGAAGGCGGGCAGGCTCGCAAGGGATGGCTGAGCCTTGGACGTCCCGCGCAAGCAGCCGTCCGTGCTGCTCTACGAAGGAGAGGTAGATGAATACTGCTGAGCAAATCGTTGCCCTGCGTGAGCGTGCAGGTAAGGCGACCCAGGAGGTCGCACGCCAGGAGGCGATGTTCGAGTCCTCCGAGACGGCGCTCGCGGCCGCAGAGAAGGCGCTGCGCGACGCCGGCTTTGACCCGGACGGCGACCTGGACGCTCAAGTTACCGCACTTGAGCAGGCAACCACTACCGAGCTAGCGGGCGTCGAGAGCGAGCTGGCCGCGCTGACGGCAGAGGCAGAGCCCAATGGCAACTGACCAGCATACGCATACCTGCCGTCTATGCTCTCACCCGTACGCCTGTTCGTGCGACATCAAGCGGCTTGGTCAGGTGTCGGAGCCGTCACCCGCACAAGGGCTGGCGCGGATTTGTGTCCCATGCGCTCGGATCTTTGTGTCGAGGGCGCAAAGAGTTGCGGACGTCGTGGAGAAGGATGAGATCGTTGGGCGCGTCTATACTTGTCGGTTCTGTGGGATCGAGCATGTGGCAACGCTAGAGCTTGAGGAACTGCCGGAAGGCTGGACGCGGATAGAGGGCAGCTACGGGCTGGTTCCCCAGCATCCGCGTGATCTCTGCCCTAGCTGCACTGAGAACGCGAGGGAGTTTTTCAATGACTAGCTGGGCACCGGCAGACGTCCAGCGTCTCGGTGATGCGATCAAGCGCAGAGACGGGGCCCAGCGGCAGCTCCGTGGTGACGCGGTAGCGGCTGGCGCCGCCGCGATCGACCTCAAGGTAGAGGCAGCCAACCTCGACTCCGCAGTCGATCTCCTGGCCGCGATGTACGACACGCACCGGACCGCGTTCGAGGACGACTTTGGCAAGGTCGTGAGCGCCGGCCTCAGTGAAGTCTTTGGCGAAAAGCTGGAGTTGCTCGTGACGATGGGGGTGGCCGGCGACCTGCCATCGGTGAAGTTCGGCATCCGCAACAGCCGGGGCCTGGAGACCGGCATCATTGGTGAACAAGGTGGCGGCTACGTCGAGCTGGTGGCCTTCTTGCTCCAGGTCAAGGTCTTGCTGTCCATCCAGCCGCCGCTGACACGGCTCCTGGTCCTGGACGAACCCTTCACGGCGATCAACGAGTCGCTGTACCCCAGACTTGCCACGTTGCTCAATCGTGTGATCTTGGATGGTGGCTTCCAGGTGATACTCATCACGCAGAACGCCAGGCTGGCCGAGGCGCTGGACGGGATCGCTACAACCTTGCACTTCCAGCAGGAAGATGGCGTGACGACGTTCAGTACCTCGGACACTTCCGTACCCTCGCTGCCATGAGCGAACCGCTGAAGCATCGAACATGTCGTGACTGTGGTCGGGTCATTGCTATCCAAGGGAACGGGCGCATGTTGTCTCATGGTCCGGTGCGTGATCGCTGCCCCGGTAGCGGATCCTTCTCCTAATGGCAGGGCCACTCGCCAATCTCGGCCTACGTCGCATCTGTGATATTTGCGGTCGCCGCCGGGTCGTGCAAGCGGTCCTAGTCGACAACGGTGGCATCACGGTCGAGTTCTGTGACGCCTGCAAGCCGCGCCGTCCTTACTAGCACCTATTCCTATCTGAAGGCTGCCCTGTCTGGTTGCCGTCGAAAGTCCAAGGCTTGGACTTGACAAACCTAGCAGGCAGTCGTATACTGACGTTGGAACAGGAACGGTAGCAAAGGAGACAGACAACATGAACAACACGAACGAGAACCCCTGCGACCGCACTGGCCACGACCACTCCAACGGGGCTCATACGCCTGACTGCGCTTACACCATCGCCAAGGCGCTCCCGGTCGCGCCGGATGACGCGCTGGCCGACGACGCATGGAAGAAGATCATGGATTTGGCCGAGAAGCATGCGCTGGTCGTCCAGGCATACGGCGGGTCCGCAACGCTTGCCACACCGGCAGCGCAGCGTGATGCAGGCATCCGGAACAAGTGCTTGCGGATGGCGCGGTTCAGAGAAGAATGATCTTACTGAAAGACGACGTTGACGCGCTCCTGGACGGTTGCACAGTGGGATGGGCGAGGCCGGTCGGCCGGCACCCTCTCGCGGAGGGAGACATTGTGAAGGTGCAGCCCGGTCGCTACAAGGCGCACGCCATCCACGCGCGGGTCAGCCGGCTCAATCACACGACGGCAGGCGCGCTGCGTCGGCGCAAAACCTGGAACCTCCCTGCGGGCTGGGGCGACCACGATGAGCTAGAGATGATGGAGTTGATACCGGAGCCGGTAGAGGCTTGCTGTGTTAACGTTTGAGCGAGGAGGCTTCTATGAGCAAGAGCCATCAGCATCGCTGTGGTTGTGGCCACGAGTTTGACTGTGAGAAGGAACACGCGATGAAGGGTCGCGACTTCAACCTGACGCCGGACATGATCAAGACGCTGTGCCCGAACAAGGCCGCGCACCAGTTCACGCGATGAGCGCCGTAACGCAGTGCAAGAAGTGCCGGAAGAACATCGTCGCGCCGGCGTACATGGGAGACGGCGCCTGGCCGGTGCAACCGATGTGCCGCTGTCCTGAGAATCAGCCGAATCCTGCCAAGGCTCCGCGATGACCACCGTAGAGCGTTTGCGCATGATGGCGGCGATGGCTCGCTCTACGGAGTGCTTCGTGCCGACGCGCGAAGCGTGGGCCGAAGTTGCCGAGCTGGCCGCTGATCTGATTGAGGAGGTTGAACGTCTCGGCGGCGACACGGCGGCGGTCGATAAGTTCCTCACCGAAGGTGAGAATCCAAAGGCCGAGGATGACACGGTGCATGATGTGAGGCACGACCCGTCTACGACCGGACACGATCGTTGGACGTGCTTTGCGGATGACTGCGATCAAAGCATATCCTCTACGTGTCTCCGTGCGCCCTACATGTCTCAGGCTACGTGGGAGGGGCGGTTGGCGGCGTTCTTCAATGAGCATGAGTACACGCCACCCGAAGGGCTGGAGGCGGCGGCGACATGAAGCTGATCGTCTGCCGGAGTTGCCGCGATATCGTCGCGCTCGACTTCTCCTACCGGCGCTGCAAGTGCGGCGAGTCGATGGCGCGATACATCGACAAGGACAAGGTCCGGGTTCATGGCCCGTGCTTCGTCATTGGCATTGAGAACGGGCTGCGGTACGAGTTGGTGGATCGGTGTGAAGCGTTCGTCATCCCGGATACCGCGCTGGTTGTGGAGCGTGCGCGATGAAGCTCAAAGACGCTCAGGCTATGGCCGCCGACCTGGCGCAGCGCGTGGCGCCGTTCTGCGAGCGCGTCGAAATTGCGGGCAGCATCCGCCGGCTCCAGCCCAACGTGAAGGACATCGAGTTGGTTGTGGTGCCGAAGTTTGAGGAGCGGATGCCGGAGCAACCGGACCTGTTCGCAGAGACCGTTGATGTCGTTGACTTGCTGACCGAGGCGCTGAAAGAGCAACCCGACTTCCTCAGTCCGGATTGGGAGGCCGAGGCGTTCGGTCCCGCGTACAAGAAGATTCGGCTGTGCGATGACAAGCAGCAGCCGGTGATCATGCTGGATTTGTTTAGCGTCGTTGGAGGTCGTCAATTCGGCCTGATTTTCATGATCCGAACTGGCAGCGGGCGCGACCCCAACGGGCGCGAGGGCGGGTTCTCGCGGGGGATGTTGTCGCAGTGGAAACACACTACCAATGGCGGTTACTCCCAGGACGGAGTGCTGCACCTGGCTGACGGCACGAAGATCGAGACGCCGGAAGAACGAGACGTGTTCGAGGCGTGCCAGGTATCGTTCGTCCCGCCCGAGCTACGGCTGCGCAGCACCGATGTCAAACGCTTTGTCATCGCTCCTCAGCGGTCCTAGAAAAGTCCAAGGCTTGGACTTTCTTGCTTGACAAACCTAGCAGGTGAGGTATACTACTGGTGGAACAGGAGCGGAAGCAAAGGAGACAGACCATGCGATTTCGATATGCTATTGATCGGCAATCAACGCTCGCAAGACGCACTGCCTTCGCGGACACGAGTTCACGGTGGAGAATACCTATCGCGCGCCTGGTGCGCTGCAGGAGCGGGATTGCCGAAGGTGCCGGAAGATACGACGGCAACCAGGCGAGGGTCTGGCGCAACCTGTGGAAGTGAGGACGATGCAACATGGTTGAGACAACGAAGCCTACGACAGCAGAACTGCGAGCGTCATGGCCGGGGCAATACAACACATTGATGAACCCGCATGAGGTGCCCACCGCCCTCACAAAGGAGAGAATCGAGCGTCTCAATGCCGACATCGATCGCCTCCAGGGCGAGTTGGCCCAGTCGCGCCTGATTTGCAGGGAGTACGTGCGAGCCTCAGCCGTTAGCCACACCGAACGCGACGCCCTCCAGGGAGAGAACGGCAGGGCTCGTGAGTTGTTTGGGCGCATCACTAGGTCGCCGCGAGAGAAAGGCTCTGCTCAGCGCGTCCTCCACCAGATAATCGAAGATGCCAAGTCCTTCGTAGGGCAAGGAAGGGAGGTCTGAGATGGCTCAATGGCACGAGATGATAGGTCGGAATGTCGAGGTGATCAGTGGCCCGTTGTCAGGCATGTCAGGCGCGCTGCAGGAGATGAGGCATGGGTCTGTGCGGCTGGCGTACTTAGACGAGAACCGAGACGTCTGCTACGTGCTGGTTGACGTGGAGCATGTGCAGCCGCCGGTGAAAGAAGGCGAGGAATTGCCGCGATGATCGGAGTAGACCGGAACGTACACAGGCTCGCCGCTCTGTTCCTAGAGGACATGAGCGCGGACTGGCCCGAGGACTTCGTTGAGGAGTTGTGGGACAAGGCGCTTGACGAGTTCGCCCAGGAAGTCCAGGCGGCGATCGAGGATCTGGTGATCGAGTTCGAGCAGGCGATGACGCTCCACCTGGCTCTGCGCTCAGTGGGTTTGGCGGAATGATGGCAACGCTAACAACCGACATCCCGATCTGCGGCTTCTGCATGGTCAACTACCGCTGCAAGGAGAACGGCGTCATCGTGCGCCTGGGCGATGACCACTTCGTTCAGGCTGATCTGTACGAATGTCCGAAGTGTCTGGCGAGCGTGCTGGCCGGCTTCGGCAAGCAACTGATCGACCGGCACAATCCGCGGACGGCAGAGGAGTTTGCCAGGACGTTCGAGGCGATGCAGCGCGGCACAGGGCGGTACGCGTGGAAAGGCAGGCTCAATGAACAGCTCGAAGTCCAGTAGAAGGGCAACGAGCCAGAGGACGGCGAACGAGTACTGCTATGTGTGTCGCTATCCGCTTGGCGCCGCGAGCTGCCGTGTGCTGGCCGTCACGGCCAGCGGATGGCGCAGCTACGGCGGCTACGACCGGATCGACCCAGGAGTCGCCGCGTGGAACGCCTACCACTCCGACGCTCGGGCCCGGCAACTCCACGAGTACTACCGGCTAGCCAACCGCAAGGCGATGCGTGTGATCCAACTTGCACCCGGCAGTTTCCTGTATACTTTGGAACGTGCCCGATCGAGAACCTGACCTCGTTGTTAAGCTGCCGTGGCCACCGGAGGAGATGAGTCCAAACTTCGGTCACGGGTCCACGGCTAGAGGGCAGAACCTCTCCGGCATCCTCCGCAGGAAAGCGAAGAACGAATACAAGGAACACTGCTTCCCCATCATCGTGGACGCACGGAACCGAGCGCGGCTGCGCGGCCCGCTCCCTGTGCCGGTGACAGGGCTGATCATCTTCATCTGTCCTGACCGTGGCAGGCGGGACTATGATAATTTTTTCTCGCGACTTAAGCCCGGTATGGATTCCTTGGTGGACGCCCACGTCCTGGTTGACGACTGCATGTCGATGTTCACGCCGTCCTTCGACTATCGTGTGGAGCCGCACAATGCCCATGTGGAGATCCGGCTCTGGCGCTCAGGACAAGGCCAGTTGCTGTAGCGCATAGCACAGCACGTTGCCGCACTTCCTGACACTTCTCGACACAGCGCTCCGGCGCACAAGGTCAGTTGCTGTAGCATGAATGAAGGTACACAAGGAGAAGGACGATGAACACGGGGGCCTACTGATGGCGAGGGCTACAAGAAGCTCGGCAAAGCCTACGAAGTCAGATGGGAAGTCGTCCGCAACGTCATCAAACGGCGCTCCTGGCAATGGCTGGCGGAACAGGATCATCGGTGAGGGTGAAGAGGCCCCCGATCAACTCCTAGCTAATCCAAGAAATTACAGGATACATTCACTCGCTCAACAGAAGGCGCTGGAAGGCGCCCTGTCCGAGATCGGTTGGGTGCAGCGCATCATAATCAATCAGCGCACCGGCTACGTCATAGATGGCCACGCCCGTATCGCGTTGGCTATCAGCAAGGGCGAAAAGTCGGTGCCCGTCGTCTACGTCGATCTAGACGAGAACGAAGAGGGGATCGTGCTGGCGTCACTAGACCCGCTCGCAGCGATGGCCGGCACAGACCAGGCGAAGCTCGACGAGCTGCTAGCGGAGATCACTGTGAGCGACGAAGCGCTGCGGGACATGCTCAAGGAACCCGAGGGCGGGCTGACCGGTGACGATGCTATACCCGAGGACGTAGAGCCTACAACGAAGCCCGGCGACCTGTGGCTGCTGGGCGATCACCGCTTACGGTGCGGGGATGCGACGAAGGTCGAGGATGTAGAGCGCCTGATGGACGGGGCGACTCCGTTCCTGTGTGTCACAGACCCGCCCTACGGCGTGGAGTACGACGCCGACTGGAGGAACCAGGCCGCCGCATCGGGCGACACCGTCCTGGGCGCTGCCAAGCGCCGCGTAGGCGAAGTCACCAACGACGACCGCGCTGACTGGCGCGAGGCGTGGGAGCTGTTCCCCGGCGACGTGATCTACTCGTGGCACCCGTCGGGTGCCCCGTCTCTTATTCACGCTGCGGCGCTCCAAGAGACGGGGTTCGCGCTACGCATGCAGATCATCTGGGCGAAGTCCAACTTCCCTATCGGGCGCGGCGACTACCACGTCAGACATGAGCCGTGCTGGTATGCCGTCCGTGAGGGCCAGCCAGCCCAACGCAACGACGACCGCACGCAGACGACGCTATGGGAGATCAGCCTAGACAAGAACGTCGAGGGCGGCCACTCGACCCAGAAGCCGCTGGAGTGCATGGCCCGTCCCATCCGCAACCACGACGCGCCGGAGGTCTACGACCCCTTCCTAGGCTCAGGCACCACACTGATCGCCTGCGAGAAGCTAGGCCGCCGCGCATATTGTATGGAAATAGAGCCAAAATATTGCGATGTGGCGGTGAAGCGTTGGGAAGAGTACACAGGCCAGGAGGCTACGCTAGAGGCAACGGGAAAGTCATTCGATTACGTCTCCAAGCATGGGCGATCCAAGCCTCGCAAGAAGGGCAAGCGCCGTCGATCCTCCGGTCGTACGAAAAGACGATGAGTGGACAAGGCGTCCCGATCGTCAAGAACGGGAAGGTGGTCGGTTGGCGGACGTCGGTGGAATTGCCGCCAGCGCCATCGCATCTCTCGGACGGGGCCAAGGCCGAGTGGACGCGGCTGGGTGGCGAGCTGGTCCTGACATCAGAGCTGGATGTCTCGACGCTGGCGCTCTACTGCCAGGCGTATGGCCGCTGGGTGGAGGCAGAGGAGAAGCTCCGTGACCTGACCCTGGTTGTGGTGAACAAGAGCGGTGGGTTTGCGCAATCGCCGTACCTGGCCGTGGCGAATAAAGCGATGGAGCAGATGGAGCGGGCGCTGAGTGCGTTGAGGAAGCCGTCCAGTTAGTTGCCTGGCTGTGTTAGTATAGTCATCAAGGAGGAATGCCCGTGACAGATGACAACAACAAGGTGAGGATCCGTGTTCTGGAGATCGAAGGCGACCCCGAGTCGCTACGCCAGGTTCTTGGTGTTGGCGTGTTCGCGCCGGTGCCGTTGGAACTGGAGGCCGGTGACCCGGACGACCAGGGGGACGGCGACCCGGACCACGAGGACGAAGAGGCGGAGAATGAACCAGAACAACCGCAGCCGGTTCTTGACGGTCTGAACGGCAAGGAACGGCGAGCTGCTAAGCCTGTCGACAACCGCCGTCGCTCGGGCTGGTGCACGGATTGTGGCGACCACGCGCAGACCGAAAAGCACAAAGAACATCTATTGAGGATCGGCCAACTTTGCCCTGGCTGCCGGACGAAGAAGGAGAGCATGACGCACCACCGCAAGTGCGTGCTCAAGGAGTCGGAGTCGGCAAAACCATCGGGGTCGAACGAGTAGTTCGGCCCAGGCGCAAAGACGGCTGCCCACGTTGTGGAAGCGTGATGATCGCTGAGCAAGACGGGTACGGGAAGTTCGCTACATGCCTGACCTGTGGCTATGTGCGTGAGGAGATCAGCGAGGACGCTATGATGTCGCTTGCCTCTGACGAGATGACGAACGAAGGGCACCGCCGGCAGCGCTGACGCCAGCCGTCGCGCGGTAAGATCAAGCTATAATTGCCAGTGCGGGGGGTCGCGAAAAGTCCAAGCCTTGGACTTTAGCAAGGAGGCAGGATGCAAACGATAACGAGAGATCGAGTCGAGGAGATCGTAGAGCTACTCCGGCACCAGATCGGCAAGGGTGACGACGCTATCATGTTGGGCGATGTCAGTCAGGAGGACGGCGGCGACGTCTTCGGGTTCGACCTCGAGATTCGCATGGGCAAGTTTCCGCGAGTGTCGCGCATCCAGGGCGGCAAGCTGCTCTGGTCCGACGAGTTGTGGCGACACCACGCAGACCACCTGGCGATGGGGATCGCAAAGTGAAGCGCACAGGCTGGGAGCGCCTGCGGTTCCTCCGGCGGCTCAAGCGGCTGCTGTGCTTCGTGAACGTCCACCAGGACGTACAGGTGCAGCGCACAGGCTGGTACGTCTGCGAGCAATGCCTCAGAGACCTTCAACCGAGTTTTTGGAAGGATGGTGCGGTGCTGCACCAGGGGCAGACATGGAAGCAGATATCTGACTCTCTACGTGCTGCCGGACCGCCGCCGCTGAAGTCGTTCAAGCTGACCCTAGAGCGAGCGAGGAAAGACCGTGACGGAGCTTAGGAGATCACCATGGACGTACTCGCGCTGATCGTTGCATTGATGGCTCTTGCTGGCGTCGGCTGTCTGGCGATGCTTAACCTGCGTCACCTGAAATATACTCGTCGGCTGCTTGACATGCTGGACGAGTCTGGCCTGTGGGCTGACGGCGTACAGGGCGAAATCACCGTCGAGCTGTTGACCGAGCGAGTAAAGACTATGAGGAAAGATCGTGACGGAGCTTAGCCACCGACCAGGCACCGGCAGGCTGGAGTTCCTAGATCGGCGTGACGCGGACCATCCGTTCACGGCGTCGCTGGCAGCCGAACCGTCAACGCGGCCCTACCGCTTCTGGACGTCCGGTGCGGTCCTCAACCAGGGGCAGGCACCTCACGCGGTCGCCTACGCATGGAAGCAGCTCCTACAGTCCTCTCCACACCGGCAACCCGCAAGGATGAACGAGGCGTTCGTTTACGACTGGTGCCAGCTCAACGATGAGTGGATTACTCAGGACAACATCGCGCCGCACACCGGCACGAGCGTGCGAGCTGGCGCGAAGTTCATGCGCGGCATCGGTGTCATTGGGGAGTACGTGTGGGCCCAGTCCGCGGCCGAAATGAAAGACTGGGTGTTGGAGCGAGGCCCCGTGGTCGCCGGGACGCGCTGGTATGCGGATATGTTCGACCCGGACGCGCAGGGGTTCGTGCAGCCGGCCGACGAGAGGGTCGCAGACCACGCGTACCTCATCACCGGCTACAGCGCGCGCCGACATGCGTTCAGGTGCCTCAACAGTTGGGGAGAAGGCTGGGGGCAGCGTGGCAAGTTCTGGATCGATGAGGATGACATGGCGACGTTGCTGGCCAACGGCGGTGAGGCCTGCGCGCCGAAGGAGGTACTGCTGTGATGGGTAAACCGTCAGCGCTTCGCAGTCCGTCGGTGGACAGTCGCACCGGAGATCAGGAGCCTTGGTGCAAAACCTGTCTCCTTGAAGGACGCATCACCCGCTACACGTCGCCAACCTGGCACCGTCTCTGGCGCTGCCACTGGCCCCGCAACGCTGAGGCGCACACCGACGACGAGGCCCTGCTACGCAAAGTCGAACTCGACGGCTGGAGCCGCCGGCGGCAGGCCACGCAACGCTGGCAGCGTCGAGTCGAGCGCGTCATGGGATGGCTGCGTGTTTAAGAGCGGCTACCCAGCGGCCGTGGAGCCGGAGCCTCCGGGCAAGGACATCATCGCGACCGTCTGGATGATGCCGGACGCGAACAACTGGAGCTACCTGAACGGCGAGGGTCCGTTCATGACGGTCGACCTCAAGACCAGACGCTTCTCTATACCCTGCGGAGCGGTGACGCTCACCGGGGTGCTCTGCGCGATGGGCTGCTATCACTATGACTGAGTGCCAAAAGTCCAAGGCTTGGACTTTTCGCGTTGGGGGCTATCTGGAATGACCAAGCAGCGCAAGATGAAAGTGGAGCGGACGGACCTGATCATCCTCAAGTGCGACGGTGGTGAGGACATGCAGCACATGGCCGAAGTCGCGAGCCGGGTAGCGGAAAAGACGAAGTGTGACGTGATCGTTCTCAAGAGAGGCCAGTCGATCCACAAGATCCCCGCGCAAGACAAGCTGGGCATGTACCTCAATCTCCGCAAGTCGCTTCTTGAGGGCGGCTATCTCGACGCGAAGAAAGACCCGGCTCTGTACCCGACCGCCAAGAGCAAGGAGCTAGCCGAGGCGATGGCCGCTGCACAGCAACAGACCGCGGCACCGCGCGTCGGCGGACTTGTGGGCCTCGATGGGAGACCGCTATGACAGCAAGGACGAAAGCTATCGCGTGGCCGCCCGCTGGCGTTGACTGGTACTACACAGACGACTCGGTAGCCATCGCACACGGCGACTGTCGCGAGCTGCTGCCGTCCATGCCTGACGTGGACTTAGTGCTAATGGACCCGCCGTACAAGATTTCGCAGACATATAGTGCTGCAGTCGACGCCGACAATCTGCTCGGCGTGGCCTCGATCTGCTGGGCGGCCTACGACCTACTGCCGCTGCTCAAGGACGGCCAGTATGCCGCCGTGTTCTACGACACGCGCATCCTCCCGCTCTGCCTAGAGGCTTTCCGTAAGGCTGGCTGGCGATACCTGCGTAACTTAACGTTCTATCGGCGGTGGGGGAATGCTTCGCTGCTGCACGGGTGGATGTCTACCAGTGATTTCGTTCTGCTCTTTCAACGGCCAGGGGCAAAGGAGGAGTATTTCGGGGAAGCATTTCATGACGTGTTCGTGAAGGACGGCCCCGAAGAAAACTCACACCATCCGGCGCAGAAGCCAGCAGATTTTCTGCGACAGATCATTCAGCGCCTCAGCGATACGAACGCCACCATACTCGACCCGTTCATGGGCTCAGGCACTACCTTACGCGCAGCCAAAGACCTGGGAAGGAAGGCAATCGGTATCGAGATCGAAGAGAAGTATTGCGAGATCGTGGCGAAGCGCATGGCGCAGGAAGTGTTGCCGCTATGACAGACGAAGCCATTCCAGCCGATGGTCCTGGAGAGGTCCGCGGCCTCCGTTGCAATTGCGGTTCGCTGTTCCGGATCCGCGAGGCGATCCCCTACGGGGAAGGACCGCACACCACCATCACCGAAGCGCTCAACGCGATGCCCCTGGAGGATGTGACGGCGCTCACCGCCTGGTACGAGGAACACAAGCCACACATCGACGAGGCGGCCGCTATGCGCGAGGCCGAGAAGGCGCGCTTGCAACGCCTGGCGGCTGGAGGGGCCCACACAGACCCGACGATTGACGACGTTGCGAATGCGTTAGGCGCTCAGTGAAGATTTACTTAGCAGCCGATCTTAGCCGTCGTGAGGAGATGCGCGGGTACTGGGCCGAGCTGAACCGGATGGGCTATGAAGTGCTGGCTCGCTACCTGACCGCGGAACTGGAGTTCAGCGACGACCGGCTTCCAGAAGCACGCTCCGACCGCGCCTTTGGGGCCACGGTCCAGCGCATCGCTGTTGGGGACTTGTATGACATCGACGCCTGCGACATCTTCGTCTTGTTCACGGAAGCGCACCCGGAGAATCTGCCTAATCGCGGCGGGCGCATGGTGGAGTTCGGCTACGCCGTTGCCGCCGGCAAGACAGTCTGGATCGTCGGCCCTGACGAGAACGTGTTTTGCACACTGCCCCGCGTCCTGCGCTTCGAGGGCTGGGACGAGCTGCTGGACGAGCTGCACATGACGGCGAAGCTGTGAGGATCGTACTTGCTGACCTACTCGGCAAGCGCAAATGCCGCCGCAACCTCATCAGGAAGCGGTTCTGGTTTCTGCGGTGGAACGTGGAAGGCAAGCACGTCTGGAAGGTGACGCGGGCAGAGAAGGTACAGGGCATCGTGGCGCTCGACATCGCCATTGGTGCTCGCTGGAAGGTCTATGGCATCTGTACTACCTGCCATGTCGCCCGGCGCGTCTACGTCAACGAGGAACAGTTAGGCGAGCATGGCACCAAGCAGCTCAGAGAGTTGGCCAGGGCATGAAATGCACGGGCTGGTGTACGTCGGCTAAGGCCCGAAGGAGTACAGTAGAACTAGCTACTCCGTGTCCCAACAACGCAAAAGCGGGGACAGACCGATGCGGCGTTCATCCACTGGCGAGTGGAGCGTTACGGCGTAGCTTGAAGCCTGGCCAAACGGTGGTGGGCGTCGGCAGTAGGACGAAGTATGAGCGCGGCCCGCCACCAATCCAGGGTATGAAAAGTCCAAGCCTTGGACTTTCTCCAAGGAGGACGAACCGATCATGACTTACGGTCCGAGACGGGTGCCACGACCACCTGACGATGAGGACAGGGAGTCAGTCTTTGCCGCCGTGACGGCCGCCGTGAAGTCTGAAACCTGTCTCATGTGCGCCGAGGGCTTCTGCCACGCCTGTTGGGGGCAGTGGTTTGATTTCTTTGGGCCAGGCACGATGGTCTGCAACTGCTCATGTCGTATGCAAACGGCGGCGGCTCCTGCCGGTAGTTTCGTAGCCGAGGTCACCGCGCTCCAGGATGCACTGATCGAGGTCGGAGAAGTCATCATCGAGGGATTCGTTCTACCGGCGATACAGTGGGTTGAGAAGAGGATGAACCGATCATGAGGATTCTCTGGTGTCCTGAGTGCTGGCAAGTCGTAGACACGGACAGCAATCAACTCGCGGATGCGAAAGGGTACAGCGCCGATGACCTGGCGCACAGCACCCCGACTGGCGAAGATTGTGACGGCACATGGTTGCCAGTCACGGTAGAGCGTGCGCGCGAGCTGATGTCCACTACGGCAGACAAGCGCATGGAACCACTTATGGAAGGCGACGGCCCGTGGGTGCTGGAGCGCGTCGCGGCAGGAATTATCAATGGGCGGGAATGGTCGTTCCACTAGTTGATCGAGGAGACAGGCCGTGCCATCTAAGACAGTCGCCAAACCGAAGGTGAAGCGCAAGCGCCCAGGCCGCAAGCCTGCCGGCGACTCCGTTACATTGCACCCGCTGTTCAACGAGATCGCGGACATGCTCCGGCAGGGCTTCGCACCTCCGTCGATACACGCCATTCTGGACAAGAAGTACCGGCTGCAGATCGGGGCACGGGTTCACGAGATCGCGCCTCTGCCCTCCGTCCGCACCATCTACCGCTACCTCAACCACAACCGCGACGAGATAAAGCCGAACGCGAACAAGCTAGAGGAGGCGCTCGACCAGCCGGAGGGCGTCTATCAGCAGGTCGACATGCTCCGGTCGCTCGAAGTCGCCTACATGCACGCAGAGGGCCGTGTGACGCGCTGCATTGCGCTGGAGGCCCCTACCGACGATGGCGGCGGTGGCCAGCCACTCGACATCACGGACGGCGCCTACAGGACGATGCACGAGTGTGGCGAACGGCTGCTCAAGCTGCAGCGGGAGCTGGGCATAGTAGGACCGCCGGGGGTTGGTGAGCCACGTCCCATAAAAACGGAGCTACGGAAGGACCGTGCCAAGTTCTCCCCTGAACGCTGTGCGGCCATCGTCGCGTACATCGAGGCCGGCAACTATCGGAGCATCGCGTCGGTCGCCTGCGGTGTTGGTGCCGGCTCCCTTCGCAAGTGGCTCAAGCAAGGCGCGAAGGATATCGTAGCGGACAAGAACACACCGAAGGCGGCGTTCTACATGGATGTTGCGATGGCCGAGGCTGTCGCGGAGGTGAACGACATCCAGCTCATCGGGGACGCGGCGGCCGGTGGCAACTGGCAGGCCGCGGCTTGGCGCCGCGAGCGGAAAGACCCAGCGCGTTGGGGGCGTCGAGGCACCACCACACTGGACATCCGGCGAGGGTCGCGTGAGGTTGCGGAGAAGTACGGCCTGGACCCGGACGAGCTAGAGAAAATCGGTAAGGATATAGTAGCGAAGGCTGCTGAGAATGGAGGAGCCGCATGAGCAAGTACGTGAAACGACTACGATGGTATCTGAGCCGAGAGGTTCTCCGGGAGCGGTTGTGGGAGCCCATTCGGCGGAGGCTTCACAGGGTTCGCCAGTTGAGAATCGAGCGCGACTACTGGAAGGCGGCGGTGGATGATGGGGCTGGGTATCATGAGGCCCTGGGGCGCGTGAAGAACGAACTCGGTGTGCCTAGCGATGACACTCCCGCGCCTGTCGCGAACGCTTGGTACATCGCCGATGCTGCGTTGAATGGCCATCGTTTCGACTTCGGTGACGAAGAACACGCGAGCAATGTCGTAGCAGTAGCGAATGAAGGAGCCGCATGAACAAGTACGAAGTGTCGATGGCCGCGAGCGTTCACGATCCGGTGATCGTGGTAGAGGTCGAGGCCGATTCGTTCGCCTGGGAGCATCCGCACGCGCTGGAGTTCTTCCAGGACGGGAAGGTCAAACCTATCGCCGCGTTCAACGGTAACATGGTGATCAAGAACGACGAAGTAGCAGAGCCGGAGTAAGGCAGCCGGCGCGAAAGGAGATCAGTAATGCACCAGATCATGCTCGACCCAGCGCCGGCGTGCGAGATAGGCACGGAGTACTACGACCCCATCAGCGGCTTCCAGGGCGTTGCTGTCGCGCTCACCGTTTGGCAGTTCGGCTGTATGCGGGTCTGCCTCCAGCCGCGCGTCGACAAGGACGGCAACTATGTCGACAGTCAAACATTCGATGACCCCCAACTGGTGGCTGTGAGCAAGCAGCGCAAGGCGGGGAAGCAGGCCAGCCAACAGGCGGTCGCCATGCTACTTCCGAGGGAGATGGGGTGCGAGCTAGGCATGGAGTACGTTGATCCGATCAGCGGCTTCCAAGGTGTGGCCGTGGCGTACACCATCTGGCCGACACTCGTTCGCGTGACGCTCCAGCCGCGTGTCGACAAGGATGGCAAGAACGTCGGTAGTTGGGTGTTCGATGATACCCAGTTGGTTGCGGTCGCGAAGAAGAAGGCGAAGGCCGAGCCGGTGCCGTTGACGCGTCGGGAACCAGCACGCCGCAGTCACGGAGGCCGCGATGACGCAGCGGCCTTGAGGCGCGACTGATGGTGCCCGTCGACCATCGCAAGAACACCGGCACCGCGATCGTGGGGCTGGTGGAACGCGCGACCGGTGACATCTACATGGGAGCCGATAGCGCCACTGTGGGGGTATCGTCGCTCTGGATAGATACGCTGGTCAACCCGAAGGTGTTCACGCTCGATGCCCGTATGGTCTTGGGATTCACGTCGTCCTGGCGAATGGGGCAACTGCTGCAGTTTGGCCTCACGCTCCCGCCGCGCGACCCTGCGGTTGATCTATTCAGATGGATGGTGGTTGATTTTGTCGATGCCGTTCGGGGGTGTCTCAAGAAAGGTGGCTGGAAGCGGGTCGAGAATGAACGCGAGGAAGGCGGGACGTTCCTCGCCGGCATCGAGGGTCGCTTATTCGAGATTGAAGACGACTTTCAGGTCGCGGAGTCGACGCTGGCATACGCAGCGTGCGGTTGCGGCTACAGCCTCGCGCTGGGGGCGCTCTACGCGCTTGAGCAGTCGGATCTGCTCGACAAGAGCGATAAAGCCGTGAAGGTGGCGCTTGCGGCGGCCGAACGATTCAGTGCCGGCGTGTCCGGTCCGTTCGTTGTTGAAAGATTGAAGGCAGTGCGATGACCAAAAGTCCAAGCCTTGGACTTTTCCACCGGTGGCTGCCATGAGTATGCGTGGGCGACGGGTAGTTCTGTCTGTGGTACTGATCGCGATCGGCCTTGGGTTCTTCGAGATCGGCGGCGACGTCCAGGCATGGGTGGGGGCAGCATTCATCCTTGCCGCTGTCCTGATCGGCTTTCGGTCTGATGGCGACGACCTCGATGGCTACCGGCAACCACCGCTGGATTGGGAGCCACCGGATGGGCCACCAAGTGAATAGCGATGCGCGAGTACTTCGCAACGTCCGATTGCTGAACATCTCTATGGATCGTGAGGCCCGGCCGGGCCACGTCTTTAGAAGCTTGTCGATCGCAGAGTCCATGCGGTGGCGCGTCCGGCGCTATGGCGAGAAGGCGCACATCGAGAGACGAGGCAGGCCAGGTACGGCGTTCTGCGGATACGGTGTTCGTTGGGTGGCAGACCACGAGGCCAAGCAACACGTCTGCGGTGACTGCATCCGGCTGTGGTCGGAGGCGATGGACGCATGATGCCGCTTCCGCAGACGTTCACGCTCAAGGTTGAACTACTAGGGGACGGTGTGGTGGCGACGGTCGGTGATACGAAAGGGAGCCAGCGTGATCCCGATCGTACGCTGGCGCGGTTTGTAGTCGAAGGCAGCGATCTTAAGGCCGTCACGCTCGCGACTCTAAAGGCTCACCTCGATATCGTCGGTCGATGCGCGGAGGCGTGGGAATTGGAGAAGGCCGAGCTGCGAGTCGGGCCAGTCGATGGTGAGCTTGACGATGAGGGAAAGCAACAGACCGTCTGATGGCTGACGAACAGCAGCTCGCTGGCACCGAGGCTCGCGCTGAGATCGCCCGGAAGTTGCGGGATGTTGCCGACTTGGTGGAGAGCGACGCCCTGCCGGCGCTCGGGATGCGTGACTCGGCTGAGCGCGTTGTCCTCGACGGTACGCCGTTCCTCACCGGCATCCACGCGCTCGTGCTGGTTTGGTCACCAGAGGAAGGCCAGGGCGATGTCGTCAAGAGAGTCACCAACAAGATCGACCTGGACACGGCGTTCAGAAAAGCGAACGAGGAGATGGAGAAAGAGAGGGCCGAGACCGATGGCTGATACGAAGCACGTCCACACGAACAGCAAGGACATCAAGTGCCGGTCCTGCGGCATTCCTGGCGCGTGCCGTAGGTGCTTCCAGTGTTCGAGTTGCGTCCGATGACGTTCGATCCAGGGGAGGCCGAACGCCAAGCTCGGCGCGCTGCCGGCAGGCACCTGCTAGCTATCCTCGTCGTAGGCGGCTCGGTCTGGATGGTGTTCCTGTTCGCGGTCGCATTCATCAATTCGTGGGTGGGCGGATGATTGCCCTGGTCGTCACGCTCATCGCGACGCTGCCACTCGTGGCGGCGCTCTACGGCGCTCACCGCGGCTACAGGGCATACCGGCAGGCTCGAGCCCGATCCATGATGAAGTGGGCTGCAGGCAAGGCGCGCTATCGCAGGAAGCAGGCTCTCTTGCTGCGCTACGCTGAAGTGCAGCGTGACGTGATCTATGCCATCGCCAAGGTAGGTAAGGCATACGGCGAGACCATCAGCGAGTGTGCCGAACACATGACTCGGGCCTTCGCTTTGGCTCGCGGTATGCGGACCATCAATGAGGCACGACAGGAGGACGATGACCGATGACCTACCGCTACATCCGCTCAGCCCAGCGCGAGGCCAAGACGATCGTTCACGATACCTGGACGCTCAGTGAGCAATGCAACACCGACGACATCGCTGACACAGATCGCCGCTATCCCGAGGAGGAGGAGGTCACCCGCAAGACCAACTCCGGGGAGTGGACCTGGTGTGGCCATTGTCGCCCGGGTACAACGGACGGCACCTACGTCGCGGTTCGGTTCACGAAGGCTGACGGCTCGCCGGTCTCCCTGGCTGAGCGCACCAGGCTCGCGAAGTCGATTGACGGCATCGCCAAGCGTCAGGGCTACAAGGTTGCTGGCATCTTCTGATGAGCGCTCCAACTAAATGTCCGAAGTGCAAGCGTGCGAGCCTAGAGCGTGATCCGTCGACGGGGCGTGTGTGGTGCCTGTACGCCGCGACTTGCGGCTATTCGTCCACGGCACCAAGGAAAGGAAGGCCATGACCTATGCGCACCACACAGTGGAAAGAGTACGAGCGGCAACTGGCTAGCGGCAAGGTGAAAGTGCGGACGGTGCTGCTGGCGTTAGAAGAGCAGCTACGCAACCAAGCCGATTTGGCACGGAAGCCCGAGGCGGTCGACCAAGCGGCGCTGACAGAGCTTGCGGAGACGATGGTGCATGCCGCCAACACCCTCGGGATGCACGCGCTCTCGCACAGCATGGACGAAGAGACAGACATCTCGGAACTCCAGAACACGGTCACCGCATTAGCCTGATGCTTCGAGCGGCCGACGTGATGCTACTAGATGCTCGTTGTGAGAGGTGCGGCCCTGTGCCGCCGACGTACTGGGGCCTCGTTTCAGGCGCACCACACCCGCCGCCGGCATACCCGATGCCAGCTACTCGCGAGGCGATGGAGAACCTAGCGCCGCACATTGGGTGTGGCGTGCGTATCGCCGTGAGTACGCGACCGAGATGTTGCTGACTCACATCCTCGACGCAGCAAGGACGCGCGCTCCAGTCGCCAGCGTGGCGACGATCTACGTTCGTGGCTCTGACGACCTTCCTGCCCTGGCGCCGGAGGCTGACGAGCTGGATGATGCGTTCTACGACGAGCTGGAGCGCCATGCCGTCGCGATGCGCGACCAGCAGGCGAAGGAAAGGACGGTGGGCGCTCCCAAGACCCGTGAGGAGCTGCAGGCGTGGCTGTTCGAGGCGACGGGGTGGAAGCTCCCGGCCGAGCCGGTCTGTCGGGACCACGATGCTCCGCTCGACTTCGTGTGGGACGTGTTCAGTGGCCGCGTCAGCGACGCGCTGGTCCTCGCCAATCGTGGAGGCGGCAAGACGCTTGCGTTCGCCCTCCTGCACCTGTGCAACGCTCGGTGGAAGGCCGGCCATGAGACATCGCATTTCGGGGCGATCGAGCGCCAAGCCAAGCGCGCGTACGGTTACTATCAGGCGGCCGCGAAGAAGCCGGGGCTCAAGGGCCAGCTCCCGCTCCAGCCTGCGCTGACTGGCACCACCTGGAGGAACGGCAGCAAGATTGAGATCTTGCCGGCGACCGAGGCGCAGTCCCAGGGTGGCCACCCGAACCTTGTCTGTCTGGACGAGATCGAATCCTGCCGCCCCCAGCCCTATCGCAACACGAAGGCGATGCCGATGGAGCGAGCGCTTGCGGACGGCACGATCGAGCCCGGGCAGTACATCGCTGGCAGCACACGCATGGACGCCCGCGGTATGATGCAGGCCGCGCTCGATGAGGCCGCTGAGGGCGATAGCCTCGTGGAACTTTACTCCTGGTGTATTTTTGACACGATGGCGCCGTGCGAGGTCCCCAAGGACTCACCGTTGTGGGAGTGGTTGCCCGAAGAAGGGTTGACGAAGGCGGCTGGCTGGCGGTCCTACGACGATGTGATGAAGCACTTCCGCCGCGTCGATCGTGACACCTGGCTCGCGCAGTACTTGAACAAGAAGCCCAACCCGGCCTCGTTGATCTACCCGATGTTCGACAATGTGACGGACGACGCGGAGTACGTGCCAGGCGGCGGGCCCATCTATATCTGGTACGACGCCGGCTTCACCGACAACAGCGCGTTCCTGTTCGTGCAGGAGCGCGAGCGTTCCAAAGAGCGGCCCTACCTGCACTACAACCAGTTCGATGAGATCGTCGGCAAAGGCAAGGCGGAGCGGTCATGGATACGCGAATGCGTGAAGCGTGTTATGCTTTTGCCAGACTACGACGGTCCGAGTTGGGAGACGTGGATGCAGATTTGGCAAGGCAAGGCGCTCTGGCCTGACCCATGGCCCACAGTCTGGCCAGAGGCGGCAGGCGACCCGTCGGCGGCGGTGATGGGGTTCGAGTTCAAAGAGCATGGCATCGGCGCTCAGACGGCGAAGATGATCGGCCACAAGGTGGTAGACGGTCAGGATGTTCTTCGTGCAGCCATCCTCACGGCTGACAACCGGCGATCCTACTTCGTACACTCCCGCTGTATCGAAACCTTCAAGTCCTTCGACAACCTCCGCGCCAGGGAACTGCCTGACGGCAGCTACAGCCGCGAGCCTGACCCAGCCGCGGCCAACCACGTTTGGTCACATACGTGTGACGCGGCTCGCTATGGAATTTTTCCCCAGCGGAGGCGTCTCGGCCTCACGCCGTACCTGGACACCAAGGAGGAGGGCGCAGCATGAGGCAGCCGAAGTTGTTACGCCGATGGAACTATTTGAGTTGGTATGGACGGTGGGTTTATTTCGTGCGAAAGCCGCTGTCTTGGGTATGGCCGATCGAGCGTGCAGCATGAGCATCACTACCAATTTGGTTGGTCCGTGCTGCGTTGTCTGCGTGGAGGATGACCAGGCATCGCGGTATCGGCCTCCAGGTACGTGCAACCACTACTGCCACGTTCCGTTGGGGCCGCTTCCCGACGAGCAACCCCTTTGCCAGCGCGAGGCGTGCCCGCGCTGCGATGCCGTGCGCCACGTCCGGGTCGTGGGCTTTGGCCAGCCGGTGCTTGTGGAGTGCAAGACCTGTTCGCAGCGGTTTTCGGTGACGCATGCCAGCCCGTTGCGCATCGACTTGGGCTTGGAGGAAGTACATGATGCAGAAGATTGAGCCGCCAGTTCGTGTTTGACCAACCGGCGCGAGTAGCCTGTGGCCAGTGCGGCCGCATGATGGCAACGGAGGTATGCTCGACCTGCGCGATACACTTTTGCCGTTGGCACTACGGCCCTTTGGTAAGTATCCACGAGGGCCACGATTGCGAGGCGTTCTCTCTGGAGTTCTTCCGGGACGCTGCGCAGATCAGAGATAACCAGATAGCTCCCAACGCGAAAAGTCCAAGCCTTGGACTTTTGAAGCGGCGCCGTCAGAAGCACCAGGTGACGGCCCGGCGCTTCCCGCTCAGCGTCATGATCAAGACTGACCCGACCAATGCGTAACGCGCTGACGTTTTCACGTCGGCTAAATGCCCGAGATAGGAGCGTCCGTTTTGACGGTACGTGACCAGACCCAAGGAGTGTGGGACCGCGTTCTTACGTGGATGACCCCGCACGAACGCACGGTGTCCATCCAGGAAGGCGAGATCCTCCGGGATAACATCCTAGACGGAGCCAACCCTGACCAACGCCGTCGCCTTCGCAGCAACCAGGACTTGCTGGCGCTGAGTACGGCGATTTTCGCCGCCATCCGGCGCCGGTCCAGAGCGGTAACGCGCATCCCTCCGATCCTTGTGTTCGAGGAATCGGACGGCACGCAGCGCCCGGTCCAAGACCCACGCCACCCAGCACAGCGGCTCATGCGTCGCGTCAACGGCACCCTGACGTTCAAGCAGGGCATGTCGCTTGTGGAGACCCACAAGCTCACGGACGGCATGGCATTTTGGGTCAAGCGGCGTCTCAAGACGAAGGACACGGTGGTGGAGTTCGAGATATGGAACCCACGCCAAGTTGTTGTCGTTCCGGACAAGGAGAAGCCATGGCTTCCGGCTGACTTCGTGCTGCGGACAAGCAAGAGTGACGTCCATGTTGCGCCGCGTGACGTGCTGTTCTTCCGTCATCTCCTCGACCCGCGCAACTTCCTGCTGGGCCTGGCGCCGATCCCGGCCGTGCGTATCGCGACAGACACCGGCCTCGAGGCCGTGAGGTACAACCAGCGGTTCTTTGACAACGACGCCAGCCCTGGCCGCATCTACGCACTGGAAGGTGGTGGTCCCGCCGAGGCGCAGCGCGTTGAGCAAGAGATGGAGCGGAAGTTCAAGGGTACAGACAAGTCTCACCGTTCGATGGTGCTGACCTCCGGCCTTACGGAGTTGAGCAAGGCGATCAGCCAGAAGGATATGCAGTTCATGGAGCAACTGCATTGGACCGTTGAGGAAGTCGCCCGCGTCATGGAGATGGCGCCGGTCCTCCTCGGTGACATGCAGAACACGGCAAGCATCGGCTCTGAAACGATGACGCCGGCGATGCGCGACTTCTGGGTGATGATCGAGGATCAGGTGACGAACACCTACACGGAGTTGACCGAGTTTCTGCTGAAGCCTGACTTCGACCGGCGGTTGAAAGCCATTCCCGACACGAGGGGCATTCCCGAGCTGCAGTCCGACCGCAAGCTCCAAGCCGACGTCGACGCGATCGAGCTTGGCACCGGCAAGGTGTTCATCAACGAACTGCGTGAGCGCGACGGCCAGGACGAAGTAGAGTGGGGCGACGAGCCGCTGCTGCTGAACACCATAACGCCGCTCTCCCAAGCGCCCGTGGAGAACCCTGAGCCGCCGGAGAGTGACAAGACGGCACCACCGAAGGATACGAGCGCCGCCGTGCAGGGCGAGACGACGAACCAGCGCCAGAGCCGCGAGGAGCTGGAGGAAGTACTGCACTCGCTCTTTCAGACGGAGCTGCGCCGCTTGCTCCGGCACATCACGCAACACAGCCGCGCGGAGCAAATCCTGATGGAGCTGCCGAGCCGTGTCCGGAAGATACCGGTCGATGTGCTGGAAGGCTACGATTGGGATATGCTCGCTAGGCGGAAGGACGTGGAGCGCCAGTTGCTGGAGTTGTACGAGCTGTCGCTCCAGGCCACGGGCTTCATTGAGCAGAACCCGGAGGCCTCCGCGCCGAAGGGCAAGGCCCGCGAGCTGGCGCCAGCGCACGAGTTGGCCGTCATGTTCGCGCGCCGCCGCGCCGGCAACCTCCTGGTGCTAGACGGCACGGCCAACATGGTCAACTGGACCAGGGCGCGAGTCCGCCGGCTCACCGCCACGGCGATCGAGCAAGGTCACTCACCGCGGATGCTCAAGAACGCGCTGCGAGCCGACTTCGCTTCCTGGAGCCCGAGGCGTGCTGAGACGGTAGCGCGAACGGAGTTGGCGTTTGCCCATAGTGACGCGAGCCTCAAGTCGTATGAGAGCATGGGGCACGAGGGCAAGGAGTGGAGCTGGCCAGGTGGGGACCCTGACGGCATCTGTGACGTGAACGACGGCCAGCAGGTGCCGCTCGATGGGCGGTTCCGGTCCGGGCATTCGGCGCCCCCCGGCCATCCTTCTTGTCGGTGCGCGCTTCTCCCGGTGCGGAAGCTGTCGACCAAGGTGTAGCATGACTGAGCCCGTCACGGTCCGGTCGGCGTGCATCGCCCGTGTTGGTGGTCCTACGGTGACCGGCGATCGCTACACCCGTGAGGCCATCGAGCAGATGGGCCGTGAGATGGTCGGCAACGCCCTCACGCTGAGTGGTGTCCGGGTTGGTACAATTACGGCGATGGAGATCAGCGAGGAGAACGGAGGCGAGTTGCACGCGATCGCTGAGTTCTCCGAGTCGCTCCGGCCGGAGGAAACACAGATGCTGTTTCACGTCGAGGCGCAAAGGAGATCGGGACATGGCAACAAGGCACCTAGTTGACGATTGGTGGAACCGAGAGCCGGTCGCGACGTTGACGGCTACGACGCATTGGCTGGAGATCTACGCGGCGAACGCCAAGGAGAAGAGGCCGTTCCAATTCCCCAAGGACTACAAGCTGCCGTGCCGGCGTGAGGATGATGATGGCTAAGTACTCGCGTGAGCAGCTCTTAGAGCGGGTTCGCGCCCTTGTCGCTAAGGCATACGACAGATCCGTGACGCCGATTGAGCGGAAGGCGTTCGAGCTTGGTGCTCTCCGGATTGTCGAGAACCACGGCCTGACGCCAAAGGAGCTGGAGACCGTGGGCCTGGCACGAGTTCAGGCTGAAGCGGCGCCGGGGGGCGATGGCCCGAAGGTCGCACCGCGGCCTCCCCGCCCCCGGCAACCAGTGCGGCGGCAGCGGCCGGCACCTCGGCAGGGCGTGCGGGTCAACATCATTGTTACGGGTAGCGATTGGGCGAGCGAAGCGTTGCGGGATCTGCAGGCAGCGATGGCAGGATGGCAAGCCAACGATGAGTACCCCAACTCGGACATCACGGGCGCCTCAACCGACAGCAGTTCGGAGAATGTTTCATGGCGGTAGACATCGAAGCCGTCGTGGTTTCCAGCAAGCCCATGACCATTCGGCAGATGATCGCTGTGGCGGACCTCAAGAGGATGGACAGGAAGGCGCGTGCTGCGTTCATCCTGTTCAGCGAACGCACGGATCTCGATGACGACGTGATCATGGAGCTGACGGGCGCGGAGGCCGGCAGGCTCCTGCACCGGCTGGGCGACGGCATGGTTCAAGCTGCTCAGCTCCGCAAGATGAGCGCGTCGTTCGAGGACTCGGGGCAGGACGGTGAGTAGCCGTGACGGCCGCACGGACAGCATGATCCACCTGGTTTCCGGTGAGCTGCGGAAGCGTCGGCTCCAGCTCAATGGTGCGAGCCGCCTCAAGTCCGTCGAAATGAAGGTGGAGTTCAACGGCGATGGCGAGATATCGGGCTTCAAGATGTCGATGCACGAATCGACGCGTGTACGTCCGGGGCAACTGACAGGCAACGGTTCGTAGATGCTGGCTCGCGAGCAAGTAGAGACGTGGCTGCCGCCCGACAACATGCACTGTCTCGAAGGCACACGACAGGTCTTTCACGACGAGGCCAAGATGCCGACGTGGAAGAAGCACGACGATGAGCAGAGCCCGGGCTGTTCGTACTGCGGATCGATGTCCGTTGAGGAGTTGCTGGAGACTATCGACGCGGGCAACATCGTTGAGATGTCGGACAAGGGCTACAAAGCCTACGTGCGTCGCTACAAGCATCCCGGCCCTTGCTCCTATCCATATCACGAAGAAAACGAACAGGGCGGCTCGGTAACGAGTCACGGCTGTGGATGTGACCCACGCGGCAAGGGCGGCGGTCCTATCAAGTTCTACCTTTGGCATCTGCTCGACGGAGGACGGGACGCAGTGTTCCATGACCGCCTTGCGCTCCGGCTGCGGGTGCTGAGTGCTGAGTCATATCGCAGGCTTGTTGAGACTATGCAGGATCGCAGCAAGTCGATCGAGGAACGAGTCAAGAGCCACTACGGCAAGGACTGACGGAGGGTAAACCATGCACCGATTCACCAACATCGCTTGCCGGATGTGTGCCTCGCGAGACGGCTGCCGGACCTGCGCGGCGTGCCCACTCCACCACACCGACCTATACCCATTTCGTCGCGAACTGTGACGCTTCCGGCGATTGAGCCATATCGTTGCGAGCGTTGCGGTAACATCATCACCCTCCGAGGTCCGTGCGCGTTCTGCGGCTGTGTCCCGCTCCCAGCTCCCTATGGCGAGCGGTATCCTGAGCCGGCGTTCTCGGCCTATGAGGAGGCGCTGCGGCTGCAGGCGCGCGTTGCGGAGCCGCAAAAGTCCAAGCCTTGGACTTGACAAACCTAGCAGGAACCCCCATACTGAGGAAGGAACAGGAACAGCAGCAAAGGAGACAGAACATGAAGAAGTGGATCGAAGCGCAGACGTACGAGACGCTCCTGCGATGCTGGCGCTTCCTGCCGAGCAAGCTGGTTGAGTTCACTACCAGGGTGCTCACCCGATCGCGGAACGCGGTCAGCCAGCGGTACGTCCAGTGCCAGTGCAAGGAGCGTGCGTCATGACAGATAACACAGAGCTTCGAGTTCGCATCGTGATCGAGAGCCGCGTAGAGCGACGTGGGATCAAGTCGGACTGGCGTGAGATCAGCGAGTACGAAGTCAAGCGCATCGGGAAGTACGTTGACGCGCTGGCTGTGGTGGATCGTGCGAAGTCCACGGAGCTGACCGCCAAGGAAGCCTGGGCGGCGTATTGGATGGAAGTGGCGAAGCAGCCGTTTAGTGGTGGTGGATGGCCGGCCTAATCTCGCCGGTCCGGTTTCGGCCGCAGGGGCGGGAGGGTTCCACCGTGCTATCTGTCTCGCACGGCTCCCGCTTCTACGGCTGCAACTCTGACTGGATACGCCGCTGTGCCCCAGTGCCAGCGGAGAGGACTGGCCGAGGATGCTCACCGGCAGTATAGTCATATCCTGTCGGACCGGAGCCAGTCCTAGCAGCGTGACCAAAGTGGCGTAGCAGGAGGAGATCATGGCGAAGGCGAAGAAGCCGACACCGATCAAGGCTGCGGCGAAGAAGAAGCCAGCAGCGAAGGCTCCAGAGCCAACCACTGAGGCCGTCATCCCTGTCGTCCACTTCCGAGGTAAGCACGGCGCGTTCGCGGTCTGCGGTGTCTTGCCAACCGGCGACGATAAGACGACGGACCTTGAGGCCGGCGTGTCTGGCTGCGACGGCTGCCTCCGGTTCATCCAGGCGGCAGGGTAGATGCACGGGGCGGAAACAGTCTGCAATCGAACGAGCACTTAGGGCTCTCTTCACGCAGCCCAGTAAGGAGATCACGATGGTACAGCAACCAGAGACACTCGAGACATCGCATTGCGGGACGTGTGGCGCCGAGTACGACATCGCAACAGGGGTGGCGCTGCCGCAGCAACCGGCGGGTAGCCCGTCGAGGTTGAGGTCGGCGCTGGAGACATTAAGGTATGTCCGGCCTGACGTGATGACGGAGGACAGGACACATCCGCTCGCTGTCCCGAACCAAGGCGGAGATCCGCGTTCGCCGTGGTCGGTGCTGGTAGAGGCTGAGCGCCTGATCTTGGTGTACGCCAACGGGGCCATCGGCGCCGAGACGTGGACGGGACTGCACGACTTTCTGGATTCGCTGGACGATGAGACGCCTAACGACCAAGAGCGTTGTAGCCGGTGCCGCGCGCTCCACAAGTATCACGGCGATGCAGGCCACGATTTCGAGGTAGACGCATGAAGCGGATGATTGTGGTCCAAGGTGGCACGGTGGGGGAGAACCGCCACAACCGCACCCAAGACCCGAATGTCTGCTCGATATGTGGTGGCTCAATCGACCAGCACGTTCTGGACATCCAGGCAGGCCGCGATGTCGAGAGTGTGAGCCGGTGAGTGCCCGCGTAAGTTGGAGAGGCACCTATGCCATGGATGGTCGGGTGCGGGCTGCCATCGGCAGGAGCATAAAGCGATTCGGGTGGCCGGACTTCCCACGGTCTATGTACTATCAGATGCTGCATTATGAGCGACTGGCAGCTCGGCTGCGTCTGGCCTTGAAAGAACGGATAGACGTATGAAGCGGCAGGAACCCAGTATGCGGTATGTGCGAAAGTCCAAGCCTTGGACTTTCTTACGGAGCGTCTGATGATCGCGTGGGGCTACCGCGTCTGTCGCAACTGCCAGGAGGTTGCGGACCCGAGCCGGCAGGATCGCAACTGTGCTTTCTGCGGCACCTGGATAGGGACTGGCGACGACCTCGAGGACGCTGGAGAAACTGCCGTCGACGCGAGGCGGCCGCGCCGGCGCCGGCGCAAGAGCAACGGTGGGAGGTACACGTCAGCATGAAGCGAGTCAGAAAGAAGGAACAGAAGATGCGAGACGACACCGCTCGGTTACTGCGGTCGCTGGCATGGAAGGTGCAACATGGGAAGCGACCGCTTCTCAGTGTGAGCGAGACGTTCGGTGGTCAGCCGAGAACGCTCATATACAGCGTGGAGGTGCTACTGCCATGAGCGCCCTGACTTCCCTCGGCCGCTGGCTATTCCGGGCGCTTGTTGGCGCAGGCGCCGTCGTCAACTTCGTGATCCTCCTGAGCAGCGAGTCACCGTGGAGCCTTGCCGCGTTCATCGTCTGTGCGCTGTTGTGGGCCTACGCCGAGATCTGCTTCCAGGAGGCCGACGTTACGCGAGAGCGGGACAAGGCAGTGCGTGATCTGGCTGCAAAAAATGAGAGGAGCGAGTAGATGAACGATGCCGAACGCCTGCGCCACATCGAGGACTTCGGGGCAATGTTAGACCGCGCTGTCGCAGCCGAGGCCGAGCGTGACACCCTGGCTGAACGGCTAGAGAGGATTCGTGAACAGGCGAGTCGCTATTGGAGAGACACCAATGGCGAACACTGGCTCGATGGCGGTATCCACCACAAGCCAGGGACGAACCTCGGACACTGCCAGCTCTGCTTCGACGGAGACAAGTCATGAGAGCGAAATGGTGCCACCAGAACGGTGCCCACGCGCCGCACGAATGGGGGAGGCAGGGGAACCCGCTTTACTGTCCGGGCGGACCGCAGGTCGAAGATGCCGAGCCCGAGCCCGAAGCGCTTCCGGAGGCCGAGGATCTGACGGTCGCGCAGTTGGTTGATCGGGCGCTGAACGCGGCAATCGAGAATGGCTACGACATCTGGAGCCCAGACGCCAACGCGCTCGCGATCGACTTGCTCGACTACGATGCCGACCTGTCCGCAGCCTACGAAGAACTGCCGCTTGGCTCGCGCGTCTCTCAGGTCGCGCACCTGGTCGCAGCGTGGCGCGTTCCCTACCGTCGGCTCTATGCGTTGCTGCGGCAGAACCTCACGGTGCTGTCCCATCTCAGAGCCCGACGTCCCGATGTGGTTAGGAGACGGACTAGGTGAGCCGGTGCCGCGTCTGCGCTTTCGAGATGCCGACTAACCTCGCCCGTCCGTACTCGGCTGGTACACCGAGGACGTTCGGCTACCGACACCGGCTGGACGTAACGTTGGCGTGCATGACCACTGACCAGGACGCGATCGAGGCGTCAAGTCACGGCAGGACATGGGACGAACGAGAGGAGCGCCCGTGTTTCAGAAAACCCGGCGGCTGGCGTAAGGCCGTGTTCTTCACTTGCTCCGAGGCATGCCACGCCGAGATGAAGCGCCTGGTCCGCGAGGCCGAGATGCTTGAGAACGCATGGGAGTGGCTACAGGTCGAACTGATCTCGGGCTCCCTCCAGTACCCCGTCTATCGCTCTGCTCAGCTCTACGGAGAGTGTATGTTTCCCGACCCCATCCCACTCGGCACCTGGGTCCAACCGGCCGTAGAACCCGAGGCGACTCCGTGACATGGCATGATCGTGGCCGCTGCTCTTGTGATGTGCCATCGCCTTCGCAATCGTCGTGCATCAATCAAGGAAGGGGAGAGCACCGTGAGTCACTAAAAGTCCAAGCCTTGGACTTTCCTGCTCTCTTTTGGCGTTCCACGCCCTTGACAACATACGTCCAAGGGCGTAATCTTCTAAGCAACAAACAGACGCTCTCGTAATAGCTCCGACCGCGAGTAGAAGCCGGTCCACTTTTGTGGATCGGCTTTTCTGTTTCTTGAGGGAGGTACGCCTTGAAGAACATCCTACAGACCCTGGGCTTGATCCGTGCGGTTGATGAGGAGGCGCTAACGGTCGACGCGGTGATCAGCACCGGCAACGTTGCCCGCGATGACGCCATCATCGAGCCCAAGGGCTGGCAGCTAGGCAACTTCCGCAAAAACCCCGTGGTTCTTTGGAACCACCAGTCCATGAGTCCCCCGATCGCTCGTGCTACGGGGATCTCGAAGGGCCCGGAGGAACTGACCGCCACGGCTCGGTTTGACGCCGAGGATCCGACAGCGATGGAGATCTTCGGCAAGATTCTCCGCGGCTTCATCAACGCCACGTCCGTTCGCTGGCTGCCTATCTTGACGGAGATGCGTGAGCCGGAGAAGGAAGGTGACCGCCCGATTCTCTGGTTCCGCAAACAGGAGCTGCTCGAGTTCTCGTTCGTCACCATCCCGTCCGATGTTGGCGCGAAGGTCAAGCGCAGCGCCGATGGAGAGGGCTATGACCCGGACGAACTAGCGGCTGCGCTGATGCGGACGCGGATCGAGACGGTCGAAGGCAGCTCCCTCGTGACGGCGCGCTTCCAGACGGACCTGGACGCCGGCGTCTACGAACTCGGCACAGAGGACGACACGCCGGAGGAAGGGTCGTGGCAGATTCCGTGGGAACGCAAGGACGATACCCCGGTCGAGCCGGCTCCAGTCCCAGACCCTGCTGGCGTGCCACCCGGCGGAGAACCGCCTGCCGAATCCCCCGCTAATCCCGGCGATGGAGACGCGCCTCCCGCTGGCGAGACGCCTGCGGCAACTAGCACCGAGCCGCCGGTGGATGGCGAGCCACAGACACCGGCCGAAGTCATGCTCAACGAGTTGGTCGAGCGCACTGAGGAACCGCTGCGGTCGCGCATCGAGGAACTTGAGGCGCGGTTGGAGGTCTACGAGCCGTCGGCCGAGTCCTACGAGCTGGTCTGCCGCAACGTCATTACCAGGGAGAACGATGAAGGCGTAGCAGAAGAACAGCCTTGCAGCGGCACGATGAGCGTGCGGGCCGATGCGACCGAGGCAACCTGCCCGGTCTGCAGCCGGCAGTACGACCTCTTCGTCGTGACGGAAGTGACGACGGAGACCAGCGTGAAGGAACCTTGCTCACGCTGCGAGCTGCCGATGGAACCGGCAGAGGACGCACCACGGCCGCTGGTCTGCGGCAACTGTCTACAGGAACCACCTGCGGACGACTCCCGCGTGGTTACGCCGGAGTTTGACGTAGAACGGGCGCGGGCACTCTACACGCGCCTAGAGGGAATGGTCAACGATCAACCGCCGCGTCAACGTCTTGACGATGACGAACGGCGGGAGGTCCACGGCCTGGCCGTATTGATCGGCGACGCCCTCGGCTTCGACGTAGAGGCAACCGAACGCGAGCTCGAGACTGCGGGTACTCGTACCTGGCGGCTCCTGACTCGGTTCACGAACCTGGCAAAGTCCGGTGAAGATCCGGACGACATCGTTGTGGCGACCCTGGCTCGCGCCTTGGGCCACACCGACGATGAAGTACGAGATGCGTTGAAGGAGGCATCCTAAATGGCAACGCTCAAGACTATGATCATGCTCTTCCTCGCCATGCTCTCGTTCGCGATGCTAAGCGTCGGAGCGAGTGGCAACGGCAAGCAGGCATATCCACACATGGACCGCAAGCACCGGCGCCGGCTAGGCGTTTCCCCTGCTGAGTTCTATCGAGTCGCTATCGCCGAGGGGCATGGCGTCCGTGGAGGCGCGCCGGAGACCATCGTGAAGTGCGACGGCTGTGGCGCTGACGTTGACGAAAGCGAACGAGCCGCACACGTCTGTCCAACGAACGATGATGCTCTCTCGAAGCTCGAAGCGGCAGCGAACGCTCTGGAGCGAAAGGCTGACCTAGATACCGAGGCGATCAAGAAGGAGATCCGTGACGACCTGATCGAACAGATCAAGGACGGCGACCTCGTGATCGAAACTCCTTCCCGGGTCGAGCATAGTCGCGCCGAGATTCGCGACCGCTTTGACCAGATGGACTGGATCGACGGTGACGAAGAGCTGGCGATGATGCTCTTTGAGTCCACCTGGCGCATGAAGCATCCCACGCAACAGACGCCGCCCGAGGACTTGGTACGGCGCTGGCGTTCAAAGATGCTGACCGAGGGCAACGAAGTCGGCGTGGCTGACCCCGAGACCGGCAAGTTTAAGCGCGCGCTCCGCATCGGCAATGTCGAGGACTACACGGATTCCGAGAAGTTCATGCGTGCGATGGACACCGCTGAGTCGGGCTTCGGTTCGCAGCTCATCGGTGCGCAGTACATCAGCCAGCTATGGGAAGCGGCTCGCAACGAGGACAGCCTCGTGGGCGACATCCGCCAGATTCCGATGACGGATCCGACCACGTACATCCCGATCGATGCCGGTCTGCCGGAGATGCACTTCGTTGGTGAGTCCACCACCGAGGGCGCCAGCAACTACACGACCAGCAAGACGGGATCGAACCGCGTCACGCTGACGGCGAAGAAGTTCACTGTCCAGCAAATCTGGTCGTCTGAGCTTCAGGAAGATTCGATCATCGCGTTCGTTCCCTTCCTGCGCCAACAGCTCGCACAGTCGGTCGCTGTCCACACCGGCAGCGCGTTCTACAACGGAGACACGACCAACGCCGGGACCGGCAACATCAACCTTGATGACGCCAACCCGGACGACACGAAGCACTACCTGGCGTTCGACGGTATTCGCCACTACTGGCTCGTGGACACCACGGCCCAAGGCAAGGACATGGCCGGCGCCCTGAACCCCGATGAAATCTGGAAGGCGCGGGGCAAGCTGTCCGGCCAGCAGGATGACGTGGACGACGAGATCAAGACGATCAACTGGGGCAAGAACGCCCGCGACCTGCGCGCCATTATGGACTTCGACACGTTCATGGTGATGCACCGGTTGGGTGAGGTGCTGACGGTCGACAAGTACGGCCCGAAGGCCACCGTCGTCAGCGGGGAGCTTGGCTCCTACGCCGGCATCCCCATCATCAGCCCGCCCTACGCCTCCAAGACCGACAGCGACGGCAAGGCGCTGACCACCGAAGCGAGCAACACCAAGGGGCAGATCACGATCGTCAACCCGGCCGGCTACATCAGCGGCGTCCGGCGCGACATGCAGTTCTTCCTCGACCGTGTGCAGAGAACCGACCAATTCCTTATTGAGCTATTTTTGCGTATCGCGTTCGTCCGGCACGGCGAGAATGTCGCCAGTGGAATTTACAATATCTCTTTGTGAACCTGGCTGAGTTTGTAAAGGACTATTGACGATGAAATGTTCGAGCCAATGTGAGTGCGGGAGGCACCGCGAGACAGGGAGGGTCTGTGAGTCAGGCTGTACCTGTGGGCGCCATACTGCCTCACATGGCTCGGGTTGGAAGTGGGCGGAGGCGTCGAGGGCGAAGCTCTCGGCCTCCGTCGCCGGCATACCCAAGTCAGAGTCGCATAGGCAAAATGCCGCAGCGGCTATTCGGCGCGGTTACGCTAACGGCCGTCAGCCCAGCCGCGGCATGACGGGACGCAAGCACACCGCTGAGAGTCGCGCCAAGATGAGTGCGAGCCGGATTGGTGTGCCGAAGTCCCCGGAGCATCGTGCGGCGTTGATAGAGCAACTAGCGAACGCTCGCCCGCACCATCCGACGAAGATCGAGAACATCTTGGTCAACGTTGTGTTGGCTGAGTTCCCCACCGTGATCCGTGAGCAGGCGTTCGGGCGGTATCGCGTTGATGCGTACTTGCCGGCTCCGTACCACCTGGCCTTTGAGGCTGATGGTGCGTACTGGCACGACGAGGAGCGTGACGCGGTAAGGGACGAGCAGTTGCTCTCGGAGTTCGACCTTCCAGTAATCCGGCTGACGGAGCGGGAGCTGTTGAAGGTGGCATAACAAACTGAGGTCTACCAGCCTGCGTCCATCCTGACGTGAGCTGTGACCAACTCGGGTGGAGGGCGGTGCGGGCATACGTCCTCCACCCGTTAAGCGAAGGCCCGCAGGAAGGAACGACAATGGTAGCAGTACAACGAGAGTTAATTCATGCGCTGGCTGTTGAGCCGAAAGAGATCGCCGATCCTGGCGCATCCGGTGCGATTCCCATCCAGCATTCAGGGTATGTCAACCTGGTCAGCGCGGCCGGTGAGACACGCACGCTGGCCGACCCCGTGTTCATCGGGCAGGTCATCGACCTGGTATTCATCACGGACGGCGGCGACGTCACCATCACCGTCGCCAGTCCCATCGATCAGACAGGTAACAACACGCTCGTATTCTCGAATGTAGGCGAGCACATCCGGCTCGTAGGTTTCTACAACGGAACCGATGGTTGGGAGTGGAGGAGCCTTGGCACCGCCATCGCCACGTCCTCGGTGAAGGCGTTCCGTATCCCGCTCGCGGACGTGCTGGGGGCAGATGGTGCAGACCTTGCGATCTCCGAGACAGCGGGCGATTTCTACCGCAACATCGGGACGAACCAGCGTTTGATTCTCGGCGAGGTCTCCAACGGAACAACCGAGGCAGACAGAGAAGTGTCGGTCGGCCTGTTCGAGTTCCAGTTGCCGGACAACTATGTGGCCGGTGGGACTATCACGATTCGGGCCGGCGTTGACATCACTGGCTCTGGGGCTATTGAGGCCAGCACGATTGACTTCAGTGCATACCTCCAGAATGGTATCTCCGGGGCGATCGGGTCGGATCTTGTTACGACAGCAGCGACGGCGATCTCCGCTACAGCGGCGAACAAGGATTTCGTAGTCACTCCGACAGGTTTGGTTGCAGGCGACCTGCTGGCGATCAAGATGACAACGAGTGTGAGCAACACGGATAGCACGGCCATCCAGGCGCAGATCGCCGCGTTGGAAGCGCGTTGCATGACTGCTGGCGCACCCGCGGGCACGTCCGGTCCTGTGCTGTCCATCGTGTAGAACCAGCGGCCAAGGCCGCGGAGCACCTAAGAAGCGGTAGTAGCCGCTCCTTTAGCAGATAAGTCCAAGCCTTGGACTTTAGAAAGGAATACAGATATGGCAGCAGGAGACGTAACGGTAGACAAGAACGTCAAGGGGTTCCACGCCCTCTCCGACCTGGTGATGGTGGTTGGCACCGTCACGTTGGACGGTGCCAACCCGACACCGATCGACCTGTCGGCGTACATGAAGGCGGTGACGTGGGCGATGGTCGCCTGGGAGACGGACACCGCGCAGGCGGTTGACCCGACCACGGTGACGCACACGCTGAGCGGGCAGACGGTCAATGTCCACGCCTGGAAGGTGACCAGCAACAGCAACCCGACGCTGATCGCCTCGACCAACAACAGCAATGAAGTCTCGTTCATCGCGTTCGGTACGCGGCTGAGCTAAGGAGGTAAGGCATGCCCGACGTAACAGTTTTGGAATGTGCGAGTCCATATCGCACCGACAAGGTGGAGTACAAGGCCGGCCAGGTGTTGCACCTGTCGCCCGAGGAAGCGGCTCACCTGCTCATCGACTCCCGCGACTCGTTTGTGGTCTTGGCCACGACGGTTGAGGGTCTCGAGCAGGGCGGGAAGCCTGTTGTGCCGCAGACCACGGAAGAGATCGGCGGAGCCAACTATGGCACCGGGGAAGGCAAGGAGCCGACGGACCCACCATCTGCCGAGCCCGATGAGGGGGTCGCCCTCCCTGGCGCGGACGACGGCGCGATGACCACGGAGAACACCGACGAGGACGCGGAGGCCTCCGAGGAAGCAGCGCCCGACGACGCGGAGGCCTCCGAGGAAGCAGCGCCGGACGCCCCAGCCGACGAGGACGCCCCAGCCGACGAGGCACAGAACGAAGGCGACAGCTCAGAGCCGGACGCGTCGCAGCCCGAATCGGAAGCGCCGGTTGACGAGGCAGGAAAACCAGCGGACGCCAAGACGGACGAGCCGACGTCGAAGCCGTCGCGGAAGTCGCGGCCGCCCGGAAAGGCGAAGTAACGCAGCTCAGTGCTGGCGTGTCTCTATAGGCGCGCCGGCACGGATAGGCGTTAAGGGAGGTCACGATGAACCGAAACCGTAACCTGACCATGCTGGGCTTGGAGGCTCGCGTTGCGTCCACGAACAGCCCAGATGAGACCAACGTCGAGGGGCGCGGTGTCCATGTCGTTATCGACGTGACCTCCATCACGGACACGCCCAGCGTTGTCCCACACATCCAGGGCAAGGACGGTCTTTCCGGCAAGTACTACGACATTCTCGTCGGCAACGCGATCGTTGCTACCGGCACGACGGTGCTGAAGGTCTATCCGGGCATCGTTGCAACGCCCGCTGTAGCTGCCAGCGACATGCTGCCGATTCTTTGGCGGGTACGGATGATCCACGATGACGGCGACAGCATCACCTACAGCGTAGGCGCGGGCGTAGATAACTAGATGCCTGATTTTCCAAACATACTGGATATCGTCTCTCCCGACTTCGTTCAGGAAGTGCAAGCTGGGAGAGTTCCTGGCTATGAGATCATGCGTGGCCTGGGCGAGCGCGACAGCATCGGTACGACTGCTGGCGGTGAGGACTTGTGGCGGGGCAACGAGTTGTCGTCGACGCCCGCTGCGCCCGGTTCGCATACGGTCATTCCCGCACCGGCCGACGCGGGCGAGCAGATGACGTTGATCAGCGAGAACGATGCTGACAACGGAGCCACGGCGACGGGCATTCTCACGCTTGTTCTGTCCTACCTGGACGCAGCAGGCGACGCTCAATTTGAAATCGTGACGATGAACGGAACAACGGCCGTGGATACCGTTGCGACAGACATCCGGTTCGTACAGGACATGCAATCCCTGACGGTCGGCTCCGGCGGTGTTGCGGCTGGAAACATTCGCATCTACAGGAAGATTACAAACACGCGCGTCTACAGCATGATCGCGGCTGGCGGCAATCAGGACCTCGTGCCGCACAAGATGGTTCCACGCGCCAAGACGCTCTACCTGAAGCGCTGGTTGTGCTCTGAGGCGTCGAACGCGAAGCGGTGTCACATGAGGCTACGAGCGGACTGCGACAACGAGCATCCACCTGTCCGGCAGGCAGGCGTGTTCCTGTTCAAATCGACCGTGGCGCTCGATTCGGCGGCTGTACCTACGGAGCTTGCATACTCGATTCCCGCTCTCTCGATCGTGAAGGTATCGGGACAGGCCGATGTCAGCGGCGCGGAGCTCGCCGTTCACTGGTGGGGCATGCTGGTTGACAACCCGTAAGGACTGTGTATTATGGCTGACTTCTTCAACGTCCTGGACGACAGCGCCGAGCTTGTCAAGACCACCAAGACGATCACGTTTGACGGCACAGCGGCTCTTGGTTTGGCGGGCACCGCGGTTCCGCTGTTCACGGTGACCGGCGAAGTACTAGTTGGACTTCTTACTGCGTTCTGCTCGACGGCACTGACCGAGGGAGGCGCGACGGCGCAGATCTCGCTTGGAGTGGTGGGCAACGTGACGCTATTCGTGGCCGCTGGGCAGCCTATCGACATTGACCTCAACGAGTACTGGACGGCCGCGAACCCGTCGGCAGCGGGGGGCGTGCTTGTCCCGGCTGCCATGAAGGACGTGCTGCTCATCAACGGCGCGGACATCATTGCGGACCCAACTACTGACGACACCGACGGTGGAGTTCTGGAGCTTGTCTGCCTCTGGAAGCCGCTCTCAGCGGATGGGCTAATCGTGCCCGCGTAAATGAGCTAACTCCGGCGAGTGCGGTCTGATCTCCGCCAGCTCGCCGTTGCGAGGAACCCTGGTTCCGAAACTTCGGGTGTGTCCCAGGAATGGCCCCCGAGCATACACAAGTTTGAAGTCGTAGTACCGCTTCCGAAAGCAGAAGGACTGGTAACGATGAAGATAGAAGCCACGGATTCTGCGTGGGCAGCGGGGCTATTCGACGGTGACGGCTGCATCCGAATAGCCAAGCGAGTCCAGCCTCATGCCACCGGCCACACCATGCCCGGCGCGAGGAGGGTCTGATGGCAACGAACGTCATCGGCTGGTACGCATCACGAGAGGCCATCAAACAGGCACTCAAGATTCCAGGCACGAGCCGCGACCGGTTGATCGACCGGACTGCGGCGTCGGCGTCTAGGGAGATTGAGCGAGTCCTGGGAGAGCGCCACTTCTTCCCGGTCACCAAGAAGCGCGAGTACCGCTGGCCGCAGCCTGACGGCGTTGCGTCGCGTCTGTTCCTAGACCAAGACCTGATCGCCGTGACGGCGCTGACCAAGGACGGGGACGACGAGACAGCGATTGCCTCGGGCGACTTCTTCCTTGAGCCTGTGAACACTGGCCCACCTTACGACCACATCGAGATCGACCAGGCCAGCGGCAACTTCTTTGCCTCGGCTTCTGACAGCGCGCAACGCGCCATCCGGGTTACTGGCCGGTGGGGCTACAACGAGGACAGCGAAGCCGCCGGCACCATTGACGACGCCAGCGGGATCAGCGCCAGTGACACCACGCTGGAGATCTCGGACGCCTCGCTCGTTGACGTGGGCAACGTCCTGCTCATCGGCACCGAGTCGATCTTTGTCAGCGCGAAGGGGACGAAGGACACCACGGCCAACCTCGACACGGCCGACCTGACGCGGGATGACAGCGAAGTCTCGATCAACTGCTCTGACCTGGCGGTGGTCAATGTTGGTGAGGTGCTGCTCATCGAGGCTGAGAGGATGCTCATCGTTGATAAGAGCGCCGCCTCTGGCGCTGGCTTGCTCACCGTAGAGCGGGCCTATGACGGCTCTCTCCTGGCCGCACACACGCAACCTGTGGACATGCTGGCGTTCCGAAGCCTGACGATTGTGCGGGGCGTGAACGGCACCACCGCGGCCATCCACGCCGACACGACTGCGATCGTGCGCTACCTGGCGCCTGCGGACATTGAGAACGCTGTCCTGGCCGTGGCCGAGTTCTACTACCAGCACGGAGGCGCAGGCTGGACGGGCGAACTGGCGGCGGGTGACGCCGTGGCCGAGTCGCGCGGTGTGCTGATTGAGAAGCTCATCATGAAAACTGCCGGCCACCTTGGTCGTCGGTATGTGGGAGCGTTGTGATGTACCTGATTCTTGACGCAGTAACGGACGCGGAGCGTGACCACCTGATCGAGCTGGCCGAGTGCCGCATCCTAGAGGTCACGTTCCGTCACCCGACCGCCGAGATCTGTCCGGTGCAAGACAGCAAGGGCGGTTGGCACAAGAAGTACGAGCTGCACGGCGAGACACAATGGGCCGAAGTCGTCGGCTACGTGGGGGCGCTGTGATGAATTGCCCACGGCCCTGCGAGACTTGCAGGGGTGGAACGCCGGGCGATCTTAACCTCTGTCCGGACTGCGGCGGCGGCTACCGCATCAACGAAGGCCCGTGCCAGGTGACGCCGCATCTGGTCAGGTCGCTGATTACTGGCAACGGACAGCACTTCATCGAGTACCTCATACCTCCCGATTCACCGGCCTGGTGGAAAGAGTGCTATGGCACGGTGGGGGTCGTAGCCGACGAGGATATCGAAGAAGATTGGAGCCTGCTCTAATGCCGTTTATCCTGCTGTCTCTGTTTGGCGACTTGTTCGCCGGCGGCGGTGGAGGCGGCGGCTCTAAGCGTGCTCTCCAGTTTGGCAAGCCTACCGGGCCTCTGTTTGACAAGGACATCCGTGGCATCGTCCGGAGTGAGCTGCGGGATCTAGTTGGCGAGTTGCTCGCAGAGGGTGAACGCACGGCCAAGCTCAACCTCTATCCCGGCCACGGCGTCATCACGGGCCACTACCGTCGCAGCATCCACGGGGACATGACGGGTTCGATGAATGGCATCGTCCACGACAGCAAGGTCATCTACGGCCCGTGGCTCGAGTGGGGGTCGAACACAGGCGGCCGGTTCAAGGGCTATCACTCGTTCCGGCTCGCGAGGCAGAAGATGGAAAGCATCGCCGAGAAGAAAGCGGGCAAGGCAGGCAAGAAGATCGTGGGGCGACTCGGTGGCTAGCGTAGACGACCGTGCGGTCCTCCTGTTCTTCAAGTCGTGGCTGGCCGCGCGTGGTGGCATCGACCAGGCGACGATCGGTGAGCCGATGTCGGCACCCGTCAACCATGTTCATGGCGCGGTGCAGTTCCGAGGCATCGAGATTGTTGCCCTAACGCTGACCCATGCCATCGAGCATTGGAAGATCGCGCTCCTCGTCTACTTCAACGCGATGGACGGCACACCGGAGGACCTAGAGCTGGACATGATCTTAACCGCCAAGCTGCTGCTCAAGGACGTGCTGAGCGATATGGACCTGGGTGACATGCCGAACATCAGGAGCGTCGAGCCGGTGGAGATGGAGATCAACGCCGGCTTCCAGCAGATCCAGCAGAAGTGGTTCCGGACAATCGAGATTGTCGTCGTCGTCACCGTCGATGACAGCACACCAACGACGTAGGAGGCGACATGGCAAAGTATCGAGTTCTCGCAAAGAACATCTCGTTTGTAGAGTCGGAGGCTGACCACGCGAAGATTCTCAAGGCGACGAAGAATGGCACGGCGCAGCCGGTGGTCCAGCGAACAAGCGCTGCCGCCGGCGACGTGCTGGAGCTGCCGGATCACGTCGTTGAGGGGATGGTTGTCGGCACACATATTGAGCTGGTCGACAGTTACGGAAACAAGAAGAAGGCCAGCAAGGGAAGGAGTAGATTGTGACCAAGTTAAGTGGCTTGGGACAAGCCTTGTACGTAGGTGGCCGGGATGTCTCCGGCGATATCGGCTCGATCAGCAGCATAGGCAGTTCGCGCGCCGTGCAGGATGTGACCGGCATCGACAAGTACGCGATGGAGCGGCTGTCCTTGCTTGCGGACGGAGAGATGTCGTTCTCGGCGTTCTTGAACGCCGCGACGGACCAGGCGCACGATGCGTTCAAGGCGTTGCCCGACGCGGATACGCAGATGATGTATTTCATGTCCACCACGCTTGGCGCTCCGGTCGGGGCGCTCAATGCCAAGCGCGTTGATTACGCGCCGTCGCGGGGCAACGACGGCAGCATCACCATCGCGATCAATGGCATGTCGAATGGTGATGCCATCGAGTGGTCCCGCGGCCTGACGGCAGGCAAGCGGACGGATACCGGCGCCACTGTCGCAAGCTCGGGCACGTCGATTGATCTGAACGGCATCGGCGGTCCGACCCTTGACTTCGGTGCTGTGGCCTACCTCCAAGTGTTCGCGATCACAGGGACGGACGCGACGGTTGACCTTCAGGACAGTGCGGACAATAGCTCGTTCGCCACCATCGCCTCGATGAGTTTCGCGCAGGTGACCGCCGCTCCCGCATCTGAACGGGTGGAATCTCCTCTGGACGGCACGATCCGGCGTTACGTCAGCGTCGCGACCGCCACGTCAGCGGGGTTTACGAGTCTGCAATTTGCGGTCTGCTTCATGCGCCGCGAGACGGCAGGGTACTAAAGGCCGCAAGGCCAACAGCGGCCTACGGGCCAGAAAGGAAAGATGCCGTGGAGTACTTCCAGGACATGACGCAAGAGGAAGCCAGCAGGGTGCTGGAGTGGCTTGGTATCCCGCCGATGCGTGGTGGTGCCAAGGTAGCAGGCATCCAGAACACGATGGTCGTTGATGACGCGGCTGGGGCGGGGAAAGACATCTCTGACAGCGTAACCGGATGGAGTCTTTCGACTCCACGAGGGGCGCAGGACATCACCGGTCTAACGAAGAACGCGATCGAGCGGCTGTTGCTGCTGTCTGACGGTCAGTTGACCATCAACGGCATCTTCGAGGCGACGACCGCGGCCGGTGACGCGACGGACGCCCATGAGGTGTTCAAGACGATTGGTTCGGACGCTGACGGCTCGTTGAGGACCGTGGTGCTAACGCTGGCACTGGCCGGCGGGGCGCCGGTATCCAACGACCCCGAGTTGACGATGGAGATGGTCCTGACAGACTACTCGATCAGCCGAGGCAACGATGGTGCGCTGACGTACACCGCGACGTTGCAGCTCGCCAGCGGAACCGCCCCAACGTGGGGAGTCAAGACCTAAGTAGCACCTATAGAAAAGTCCAAGCCTTGGACTTTTCGGTGCTCGGGCTGGAGGGCGTAAGCCCGACCCTCCGGCCAGGCTACAGGGCGCAGGAGCGTGAACATGACAGCAAAGAAGCCGACCTACTTCGACATCAAGGTCAAGACCAGCACCTTCGTTCTCGGTGACGAGTATGGCGGTGCTGAGATGGAACTCGTCGTCGAGATGTCGCTGCAGGACTACCTCGATCTCAAGGCGATGACGGACGTTCGCGGGTTCCAAGACGACGCCACTGAGGATGAAGTCGCGGAGGCGATGACGACGTTCACCGACCGCGTTCGTGCGTGGGGTGACAACATCATCGAGAAGTGGAACATCAGGCGTAAGGGAGTCGAGCTGCCAGCGACCGGCGATGGGTTCCTCCGTCTGCCGCACGAGTTGCGTAACGCGATCCTTCGGACGTGGATGGAATACATGGGGACCGTCGACCCAAAATTGTCGGAGGGATCGAAAAGTGGAAAGCGGTCGGGGGGGCGATCGACCCGGCAACGGATCGCCCGGTCGTCCTCCCGCCAGAAGTAGTCGACGCTGAGCTGATTGATGGCTTGTGCCAGCGGTACTCAAGTCGCCCCTCCGAGATTCTCAAGGAGGACGCACGCACCATCATCCAGATGATCCAGATGGTTGCGATGGCGAAGAAGAAAGGCGACGACGCTGATGACGAGGGCGATGACGAGGGCGACAAGCGCCCCGTAGACCTGGACGACATCACACAGTAGGGAGCCGATGGCCGAGAACAAAATCCCGATTGTAGTCACCGCAAACGATAAGGCCAGTGGTGTGCTTGGCAAGATCGGTGGCAATCTCAAGCGAGGCATCGCGCTTGGCGCGGTTGCTGCCGCTGCCGGTGTCACCGCATTGGGCGTCGCGTCGGTCAAGATGGCGGCGTCGTTTGAGACGGGCTTCACAGAAGTCACGACGCTGTTCAACGCCAGCCAGGAGCAGGTCAACGCGCTTCGCGACGATGTGCTGGAGATGTCGAGGACGATGGGCGTGGATGCGGTTGAGTCCACGAAGGCTCTGTACGACGCAATCTCGGCGGGGGTCGATCCCCAGAACGCTGTTTCGTTTCTGGCAGAGAACGCCAAGCTGGCTGTGGCCGGCGTGACCGACATCGGCACGGCGGTTGACCTCACTACCACGTCGCTCAATGCGTTTGGCCTAGAGGAATCCGAGCTGGGCCGTGTGACTGATGTGATGATTGCTGGCATGACGGCAGGCAAGACCACCATCGGTGAGCTAGGAGCCAAGCTCTTCCAGGTCGCCCCCGCAGCCGCAGCCGCAGGAGTGTCCATCGAGGATACCGTGGCCTCGCTGGCCGCGCTGACCGCGGCTGGTTTCCCGACCGCGCAGGCGGCGACGTCCATGAAGCAGGCGTTCTTCGAGCTGAACAAGGAAGGGACCAAGAGCGCGAAGGCGTTCCGGCAGATTGCCGGGGTGGGATTCAAGGAGTTCATGGACAGTGGCGGCGATGTGATCGACGTGATGGAGATCATGGCGAAGGCTGCAGAGGAGCAAGGCGTGGCGGTCCAGGACCTGTTCGGCAGCATTGAGGCGGGCGCGGCGATTGGGTTCCTGGCGACGGTCGCATTCGAGGACTTGGTGAGCGCCCAGCAGCTCGCGCTCAACAGCGCGGGCATGACGGATGTGGCGTTCGAGAAGATGAACAAGACGTTCGACCGGCAGATGCAGATTCTCAAGTCCGAGTTGAAGGTGATCATGATCGAGTTCGGCAGCAAGATTCTGCCGCATGTCACCAACGCGGTTCGGTTCCTCATCGACAAGCTGCGTGACCTCCGCGAGTGGTGGGGTAAGAACGGCGAAGAAGTGAAGCGCCGAATGCGCGAGATGTGGAACGATGTCAAGCCTGCCATCGACGGGATCAGAAAACTCTTTGAGGTCACGTTCCCGTTCATCGCCAACCTCGTCAAGTTCCAGTTGAAAGAGATCTGGAACGCGGTCGTCCTCCGGCTCCAGCTCATCGTCGCGGTCTTTGATGCGTTCCACGCGCTGTTCACCGGCAACTGGAGCGAGCTGTGGAAGCAGGTCAAGACCATCGTGATGACCGGTCTCGACATCATCGTCACCGAGGTCACGCGCCCGCTGCGTGCCCTGTGGTCTGTGTTCAACGAACAGTTCAAGTCAATCTCTAACACGGTGATCGGGTGGATGGAAAGCATGGCGAACTCGGTGATCACTGGGATGAACAAACTCGGTGAAACGCTCAACAAGGGCGGGTTCCTTGGCGGCATCGCGGGGTTCGCGAGTGACCTCGGGATTCCAGGTGCCGAGGGTATGCAGGCGTTCTTTGATGGCGCAATCGGCGAGGTCGAGTTCGACCGGCTGGGCAGCGACGCCGCCAACGCGTTCGCTGACGGAATGGCAACCGCCTTCGACCAGATACCCCAGGGCCAAGACCCACTCACGGCCACCCTGCCTGATCCCGGGGAGTCGGGCGGGGATTACGGGACTGACTTCGGTGAGGCGGCCGCCGAAGGCGCCAGTGGAGCGCTGGAGGACATGTTGGACTTGGAGGAAGAAGCAGCGGAGGCGGCTCGCAAGGCCGCAGAAGCGTTCGCTGATGAGTGGGAGCGGGGGCTCGCCGACCTCCGTTCGGCGACCGAGGACGCGTTCGACGATATCTCAGATACCATTCACCAGATGACCCAGGAGCAAGGAGAGCGACGGCAGGCGATTCTCATTGCCGAGTTGGAAATCCTAGACCTCCAGATTGTCGCTGCGGAGGAGCGGGCCGCTATCGACGCCCAGATACTGATGAGGAACGAGCAGATCGCTCAGGTCCTCGCGGCGCAGGCGGGGTGGCAGGCAGAGATTGTGCAACTGACCGAGCAGATCGCGGAAGTTGAGGCCCACGTCGCTGAGCAAGTCGCCATCATAGACGAGCGATTGGCCGAGCGCGTCGAACTGATCAAGGACTTGCGGAACGAGCTTGTCGGCATGGAGAACGTGCTCACCGGGATGGAATCGTCTGCGATGCAGGCCGCGCGTATTCTCGGCCGTGTCGTCGCTGGCTTCGCCGAACCTGCCGGCAACAGCCTTATCGCCGCGGCCAACGAATTGAAGCGCGCGCAGGATGCGATGGCGTCGCTCGCGGACGATGCTCGCAAGTCGCTCATTCGTGACTTGCAGGGCGAACTCGCGGGCATGAAGGCGGTGCTGACGGGGCTGGAAAGCCTCGCGATACAGGCGTCGAAGATTCTCGGCCGGACGGTCGCCGGGTTCCAGGCGCCAGAACAAAATCCGCTTATCATTGCCGCAAAGGAATTGAAGGCTGCTCAGGAGGCGCTGGCTGGGGGTACTGGCACACAGGCGGCTCTGGCTGCCGCGCAGGCCAGGTTTGCCGCTGAGGAGGCGCTCCTGGCCGGCCAGATAGCTACAGAGACCGCACACATCGCTGCGCAGGAGGCGCTGATTGCCGAACGGCACCAGAAGGAGATCCGCTTCGCCCATGAGTCGCTGGCGGCCGCCGAGGAACGGTTCGCCGCCGAGGAGGCGCTTGCCGTCGAGGCGATGGCCGCTCAGAAGGGACGTATCACCGATCAGAACAGGCTGATCGATGAGCAGCTCGCGCTGCAAGATGAGGATATCGCGCTGAAGGAACTGATCATCGCTCAGGGCAAGCTAGTGGTTGAGTTCTTGCAGGATCAGATCGAGAGCCTCGAAGATTTGGTGACGCAGGGAGACTTCGTGATCGAGTTCTTGCAGCGTCACATTGATATCCTCGAAGCGACCGTGACTCCAGCGGAGCGGGCAATCGCAGACCTGGAGGATTACATCGCTGCGCTGGAGAAGATCGATGAGCGCCAAAGCATCTTAAACGACTTGCTTGATATCGAGCTGGATCTGTACCTCGGCCTGTTGCCGACACAGGAGGAGGTCAACAAGCAGATAGCCGACGCGATTGTCTTGTGGGCCGATATGGCAGAGGTCCTCGGTGATGTCGAGGACGGCAGCGCCGACGCCCTCGATGCGATGTTCCTACTGTCGCAGGGCTTCGAGGATATCGCCGCACAGCTCCTCGCCATCATCGCAGAACAGGACGCGGCGCGGTTTGCAAGGTCGGGGTTCTTGCCCTCGTTCGATGGCGGGGGCACCGTCCCGGGCCCGCTTGGCGCACCAATGGTCGCGGTTGTTCATGGCGGCGAAGAGATCGGGCGCGGCGGCCGTGGCGGTGTCGTTGTTGAGGGCGGGTTGCATGTGACGTTGCCGAACGTCCGTAACGCGCAGGAGTTCATGGACGAAGTTGAGCGGCTGCTAGGGCAGCGCCAGGAACTAGCGGGCAGGGGAGTGATCTAGTGGCCCATACGTTCGGGTCATTCGATTTTAATGATGGCGTGAACTACCGCGTTGTCAACTCGCCTGAGATGCAAGCGACAGACCGCGACAGGTTCTATGCGGAGTTCGCGAGGCGTGAGGGCGGCAAGCTGCTGGCGATGCGCGACCGCGGTAAGCTGCTGACCTTCGGCGGCATCGTCAGTTCGACCACCGTAGCTGACCTTGGTGACAAGGTGGACGCGCTGCAACTCGCCTTCGCTAAGGAAGCACAGACGCTCATCTACCACGTCGACGGCGACACACGGCGCGTGACGGCGACGCGCGAGCATCTGATGGGACGCTACGTCGCCGGGTCAAATGTGATGTGGCAGTACGAGGTCGGATTCCTTGCAGCGACGCCGTATGCGGAAGCTGCTGCGGCGAGCCAAGACACGCAAGCGGCGCTCTTGCTTGTCACCATCGGCGGGGGGCAGTTCGAGAAGACGTTCGCTCCGACGGTGGGCGGCACGGCGTTCGCTCGCCCGACGTTCACGGCGACGATCACCACGGCCTCGTCCTACAGCATCACCGACCTGCAAATAGCGAACACGTCGGTCAGCCCCGTGCAGGCGATTACGATCATCCAAGCCCTCGTTGCCGACGATGTGATCGTCTTCAACTCGGATACGTTCGTGGTCACTGTGAATGGCGTGGCGGCCGCTGTCACCAAGGGGCAATTCCCATTGCTCGATCCCGTCGTTGGAGCGACGAATACGATCAGGGTGCGGGCGAGTGCTTCGTCTGCGCCGACACTAACTCCGTTTGTGACGGACTGGACTGCGAGGTATCACAATTAGCGCTCCGAAGACGGCGATGTGGAGGTTGCACAGTCCGGTCGTGGCGACGACGTGGGCGGATGCGCTGGCGGGGACGACGACCTGGGACGACCCGACGGAGTTTGGCGCCCCGCTCGAGGAGATGCCCCTGCCCGTTTACGCCTACACGTTGGACTCGGCGGGACCCGGCGACCTGAGGTTGCGGCTGCCGCGTAAGCTGGGGCTGGCGGACTCCGACGGCGACTTCATCACCGACTCTGAATGGGCGATGCACAACCTCCTCGAGGTTCATGTCTTTGATGGCGAGTCGGCAGTCGAGGGCGAGCTGGTCTACCGCGGTCGGCTGGAAGAATACGACGTCACGATTGAAGAGGCTAACGAGTTCATTGACGCGGAGTTCATCCCTCTCTCTGCCTGCCTCGCGGGTACGTTCTGGATCGGCCCGACGACGTTCACGGACACGGATCCTGCCGACATGATGAAGTGGTTCCTCGAGCAGGGCCATGTGCCGGGCTTCGCCTGGGATTACGACAGCGGTACGGTCGGCACGACGTACACCAAGACGTTCGAGAACCAGACGGTGTTGTCTATCTTCCGCGACATCCTCAAGCTGGCCGGCTCGACGTACCACTTCGTCGTCAAGCGCGACCATACGATCCGCTTCCGGACGACGCCCACAACCGCCGACCATACGCTGACGATCGGCAAGGAAGTGAGCGAGGTTCGGTACAACCGGAGCACGCGGCGCCAGGTCACGCGCGTCGTGCTCTACTACACGGGCGGGTCTGTCACGCGGACATCGGCGGAGTTCGACCCGCAGGACTGCCGCGAGCATGTAGTTGTCGATGAGAAGATCACGGACCTGACGGTCGCTACGGCAGTCGCCGACGCACTGCTGGGCCGTCTCAGTATCGTTGAGCTACGCGGGACGGCGACCGTGATCGACAGCAGCGGGCCCAGTGCGGATGGCATGGGCTACGACATCGAGACGATCATCCCGGGTGACACCGTCGTGATCAAGAATCCAGAGCATCTAGATCAGCCGCCGGCGTGGGGCGACGCCAGTGCAGGCGCGACGATCTGGGACGGCGACCCCGCTGCGACGCAAAATGATATATTGCTGGTGACGAAAGTGCAGTATCGCTTTGACGACGTGGTGCTTGAGTTCTCGGACCGGCAGCCGTCAGCCGTTGTGCAGCAAGACGGCTTGCGCGAGCAGATCATCCGGCATCTGACGGAGGCGACGTAATGGCCACACTGGCATCGAAGGCAGCGACCGACGACTTCCTGGTCGAGCACTACAACGCCATCGTCCAGGCGCTGCGAGGCGTCGTGGGCGTGACGGACGATGGGCAGGCGTACATCGACCTGGGCGAGAGCAATGAGTTGCGGATAGACAATAGCGGAACGCTGATCAAGAACATCGGCGGTGAGATTTACTTCCAGGACGTGCCGACAGGTGGTGCGTGGCCGCTGTCGCGGCTGGGAGGCGAATCGCTGCAGGAGGAACTCTTCTACGGCATCGTGGGTATGCAACATCTCGATGGCAGCACGACCGCCGACCTGATCTATCTCGATGCGATTTACGTCCCGCGAGATGTTGCCGTTGATCACTTCGTCGTGTTCGATGGCCAAGCGGGGCTGCAGGCCATCTGCGGCGTCTATGACACGTCAGGGACGTTGCTGTTTGATACGGGAAGTTTTACGCAGCCGACCTCCAGC
>SDBV01000177.1_pt1 | contig 83260 bp, 115 predicted proteins | sample 2277081 | NCBI WGS metagenome assembly SDBV01 (sample SAMN10402039, study PRJNA504765) | marine sediment metagenome | isolation source: marine sediment core GS10_PC15, 223 cmbsf | place: Arctic Ocean: Southern Knipovich Ridge | collected 2010
GGAAGTAAGCTGGTACACATAGACTCTATTTGTGGAGATATGTAAGAGTTGGGGTGGGATTAACTAAGTAGGGTGGAGTTAAGACCTATCGCCCATCCCAACTTATATAAAAGAAGGCTAGTATGAATAGATGAGCTAAAGAGTTTTAAGATGCCTGGTGTATTTGGTAACACGAAAGGGGGTAAAACAAAATAAGATGATCAAGTTAAGACCGTATCAGTTAGAGTGTCTGGATACTATGGCTAATGAGAAGACCAGAGGTATAGTGAAACAGTTAGTACAGTTACCTACCGGTACTGGTAAGACCTTTATAGCGGCAGAGTTAGTAAGAAGGACGGATGGTAAGTCTCTGATACTGGCTCATAGGGATGAGTTGATAAGACAGGCTCATGCTAAGCTATCTATGGTATGTCCTGAGCTATCTATGGGTATAGTAAAGGGTAAGGAGAACGATCTGAGTGGACAGGTAACTATAGCCAGTATCCAGACGGTATCCAGACCTAAGAGGCTTGCTGAACTTAAGGCTATGAATTTTAGAACTATAGTAACAGATGAGGCTCATCATTCAGTAGCTACTACCTATCAGAAAGTTTTCGAGGGGGTATGGAATAGGAATGATAGAGACCAGATTCACTTAGGGATGACCGCTACCCCTAATAGGATGGATAATACCGGCTTAGGTAAGTGTTATCAGAAGATAGTATTTAAGAAGTCTATACAAGAGATGATAGTGGCCGGATGGTTATGTGATCTCCGATGTATATCTGTAAAGACTAACGTTAGCCTCAAGGGTGTAGGTTCTACGAGAGGTAAGACCGGAGAAAGGGACTTTTCAACTACAGACCTTGCTAACGTAGTTAATACCAAGAACAGGAATGATCTGATAGTACAATCATACCTGGAACATGCTAAAGATCGTTTAGCTCTATGCTTTACTGTAAACGTTAAACATGCTGTAAATTTAGCTAATATATTTAATGCCAATGGTGTTAATGCGGTAGCCATATCCGGCGATACCCCCACAGAGGAGCGTAGAGAGATCCTTAGACGTTTTCATGATAAGGAAATAGATGTACTATGTAACTGTATGCTACTTACTGAGGGGTACGATGAGGCGGCCATAGACTGTATCATCTTAGCTAGACCTACCCAGTCTCAGAGCTTGTATATTCAGATGGTAGGTAGGGGTACTAGAATCTATCCTGAAAAGAAGGATTGTCTTATACTAGACCTAGCCGATCTTTCCGGGAAACATAATATAATACAGTTAGGAGACCTGCTAGGTTTGGATGGTGAATTCTCTGAGGGTAAGAAGTCCTTTAAGGAGGCTTTGGCTTCTAAGCCCATAGGGGATGCCCAGGATGAGCTTACTATGTCTGGTAAGGGCTTAACTGCTAGTCAGGTTAATCTATTCGCTGTGGGGTCTTCTGATAACTTCTGGATAGACCTCTACGATGGTACTTACATACTGGTATTAGCTCAGATGGGGTATATTAAGATAGTACCCTTTAGCGGCCATGATAGCAAGTATGCGGTATATTACCAGTCCAGTGTATTTGATAAGGGTGATAGGGAGTTCTTTGCTGGTAAGAGACCTCTACTGTTTGACTATGCTAGAGGGTTTGGAGACTCTAAAGCAGATGAGGTGTGTCCTACCGGTATTACCAAGAGATCTGGTAGTTGGAATAACGATCCCATGAGTCATAAGCAGAGGAGTCTATTACAGGGTAAAGGGGTATTACATCCCAATGATGCCACTAAGAGAGAGTGTATCATACTTATGTCCTGTTTCAATCATAGTAGGAATAAACAGGAAGCTATTAAGAAGCATTATGACAAGATGGTGAAACTCAGGGAGGCTAAATAGCTATGGAATACTGTGTTAAATGCTTACATAGCTTACCGGATGATTGTTTCTTTAGAGGGTTAGTAGATAATGGGCAAGTTGTACTTGATGATAAGTGTCAAATGTATTTAGGTATAACTAGTATTCCTGATAATGTAAAGCTAGAGTATGAAGATAGTAGCGGTAATGTTTCTAAAATTCAAACTATCCGAGAGGAAGGCTAATGCTGTTGTAGCCATATTAGAATTTATAAGGAGGGATCAGATAATTGTGAAAGATTGTAACGGAGATAAAGAAACCACTATAGATGTTTGGGAGGATTTTAGAAATAACTTTCCTGATATTGGATTTGATGAAAATATGCGCGGTTACAAGCTAATGAAGAAAGTAAAAGAGTGGTCAAAGGGCTGGCCTGATAATGTATGGATACAAAAGGTGGGTGATGCTTTAGCCACTTCATCTTATTTGGTATTTATATCTCATGCTCATTTTAATAGGTCTGAATTGGAACTTGTTGTGATACCTCAGAATGCTAATAAACCTACCTTGATAACCATTTCCAGACCTGCTCAGACAGTAGCAATTCTGGGACGAGTTATGAGGCTGGAAGATATTTAGGGGAGATGTGTAGTATGTGGGAAACAGACTTAGTAAACAAGTTTATCTACGGAGACGATCTGGAGGTTATGGGTAGACTGCCAGATCGTTCTATCCATCTTGTATTAACTGATATACCTTACGATGTGGTAAACAGAAAGAGTGGCGGTCTTAGGAACTTAGATAGAGGGGTAGCGGATAAGCTTGCTTTTGAGCTATCGGACTTTATGGATCAGGTTGTTCGGGTTGCATTAGGTAGTATCTATATATTCTGTGGTACAGAACAGGTAAGCTATATTCGGTCTAGGATGGTAGAGGCCGGACTGTCTACCAGATTGGGAATTTGGGAAAAGAGTAATCCGTCTCCTATGAATGGAGAGCGTATCTGGCTCTCAGGTATAGAGGTCTGTGTGTATGGTAAGCGGGGCGGGGCTACCTTTAATGAGCATTGTAAGACGCCTGTATGGACTGCTCCTGTAGTACATCATAGTAAAAGAATTCATCCTACTGAGAAGCCTTTATTACTAGGACAATATCTGATCCATGTTAGCTCTAAAGAGGGAGATATAGTATTAGATCCATGTATGGGGGGTGGAACTTTTCCTCTAGGGGCTAGGATGATGGGAAGGAGATTTATAGGGGTAGATAGTAATGCTGATTATGTAGTTAAGGCTAGGATTAGAAATAATAGGTATAAGGATATAGTTAGCTATAATATGGATAACTCAGATTTAATGTGGGCTGTACTATCTATAGGTAGAAAAAGGAGGCATTGTGCTTTTTGATACAGATACAGAAAAATTTACCAATGGAGTCCATGAGGGGAGACATATACAGGATGTGGCAGAGCAAGATCCTGGTTATCTATTATGGGTAGCTGATGAGGAATGTAATACCTCGGATGAGATTAAGGCTCATATACAGGCGTGGATGGATGATAATCCGGAGTATGAATGGGAGGATGTATGGTAGAATCTAAAGATACAGATGAATGGGAAACTCCGGACTACCTATATAAGTCTATGGATGATGTATACTCCTTTACCCTTGATGTGTGTGCTACCGATGATAACACTAAGTGTGATAGGTACTATACAATAGAGGAGGATGGTCTCAAGGGAGACTGGGATAAGTTTAATTGGTGCAACCCTCCTTATAGTGGGGGTCAGTTAGAAAGATGGTTAAAGAGGGCTTATGAGGAAACTCTAAAGGGCAATACTACCGTAGTCCTTATGCCTTCTAATACAGATACGGGTTATTTCCATGATTACGTCTGGGATGAAAAGGTTAATTCGTGGTATCCGTGGGTAGATACTGTATATATGGTAAACGGTAGGCTGAAATTTTCAGATGTTAAGAATTCGGCACGTTTCCCTAGTATGCTAGTAGTGTTTGGCGGTAAAGGTGTATCTATTGAGGTAGGGTACACCCTTAGAGATATAATAGATGACGTCCTGGAGATATTCGATCAGGACTTTGCAGGTCGTCCTACTGTATTACCTGTAGATAAGTTTTCTATTAAGAAGTTTATAAATCAGTATATGATACACTTAGCCGGGGTTATGTCTATCTGGGCTACTGATAAATATATAGTAGATTGTAGGTCTATGGTAGCGGATGGTAATGCTCAGATAGATGGTGAGGAATATACTCAAGGATATAACGATTCTGTGAAACGACAGAGGGATTTAATGGTTAGCTTTATAAACGGAGGTAGGTGATGAGACTTAATAGGGGTAGCAAGCTACTAGATGACCTATGGGATTCATCTAAAAGTATGACAGATGAGGATCTCTTTTATTTCGATGGTATTTATTGGGTAGAGATGGCTACAGGCGTTATACCCAACTTACCCCATTGGAGGAAGTACATAAGCAATATTGAGGATATGTTAGCTGTGAATGATAATCTGGTATCAGGGTATAACGTTATCTTTAGAGATAGTGTGGGTTTTCCAGGTAAGACCTTTGGTAAGTTTGGGGTTAGGCTATACCATTATGGCAAGGATAGAGATGAGAAACTATACTTAGGTCTACTACTGGAATATGATAATGGTAGATTCAAGGACTATATAAGGCTTATAAGCCCCGATCTGTTTCTGGGTAGGTTCTATATCGTTATACCCGGTAGAGAGGTCTTCATGGGCTATTTCTGGCTATATAAAACTAAGGAGTATAGAAGGTCTAGTCTTGTGGTATTTAGGGGAACAACTAACTCAGATACGCTAGTAATAGAAGATGAGGCTGTAGGTACTCCCTTAATAGACTTAGGGCAAAAAGTGGCTATGGAACGTAACGCTCTTAGGAATGAGATATATAACGATACGATAGCGAAGGATCTGGCTATCTTAGAGGAGGAGGCTAGGGATATTAACATAGTGGATGATAAGGAGGAGAAAACAGATCCAGATGAGATTGAGGTAGATCTGTGGGAGGAATCAACAGATGCAGAGGGTGGGGTTAGGAAGTCTCAAGAGGACGATTTAGATGATGGATGGGTAGCAGAGTAAGGTAAAGACATACTAAAGGGTGTATACGGGAGGAAAGAATCGTGGAAACCAGATCGGCGGTCATTGCAGGAACCATGCTTATACTAGCTATAGTATCTCTTATAGCTATTGTGAATGCGATACATGTTAAAAACCTCAAAGAGGATCTTAGGATACTTAAAGATATTGCCTGGGGTGAATCGGGAAGGATGGTACTCCAAGCTAGTGAGATGGTCTTTGAGAATAAGATAAAAGAGCTTCATATGGCAAAGGAGCAGAAAGAAACCTTTACAGATAGAGGGGGTACTGTTGACTACCCCTACTAAGGAAGGTATTGAAAAGATAGATAAGGATATATCTTACTATCAACGTAGGCTTGATGTGTTAAGGGAACAAGGTGCTTTACTATATGTGCATCTTGATAGCGTACCTAAAGAAATACGGTATCCTACCATAGTAGATACTACTAAACCTAAGAAGTGGCCTTTGTCTAAGGTGGAGACAGAAAAGGTATTACAAGGGCTTGATATTATATTCTATAACTGGATGATGGATATGGAGGAACTTGATGATCCGGTATTTCGTATATGGACGAGTAAGTATGGTGTTAATGTTGCCCACTTGAAGCAGTTTAGGGGCTATCTATTAGAAAAGGATATAAGGCTAGTAGTAATACCTGATGGATGGTAACTGGCATAAGTAGCTATATATAACAGACTTTAAGATATTTATAAGGAGCTAATCGTATGGGTAAAGGTAAGGTAAAAGCAGAAGAGAAAAATACAGAGGGCTGGACTTGGTTACAGAACGCTACAAAATGGCATTACTTTGTATTGACTGATGGTAAGTCTCTATGTGGTAAATGGTGTCTATGGGGTAGTCCAGAACTAGAGCAGGGAAATGATGATAGTGAGGATAACTGTAAGGCGTGTCAGAAGAAATTAAAGGTGAGGTAAACTAAGCTAAAGAAGGGGTTAAAAAAATGACTGTACTGGGTAGAATGATGATATTACTTACTGTATTTGGTCTTATTGTATTCTGTATCTTATTAGCTGTGGATCTTGCTAGGGATTCTCTGGTATGGTGGCAGGTGGCTCTTCCTTTATTCTGTATAGCCGGTATGTGGATAAGTAGAGAGCTTTTGGCAGCTTTCGTGGATTATATGGTTAGAAGAAATAGGATAAAAGCTAGACGTAGAGATGGGAGAGTCAACAGGTGATCCACTTACATACGCATTCAGAATATAGCCTAAGAGATAGTATCATTCGTATACCTGAATTAGTATCCAGGGTTAAGGAAATGGGTATGGATTCTGTAGCTCTAACGGATCACGGTACTATCTCTGGGGTATGGGAGTTCTATCTAGCTTGTCTGGAAGGGGGTATTAAACCCATTATAGGTATGGAGGCTTATATAGTCCCGGATGTTACAGTAAGGGTAAGAGGAGAGACCCGGTTTCATATAGTACTATTAGCTAAGAATAGAAAAGGGTATCAGAACCTACTCAAGTTAGCATCCCTAGCAGGAACAGAAGGCTTTTATTATCGTCCACGGATAGACTTACCCATGCTACTACACCATAGGACTGGACTTATAGCTTTAACGGGCTGTATAGGCTCTCTGGTGTATATGTGGGGGGATGATAAGGCCCTCCGTATGGTTAAGTATCTTAAAAGGATGCTACCGGAACTATACTTAGAGATAATGCCTCATGTCTGGAAAAGGCAGAGAACGCACAACTTAATGCTTTATGAGATGGGTATGGAGTTAGGTATACCTCTGGTAGTTACTCAAGATGCTCATTACCTGGATGAAGATGCTAGACAGGCTCATGATATACTTATGAAAATTCAACAGAGAGATCCTTATGAGTTTGATTTGCATCTGGGAGACTATGAGGAGATATTTGATACTCTAATATCTGAGCATGGATATTTAAGTAAGGATGTTATAGAGGGTGCTATAGTGGCTACCCATGATATAGCTGATAGTGTTAAGCCTTACAACATACCTATAGAGGAGTTTGAGTTCCCAAAGTTTATAATGGAGGTGTGATTATGGAATGGTTTTCTAGGTTTGCTGATAATTTATATAACGATTACGATATACCCTTACGTTGTGGATATATAGATGCAGATCAAGTGCTTAATGAATATGAGTATAGGATGGAAGTAGATCTGGGATACAGGAATGAGGCTTTTAACTCTGTGGCGCATATACAAGTATTAGTATACCATAGGGGGAGATTGTGGGTATTATCTAATGATGATAGGTTTTATATGCTTGAACCTCGTGCCTATCTTCGCTGGTCTATATTTGAGGAATACACCTGTTGCCTCTGTGGTCACTATGTTGTTGTAGAGGATGCTACCAGACTTATGGTGGAAACTAAACTTTGTATAGGGTGTCTACAATTAGCCTCTAGTGATTATCTTGAGAGAGTGGCAAATAGAATAGATTTGGATGCTCTTAAGTATGCTTTGCAGATAGAGGGGTAAGTTGATAGTATACATACCCAGGAAGGGGTCTAAATGGCTCTGTGGTGTTATCTGATAAGTTTCATGGGTAAAGTATCGTAAAGGGGTTACGATAAGCGTGGAGGGTTAAGGATGAAAAAAGAAATGGTAGAAGAATTAACACTTAGTATAGGTGAGACTATACCGTTGTTATTTAATCGTATGGATTTTCTACAGTTAGTACAGGCTATATGTTATAAGTTAGATTCGGATAGATCTTTGGTAGCGAAGGATCTTGATGGAATAAGGGTTCCAGTAAAGCTTGCTGATAGAATATTAGCACAGGCTCAGATGATACCATTGCGTTTTATACCTATAGATAGCAGGGAGGGTTACTCTACTTCCGGAGAGATGTATGATTTTGCCATAGCATTTTGTGAATATTACTATAGTGTCGCTGATGGTACTATAGATGATAGTAAGATGCTTTGGAGGGCAGGAGGTTACGATCTTTATTTGGTAAAGTATCTTGAATACAGTCGATTTGGCTAAGAAAGGAAGTTGATATGCCTTTAATTACACATGGAGATCTTGATGGTCTAGTATCTGCTATGATATGGTATGAATTAAAGCGGATGTCTGGTAGGGAATTAGCTAGGAATATATTTGTTTTCTCGTATGGCTCTGATAGAGATGAGATGTGGAAGGTACTTTTGGAAGATAGTATCACTCCCACCGGAAGGGCTGTAGAGAATCTTGAGGAGGTGTGGTTTACAGATATATCTCTGAGACCTGGGGAGCTAGACTGGGTTAGACCTCTTAACCAGAGGAATAGGTGGATCTGGGTAGACCACCACATATCATCAGAGGAGTTCGATACTAAGGATATATTCCACGAGGTCTACTTAAAGACCGATGGTTTGGTATGTGCTGCCGATCTTATGTATGAGTTATTCAAGAAAGCTCAGATACATAACCCTAATATAGAGCCGTGGGTAGAGGTGGCTCACGATAGAGACTTGTGGATTAGGAAAGATCCCAGGTTGGCTCTTAAATTAGATCTGGTAGTTAAGGCTAATACTAGTCCAGATAAGTTTAGAGACCTGGTAGTTAAGGCTCTGACCTGCACCCCTAAGCAGTATATAGCGGGAGTAGGTAAAGAACTGGTAGAGGAACAGATGGGTTATTATGATGATTCGGCGGCTATGGCTCACAGTACTTTTAATAGGTCTACTATAGCCGGTAAGCCGATCATTCTCTGCTACACTACCGGCTATGAGTCTGATATATGTGAGGAGCTATATGATACCGGTGAGGAAATAGTAGTTATGATTCATCCGGTAAGGGGTACTCTTACTGTAGCACTCAGGACTAAGCGTACTGATGTAAACTTAGCTGATATGGCTAAGGCAATATTTAGCGGAGGAGGGCATAAACAGGCATCCGGTGGAAAGCTAGATGAGAAACAGATACGAGGTGGTTATATAGCTATAAGTAGAAGTATCAAAACATACCTGGAGGAGAAAAGTGGAAAAGCAAAACAAGACAGACCGAAGCCCGGAAGCAATAAGAAAACGCAAACGAAGAAAGAGGGGTCAAAAGGCTAAGACTAATTTCCGCCTTATTAGAGGATTGAATAGGAAGGAGAAAAGGAGGTTAGATAGGCAAGCTTGCCTTAAAGAACTATCCAGGATAAGACGGAATAAGATTCTCAAAAGACTGGCTAATAAGGCTAAAGCTCAAGATGCTTTGAGAGGGTTGAATAAGAAAGATACGAAGGTGAAGCGTAATAACCCTACACAAACTATCGCTGATAAACGGAGAGAGCGGAGGGTTGAGGTTAAGGTTATAAACTCCAGGAGGGATAAAAAGAAAGAGCTAGAGGCAAGGATAGCCAGGCAACGGGAAAAGAGTAGGGTGAGAACTGATAATAAGAGAACCAGGAAGGAGAAGTTAAGAGAGGCTTTAATAGAAAAGCGGAAGGCGTCATAAGCTATAGGGAGTCCTAATGGACAGTGATAAGTATCTAGCTAAGTTATGTATAGAGGGAATGGAAAGGCGGGGAGCTTTATTTGTAGCTCCCCAAGAGGTCTACAGTAAGCGGCTAAGGATGGAATATAACCTGGTTAAGGACTTAGGGTACTCTGACTACTTCCTTATAATATGGGATATAGTAAAATGGTCTAAGGAGAATGGTATACTTACCGGGCCGGCTAGAGGTTCAGTGGCAGCTTCTCTATTAGCCTTCTTACTGGGTATAACAGATGTAGATCCTGTAAGGTTCGGATTGATGTTTGAGAGGTTCTTAAATCCAGTAAGAGGTCTTTCAGACCCGCCGGACATTGATCTTGACTTCCAGGCTAGTAAAAGGGATGTCATTAAATCTTATATCATGGATAAGTATGGTAGGGATAGGGTGTGTGGTATAGGTTCATCATCCAGAGCTTTCGCTAGTGGTACTATCAAAGACGTAGCTAAGGTTATGGGTTTGGGGTTTCATGAGCTAAACGCTGCTACCAGTGGACAGATGTTTGGTATGGATCTGGAAGAGGCTTACAACAACGTAGACGACTTTAAGAGGTGGGTAGATAGCGACGATCTCCATGAGGAGGCATATGACATAGCTAAACAGTTAGAAGGGCTTGTAAGGCATAACTCTGTTCATCCTGCGGGTCTTGTGATAGCTCCTGGGCCTATAGAGGAGTATGTACCAATCCATAAGGTTAAGGATGTTATCTGTACCCAGTGGAGAGATGTTAATATAGCCAAGAGGGGGCTTCTTAAAGTTGATATACTAGGACTAAAGACTCTGGATGTTTTACAGAAGGCTATGGAGTATATAGGGCATAAGATAGACTTCCTATCTGTAGATCTGGAAGACCCTAAGATATTAGACCTGTTTGATCGTGGAGAAACCGGGGCTATATTCCAGTTTGAAGCGTACCATCAAAGAACGGTAGCTAAGAACTTAGGGATCTCTAGTTTTGATGAGTTGGTACTGGTTACAGCGTTATCCAGACCAGGATCATCCAGGACTGGGGTAACGGATTCTGTTATAGAAAGGAAGCATGGTAGGGAAGAAGTGGAGTATCCCGATCCTATGGTAGAGGAACTACTTAAACCTACCTATGGGCATCCTGTATACCAGGAACAGATAATGAGGATGGCTAACCTGGTAGGTGATATCCCCTTAGCCGATACAGAGCTTATGAGGGCTGCTATGAAGAAGAAGGATAGGGAAGCTATAGCGGTCTATGCTGATATGTTTATAGCTAATGCTGTAGGTAAGGGGGTATCTCAGGTATCGGCAGATGAAATGTGGAGGATTATAGAGGGATCGGCGGACTATGGGTTTAATAAGGCTCATGCTACCGCTTACTCCCTTTTATCGGTCTTCTGTGCTTATCTCAAGACATACCATCCTAGAGAGTTTATGGCGGGAGCTTTATCCTGTGAGAGTGATACTGATAAGATAGTTGATCTGGTAAAGGAGTCCAGAGGCTTAGGTATAGATGTATTACCGGTTAATATCAACTCTAGCGGTACTGGTTATACCTTAACTGATAACGGTATAGTAGCAGGGCTTACAGGGCTTAAGTATGTAGGTAAGGGAGCAGCGGAGGCTATAGTTAAACATCGTCCCTATAGGTCTTTAGAGGACTTCATTGATAAAGTACCTAAGAGACAATGTAATAGCCGGGTAGTGGAATCCCTTAAAGCTGGTGGAGCCTTTGGAGCTAAGTATACTTCACCTCCTGATATTTTAGATCGTTATGGATGCTGGATGGGTAAGCTACCGGATGTAAGTATGGATAAGGATCTTCTTACTTGCCAGTGGTGTGATCTATGTGAGGTTAGACATAAGGTAGTACTTGGTACTGGCGGATCGGAATCTGGTATCATGTTTGTAGGGGAGGCTCCTGGTAACAATGAAGACCTTACAGGGTTTCCCTTTATAGGTAAAGCTGGTAAGATGCTCAGGGATAGCTGGCTACCGGCTTTAGACTTGGATGAGGATGGGGTGTGGATAACCAATACCGTTAAGTGCGCTCCCAAAGATGAAGGGGGTAAGATAGGTAAGCCTACCGATAAGCATATACAGACGTGTGCTATATGGCTAGAGAAGGAGATAGAGCTTATACAGCCAGAGATTATAGTGGCTCTGGGTAGCTATGCCCTTAGAGGCTTATCTAAGGAGCGGTCTATTATGGAGGTTCATGGTAAGGAATTTGAGGTAATAACTCCATGCTTAGGTAGGAAGGGTATCAGGGGGTTTGCTATGTTACATCCTGCATACTTTCTATATAAGGGAGGAGCGGAGGGACGTAAGATTATTCATAAGGATATTATCGCTCTGTATGACATGATATGGGAGGGGCAATAATGCCTTATATACCCATAATAACTTATCCTACTACCGGGACTAGGGTAATAAGTATGTGTCCTTTGATGGTATTAGAAGCTGCCCATAAGAACTTAGATTCTATATTTATAGATGCGGATAGCTGTGGAGGGTGTTATTACTATAGAGATGAGGACTTATTCTGGATAAATTGTGGGTGTTCTCCTACGGTGATACTTAAAAGATCCAATTCGGTAAGGAGGGGGATCTAAAAGTGGATATTAAAGAGCTTCTAAAGGGTCGCAGAGAAGGACTTAAAATAACGATCAGATCTGAGAAGTATGGAAAGATAGTAGCAGACCTCTATGAGGAACTCTACTTTGATAATGAAAGTGTCATGGATCATGTGGAGACTATCTCAGGTCTATATAGCTGGTGGGCTTCTATATACAGGAAGCTGGAATATGAGCTAGAGCTACTAGAGGAACGCTATAAGATGTGGTACTCTACCATATACGAGGTAGAGTATCGTAAGGTGTGGATAGAGATGGGACAGGCTAAGTCTAAGCGTCCTACGGTATCTAGTGTAGATAGTGCGGTCAGGAGGAGGAAGCCGGAGGCTTATATGAAATGGATTCGTAAGCTAGGTAGGGCTAAACATAATGTAGCTTTGGTTAAGGATATTCTCAAGGCTTATGATACTAAGTCCCAGATGTTGATACAAGCTGCCAGACATTACACTACAGAGCTAGGTATCACTGATATGGCTATTAAGAATAAGAGGTTGGATAGCCTGGTACAGTAGCTTTGTGGTATCTTTTTACCGTGCTAATCGTATAGGTAAAGGGGTGTTGGTGTGACAGATAAAAAAGAAAGGAGTTGTAAATGCCATTAACTGTTAAACAGATTGTAGATGAAGTAAAACGGGTGAAAGCTGACACCTTGTGGGTTCTATCTACAGTTAAAGGTGAAATATTCTGTGAAAATATTGATGAGGATGGTGTATCAATTATAGTAGATGGGGAGCCTGTAGATTTATCGGAAAATGAAGTCCACGCTATAACTGGATACCCTAAAAGGGAATTGTGGGAATCCCGGAAAAAGCGTAACGAGCGGGGGTATTAGTATGGAAGCTGTAGAATTTGTAGAAATCGAGAATAAGTTAAGTATATTATTACCTGAGCGGATATTGGGTCAGATTCAGGATATGCTTTTAGAAGCCTACAATAAAGGAGAAGTTGACGGTTACGCAAGAGCGCACGAGGGAGGCTCTACTATTATCAATATTTTAGCAGGGCGTATAGGTGGAAGGGTTGAGATTAGTAGGGAGACCCTTGACACTCCTCTTAAAGAAATTGAGCAAGGTCATACCGAAGATGGTGGAGTATATTTCATAGTAAAAGATTAACAATCAAATGAGTGGAGGGTATTATGTCAGGTGAGAAAGTGCTACATGTAAACGTAGATGGTCTATCAGATGGTTTGGTAAGAAGTATCTTGGAAGGTGAGGTAGTAGCCAGAGCATTAGAGATAGCCAACGAAGCCTTTAAGAATATAGAAAATGGAGTTAAGAGTAATTTTATAGTAAAAGGGCTTCTGGATATTCCTATGGATGAAGATATGCCTGTAGGCGGGGTATCTAGTCAATCAGGATTGGATGGGATACATCCTAATGCTAGTATATCTCACGATCTTGGTTATATCTTAGCCCAGATTAGAGGTGGGATATATGATAATGGGAGTAAGGTAGAAGAGAAAAGAAAGGAGGGGCTAAAAGGGGTAGCGAGGCAGATACTAAAAACAGCCTTTGAGGAATTTATAGCTAGAATTAAAGAGTACGAAGAAAAGAGAAATTTCTATGCTATTCTGGATGATGATATGAAGTTAGTGAGAGGAGATATCCTAGTATTCCGTAAAGACAGGGTGTAGGCGAATCCATTATAAAAGATAGCAAAATAACAGGAGAATGAAAACATGAGAGCAAGTGAAATGCGGACAACCGCAGATGAGTTATTGAAGAATCTGGAAGGTGCTAAGTCTAAAGACTTTAGAGATCCTAATTTTGTTAATATAAAAAAAGGTGAGGATGGTAAGTGGTCTAAGAATATCTTTAGGCCTATAGGTAACTTCCAACATGCTAAAATACACTATCTTATGGACTACCTCAAAGGTGTAGATGAGATTGGTATTCCATTCGTATGTCCTGGAAGTAATGTCTGTCCATCCTGTCAGATAGCCAAGTATTACTATGCTATTGGCGATGAAGCTAGTAAGCGAATAGCATATGGATTTAGTGCTAAAGATAGGCATTACTGGAATGTCCTTCCTAGAGATGATGAGTATGAGTATGGTGAGGATGGGAAACGTTTTTTAGTTTTAGATTTCGGTAATGGTAATAAAGGATCTTGTATAGATTCTCTTTTGGAGATTATAGAGGATCACGGTAATCCTGCTGATATAGATGAGGGTTATGATATTATCTATATGGCAAAGAAAAAGAAAAACAGTATCTATGGGGAATATAAATTTAGCGCATCTACTGAACGTAGTAAGGTTGGAGGTAGGAGCGGGGTATTTGTAACGTCTAAAGCTCTTATTAAGTCAGAGTTAGCGTTAAAGGTAGTAGATATTGAGGAGTATACTGTTCCTATAGACGATGATCAAATTTCTCTCCTGGATGATATTCTACAGGCTGCGATATTCGGGGAGGGTAAGAAGGGCAGAAGGGAGACTGTCTCTGAGGATGACCTGGATGATGATAAAGATACCGGGTATGAGGATGAAGATGATGAGGATCTGGACGATGATTCAGATGATGACGATGATCTGAGCTACGATGAAGATGATGATGAGGAGGAGGATATACTCTGTTACGGTGATAGCTCTATCTATGACAGTGAGGTAGCGGAGTGTAAAGAGTGTCCTGTCTTTGTAGACTGTGGTAAGGAAGTTAAACGGCTAAAGGTTGCTAAGGCAAGACGTGGTAAGAAAAGTCCTAAGTAATCTTATCCTTATGGGAGGGGTGTTGCCATCTCTCCCATATACCACTGAGGGTATCGGTAATGGGTAATAAAGTAAATTTAGGGGATATAGATAAGATAGTGAAGGAAGTAAGGAAGGGTAGGGATGATAAGGGAGATATTATCTCACTCAGAGAGAAAAAGTTAGAATGTCTTAGGATTAGTACCGGGTGTATGAAAATAGATAGTCTCATAGGTGGAGGCTTACCTATAGGTAGAATCATAGAGATATTCGGTAATGAGTCTAGTGGTAAGACTACAGTAGCCCTTACAGCCTTAGCCAGTATACAGAACAGTGGTGGTATAGCGGCTATTATAGATACGGAACATGCTTTAGATCTGGAATACGCTGATAATATAGGGGTAGATTGTGATCGTCTTATCTTATCACAACCAGACTCAGGAGAAGCTGCTTTTGATATAGCTAAGGCTCTTATGTTAAACAAGTCTAAGGCTGTTGGTATAGATGTACCTATGATGATAGTAGTGGACTCTGCGGCGGCTCTAGCGTCCTTAGCGGAACTGGAAAAGGATGCAGGGGATAAGACCTATTCTCCGGTAGCTAGTCTACTGAGTCAACAGTTGAGGAGAATCCGTGGAGTAATAGCGGAGAATAACGTAATATTCATTTTTACTAACCAGATGAGAGATAGAGTAGGAATCATCTTTGGTAACCCTAGTAAGTCTACAGGTGGTAGGGCGTTGAAGTTCTACGCTTCGGTAAGGATAGAGCTTAGAGCGGGGGGTAAGGTTAGAGAGTCTAAAAGTTCCAAGACTGTTATAGGGCAGAATGTTTATGTAAATGTACCTAAGAATAAAACAGCTAGACCTTATACGTCTGGAGAGATAAGGATTATAGCCGGTAGTGATGGTGTCTATGGCATAGATTTAGCTTACTCTCTGTTTAGTGTTGCTGTGGATACTGGGGTTATTAAGAAGTCTGGAAGCTTTTATACCTATGGTAAGGTAAGGTGCAGGGGTGAGGATTCATTTATAAAGAGGCTTAGGTCTGATGAAAGCTTTAGTAAATTACTTACCAGAAGGGTACATAAGGCTATCTAGGTAATACAGATACAGGATAACATCCTTTTTAAGGTGTCCAGGAGGCTCTCTGAGGCACTTCTATCTATTTTACAGGCAATGTATCACAAAGGGGTATTGAAATGGCTCAGAATGAACTTGATAAGAAACTTAGGGAGATATTGGCATCCTGTTTTGAGATCGGATATTCCATCTGGTGTGGAACGATGCGAATTGTGTGATAAGCTGTTTGATTACGAAGACCTGGTATTATTGGAGACCGAAAGGGGTATAACAATGAAACGATACTTAGTATTGGATGAACCGTATGGGGGTAAAGGTATAATCGGTAGCGTTGATAGTCTGGATGATATACCCTACCCTAACTTAGTGGGAGAGGTAATAGATACAAAAGATGGTAAAGTATATGGGTATACTGGGGTTAAGTGGGAACTTAATGAAAATATCCCAGATGGCATGGGAGATGGGAAAGATTTATCAGATCGTATATTGGAGGAGAGTGTAAAATGGCAGGGAGTTCCCTATTACGTTGATCCTGAAAATGGTAGTGACGATAACGATGGGCTTGATGTAAATACGCCTGTGAAAACAGTTGGTAAGGCTGTTGAGCTTAGTTGTCTGACAATAGGACGTAGTAAGATATATGTTAAGGGGGATTCGCACATAGAGGAGTTTAGGGTGTAATGGATCTAAACTTTGACTATGAATTTAAGGGGTTAGGTTTCCAGACTAAAGGGTATCCTGGAGCTTTTACCCCTATAGTAGAGCATGACATTAAGAAAGCTCTTATCCAGATAAGAAGGGATAAGGGTAAGCCTATAAAGGTACTCCACTTGTTCTCTGGGGTATCTGCTATAGGAGATGTAAGGGTAGACATAGAACGTCCAGAGGCTACGGATAGAGTAGACGTTATGGCATTTATAGAGCAAGATCAAAGATGGTGGGATGCTGTTCTATTAGACCCACCATATAGTATTCAGAATACCCGTAAACTTTTACTAGGGGAATACGTCAGTGATACAGTTGGAGGCTATGGTAGGGTATCTTCTGTGGCTTCTGATGTACCTATGAGAACTGCTCTAAGTGATTACTTCATTAAGAAGACTGATAACGTACTATGGTTAGATATGTGTGTACCATTTCCTACTGTTATGAAACAGGCTGGCTATAAGAGACAGAAGCTATACTTTTACTTTCCAGGTGGATACCATACTATGAGGGTTATGTCGTGGCTAAGGAGAATATGACTCAAGTGCTGCGTAAAGTTATTCCAGGCTATCCTATAACCGGTGATGATGATTATGCTGTTATCGTATTACCTGATAATGAGATAGGGGTAGAGGTTGTAGATGGGGAGTATAGTATATCTATTAGTAAAAGGGTACTAATATCCGAAAGTAAGCTTAAAAAGCTTGTTAAACTATTAGATAGGGGTAAGTAACTATGGAATGGTACTGGATTACTGCGATAATATACGGCGTGTTATGGGTAATAGCAACACCAGGTATAGCGGCATGTATGCTTTCTAGCAAGATAAGTCAACAGGAAGAACGGAATAGAGGGGGTAACGATGGGAACTAACATAGGCTACTATCAGGTAGGTCAGAAGGTAGAATATACATGGAGGGATGTAGTACCAGGAGAGGGGGTTTTCAATAGGACTGATACCGGTACTATAATGGAAATAGATACTAATGCTTGTAAGTATATATTCATCTATATGGATACCGATAATAATGGAGAAAAGGTACAGAACATAGGTAGGATCAATAAGGTAGATAGGAGGATTAAACTGGTATGAAAGCTTCCACTCAGGATAAGTATAGAGTACTGATGTTACTAGCGGAACAGAGTAAGGCTATAGATGCTAAGGTAAAGAAGAAGAAAGCGGAACTGTTGACTATAATGATTAAGGATGAACAGGGAGACATTAAAGGGGAACTGGGTACTATTAGTATAAGCGGCAAGACTACAGCGGTATACCCTAAAGAAGTGAATGAACGCATAGCCGGGATAAAGGCAAAGGCTGAGAAAGATGGAAAGGTAGAGTTTAAGAGTTCTTCTTTTCTAAAGTGTACGCTACCTAAGGCAGGAGGTAGTAAGTAGATATTACTGATTAGTGGAGTGTGTGTAAGATAGGAATAGCCGGTAAAAGGAGCAATTGAATATGTTGGAAAAAGAGGATCTACAAACGATAGGTGAATTGATAAGTCAAGGTATCCAGACGTATGCCCAGTCTCAAGGGGTAAGTTCTGGTGTAACAAAAGGAGGTTCTGAAACTATATTTGAGGACGTTGCAACTGGTGAGAGGCTTACTAAACAGCAAGCTGCCGAAGAGAACATAAACTACATGAACATGAAACGGACTTATGATTCTCATCAGTCTGCTGACTTGGATGTGTTTGGTCGCAACCGCATACATTTTGACAAGATGACTACAGTTGCCCAGGGTCATACAGAGCGGTTGTATGCTATAGCGGAGAATTCTCTGGAAAGCTCTGTTTCGCGTGATAATATTGTCAATAGCAACGCAGGATTTCAGGCAAACGTAACCAACTCCCAGGTAACCGCTCACCGGGATGTAGCAACGAATGAGCAGTGGAATCTGAGTGAGCAAAACTGGCTCATAGTCGCTGCTCTCAAGGATAAGGGCATTAGCGATGCCACTATCTCAAGTATAGTGTCAAGAATGCCTTCGGAGCCAAAGCCTGAATAGATTCGCAGTTCTAAACTAAAGGTAATATAACACCGGCTGTTCCTGTCTTACCTTTAGGTACTAATCGGGGAAGGTTGTTAAAGAGAGATAGAGGGAGGGTGTAATGATTAAGATAGGACTTACTAATAGGCTTATGATGGTAGTAAGGGACTATAGATCTAAGCGTAAGGTTAAACGGATTAGAAGGTACTGGGAATGGGTAAGTTCTAGTAAGAGTTACATAGTAGCCCCCTGGTGTCCATATAAGGACTACGAAGTGTCTATAGGAAAAATACTTGACAGATGATTAGTAGTTTGGTATAATACATTTATACCCTTTAGCTTGTCCACTGGTGGGGGTACAGTCTCCCACCTTCAATTATTATACTTACTCTCCATACGGGAGGCTCTTAATAGGGTCTCCCTTTTTTTATTGCTTTTTTCTAAGCTACCGGGTATAGTTCAATTAGTAGCGGAATGGGAATCAGTAAAGAAGGGATACAAATAGACAATGGGTAACAGTAGGAAAAAACCTGAATGGGATAGAGAGATAATAGATAAGGCTAGAGGCTTATTCATTAAAGGGTATAGTATACCCAAGATAGCTAGACTACCTGGTATGCCAGATAGAATTCCTACTATACACTATTGGAAAACGAGAGGGAAATGGATAGAGGAGAGGGAACTTACTCAGGTTAGGGCTAGGGAGTTGAGAATAGAGAAATACGCAGATAAGTTCTCAGATATAGACGTAAGGCAAATGGAACTTCTATTTGATCTATCTAAAGAGGTAGGTAAGGTAATAGGTGGCGATCTTACTTTAACACCTCAAGATGTAAACTACCTATCTATGGCTATGGATAAGATAATAAAGAACGAAAGACTGATAAGTGATAAGGTAACAGAGAAACAGGAGATAGGTGTTAAGTTCGGATGGGAAGAAATACTATTTGCTACTGCTAAAACGGAAAAGCAAATAGTAATAGATATGCCGGTAAAGGTAGCCGGTAGCGATTGAGTAGGTATTTGGTAGAATAGAGGATGTTATTATGGCACTCCCCCTTATGAAGGATAGCACTCCCAACTTACAGGTTGTAGCTGATAGGTATAGTGAAGCTTACTATAATGATCCTAACCGGTGGGTAAGTGAAAACCTTAGAGTATTCCTATGGTCTATGCAAAGGGAGATACTAGATTCTGTATTTCGTAATGCTTATACTGTAGTAAGGTCATGCCATAGTCCAGGTAAGACATTCTTAGCCGCTGTAGCTGTACTAGCCTTCCTATACATAAGAACACCAGCTAAAGTAATCACTACCGCTCCTACCTATAAGCAAGTCGTTAATTTACTATGGTCTGAAATAAGAACTCTGTTTAAGGATAAGTTAGAACCTGCGGGATGGCCTGGTAGGATACTTAACGATAGATTAGTTATAAATGATGATTGGTATGGTATAGGGTTTGCTACTAAGGATGATGTAAACCTACAAGGGTATCATCAGGATAACATACTTATAGTAGTAGATGAAGCTCCAGGGGTAGCCCCTAAGATAATAGACGCTTTGGAATCCCTTATGTCTTCTGGTAACTGTCATATGTTAATGATAGGTAACCCTATATCCCCATCAGGGCCGTTCTATGAGGCTTTTAGCGATCCAGACTATAAGGGTAAGTTTGATATATCGGCTTTCAAGACTCCTAACTTTACAGGTGAGGAAGTACCGGAGTACCTAAAGGGTAAGTTAGTTAATAAGAGATGGGTAGCTAGGGTATCGAGGAAATGGGGTACTGATTCTCCGTTATACGTTTCTAAGGTTAAAGCTGAATTTCCTGAATCCGCTGATGATCAAGTAATATCATTAAAGCTATGTGAAGATGCCAAGAATAGAGAAGTGGAAGTACCAGAAGGTGCAGAGAGGGTACTAGGGGTAGACGTAGCTAGGTTTGGTGATGATAATACTGCTTTTGTAGATAGACATGGTAATAAAATATTAGATTTGAAGACTATATCTAAGAGGGATAATATGGCTGTAGCGGGGTGGATAAGTAGGATGTATAAGCTACATGGGTTTGATAAGGCTAATATAGATGTGATAGGGTTAGGGTCGGGGCCTGTAGATAGATGCTTAGAGTTAGGTATACCTGTGAATGGTATAAACGTGGCAGTAAACCCTATAGGGGAAGATAAAGATCAGTATGCTAATCTAAGGACTGAGCTATGGTTTGAGGCTGGTAAATGGTTATTAGACGGTAGCTTACCTCAAGATCATTCTTTGATAGATGATTTGGTAGCAGACTTAGTATCTCCCAAGTATGATTACAGATCAGATGGTAAGTATATATTACAACCTAAGAAGCTGATTAAGAAGGATAGAGGTAAGAGTCCCGACTTAGGGGATGCTTTTGTACTAAGTACTATGGGTAAGCTAGGTACTGGTCATGAATCGTATTCATCTTCTGAATCTTTTGATACTGAGGAGTTACTAGCTATGGCTGGTATGGTATAACAGTCTCCCTAAACTCCATAAAGGGGTCTACAAGGGCATTCGATTAGTTTTATGGGAAAGATACCACATGGTGTAATGTCAAGGCTTAGAAGGGTATAGTTACTATAGAGGGTTATGTAATGGCTTTAGTGATAAAGAGTATAGATAGAATCAAAGAAGCTGCTAGGGTACTGTTCCTTAAGAACGTAAGGGGTACAGAGGTAGGGTCTGGGGATTCTTACCAGAGAGCAGTAGTACCGGAAGCGGCAGAGTACGATAAGATCTCTATGAGAGAGGATCGTAGGTCTGTTATTACCGATTGTATCAAGATGGAGAAGCAAGACCCTCGTATAGATAGGCTATACTACAAGATGGCTTCTGATGCTACCGTAGGAGGCTTTGACGCTAATGTAGAGACTGCTAGTACCGATGCTATTCAAGACCAAGCCCAGGACGTTATAGATGAAGTGATAGATAAGTGTGGGATACTGGATAAGCAAAGAGGGTGGATGATAAACGCTTTAAGGGAGGGTGATACCTTCTTAGAAAACATAGTAGACGATAAGACCAGGAAGCTTATAAGATTAAAGAAGATGGCTACTATAATCACTATGTCTAATATGGATGCTATGGGTAACTTCCCTAAAGATAAGCCGGCATACTTCCAGGAACATATATGGACTAGGCAACCTATTAAGAACTTTGAGCCGTGGCAGGTATCACAAATATCATGGAAGTTTGAAGATGGTAACCCTTACGGTTGTCCTTTGTTTAGAGCTTCCAGGCGTACCCAGAAGATGTCAGAGAAGGGTATAGAGAACATAGCCATAAGACGTTCCATTATATCAGGTAATAGAATGCAGCATCAGGTAGGTAATGAGAACGCTCCTGGTAACTGGGAGGATGTTGATACCTATAAGAAAAAGAATAAAGATACCTTAGCTAACCCTATGGCAGCACATCAGAACTTCTATACTACCGGTAACATAAAGATAACTAAGATAGGTGAGGATACCACTATAGGTGATATAGACGATATAAAGTACATAGAGGGGGTAATGATACTACCTTCTGGTGTACCTAACGCTTTACTCAGTGGTGGTAGAGAGACAGACGTTAATAGGGATGTACTTAAAGACCAGACCAATGATTACTATAGGGTAGTGGATGATATAAGCGAAGTATTTGAGAAAGCCTATAGTAAGGTCTTTAGGTTTGCCTTACTACTAGCGGGTATCAATGATGAATCACTTACTATTACTTTCAACTGGGGAGCTAAGGATAGAGAAGAAAGGGACTCTAAGTTAGATAGGGCTATCAAAGCTCAGATTATGGGGGTTAGCTTTGAGACCTGTTTTGGTATCATGGACTTAGATGGTGTTACCTTTGATGAAGAGATGGAACGTATAAGGGAACAGGTAACCGAGGGTATAGTACCTTACGGGGTAGGTATGAAGCTAGACCCTAACGTACTGATGGCATTGATGGCTACCAATTCAGGGGAACAGGGCAACGTAGAGGAACTGATAAAGGTAGTAAGTAAGTTAAAGGACTTAGCGGAAGGTTCTATGTCTGGTGGTAATATGAGAGATGATGTCCTAGCATTGAAAGATAGATACAGGAAGGCTAAGTAACGGAGGGTAAGTTATGAAAGCAAAAAAGATAGATACTGATAAAGTAAGTAGCGATCCTAATGAAACTAAAGTCATAGAGGTTAAGCTAGGGGATGTAGCAAGCAAGGATGATAGTAAGGGTAAGGAGATAGTATTCATAAGTAAAGACCTTAACCCTCCAGATGAACCTCCCTGGACGTGGGAAGGTGTGGAGGTAGTACCTTACCCTACTAACATATCTGCTGGTCTCCATAACTGGAATGGTAGGGAAAAGATAGATAAGGGTATCATCAAAGAGGTACTAAAGAATACTCTGGATAGATGTGGAGCGGTATACCTATCTGATAGAACTTATCTTAACTATACGCTTGATGAGGTATGTAAGTTCCTTAGTATGGATAGGACTAGCTTTAAGGAGTATATACCTGAGTATTACGATTGTGATGATTTCTCTAAGACCCTACTAGGTAACGTAGCCTCTAACCTACCAGGTTGTCCCTTTGGTATCATATGGTACTATGGTATTGATCCTAAAGGTAAGTTCTATGGACATTCTGTAAACATCTTCTATGATGCTCATAAGAAAGAGATACTACTTATAGAGCCTCAGAACGATAAGATATATAAGTTCAATAAGGGTAGGATGTCTGCTCAGTTCGTTATGATATAAGTTTACAACTATCTGACTGTCATGGTCAGGTATTCCATAGGGTCTTATGAATACAGCTACATTCTCCCAATAGCTAAGAGACCCTATGGATACTATCATGTTACATAAAGGTGGTGACAAGTAATGCCTCTTCCTAACTTCCATTCTGCTAGGGTAAAGACTCCGGGTATGTTTAAGGCTCTACCTGGTAAGAGTGGGAAATTTAGAACTAAGACTATAGCTAAGGGTATAACGATTCTAACGGGTAAGTTAAGGAATCCTCCAAAGGGTAAAGAGAATAGTATGGTAGTACAGGCTTATAGGTTTACTAAGGGTGCTTATACTACCAAGCAAGCTAAAGACTGGCTTAAGAAAAATAAGGTTAGTTTTATAAGCTTTGAGAAAGCGGAGGGATCTAAAACTAAGAAGAATGAGGCTATATCGTTATCTGAATTAGCTGATATGCTTAGGGATAAGCTAGGAGAGGTGGCTTAAAGGGACGTAAAGGGGTATTTAAGGGCATTGGATAAGTTTTATGGGTATTGTATCATTTAGATACTTTGGAAGGGCTTAGAAGCGGAGGGTTAAGTTATGAGTAAGGTGGAAAGTAAGTATTACAGGATGGGACAAGAGTGGGCTAGGAATCAAATAGAACACTATCAAGATAAATGGACACGGAAGGGTAGTAGTGGGGTACTCAAAAGAATAGGTCTCTTATATCCGGCTGTATATAGAGATGAAGTAAATATACTACATACTATGACATACACTGGCGACGGTAGGTTTAGACCTGAATGTATGGAAACCACTCCTAGCTCTTTAAGTAGGGTGGAATTGGTAGAACATCTCCAGTTTAAGCAGGAAGGTGAACTGCCTTACGATCTTTTCATAGTAGATACCTATAGTTGTGGTAAGATTTTAATGGGGGTTATGGAAGAGGTAGGTCTACCTGTGATGACCATGCAGGATGCGTTACTTGCTATAGACTGTAAGGTAAGTGAGGATGTAATCAACTCTACCCCTAACATTTACACCCCTAAGCCGAAGGGTGAGATACCAGGATCGTATAGAACTGCATTATATGATAAATCAGCTTTATTACCAGTACAACAGAATAGACCTAAGTGCGAAGTATCAGTACCTATGTCTCTAAATGGTGAGAATGTAGAAGTGGAGGTATTGTAGCTATGGGTAAGATATTTGCCATATCGGGTGTAGATCATGATGGAATAGCTAAAGAGGAAGTAATAGATTTTGACACCCTTCCTATCATAGCAGAGTATACCCCTATAGAGGGTGGCATACATGCTTTTAGTTTCAATAGAGATGCTTTGGGCATACCTCCTTATGCTGTTACTAAACTACAACCCCTTAAAAATAGAAATATAAGCCTTAGTTGGCATATGCGGGAATACATAGGGTCTGATGGGGATATAGAGATAGAATGGATACCTATAGATGAGGAAGGTGATATGCCATGAGACAGCTATTCTCAGTCCGTAGGGCTAAGGCTTATATCTTTAGGCTGGTACATAGTGGTGCTACCTTTACTGTTAGCGATATAACTGATAGGTACGATATACCAGCTTCACAAGTTCATGAGCTATGTAAGGCTCATATAGGGGATTTCGGTAAGACTGCTATATTTGATAGAAGGGTTGAGTTACTATCTTCTGGGGTATATCGTTCTTATGGTCATCATGGAATGAAGGTATTATTTCCTATAGGTAACGATAACATAGTTAATCCATTTCTACAAAGATTAGATCCAGGTAAGAGAAAAGGTACTGTAGTATGATACTATTAGCTTACTTATACTCCCTACTGTGTACTATAGACGATTGGCTTAAGAAGACCCTTAGAAAGGTCAGAAGGTTTATAAGGTTGTAATGATGTCATCACCAGCAATTAGACCAGATATACTACTTAGCCTGTGTGAAGCCATAGAGGACTCTCCTCTAGGTGGTATGGTCATAGGTAGGGCTGTAACCTCCAATAAGTATATAAGGCCTATTCTGCGCTATATGACAGCCGAATGGAAGAAGGTCAAAGAGCTTATAGTTGATATGATAGTAGGTATGGCTAGTAAGAGTGCCAGTAAGACAGAATCTATACTACTTATAGAAGCGGAGTTTGGTGGGGTATTCTTTAAGCCACAGGATGTAGAGGCTATTAGAGCCAACATGGATCATATCATGGGTCAGTATAAGGCTGGCGTATTGGATCAGTTAGGTACTCATTTAGCTAATGCTAGAGCTTCTACAGTACCTATAGTGAAGATAGGTACTAGCAAGCTAACGTCTGTAGCCTTGAGTAGGGAGGGTATAAAGGAGATAGTTGATAACTTTACCTTCCAGGAGGACTTCGTAGATAAGCTTACCCTCGATACTGTTACCAGAGTAGAAAGGCTTACAGCTTCCAGGTATACCAGCCTTACCGATCTAAGGGGTAATCTCAATAGGGAGTTCCGGATAGACAGGGATAACGGTATACTGTCCTTTAGACAGGACGTAGATAAGTTAGCCAATAGGGTAAGGTCTGGTAGGCTATCTAGCGGTGACTTTCAGATACAGATGGGTAAGGATATAGAGGATCACTACCGTAAGCTATATAGAGCAGGTAAGGGTGGCGCATTAGAAGCATGGGAAGAGGAGTTCGTAAGGAGACAAGCTCAAGGGCAGATGAAGTACTTAGATAACTTTGGCAACTATATAGAAGTTCAGAAAGGTATAGGTAACGAGCTTACCAGTAGGATAAATCAGAGAGCTTCCTTATATGCTGAAAGAGGCTCTGCTATCTATGAGGCTGGATTCGTTGCTAGTCTACCTGATGATGTATTGCTGGACTGGGTACTGCAACCGGCAGAGCATTGCCCTACATGCCCTATATATGCCGCTAATAGCCCATATACTAAAGGTACTCTACCGGGGTTTCCAGGTGAAGGGTTTCATATTACCATATGTGGTACTAATTGTAAATGTAAGCTAAGGATAAGTGATCTGTTTGTTATAGAGTTACCAGGAGAAGAAGAGATACCAGACTTACCTATAATAGTACTACTGCCTATAGAAGATAGACTGGAAGCGGAGATAGGGTATAAGCCTAGAGTAACCAGGTTAGGAACTACAAATCAGCTATCTCCATCTAGCGGTATAGGACGGAAAACCTTTCATCAAGTACAGTTGGATGGTGGTACTATAGTAAACCTAGCTGATGATGTAACACCAGGTAATAGAGACTTAGCTGTAGCCAGGGTAGTTCAGAGCTTAGATCTTGTACCTATGGAGGATAGATTTGGTATAGGTAACATCTTCGTATATTCTGATAAGTTCCCAGGTACTTCCCAGGGTCAATCTGGAGCTTGGGGATCTGTAGTAAGAGGATCTAACAGGATAGATATATGGAATGCTAACGCTAATGTAGCAGATCCTCGTATGATAGGTGTGTTTACTCACGAGGCTGGTCACCTTAAGGCGGCTTCTCTTTTTGGGGATGCAGACCCCTTGTGGGCTTTAGACGATCAATGGAAAGATCCTGGAGTTAAGAAGTTTGTAAGCGGTTCTAAGTTTCCTACTGAAAATAACATAGATGCTGCTCAGGATTTTATAACTAAATTAGAAGCCGCTAAGAAGGTAGAAAAAGATCTCATAAGGGAAGCTTTACCACCACCTGTAGCTGATGATTCTGAACTATTAAAGAATATAAGTGTAGTAAGTCGGTATGCTAATGGTAGACCCGTTGAGGAATACGCTGAATCCTATGCTAAGTATTACACCATAGGTAAGGTTACCAGAGCAGGAGATGGTGGCTATCTTAGGGGTATGAGTAGCTTCTTTAAGAGTACTCACGGTATTCCTACAGGTAGAGGTAAGAAAGAATGGTTACTTAATGAACAGCATATATCTCCTGTACCGGATGTATTCGCAGAGATAAGGAATAACCCGGATAGGTTTAGATCTGAACGTAGAGATATGGACTTAGGTGGTTACGGGATAGTATGGTATAGAAAGTCTACTGATGAATTTGTAGCTGAGGCGTTCTTTCTAGGAGATTAGTTATGTCACTGGATCACAACTTACAAACCAAATTAGCACTCAAGGCTAGGAACGATAGTGAAGCTCTAGCTGAATTGATTATAAACTATTCAGGTTATGTATGGGCTGTTATCCATGAGAGAATGTATAATAGATACCAGGAAGATAAAGAAGATGTATATCAAGACGTTATGTTTCACCTATGTAGTAGTATCGGTAGCTTTAAGGGTAAGTCCTCTTTTTCTACTTGGTTAGTGCGTATAGTGATTAATAAGATAGCAGATTGCTACAGGAGAGACAGTCGTAGTAGAGTTTTCCTTATGGATGACCCAGATAATCTGCCAGATGAGATAGCCATAGAACCAGAATGGTACAACGTCTATGATGAGTATAAGGAACTACTACCTAAACGTCACCATTACCATTTTGATGTTATCTATGGTATAGCGGTAAATGGATATACACTATCTGAAACGGCTAAGGAGTACCATAAAAGTTATGAGGCAATACGATCACGACAACGGGATGGTAAAGTATACTTGAAAGAAGATTTAGAGAAACAAGGAATTACTTACTAAGAGGAGATACTATGGATAGCATACAAGCAATGATTCTACCAACAAAGGGAGTACTGGAAGGTAATGTAGCTGTTACTAATGGTAACGATGTAGCCTTTGAGTTTGATGTAGATGAGGAGACTCTAGGACTTACAGTACCCCCAGGATTCACAGTAATAGGGGTTAGAGTCTATCCTAACGATGCTGCTGACCCTAAAGTAGCTGTATCTACTCAATGGCGTATAAAGCTATATAAGCGTTTCGCTAAAGGTATAGAAGACGTAGTATATGATCAGAATGATGATTACTCTGTTCCGGCTTCTAATGTAGCCAGTCTTGATGTAACTCCCTGGTACTATCAGAATGAGGATGGAGTGGGTAGTATCTATGGTACTATAGGTATAAAGGGTGGGGCTACTGACGCTACCTTTACCATAGCTATAGAGTTTGAGAGGAATTAGTAAGATGAAAAAGCTTCTCATAACCTTACTTATACTATCACTAATTATGGTATGTGTAGTACCATGCTATAGTCAAGGAGGTAGGGATTACCAGGCTAGAGTATTATCAGTTAGTAAATGGATAGACCTATCTGGTAGGATATACAATAGGATAATCATACCCTTTGTAGATGGTGACGCTACCCCTTCTGTCTATAGTAGCAATACCTTTAAGACAGCTAATACCGCTCCTACTATTATTACTACGTTTGATAACGGTATACTAGGACAACAGATAGCGGTACTGTTTGGTGACAGTAATACTACCATAGACTTCTCCGGAACTAACTTGCTAGGTAATGGTGGGGTAGACTGGACGGCTACCCAGGATGACATACTAGCGGCTGTATTTGATGGTACTAACTGGTACTGTACTATACCGTCATCTTCTACTGTAAGTGGTGGAAGCTTTACTATAACCGGAGATGACCCTACACTATTCCTTGATACCGATACTACCGGTGATCTTGATATTTGGTTTGGTATACAAGAGGACTCAGATGGTACTACCGCCGGTGATACCTTAGCAATAGGAACGGGTGGTACTAAGGGTAGTAATACTAAGTTTGCAATGGATGTTGATGGGGATATGGTATTTGGTGGGGGTACTCTTATCTCTACTTCTCAATACCAATTTCTGATGGATGCAACTAAAAACATCCTGATTGATGGCTCTACTAACCAGCGCAATATGACTTTGGGATTGGTTCGTATTCTTCATACGCCTACTATCCCAGATACTACCGCGCTAAATTTTATTATAGATGCAAATTCTCAAGGCGATACTCATGCAATAAGGGTCGCTTTGTCCGCTACAAGTATAATTGCTGGCGAAGCAATCCAGGGATTAGGTATTTCGTTGGATAGTGCAAATTCTACGGGCGGCGTGATGGAGGCCTTGAGGGTTAGCAACGGAGGGGCCGGTGTCGCTACTGCCGAGGCGTTGCATATAGACCCTAGCGTAGCCCCTATTCATCAAGAATCTGGTTCTTTTGGAGCAGTAGAGCAGGGGTGGGATGAGAACGGCGGCTTTACTGACGTAACGGCTGCCTTTAATGATGCAGGTACTGATGTTACTATATTCTCTGCTAATGCTGACAAAATCTACATAGGTAATACTGCTGATTTTAATTCAATTCTAGTAAATCTGGCGACAGTTGCATCAGGAGCGGGTATTAAGCCTACGTTTGAGTTTTCCATAGCTGGCCCAGCATGGACAACCTTTACTCCCAATGACGCGACCAATGGATTCAGGGTGAGCGCACAGATAACCTTCGATGGAACGACTTTAAGTGGATGGGCTGCTGTTGATGTAAATGGAGCGACTAAAAAGTATATAAGAATTACCAGAACTCAAGTAGGATTACCAACACCACCTATTGAAGATACGATCCAAGTAACTGAATCAGTTGAATACGAATGGGACGCAGATGGCGATGTAAGTATAAATGATCTAACTGTCGGCGGAACAAAGGTATCAACACCATCCGCAACGCAAGCTATAACCGCTGTTGGTAATACGATATTAGCCAATGCAGAATTGGTTGTGCTTAATCCCGATGGTGATTACACTATGATCAGTACGCCTACGATAGCCGACGGCACTACTGGTCAGTCTGTGTATATCACTTGCGCCAACGCCGAAGCGAATACAATTACGTTACAAGACGAAACGGTATTGGGCGGCACTAATCTTCGTCTAAAAGGTGACGAGACCGAGATTACAGGAAAGACAATTACTCAATTTGTTTTTGACGGTACGGATTGGGTTGAGTTTGGTACGCAGGTAAACACAACTGTAAACAACTACAAGATAAAGGGCGACCTGATTATTCAAGGCCCTACGATATTAGATCCTTCGGCTACTCAAGTCATCAACGCAGTTGGCGATACAATATTGGCTAATGCCACTTTAATCCTGCTCAATCCCGACGCAGACTACATTTTAACTAGCACTCCAACCATTGCAAATGGGACGGAGGGGCAAGTTCTCCTGATTAGTTGCGACAATGCAGAGACAAATACAGTAACGCTCCAGGACGCCGGATTGCTCGGCAGTAGTAATCTTAGGTTGAAGTCATCCACCACTACGGTAGTGGGCAAAAAGGCCATAACGTTTGTCTTTGATGGCACAGAGTGGGTGGAGACAGGCCAACAGGATATACAGTCGGCTCAGGTGACTATCATGGCCCCAGATGGCGTGAATGACGAGATACCGATGCTGCACGTTGATGCCGAGAAATATCCCCGTGGTATTATTGCGATGAATGTTCAGATTACCGTAACTGTGGACACAGCTTATGCTATGGTATTCGAGGAATGGTCTGGAGATCCACCAGCGGCGCAAGCAGATATAGAGACGGTGACAACCACAGGTACAGATTCCTATATGGAAGTAAGGACGACGGACATAGATAACAGGCTAATTGATGCCGATGACTATATTTTCTTGGATATTCCAGTAACGGTGTCTGATTGGATAATGGCTGCAATATTCTTCTATTCTTTGTAGGGAGCTAAAGACATGACCGACACAACTATACGCCGCTTTATAGTCATAGTAGCAATTCTACTGTCATTCTTTTTATCCACTACCGCTTTCGGTGCAGTTGATGCCTGGACAGAAGTTGCTCCACAACTGAATAGCCAGACAGATATTCGTAGTTTGGCTGTCCACGATAGCGAATTGTTTGCAGGAACCAGTCCTGATGGTCGACTCTTTAAGTGGAATGGAAGCAACGCTTGGACGCAGGTTGCTCCACAACTGAATAGCCAGACAGATATATGGGGTTTGGTTTCGTTTGGTGGCAATCTGTATGCAAGTACATCTCCTGGCGGTCGACTCTTTAAGTGGAATGGAAGCAACGCTTGGACGCAGGTAGCACCGCAGCTTAATAGCCAGACAAATACTCGTGGTTTGATTGTGTTTGATGGCGATCTGTATGCAGGTACAGGAGCCGGCGGCCGCCTGTTTAAGTGGAATGGGACAGACGCTTGGACGCAGGTTGCAGTTGAGATAAATAGTGAAAACTTTATATTATCGACTATTGTATTTGATGCCTTATTATACGGCGGAACATCACCAGAAGCTAATTTGCAAGAATGGAATGGAACAAATGCTTGGGTTCAGAAAGCAGATCAACTACTTGGCCAAGTAAATATAACCTCTATGGTAGAATTAGATGGCAATTTATATGGAGGCACTCGCACAAACGCGCGGCTTTTTGTATGGAATGGAACTGACGCTTGGACAGCGGCGGCTGACCAGTTTGATGCCAAGGTAGGTATATTATCCATGATAACGTATCAGGGGTCAATCTATTGTGGTAGTTCCCAGCAGGGCAAATTGGGTAAATGGGATGGAGCAACCACAGTTGACGTGGTTGCCGTGCAACTTAATGGCCAGGACGAAATTCAGGCAATGGTGGAATTTAACGGCAAAATCTACGCAGGCACAGGTTCAACAGGCAGACTATTTGAGTTTGGGGAGCCTTTAGCCAGCGGCCAGGTGATAATGATAAACGTATCAAAAAGACCAAAATTAGATAAAGACATTTCTGTGTGGGTTGACGAGTATAATAGCACATTAGAATGGGCGTTGCTGAAAAAGGCTTCATAACGGGGACTACGCATGGGTAGTGAAAAGTTTAAGCTAATTAAGCATAACAGGGGATAAAATGGAAGCATTTATAGCATTACTTAAAGAGGGCTGGTTCTTCGCCTTATTAGCGGTAGCTATTACTGAGACCATTATGAGAGCGACAAAATCTATAGTAAAGATTACAAGGCGTAAATACGCTCCTATACTTACTATAGTAGTAGCCATTTTAACATCATGGTTGTGGACTTTTAAGACAGTAGAAATATCTCAAATAGATGGTCTTTTTAGAGGATTCGGAGCCGCTATACTTGCTACTTTTGCCTACACTCATATAAAAGCACTATTAGTTAATTTACCATTTATCAAAAACGTTAATTGAAAGATAATAAGTAATAAGAAGGGAGGGATTATAAAGGTATTAGAATTAGAAGGTCTACTCCTATAGTATTATAAGTTAGTGTAGACATAACGAAAGGATAGACAAATGCCAGAAGCAACACTTAAACCAAGTTCAGTTAATGAGATATGGGGATCTGTGGTTGGTAGCTATGAAGCAGATCAAAGGTTAGTAAGTGATGCTGTTAGAAGTAGCTCTTTATTTGGGCCTGTTGAGAATGAATGGGAGCTTAGTGTAATAGCTACTTTTGCAGATCACGTTGTAGTAGAGAATGATAGCTTTACTCCTAATAAGAGCTATAGTGCTGATTGGAGTAAAGACGAGGTAGGTGATGTAGTATTCTCTAATGTAAAGGAGGTTAAGGCGGAGGTAGTAGTTAAGGCCATAGGGGAACAGAAAGGGCTATTAGAGGCTATCAGAGAGAGAACGGGTACTAAGAGCTTTGATGAGACAATCAGGACGCCTATAACCCTTATTGATATAAATGAGGGTACAGGTAAAGATCCTGTATATGTAGCTAAGGTTAAGATAGCTCAGAGGGCGGATGTCCAGAATAACAATAGGAGGGTATATCCAGAGAAGGTCTTACATGAAGCTGTAACCAACCTACAGTCCAGAATGAGTAAGACAGGGCCGCGTCCTATGGAGGAATGTCATAACATAGAGACAGATGGTAATGGTGTAACTCGTAATCAGAGGCAACTAACCAGGACAGCTTCTCTTATACATGAGTTAGGCTGGAACGATAAGGAGAAAACGGTCTCCTTAGATGACATTAGATTTATAGGTACTGATGCAGGTAAGAATATGTTAGCCCTTATAGAAGGGGGCTACCAACCAGAGGTATCGCAGAGAGCGCATGGTACGTCAAAATTCGTAAAGGATGAATCTACAGGAACAGCTAAGGAAATAGTTACTTCTTTATTTCTGGATTCCTGGGACTGGGTTCCGGCAGGAGAGGCGGGAGTGTCCGAAGCTACTGTAGATTTCGAGGTTTTAACGGAGGTAACAGATATGCCAGATAAAAAAGTACTGGATGAGGAAGAAGTAGGAACCGCGATAGATAGTAAGTTGGATGGTGTGGAAGATAGGATAGCTACTAAGGTTACCACTTCCATTCTGGAGTCTCTTAATGATACCGGTGAAGATGAAGAACCGAAACCTAAACCGGATGATACTGCTACTCCTAAAGATGAGACCGTAGCAGATACAAAACCTAAACCTGATGACAAGCCGGCAGATAAACCCGAACCAAAGGATAAACCAGATCCAGAACCTAAGCCGGATGATACTACCACTATTACCGAGTCTGATGCCGCTATTCAGGGTGTCAGAACAGATGTAGATGGTGTGAGAAAGGATCTGGATGAGAGTAGGGAGATGGTAGAAGGTCTAAAGAAAGATAAAGCCTTAACTCATCTGGCTACCGCTGTTCCTAAGATCCTTAGTGAAGTCTTGAAAGGTGAGGACTATAAGCGTTTCAATGATGCTCAGAAGGCTCTTATAGTAACTAACGTTAAACCTGCTTCTCTGTATGGAACTATTGACGTATACGATGAGGCAAAGGTTAAAGAGGCACTGGCTCCCATGCTGACAGAGCAGGTGGCTTATCAGGATACCGCCATAGCAGCTACCAAGCTGGAGACTACAGGTTATCCCATAAGAGGTAGCGGTGGACAGTCTATAGCCCATGTAGAAGTCCTACATGAGAATATTCCTAATATGGAATATATGATGAAGCTGGAAGGGGCTATAGATGAAAGGCTTGATAAAGGATCTGGTAAGTCTAAGATCGTTATCGGTGATAATCACGAACTGATGCCTAAGCTTAATGAGATCCTTGCTATGTACGATGCTAAGAACTGGGGCAGACTACAGAATGAAGCTAATGAGGAAGTTACCCAGACCGATATAGGGGCTAATCGTATAGCGTCTATAGATAGAGTTATCATCAGAGCCTCTTTCCGTAGACTTACCGCTCTTGAGTTTTGTGATGTAGGTACTATGTTAACCCGCATAGACGATGTGATGGTAGAATCATGGAATCCTGCGGAGACTGGTGATATAGCGGACGATATGGCTAGTATAGAGATAGCAGAAGGTGGTAATATACCTACCGCTGGTGTCCAGTATACGCCTGTACCTGTATTCGCTACCAGGAAGGCTCTCAGGACTCGTATCACGTCAGAAGCCATAGCTACTAGCAGAAATACCCCTATGAATGCCGAAGCGGACGCTGTGAGTGGTCTGGTAAGGGATATTCAGCGTAGGGTGGATAGGCTTCTCTGGCAGTTGATGATAACTCAGTCTTTGGCTGTATCTACTACCGAAGTTTCAGCTTATGAAACCTTGACTCAGGTCGGGGCTACTAACGAATGGTCATCTCTCTTTGAGGGTTGGATGCAGTATGAGCTACTTAAGACGGTAGATGGTAATCTTAACCCTACAGGTTCTAAGTTGGGTCAACTGTTTGATACTCCTGCCGGTAACGTACTACAGGCGGTAGATGTAAGAGAAGCGGGTGGAGATAATACCGCTCTTATTTACACTACTGATTATACTGTGAATTGGCCGGATGGTACTATCACCCTTACTGCCGCTGGTGTTATTAAGGAAGCTGGTAACAACGTAGAAGCCAAGTATACTTACTCTACTAATCTCCAGACGTGGAGCAAGATACCTCCGTCAGGTGTAACCCTCTATCAGCATCTAATCAACCTTAGAAATGAGGTTGGGAATGCCATGACAGTAATACAGGAAGCGAACTACGATCCGGACTTTATGGGTACTAACGTGCAGCTTCATAATACAATAACGTCGGGGCCACAGTTTACTGAAGCTGGTAGGACTCCTGCTGATGCTCTTAGTAGGCTTAATCAAGTACTTAACTATTCGGGCCTGGAGCCTGTTATGACTACAGCCATACCTAACGCTTGGGTAGTGGTGGGCGTAAAGGGTGCTACGGTATACAGAATACATACACCGTGGAATATGACCGGGCCTATCGTTAATGCGGCTACAGGAGAGAGAGTCTTTATAAGTGAGGAGTATTCAGCTTACGAAGTACCTGTTAAAGAGAAACTTCATGTAGTAGGTATTACCAATCTGAAAACAGCGGTATAGTAGTCCTCCGAAAGGAAGGCTTTACTTAAAGTAAATTTCCTCCTATAGTTTCAGAAAGGCTATAGGAGGATGAGGATATGGAGGATTTGAAATGCCAGACGATTTTGGAAACATATTTGATGATCCTATTGATGATGTAAGGGAGGATCTAGGTAACGTTCCCAGTAACAATGAATCCTACGGTTTTACCTATTTCGTTGATGGTAATGCCGGTAGCGATGGGAACGATGGATTAAGTAAGGAAAAGCCGTTTAAGACTCTAGCGGTGGCTATAACAGCTAGTAATCTTACTATTGCTACTCATCCCGCATTAGCTGGAGCCGGTTTTGCAGCTAGAAATAGAATTAACGTTAAAGGTGATACTTTAGCGGAAGATCTTACTGTCTTAGCTCAGAAATGTGATATTGTAGGTCTTGGTTCTAACGATTCTAATAAGAGAGCGACTGTCACAGGTGTTCACGCTATAGGAGCCGCTGGTAATCATGGGTGTCGTTTTGTCCACATGCGTTTCCAGATAAAAGCAGCAGGTGGGGATATATTTACCATACCTACCACTACGGGTGGCGTAGAGTTCCTGGACTGTGTATTTGATGGTCATAATGCAATTAAAGCTGGTAGTGCCATTATAGCAACCGCTAGTCACATGCTAAGGATAGAAAACTGTCGCTTTATCGGTGAATATTCTGACGCTGTGATAGAACTTGGTGCAGGGGCTATGGCAGACTGTATTATCAAGAATAACTGGATTGAAGGCGTCAATCAGGGTATAGACGTTAATTCCGGTTTGACTATGACTCAGTTCCAGGGAGTTATAGAAGATAATACTATCTTTACTACTCTAGCCTGTATTAACGACGCTTCTGGTAAGTTTGCCCTTATTAACAATAATGGTGTAACTCTTGCCGCTAGAGGGCTTAAGCAAGCCGGTGCTGTAGTAGGTAATGTGTTGTTAGCCGTTGGTAACTTCTTTACCTGTTCTGATGGTCACAATATGCCGTGGCCGGAGGCTCCTCCTGTATGGAATGAAACGGGCGGTAGGAATTACTATGTAGACAGTAATGAGGGTGATGCGGCTAATAGCGGAACTAGTTGGGATGATGCTCTTGATACTCTGACTGCTGCTATGGCTCTTAGCCATGCTAATATCGGTCTTGGCTCTTCTACATGGGCGGCTAGAAATCAGATTTTCTATAAGGGTGATAGTAACTCAGAGAATCTGACCACTCTGGCCCAGAAAACCGATATTATCGGTGTTGGTTCTGGTGGAGGGTTTAGGACTCAACCGCAGATAGTTGGAACTCATGCTATAGCTGCCGCTTATGGCGGTTGTCGCTTTTATAACATGGGCTTTACTCCAGCAGCCAATACTGATGACATTTTCACATTCTTCGCCGGTTGTCATGGGCTTGAATTCCATGAGTGTACTTTCGAGTCAACATATGCAGCGGTAACAGCAGGTAGTGCCATAATAGTTGAGGCTAGCGCTCAAGTAATAATTGATAACTGTGTATTTGGGAATGATTTTTCAGATGCAGTTATTGAGGTTCTCGCTGGACAAGTTGATGGTATGATAATAAGGAACAATATCATCCGTGGTGGCGAAGTTGGTATTGAATTTGTAACAGGAATTACGGTTACACATAATGATTCTCCGGTTGTTGCGGATAATATCATCAATACGGAGACTATTTGTATTAACGATGTGGATGCCGCTGAGGTTTTGATAATCAATAACAACTGTATAACGGTCACGGCCGATGGTGGAGCCGCAGGTGCTAACATCATCGTGGGTGACGTACAACGAGGTAATGGCAATAAGGTTAGTGCATCTGACGCTACCAATGCCGACTGGCCTGTAACTGTCGCTCTTGCTTAGTTCTAATAGTTTCTGGGCTTGATGAAATACTCAAGCCCATTATAAGGAGGTTACTTTAATGGTAGGTGAAAACGAAGAAAAAGTAATAGAAGAAGAGATAGTAGAGAAAACAGTTGTTAAGAATAAGATCCATCCTTTGGTAGTAGCAACGGGTATACTTCCATCTGGAAAGAAGTTGAAGGCTGTTATAGCTGGATCTAAAGGGAGTGTCTTGGAGGTAGTCGCTCCTGATGGTAAATTCTTCGAGTATACGGTAACTATTGCTGTAAGAGAGAGGAACAATCCAGAAGAAGAGTAAGCTACTTTAGCCTTATGTAGTAGAGGAGTCCTAGCATGTCTAGCCTTACACTGGATCAGTATAAAACAGAATTAAAGATAAGGTCTGATATTATCTTTAATATGGATGATGATGATCTTACTACTATTATCAATATAGCTCTCCGTAGGTTTTCGGGAGATTTCCCTAAGCTTAAATGGAGCTATGCCAATGCTGTAGTAGATAATCAAGTATTGTATGATTATCCTACCAATGCTGTTAAGATCATCAACTTGAGGGATTCTGCTAGTAAGGAGGCAATAGATTTTACTATAGAAGAGGATGATAGTGAGAGTGACGGAGATCAGATTAGACCAGGATCTATCTCCGGTAACTCTTTTGATGAAATGCTAGAGAGTACCTTCTATGATAGCCCTCTGGTAGGTGTTGTTTCTACCATAGTAACGGGATATTCCAACTTCGATATAGAGTATGCTATTCTCCAGACTATAGCCACTATTAACGATAGAAGTCTGGAGGCACTATCTTTCTATATAGAATATCTAGCCTATGGCATAGAGGCTAACAAGGCGTCTCAAGCGGCTAGTGTAGAAGCCACCAATACCCCTGAGAGCCTTACCGACTCCGATGCTGATGGATCTACCACAACTGTTAAGTATACTACTCAGATGAACTTAGCTAAAGGCTATAGAGCTTCCGCTAGTGAAATGCTTAAAGAGTATAGAGCTTTAGTTATTAACGTACCTTACGGAGGGAGAGCTTAAATGGCTGCTATAGTTTTAACTACTACTGTAGGGATAAGCTCTCTAGTATCCGGTGATGCTGACAACTTAGGATACCTATGGTGTAAGAGGATGGACATTCAGAAATACTTGGATAAGGAATCTATAATCCTTATAGGAGATCCTAACGATAATGAGTTTAACTTTGATGAAGCTGACGCTATGCGTATGGAAAATGATAGCGTTGTAGAGATAGTGGATTACCTTAGCGGGTCTTATACTATAGCTACTACAGATATTCTACCCGTTCTGGTTAAGGATGCGGCTAAAATGACAGCAGCTTCTATAGGTCTAGCTAGACAAGCAAGCTCTCAAGGTATGGAGATAGCCGGATGGACTGTTAGGTTGGATGGTCAAGCATGGTCTAGCTTAAAGAGGAAGTTTATTAACCAGACTTTGAGCTTAACCGCTATAAGCTTATCAATAGCTAATAGACTTATCTTATCCAAGCTAAGAGAAAGGGCGGTGGCAATCAGTGTTTGAGGTATCTATGAGCTTCGATCCAACTACAGATCAATTAAAGAACTGGGTAAAAGGTATAGAGAAAGTCGCCTTAGAGGATCTCCGTCCTTTCTGGGAGAAATGGGCTACTCCGGTTATCATAGAGGAACTGGCTAGAATATTCGCTACTAATGGTTATGGTAAATGGCCGCCGTTATCTCCTAAGTATGCTCAGTATAAGGCTAGACGTTGGCCTGGTAAGACTATACTCCGTAGAGATGATAACTACTGGAAAGCTGCTACTCAAAAGAAAGATGCGGGTAACGTTCATATCTATAAAAAAGATAGTATGTCATGGGGTATAGACTTGGGTTACTTTGCTTCTAAGTTTGGATACCCTTATCCGGCAGTACATGAGTTTGGTGATAAGAAGGGTATCATTCCCCAAAGGGCTGTATTTAAGACAGCAGAAGAAAGTGCCTTACTACAGGTCAATTTAGTATTTGCTCTTAATGACTATATGAGGAAAGTCATGAGAAAAGAGACTAAGAAGCATTTTGGATCTGCTGCATAGCCTTCTAAGGCTTTTACCTCGTGTAGTAGTATAAGTACCCATAAACTAGTATGGAACGTCTCAGACGTTAAAATGGAGGCTTTAACGGCTATGTATAATACAGTTCCTAAAGCTGTATATGAGAAAATGTTTACTATCCTTAGTACGGCTAGTGATCTTAGCTTCTTTAAGACTACCCAGAGGGCTTATTATCCCAGAGAGCCGAATCTTACTAATCCCAAACTATATCCGTGGGGATTTATAGATGCTAATGGTTACGATCCTATAGAAAGGCTAAGGTCTCCTACCGTGTGGGAGTATAAATTTACAATACCGTTAGTAGTTATGGTATTTGCAGAGCAGGGAGATATGGGTAGTATGGTATTTTCCACTGGAGATACAGATGCTATAGGCATATTAGACGTAGTTGGGTCACTAGGAGATGAATACTGGAAATTAAGACCAGGCTTTGGCATATCTGGAGTTAGAGACTGGACTATAGGTAGGGTGGGAGTACCTAATATCTTATCAGTTCAGCGGCATCTAATGAATCCTTACATAAGAGGGATTCAGATGGATTTTATCTTTTCAATTACCGAAAGAGATGAAGTAACTTAAGGAGGATCGTTATGGCTTATAATGCCTACCTCATAGTAGGAGAACAGTCTGGATGGACTGTACCAACCGTTACTGCCAGTATGGTGTCGATTATATATGAGTTCCTGTCAAATGGTCTAAAGAATACAGGAGCTAACCCTATACCCGGTAGACTATCGGGACATCCCAGTCCTAAGAAGTCAATACAGGGTATGTTTAACTCCGAAGGTGACATACAGATGGAGTTACATGCTGAGGATATGGTTCTATGGTGGAAACATCTTATGATGGATGCCGCTGTAGCCTCGGTGGACTTTACAGAACAAGAGGTATTCGGAAATGGATCTGGGGTTGCTAAGGCTCACACATCTCCGGAGTCTCTGGATACACAGCCTTCCCTCACTACCCCGGATAGCAGTCCGGGTAAGCTGATAGTATCGTTAGCCGCTCCTGATAGCGGAACTATAACTATAACAGGGCTGTCACAGGGGAATGAGGTTATTACCGAGGTTTTAACCTTTGCGTCGTCGTCTACAGAGACTACTACGGCTTACTTCCAGTCTGTAGATACTAACGGGATAGTAATAGCCACTATTACACAGGCTATGCTTATAGAGTGCGATAGAGACATCTGGACTCACACTATAGCTCTAGGTGATGCTGTAGAAGACGGTCTTACCATAGAGGCTATAAAGGGTGAGGATGCTATACCATCAGTCTATGTAGGTACACTTCTTAACACAGGTGTTATAGACATAGCCGATATAATGACAGCTACCTGGGGCTGTATGGGTATGAGAGGGTGGAATCAGTATAAGGTTACCGCTGGAGCGGGAGATCCTACGCCTTCTACTACACCTACCGATGTATCAGCTTATACTAGAGTTAGCGATCAAGTAATACCAGGATGGGCTACCCAACTTACTATAGACGCTGTGGCTATTGATATAGCATCCGGGTCTTTCTCTTTGAGTAATAACCTTGCTTATCCTACCAGGTTCAGAAACTTGAGAACCAGACCGCAACCTAAACGCCAGGGAGACAGGGAAATATCCTTAGCCGTGGAAGTGGATTATAACACTACTAATCCAGACTTTGACGCTGATTTCCTATGTAACTCAGAATTCGCTCTGGTATTCTACGCTGAAAGTTTACAATGCTTAGGAGCTAAGAGGTCTATTACTATCACTATGCCTCGTGCAGAGTTGATAGACTTCCCAGATCCAGAGGAAGGGGATTTCCTGGAAACACTATCAAGTCTGAACTTTAGACCTATCAGATCGGTAGGGGCTACCACTAGCGATGAAGTAGTAGTAGTAATAGAAGATACTAACGCAGAAGCAGGTCTCTAAACCTCTGAGACCTTAGTTGACCATAGCGGAGGAAATACCATGTCAGAAATAGAAACAGAAATTAAGTTTACCACACCACTTGAAATAAAAACAAAGTACTATAAGACCTCGATTGTTCAGACCAGACTTGGTAACGCTTACAAGATCCGGTCTGTTCAACCGGGGGAGTTTGTGGTACTTACAGGATCTCCTCTTATAGCTGCTCTTGCTGAAAAAGGTATTGATATGCAGGATGAGAAAGCCAGGGTAGCGGCTATAAAGTCTATGTCAGATGAAGAGAAGGTAGCTTTAGCTCAAAAGATGGCAGGAGATAGCAATATAGCAAATGTAGGCAGGTCTATAGCTTGTCAGGGTGTTATCTCCTTAAACCTTGTAGAAAAGAGTCCAGAAGAGACTACAGGGGAAGAAGTATCGGTAGAGCTTATACCCAATGAAGACCTTGAGGAAATAGTAGCTGCTATTATGGAGATTTCTTCTACAGAGGAGGAAATCAAAACGGTGTATACGTTTCAGGACTTTAGCGAAGGAGAAACCGAGGGATCTGATAGAGATACACCTGATGGCGAAGGAGTACCACAAGAGACCAGTGGAGATACTATTTCCCCTGGGGAATCTGGGGCCTAATGCTGCTTTTACCATAGACCATATAATATATGTAGCCGGTAGGAAGTGGGAGATAGACCAGGAAGTAGAGTTAGAGAAGATTAAGTATAAGTATGAGAGTCAGAAATTTAAGATCCTTCTGGAGACCATAGCTAAAGCAGGAGGACTAAAAATCATAGGGTAGATCATGCCAGATGTATCACTAGATATAGTAGGACGTAATCTTAGTGAGAAAGCATTAAGGAATCTTATTAAAGATATAAATGCTACCTCAGATGCTATTAAAGCTGCCGCTATAGCTCAGAATAAGCTAAATGAGGAAACTAAGAAGGCTAAGACGTTTACCCAGAAGTATGGAGATGGTCTTAAAACTGTAGGTATAGCCGCCGGTATAGTTGCTGCGGGTAGTACCCTTATGGCAAGGTCTTTTATAACTGCTGCCATAAAGATGGAAAAACTTAACCTGAGTCTCAAGACTGTAGCTGGTAGCGCAGAGGAAGCTACTAGACAGTTAGCGTCCCTTCGTGAGATAGCTAAGTTGCCAGGTCTAGCCCTACCAGAAGCGATAAGTGCTAGTATATCTTTACAGGCTGTAAGTATTGATGCTGAAAAGGCAGAAGAAATACTTATGTCCTTTGGTAATGCCATTGCTACCGTAGGTAGGGGTAGAGAAGCATTAGCAGGAGTAGTACTCAACCTAACCCAGATAGCCGCTAAGGGTAGGGTTATGGGAGACGACCTGAGACAGATAGCTAACTGGCTACCTCAGATCCGTAAAGGCTTATTAGACGCCTTTGGTACAGCTTCCTCAGAAGACTTACAGAAGATGGGGGTAACTGCTGAGGCGTTCTTTGATGCTATGATTGGGGAGTTTAGCAAGTTACCTAAGATGACTGATACTGCCGCTAACTCTATAGAGAACTTCCAGGATAACCTCCTAGCCCTTAGAGCTTCACTGGGTAACGTATTGCTACCTACCTTTAGAAAGGTTTTAGATACGGTATCTGATACCATAGAACAGATGGAATCCCTTTCAGACACAACTAGGGGTATTATAGCATGGTCTACAATATCAGTAGCAGGGATAGCCGGTATTACAGCCGCTCTAGCAGGTCTGGCTATTATCCTACCTAAAGCATTGGTAGCGGTTAAGGTATTGGGGGCTGGTCTTATGTGGTTAGCAGCCAATCCCATCTCTTTGGTAGTTATCGGTTTAGTAGCTGTAGCCGCTGGTATAGCCATTCTTATCAAAAGAAATAGAGATGCCAGAATGTCCGCTGATAATTTCGCTAAGTCTACCAATGATCTTAACGAGAGTATGAAGATAGCGGAACGTATAGAGGAACTGGGGGATACCATAGAGGAATTGGGCAGTAAGACAAATAAGACCGCTCAAGACACTCAGGAGCTTATAGATGCTCAAAACGAGTTAGCTAAACTAGCCCCTACCCTTATAGCCACCTTTGATGATGAAGGTAACGCTATAGCTAAGGCAAGAGAAGAGATAACTAAGTTCACTAAGGAGCGCAAAGAGGCTAATAGGATAGAAGCTCAAACCGATCACGATAAAGCCATTAAAGAGGAAGAACGTCTTGCTAAAGCCATTAAGCAAAACAGAGAAGATATAAAGAGATTCGATAAACGTATAATTACATCAGACGCGGAGTTGCGAGAAAAGAGAGCAGGTGGGGGGAGCTTTTTTACAACTGAATTTGGACTGGAAGACGTAAGGGATAAAAATATTGAAGGTAGAAAAAAAACAAGGGATGACCTTAAAAAGAATTTAGCGGAACAGAAAAGACTTGCTAAACAGATACAAGATTTTGAGAATACTATCCTTAAAGGGGTAAGACCTCCCAGTACCGCCGGTCTGAAACCATTAGGGCCGCCTATCACAACTAAACAGGAAAAGGAACTTATAAAAGACTTAGCCGCTCTTAGACTGGCAGCTATGGAAGAAGGATTTGATAAAGAGAGAGCGGAAGTGAGGGCTAAGTTTAAGGAAGAGATAGAGCAAGCCGAAGCTTCTATAAAATTAACTAAGGAACGTAGTGGACAGAGGAATCTCCTTATACTCAAGATAGCGGCTCTGGAAAAAGCTCAAAAAAGAGAACTGTCTAATATAGATGAGAAAGAGAATAAGAAACGCCTTGAGGAAGCTGAGAAGCTATCAGATAGAATAGGAGATCTACAGGAAGAACGTATTAAATCAGAGATAGCCGGTCTTAAAGTTATATCAGATTTGCGTAAGGAGGTAGTACAGGCTTCACTATCTTCTGAACGTCAAAGGATAAGCTTGGTAAAGGATTCTCATGAGAGAGAGCTTGCCATGCTAAACTTTGAGATTAGATCTAGGGGTATTGCCTTACAGAACGAACAGAAAGGTATCCAGGAGCTACTTAAATCATCTTCGGTATTAGGGGAACAGCGGGAACTATTAGAAGAGCGTCTAAGGCAGATTAGCGGTGAATTGCTATTGCTTAATCTTAAAGGGGAACAAGAGAGAGCCGAGATAATAGCAGAACGTATAAAAGAAGAAGAAGAGAAACAGAAGGAATCGGATGATCGTATATTCCAATCCAAGATACGGATAGCTAATATTCTAGCTAAGACTATAGAGGATGAAGGTATCAGAAGGACAACTATAGCTAATATAGCTTTCATTGCAGAGCGGATAGCTATAGAAAATAGGATAACCGATAGACGAAAGGCTATAAGTGAATTCAGCAAGCTGGAGGGAGACCATAGTACCGAAATACAACAGGCTAATAATGAAATAAGACAGGATGAAAAAGAACTACAAGATCTAAGAGTTGGTCTAATAGGCGAATTTAAGGATATAGATGATGACTTAGCAGAGAAACGTAAGAAGAATGTTGAAAAGGTAACTAGAGAAGAATTGAAACTAGCCAGGGAACGAGAAAGAGCGGAAAGGTTCGCCTTTAGATTACTTACTTCTAATAATCGTTTCAGGGTTTCCATAATGGAAGATTCTAAAGAGAAAGAGATAGCCGGTATAAATGCTACACATGCGGTGGCTGTTGCGAATATCAATAAGGAAATGGCTCTGGAGCTTACTACAGCGAAACGTAAAGATGAATTGAGAGATATACTAGCTGATGCCGAAAAGAATCGAATTAGAGCCATAGCTACCATCCGTAATAAGGAAGTCCTTGCTGTTGCACAAACCCTTAGCTCACAGATAGCCGCTATACCTTTCGATCTGGGTAGGCTATTTATAGCAGAAATGACAATAGATGATGATATAGTTGATAGACTTAGAGAGGTAAATGCAGAACGTCTTAATCAACTCAGAGAAGTAAGGTTAGATGAGGAAGCATCGGTATCAGCTAAGGCGGCAGCTATAGAGCGTATAGAAAGAGAATCTGCCGATAGAAGGCTACAGATAGAGAAAGACTTAGATGCAAAGCGAAGGGATTTAGTAGAGGACTATATAGTATCTTTCTTAGGTGGAATACTTAGTAGCTTAGAACAGCAATTACAGAAGGCTTTAGCGGAAAGGATATTTAACTTCTTTAAGGATCTTTTAGCCTCCGGTGCATCTGGAGGATCTGCCGCACCTACAGGTAGTGGGATTATTGGAAGTCTAACAAGTTTGGGGGTATCTGTTGGTACTGGTAATCCTATTGGTATAGCCGCCTCAGTTCTATCTCTATTTTCCAGCTTTGATCTTCCTGCAAATGATAGGATGGCTAAACAGGCTGGTATTCAGACCGCTCTAGGATCTGCTAGTTTCGATAACTCCCTTAATGATGCCATGGCTAGACTAAGGGGTACTAAGGTAGCATCTATGCAGTTGGGGAGACGATCCGCTAAGGATATGGTAGACAACTTTGTATCAGGCTTTACAGGTAGTAATGGGGGTATAGAGGGAGATGGTAATAGCGGGTTAGCTGAGGCTATAGCAAGCTTAACTAACCGCTTAGATAACCCTCCGGAGTTCAAGTTTATAATAGATGGTAGGGAGCTAAATTCTACATTAGAACCGATAAGAGATAAAATCAATAATGGCAGACGTGTAGTGTAGTGACGTTAATAAAAAGAGGTTGGGATATTAGCTCCTCCGCGTATCCTAAAGTTTTAACGTCACTACACAGTTAAGGAGTTATAGATTATGGCAGATGAGGTATTTATCTTTACCAGACCTTATACTTATGATAATGGGGTAGTTGCTACCGCTGTTGGGGGTACTACCGATCCTGATCATCCTGTATCAGATGCTATAGATCACGATATAAGGACTTACTGGGAAAATGATGCCGCCTTACCGGTACTCAAGATAGACCTTACCGAAGCTCAGATAGTAGACTCCCTATGGTTTAATCACGATAATATAGATACCTACACCCTATACTGGTCTACTGATGATATAGGCTATAACGCTGTTATTACCGGTACAGCAGATAGCGGAGGATCGTCTAAATGGCTATTAGAGTTTACACCTCGTACAGCAAGGTACTGGAGGCTTGACGTTACCGCTAAGGTGGGTGGTGGGGCTACTCAGGTCTATGAGATAATGCTTATGGAACATAGGCTATCCTTAGACGATGATGATAGCTTTCCTGCTATGGTAGACGTTCAGGATAGTGATAGGTCTGGTGGGGGTTATGACTTAGCAAATGGAGCCTTTACTACCTATTCAGGGGAAGAGCTATTTGTAGAGATAGAAATAGTATTTGATAAGATAACCCAAGTTACCAGGGATAGTCTCTATACCCTATTTACTACACCGGACTTTAGACCGCCTATAACCATCTTTCCATTAAGCGCAGAATACCCGGATAGTATCTATAGGGTGCTATGGGAGGATACTACATTTCCTTTGACTTATGATAGTAGTCTTAAATTGATAGGATTCAGTGGGTCTTTTAGATTTATAGGTTTTTAGATACGTTCCATGTGTTGACATATTAACGAAACGGAGAAATATCTTATGGCTGAGGATTTCGTTAGCAAGGAAACATGTTCTAAATGCTTTAAGGGTACTGAGAAGCAACTTAAAACCATAGAGGATGATGTGGGATTCATTAAGGATAAACTCGTTGGAGAGGAAGGGGTGGTAGTGCGGGTATCAATTCTGGAAGCGAATAAGAAAGAAGCCAATCGGCGGATGATGGTATCTCTTGGTGTTGCTACTATTATATTTACCGTAGTCTCTAATCTTGATAAAATCATTAGTCTCTTTAATAATGTTCCAAAATAAAGTTATACCTTAATAATATTAAGGTTTTGTAGCAGCTAAGGCTATAGATGCTTACCTGACAGCTTCGAGAAGGCGTCTAAACGACTCTCTAAGAGAGTTCTAATGTTTTTATAGGTAATTGCCCACAGAGTTATATCGAAGTCCATACAGGGGATTCCTGGTAATGAGTAGAAAAGTACTAGATACAGAACGTCCATTCCATATAGAACAGTACCTCCAAGTGTTAGCGCAGTCAGAAGACCCTCCTGATATATTAAATGATGTAACTCAATTATGGATGAGCGATGGTACTGATTCTGGGGATAGCGGAGATCTGTATTTCAAGATACATATAGGCGGCGATCCTGGACAGAATGCTAGTCACAAGTTGATGGACTTTGCCGGTAATGTATTTGCAGATGGTTATATGTTTGCAGATAAAGCTATTGCTGGTGGAAATGTTGCTGTAGCTGATGGTATTATAGCTCTTGATCTTACCCTCGGAAGTAACTTTACAAATACCCCTTCTCAGAATACCGTATGGACAACGGTAGCCCCCACCAATGGTATAGGTGGTGAAAGATGTAGCTTTGTAGTAAATAACTCTGGTGGATTTGCGGTATCATGGAGTACCGGTTTTACTAATGTAGATGCTATCGGGGCAGGAGATACAGGAGTACATGTCAGGACGCTGCAATTTGACGGAACTACATGGCACCAGATAGCCGCTACATTAGATGGAGAAGCGATAAATGTAACAGGCGGGACTGGCGTATTCAGAGAAATAGCTACAGGTAATATCTTTGGGCCAACAGCAGCAGGAAGAGATGCCTTAACTGGTGATTATAACTTTGCCGCCGTTGATGGGGCGGGGGACGCTCTTACAAGTGGCAGAGAGAATGTTTTAATAGGGAGAGATGCTGGAACTGATTTAACCGAAGGTCATCAAAATGTTTTTATAGGAGATGGGGCGGGAGCAAATGAAACTACAGGCGATGATAATGTTGCTATAGGAACTAATGCTTATTGGTTGGCGACAACCGCAAGCGAAAATGTCGCTATAGGGCCTAACGCATTGGGCGGAACTGTTGGTGGATGGGGGAATATTGCTATTGGCCCAGGTGCTATATTTGGCGACTTTTCTACCTCAATGCCTAGCCAAAATATTGGAATTGGAGCTAGCACATTATTAGATATTACATCAGGAACGGTTAATATTGCCGTCGGTCATCGCTCATTAACGAATCTAACTACTGCTGATGATAATATTGGGATAGGTCGGGATTGTCTATTTAGCATTTCTATAGGTGACGACAACATTGGGATAGGCTTTGACGCGGGATCGGCTTTTGCCGGTGATACTAACAAATGTATCAGTATTGGCTACCAATCTGGCCCTGTATCGGTTGCAACATATAGTGAAGAATTATTCATAGATACTCACGCCGACGATACACCTTTAATTTATGCCGATTTTGCCGCTCATACAGTAGATATAAATGGAACTTTAAGCAAGACCGCTGGCTCATTTAAGATAAATCATCCTCTGGATGACAGTAAAAATCTGTATCATGGTTTTATCGAAGGCGCAGAGTATGGGTTACTATATAGAGGAGTAGCGGTTTTGGCAAATGGCACTATAACCGTAAATATAGATAGAACTTGTGGGATGTCTCCTGGCACTTTTGAGGCCATAGCGCAAAATCCAACAATACAGGTTCAGAATATGACTGGATTTATTTCGGTTAGACCTACAGAAATTACAGGTGCAGATTTTACTATAGAAACTCCAAATACTAATTCAGGCGATACTGTGAATTGGGTGGTATATGCTGAACGTAAAGATAAATTTATCATGGAATCATCTTTAACAGATAATAATGGACGGTTAATCTTAGAAGTTCCAAAAAAGCATCGTGACGGACGTAATGTAACCCCATTGGAGGCTAAGAAACAAATATCAGAAAAAGACGAAAGACACAGGGTAAGGCATGTTGAACAAGATAGGAGCGAAGATCGGATCAGAATAAAATCAAACAATAGGGATTATGTGTAAACTTTTTAGAAGTCAATCGTATATAGTATAGTCGGATAATCTATTTACGTTATAACTACAAAGATACAAAGCGGAGGGAAGATCATGTTTAAGGTAGAATTAAGAAAAGAAGATGAAAAAGATATTCGTGGACACTTAAATAACATAGGCGAATTATCCAAACAGATTAGTAATCTAGTAGGTCAACGTTTAAGGGAAGCAAAAGCGGCAAAGAGAGTATGGGAGAGTGCTTCTTTGCGTGCTAAGGTAGAGAAAAAGTTACCTATAACGTGTGACGTGCCTATACTCTTAGAAGACAATACGCTAAGGATTAACGTAGCTATCTCTTCTGAGGGAATTGCATCATGGGATGACAATCCTTTAGAGGTAAAACCTAAAACCAAGCCAAAGGGTAAAACTAAATTAAATAAGCAAGATACTAAGATAGTAGAAAATCCGCAAAAGGAAAAACCAGAGGAGGTAGCCGATGGGGTCGGTAAGTGATTATCTGGAACTAGAGCTACTAGATCATATATTGAAAGTAGGTTCTTACTCACAACCTGCTAATCTATACATAGCCTTATCCATAGCAGACCCGTTAGACGACGGTAGCGGTATCTCTGAGCCTGTTGGTGGTAGCTATGCTAGACTAATCAACAACTCATGGGAAACAGCCGCTACAAGGCATACAGAGAACTCCTCAGCTATATCATTCGTACAGGCTACGGCTGGATGGGGTACTATAACCCATTTCGCTATATTTGATAACATATCTGCCGGTAACATGATAGCACATGGATCGTTATCCAGTAGCATAAGCGTACTTAACGGTAACATAGTATCATTTGATGCCGGAGCTATAGACATTACCTGGAATGCTGGTGGGTTAAGTAACTATCTGGCTAATGCTCTGTTGGATCATGTATTTGGTAACAGTACCTATACACCAGCGACTAATATCTATGTAGCCTTAGCCATAGCCACTATCGTAGATACTACAGATGGTACTAGTATAACCGAACCTTCCGGGGGTGCTTACGCTAGATTGAATCATAACGCTTGGAATATAGCTGCTGCTGGAGCCAGTTCTAACAATGGGGCTATTACCTTCGTACAGGCCTCGGCTAACTGGGGTACTGTAACCCATACGGCGTTGTTGGATGCCCTTACAGGGGGTAATATACTCCTACATAAGGCTTTAGACAACTCAAGGGCTATAGTTACAGGAGACGATCCTAGCTATGTAGATACAGCCTTTGCTATCACTATGGATTAAAGGATTAAAAAAAGATGGCGGTGGTAGTAAAAAATATTCAATTTACCCCTTAAAATACCTATATTTACCCAATCTTTTTTTATAGCTAATCGTATATGAAGGGGTAAGGGGGGTTTGGGGGGTTCGGGGAAGCAGAGTTGTTACCGGTTATTATAGTCGTCAAAAATATTTATAGTATATATAGTTGACATATTGCTAATAGTTAGTTAGATATTAGTAAGGTACTGTAGTAAGTAGGGTAGGGTAAGTAAGTATCACTATAAGGAATTTAGTATGATAAACTTTCTACCAACTAAGGTAGGGCATATTACCGGTATTGGTAGTCCGAACTACTTAGATGGAGCTTATGATGTAGCAGTAGCCACCATAGGAGCTTTGGAGGTAGCCTTTACTGTAAGCTTTGATGATAACGCTTTATCTGCTTTTGATATTACAGATCCTACTAACCCTACCTTACTAGATACTATAACTGGTACTGGTAGTCCTAACTTCCTGGATGGGCCTACTTCCATAGTAATTATAGATATAGGTGGTACTGAGTATGCCTTAGTTACAAGCTTTAGAGATAACGCCCTTACTATCTTTGATGTAAGCGATCCTACTAACATAACCCATACCGGAGATATATCGGGTATAGATACTCCTAACTTCCTAGCGGGTGCTTATGCAGTATACGGTTATACTATAGCTGCCACTGAATATGCTTTGGTAGCCAGTTATACAGATAATGCTTTTGTTATCATAGACGTAAGTACACCTGCTACCCCTTCCAAGACCTCTCATTTGACTGGTACAGGATCTCCTAACTTCTTAGAGGGAGCGCATGGAGTGGTAGCCGCTTCTATATCAGCTAACCATTATGCTTTTGTATTAGGTTATACTGATAACTCAGTAGTAGCCATAGATATAGACACTCCGGCTAGTCCTGCTGTAGTTGATTCTCTAACCGGTGCTGGTACTCCTAACTTCTTAGGCGGAGCGCATAGCCTGGACATAGGTACTGTATCAGCTACAGAGTATCTCTTTATAACTTCCTTTACAGATGACGCCCTTACTGTTATAGACGTTAGTACTCCTGCTACTATGGCTCAGGTGGGAGAACTGACAGGAGCGGATAGCCCTAACTTCCTGGAAAGACCAGCCGGGATAAAGTTTACCACTTTAGAAAGTGAAGGGGTATGTTTTATATCTAGCTATTGGGATGATTCTATCGTTACTGTAAATGTACAGACTCCCAGCTCTCCCACGTTTAGCGGGGCTATAGTAGGTAGGGAAGATTACATAGCAGACCATCCAGGAGCTATAGTGGGGGTTACAGACTTCTTAGGTGGAGTACATGCCCTGGATCTGGTAATCATAGATACCGTTAATTATGTAGTAGCTGTGAGTTATGAGGATGATGCCTTAATTACTATAGAAGCAGATCCGGTAGGAGAATCTCAAGCTCTAACCTGTACTGTAGCTATTACATCCGATGTATCTGCTACTATGAGTAAAGGTGATGCCGCTGTACTATCGGTTACTGTAGATATAGCATCCAGTGTGATAATAAACAATGCTTCCATACTGGGAGACCTTACAGATGAGATTAAGAAACCCCACTGGTATCCTATTACCAGACTTTCTATGGTAGACTCTGGTGGTACTAAGCATGACATAACGGATAAGGTAGCTGACTGGGATAGGATACTATGGCAGATAGAACAAAAGTATCATCCTAACATCTTTACCGGTAATGCAGCAAGGTTTACCCTCAAGAACGAAAATGAAGAGTATGATATAGATAAGTCTGATAATTACTTCGTAGATACTCTAGGAAGGGGTCAGGATGGCTATCTAACTCCTGTAGTGGTGGAATGTGGGTACAAACTACCGGATGGCACTATAGCCCTTGTTCCGTTCTTCTATGGGCTTGTTATAGAAGTAGCAGCAACCTCAGAACACGATAGAGTATCTATAGACCTACAATGTATATCCAGAGTATTGATGGATGAAGAGATACTAGACTTTGGTACTCAGTGGACAGGAGCTAGGTTATACGGAGGTAATACCTTTACAGAGGTTAATACTCCTGTTACTGGTACTAGACTAGAGGATACCCAGATTAAGGTAAGTGGTGGTAACTTTCCAGATGATTTCCCTCTTAGTGGTTTCGTAAAGCTGGAAAGTGAGATAGTATACTATAGCTACCTATCTACTGATGGACTGGAAGGGGTTAAGAGGGGTAGGCTAGGTACTAGCATGGTAGCCCATGATGTAGGTATTCTTGTATTTCTATTATTAGATGATGGTAGCGATGGGGATGGAGTGTTCTTTCAATTTCCAGAAGCTCCCATATCAGAAGGTAGCGTTTCTTCTGTTACCTCATCAGATGGTACTATAGAGATTATAGAGTCTGGATCATTTATCTTTGGTACTCCTTCGGATGAACAGAACCTAAAGGGATTCATAGATTATGAGAAAGGGGTGTTGGAGTTAGCAGGTGAACCTACCGATAGCGGATCTATAGTAGCTACCTTCAAGAGTGCTTTTCGCAACATAACATACCATAGTCTAGCCAGAGAGCTTCTTACCAGGCAAAGCCTTAAAACTGACTTCATAGAAGATATAACCTTTACTGATTACTTAGATAGGACTATCCCTACTATCTTTGGTAGTATATCTACAGCCTGGGATGGGGGTAACCCTATAAGTGTATCTGGAAGCCAGGTACTAGCCATTACGTTAGACTCTGATGGTAATCTGTATCTAGGGTTGGGTAGGTATCTTCTACGCTTTGATGGGGAGAGATACGATCTACTGGCAGATATGGGTATTGATAATCTTATCTTTCGTTTAGGTGCAGATGATGATGGTAACATATATGGTATATCCGGGTCTGATGATCCAGATGATCCTTTTTATCCTGAAATAGATAAGGATGTATTTAAGTGGGATGGACAGTCAATAAGTATATTAGTCTCTGGGGAAGCTGCTTACTATAACTTCACTAATATACAGGAACATACTAGCGGACAAAGTGAGGGATCTCAATGGAAGGGCTTTAGCGTAGACACTACCAATAACGTAGTATGGTATCTATTCAATACCGGGGCTAACGAAGGGGTAGCTAAGATAGCCTTTGCTGGTGGTTCCCCTACCAGGTATAATAGAACTGTAGAAGACGAGAGGATGGACTTTACCGATACAGGACTTACTATAGAGTTCTTTTACCTGGATGAAGGTACAGACGATATACAGTATGATACCCTAACTAAGTCTAGTGGCGTATGGACTCAGAGAGGGGTAGTAAGACCCGGAGTAGGTAGTCCTCAGAAGGTCTTGGATGTAATCTATAACCCTACTGATGATAAGATATACTTTAACGTTATTAGTCTGAACGGTACTGATGCTAAGTTCTGGAATGGTTACTTTATGTCTGTTACTAAGGGATCTGCTGTTGAAACTACTATAGAGACTTATGGAGACTTCCCTTACGATAGTAGGTACTGTGGAGGGGTTATCGTAGGGGATGATATATACTTTGTAAAGGGATCGGGTATCTCTTATGGTAGTCCCATAGATGGAGCCACAGGACACCTGGTGGGCGTTAATGCTAATATCATAACGGATATATCATCTATAGGGCTTAGACCGGCCACTAAGACATCCAGAGGACACTTTCTAAGGGAACAGGTAACAGGTATCTCCGCTGTAATGGCTTATAGACCTTCCGATGGTACTACTTTCTATATTATATCAGATGCTATAGTAAGGTATGATGAGGACTATCAGTATTCTCCTGGATCTTATTCTAAAATCTATACTCCAAGAGTAAGGTTGGCAGACCTTAACGGTAAGAATGTATGGGATGTACTATCAGAGATAGCAGTACTATCGGGTTATGAGTTAGGGGTATCCAGAGATGGTGATGTATTCATTAGACAGAGAGCCTCTGATGTAGAGGTACTTAATGGAGATCATAACGATAGTAACACTACCATTACAGCATCAGGGGTATTTATAGCAGACTTCCCTACTGATGGGTATATACAGATAGGACAGGAAGTAATAGAGTATACAGGGGTATCAGGTAGCACCTTTACCGGGTGTATTCGTGGTAGTTACGATTCTATAGCTTCTACTCATCCTGATAACGCTCAGATATGGAGAGTGGATAACGTTATAGGTAATTTCCCATCTCCTTTAGAGGATACTCTTGTTAGGGCTAATAGGCTATCTAATCATGAAGAAATCTATAACGTTATAGAAGTACCCTATGGACAGTTTGCATTTAAGTTTGATTTCAATAGTGCTGAGGAATCCTTTTCAGGATCATCAGAGAGCTTATATGGTAGGAAGCTACTTACTATAAGTAATGATTTCCTTACGGATGATGATTTCTACCAGGCAGAGAGTCTAGGGTTTATCTATTATTCCAGGAACAGCGATAGGCACAGCCTGGTAGAAGTTGATACCAAGTTTCAACCTCAATTAGGTCTTGGAGATATGCTATCAGTTAAACAGAGGGTAAGGGTGCTACTGGACTATAGCATAGGTAGGATAAGAAGGATAGAACTTAGTATAAGTGATTTCAAGGTTAAAGTTATTGCTATAGTAAAACCTGATAGATATAAGAGGTCAATAAATGATTATGAATATTATGACTATTCTTGACTTTTGCTTTTAGTTTTGGTATACTTCTGATAGAAAACTAAATATCGCTACTAATTAAGTGTAGTGACATTTGAGTCCAGTCGGTTGATCCCACAATCAATCGCGGTTCAGCTTAAATGTCACTACACAACCTCACTTGAACCGGAGGTTACTGATGCCAAAACGAAAATCACGTACAACAGAATACTTAAAACTTGATTGCCCATTTATCGGTGTACCTGATGACACCGTATGCAGTCCAGAACTTAACTCTCTATCCGTTCATAGCAGATGGCTATATATGGTAATATTAACTAAATTTAATAGATTGAAAGATCGTATCAAAGATGAGTATAAATTTACTTATAAAGAAATGGGAGAGATAGCCGGATTCGATAATAGACGATTAGCTTTCTGCGTTGATGAACTTGAGGTAGCTAAATTTCTATATGTGGTACATGGGGGTAAGAACAACCCATCACTATATACACCAGTGATAGAATGGCTTGTCTAGTGGTACATGGAAATAATATTATAACTGTTACACTTTTGCTACTAACATTTCAGACGACTAGTAGCAAATATGACACTGGAATCGGTAGCACTTTTGCTACTAAAGAGGGTTAGGTTGTTACATATATGCTACCGAGTTAGTAGCAAAAGTGCTACTGGGAAATGGGGATTTAGTAAATCTTTTTTCTTACTCAATCGTATAAGTATAAGACGGTGTGAACTTATTTAGTATGATTAACTTTCAGAAAGGATTACCATGAACGATAAAATAGCGCACATCTTAAGTGGTAAAAAATGTCCTAAGTGTCATGGTAAGATTAAGCGGGATGTTCATGTGCCGCCCTTTGGTCGGGGTAAGAATATGATGGTCTGGACATGCGAGAATGAGAACTGTGATATATCGAAACACTGGTATCATGATAATAAAGTGGTGAAACAGAGATAATGGAGGTGGAATTCGTGTGGACTATATTGATTGATAGCGTATCGTGGGTTATCATTGCCGTTATATGCCCAACTGTAGCAGTTATGGGTTATCGGCTGTGTGGACGTATCAAAAGGGGTATATGATTAGATGAGGAGGTCTTGAAGATGGAAACAATCAAAGAGAAGGCGATAAAGGCGTTAGACGGCATTGAGGAAGTACGCGTAGTTACTAATCTGGGAGTTACTTATACAGGTAATATTACCGAAATACGCAGACTTTTTATAGGTATGCCGGTTGCTGGTATAGATGGGATCTCCCATATAGCATATGAAAATATAACAGATATTAACTTTGTGGGAGTAGAGGGGGCAAAACCATTCCCACTCAACATAGAATGGCACGAAAGAGGTGCAACTGTATATTATAATGATGGTACTGCATTTGGTGTAACAGATGCGGAATTAGAGTCTTTTTGTAACATCGTTCTAGGAGAAATAGGGATGCGTAAGGGGCTTTAATGACTACAGGTTTTACAATCATCCTCAAAAGAATAGGTAAAGGCTTAGGTGACATAGCCGCTATGGTAAGGGCTATAGAACTACTCAAGCTCAAGTATGCTACCGCTAGGATAATAGTCATTACTCGTTATCCAGACCTTATCAAAGGACATCCGGCTATAGATGAAGTTATAGAAAGTGATAAGGACTTTAGTTTTCCACCCAACGATGTGTTCATAGACCTGGATATAATACCTCTTGATAGGTCTAAGGCCAGACATCAAATATTCTGTGAAAGGGTATCTGAGGAACTAGCTAAAAAGGATATGGAAGGTATAGAGTGGGATGGTAGGCCACAGAACCTATGGGTAAGCAGAGACGGCTATCTATGGGCTAAACAGCTAATAGGTAACGCTGCTAGAGGTAAGACGCCTATAGGGGTATTCTGGAAGTCTGAGGAGAAGTGGAGAACGTGGGGAGGTATGAAGTCTCTGGTAAAACTCTTAGTGGAGAGTAACTGTGCTGTATTCTGTTTTGATGCTAAAGAAAAGTTCAAGACTATAGATGGCGTTAATCAGATAGTAGGGTATCCACTTAACCGGGTTAATGCTCTGGTTAGCAATATGAGACTGGTAGTTACTCCTGATAGCGGTGGGTTACATATAGCCGGTGGTCTGGGAGTACCTACGGTAGCCCTATTTGGAGCTACAGACCCCCTTACCATAGCTGGTATGTATGATAACCTCCATTATATACCTGTAAGCTGTTCTAAACATCCATGCTGGAGATCTTACTGTATTACGGTATCATGTCTTCGTAGAATCAAACCTATAGATGTATACGATAAGGTAGAGGAACTTATAACGGGTAAGCCGGTTAAGCGTAGGGGTAAGTATAGACGTAAGACCATAGCTATACATAAGCTAGATGGTATGGGGGGTACTCTTACCCTTTCAGACCATGCTATGAAGTATAAAAAGGAGTATCCAGATCATAAGATAGTACTCGTTATCCGGGGATTCTCTCAGTTATTCGATAATAACCCTTATGTAGATGATATTATAGAGGTGGGTAACATAAGTTGGAATGATAGCCTGGATAACCATAAGCGTAAGTATACCAGCTTAATAGATATAAGGTTTGCTATAGCTAGAATTTATGGTAAAGGGGCGGTAGGTCAGAAGTTCTTGCCCTATCAACGTTTATATGACTCCTTCCCTATAGGACAACAGGAGTTAGATTCTCATGGCTTACACCATGTCCAGTTGGCCAATAAGGTACTAGGGCTACCCTATGATACTATAGATGTTAAGGTGTTCTTTAACCTACCCCCCAATATGGTAAGTGGAGATTATGTGGTAGTTAATAATGGAGTAGATGTTATCTATAAGGGTAAGAAGCAAACTAAGAGCTGGACTTACTGGAAGGAACTGGTAGAGCTATTGGATATTAAGTGTGTTCAGGTGGGTACTGAGCATGATAGTCCTATACCCGGAGCTATAGACCTTAGAGGTAAGACTTCTATTAAGGCTCTGGGGGCTGTTCTTAGGGGTGCTAAGGCTATCATAGTCGGTGAGGGTGGTATAGCTCATCACGCTTATGCTTTGGGCTGTAGTAACGTTATAGTGATTCGTGGGCCTACAGCAAGTAAGCTGTTGGAGTATCCAGGACAGATACAGGTAGACCCTTATCCATGTAAGAACTGTTTCTTTTCTACTCCTGAATGGTTCTTTAAGTGTCCTATGAATATGGTAGAGCCTGTATGTATGGCTAGTATATCAGCAGAAAGGGTGGTAAGGGTGTATGAAAATCTGGTTGAGAGTAAACGGTTTCCAGAAATGCTCATGGACGATAGTATGGAACTATCTGAGAGCAGCGTTAATTGATTTAGGTTATGAGATACCATCAGATCCTTTTAACTTCCCGGATAAATGGAATCCAGAAGATGTTATAGAGGTATGGTGGGGTGATCCCGCTCATTGGGAATGGTCTAAGAAGAAAGTTAAGCTTAGGGTAGCTATGTGTCTATCTGAGGCTAGGAGCTTACTCAGGAGTGGCAGAGATAGGGCTATTAAGAACGTCAATAAGGCTGAGGTGGTATTATGCCCATCTAACTGGGCAGCTAACGCCTACAGGGAATCTCCTATAGATACCCCTATACATATCTTACCCTTTGGAGCAGACCCTAATGAGTTCCCCTTAGTAGATAGAGATTGGAAAGGGACTCTAAAGTTTCTCCATCTGGGTAACGTTCAGTATAGGAAAGGTAGTTGGTTAGTTCCGGAAGCTTTCGTTAAGGCTTTCAGGAAACGTGAAGATGTTAAGCTTACCATAGCCTGTTTTACCGGTATGACTCCTATGTTCAGAAGTATGGAATCTGAGTATGGTAGTCATGATAACATAGAATTTATATCTGAGATGAAAGACTCCGCTATGGAGTTATATAAGGATCATCATATACTGGTACATCCTCATCTATCTGAGGGATTTGGATTATGCTTACCAGAGGCTATGTCTACAGGTATGGTATGCTTAGTATCACGATGTACCGCTCCTTTAGATTACTTCTCTGATGATTATGGACAATGGGTGGAGATGTCTGAGTTCTATTCTCCTGTAGCTAACTGTCTAGCTAATACTGGGGGTATGTGGAGACTACCGGATGTCAATAGTCTAGCTGATAGAATGGTGTATGTTTATAAGCATAGAGAGGAATGTAAGGCTAAGAGTACTTTAGCTCATGTTTATGTAAAGACCTCCTTAACCTGGGAACATACGGCTAAGGGGATGATAGACTTGTTACAGTATACCCTTGAGGATTTACAAGAAGGCTCTCTGAGGGGTGATGGTGGTCTGGATGGTGGAAATGGTCACACAGAGGGAGTTATACTTCCATACGGGCTTCCAGAAGGGTCTATGTAGGTATGAGAAACATATAGGATAAGATAATATAGCAAAAGGGGGTAGTGGTGCGATTTTATGTCAAGAGAAACGGAGACGATAAGGTTGTAGAAGAGGCGAAAATAGTTAAGGAAATTGAAGCGGATACTAGATTGGTGTATGAGGATAGACTCGTATCCACCTTATGGGCAGAGTTAGAAGGAGAGGGCGAGGGAACTTGGTTTGTCACATATGACACAAGGGAGGATGCAGAAGATTCTATAAAGCAGTATTACAGGAAAATGTTAGCTTGTAATATGGAACTCTAATGAGAGGAGATTGGAAATGGGTATAGATAAGACTCATACATGGGAAGAGCGTAAGGCTCATTATAATCGAGAGTTCTTTGTAGACTACGCTGGATACATAGGAGAAGACGATAAACCTACTTACCCTTTAGATGTCATAATACAGAGATGTGAAGATATGTATACGCTATTTAGGATGTTATCGGGTAAGCGTATCACTTCTGTCTTAGATGTAGGGTGCGCTGCTGGATGGCTAATACATGGTTTCAATGAGTTAGATTCTAGTATAAAGGTTAGAGGTATAGATGTATCTGAATTTGCAGTATCACGTTCAGACCTATCCATCAGAGATAAGTTAATAGTGGGTGATGTTACAGAAGGTCTACCTTTTGGTGATAGTGAATTCGACTTAGTAACAGGGTTTGATATACTAGAGCATGTATATCCTTATTCCAGAATCCTCAATCTGGTTAGTGAGATGTGTAGGGTGGCTGGTAGGTGGATACTCCTTAGACAGCCTATGGTGGTATGGAAAGGAGATAGAGAGCCGGATGGAGAGGGAGACTGGTTTGAGTGGCTAGAGTCGTTAAACGAATTACCCCATAAGGTAAGGTTGACTCTATTAGGTAACATACCACAGTTACAAAATGGTTACCCTGTACCGGATAGCATAGAGCATCCTAGCGTACATCCTAGAGACTTCTGGGTAGAGTTGTTTCATTCTAATAGGTTTAACCTTATGGACTTACCAGAGAGTATTTACCGTTTTCCTAACCCTAATTATTTCTGTTCCTATAACTTATTAGTCTTTGAGAGGGTGTAATGGATCTAAGAGAGATATACAACGATCATATGGGTATGGACTGTAATGTAGTAGAGGAATTAGGTTTGTCTAAGACGGAGGAGGTATTCTCAGATCTGTTTCGTGGGGATCTGTTAGAGGTAGGATGTGGTAACGGCAGATTAGGCCTTACCCTACTGTCTGATGAGTCTGTAGACTTCGTTACCTTCCTAGATGTAGCGGATAGGTGTATTGAATACGTTTGGGAGGGTATTAGTAGATTTGGACTATATGGGAATTACGCCGTAGCTAGAGCTACTATAGAAACGTGTCTTTTTACCAGAAGAACAGACTTCGATACAATAACATTCTTTGAGGGCTTAGAACACGTTATAGATGTTAAGGTGGCTATAGATAGGATATACTCTTTACTTAGGAAAGGAGGTGTGTTTATAGGCTCTGTGCCTGTAGGTCTAGCATGTCTTCATAGTACCCACTTACATCACTTTTACGATGGTGATACAGGGGAGGCACTGTCTGGGTTTAGTATAGTGGAAGTACAAACTGTACTTGTAAACGAAGAACTAGGTGAGTCGCATTATGTGTTTAAGGCTGTAAAATAAATCTTTAAGTAGAGTAAAAGCGGAGGAATCAAAATGTCAGATGTAACTATAGCTCTAGTAATGCCGGTTTATAATGAGGAGGATATGCTAGGAAGGTCTCTCTGCGATCCTCTAAAGTATGTTGATGAAGCTATAATCATAGATGGTTCTCCTAATGGGCCGTCTACTGATGGTACTAGGCAGATCATAGCAGAATATGAGGCTCAGTATCCAGGTAAGATAAAGTATCTCTCCGGTACTTTCCAGATGGCAGATGGATCGTGGGATGAATCTACAGCCAGAAACCTTACCCTAGCTAACGTCAATTCAGACTTTATGATAACTCATTGTGGGGATATGATTTATGGAAATAGGGATATAGAGATCCTATGTGAGGCTATTAGAGATTATCCAGAGAAGAAGGTCTTTTACTGTTGGTTCCTGGAATTCTGGTTGAGTCAATCTCAGATAAGGCTATATCCTTATCAGGATTTTGGAGATAAGACTAGATTCGTATTTCCTACTATCGGTGATATTAACGCTGTAGCTATGGATAGTTCTATACATTATGAGGGTGGGCCGCATATACAGCTACCAGACCATTACTTTGATAATACCAACCATTTACCACTACCTAACATAAACCGCTATCATTACGGATGGATCTCCGGCTTCCTTAAGCAGGTAGAGAAACACTATCGTAATATAACTATGGGTCAATGGGGAGAAGAAAAGGAAGGTCTTAGGAATAGTTCTCCAGAAAAGATTATGGCATGGAGTATAGATCACGTTCTAAGCTATCCGGGTATGGGTTGTGGGTATCCATACACAGGAGACTCTCCGGAGGTCATGAAGGTGGTAGAATGGACTTATAATAGCGGATTAGATGAAGGGCTAAAAAGTATCATGGAGCGTTTCGATAGCAGTTTATACGATCTACTACCTGATATAATTAAGGATAAGGTAAAATGATAGACCTGTGTTTGGTACGATCTCCCACCCCTAAGCTCCTGGATGATAGAATAGAGGCTCCGCTAGGTCTACTATACCTAGCTACTTATGTTAAGACTCAAGGCTTTAGTGTTGAGATAGCAGATCTAGCCGGAGATTCTAATGAGCCTATCCCTATGGCTAGTTTCTATGGCTTTACCACCTATACTGCTAACTACCATGAGACTCTGAGGGTTAAGCGGGAATGTCTAAAGGTGAATCCCATAGCTAAGACCATAGCCGGAGGATCTCACGCTACCGCTCTACCTGATGAGGTATCGTGGGACTTTGACTATGTAGTACGGGGGGAAGGGGAGGTAGCCCTTTGTGATATACTAACTCATGACTCTAATACCATCACAAGGGGGTATCCAATTATGGATCTGGATTCTATACCCTTTCCTGATTATTCCCTATTAGACCTGGATACATATCATAGGGAGATGGAAGGTAAGAAGGCTATATGTATCCAGGGGTCTAGGGGGTGTCCCTTTGGTTGTAACTTCTGCAACTCCTTAGTAATGGGGTCTAGGAGTTGTGTCAGGTTCAGGTCTCCAGAGAATGTAATGGAGGAAATAAACTCCCATCCTGATATAGAAGCCTTTAGGTTTCAGGATGATCTATTCGGGCTTAATGGTAAATGGCTTAAAAGGTTTACTGAGTTATTTACAGGTAGGAGTATCTATAGGGCTTTCATGAGAGGGGATACCCTTAGTCATCCTGGAGTAGCAGAGATGGTATATAGGGGTGGTGGTAGGCACGTCTCTATGGGCTTTGAGTCTGGATCTGAGTATATAGTTAAAGCTATGAATAAAGGTGAAACGGTAGCTCAGATAGAGGAAGGTGCTAAAAGGGCTAAGGATGCAGGTCTTATACTTCGTGGATTCTTTGTTACAGGTTATCCAGGAGAGACGTGGGATACCATAGAAGAGACTATAGGGCTACTGGAAAGGGTAAGGCCTCACGAGGTGTCTATCTACCCATTACTTATCTATCCTGGTACAGACCTACAGAGAAATCCCGGTAAGTATGGTATAACGTGGATAGATCCTGATTACTCTCACTACTACCAGGTATGCGGAGATAGAGAGTCCTATATCACCTATGAGACTAAGGACTTAAATAGAAAGACCTTGAGGGCTATGTATGAGTATGTTAAACAGGCAGCTATGGAGATCTGTAGTTGGTCTGGTGAATCAGGAGAGTATGTTTAGTCCTGAAAGTAGATACCACTTCCTACCTAGAATCCTACCCCTGCTATAATACTCCTATCTTTTTCCCCACATATTCGTATATAGTATGTGGGGATTAGTGTCTAAAACAGTTATGATGGAGGTAGGTATGAGCAAGTTAAGCAAACCGGAACAAGTTAGAGAGCGCATAGCTGGTGTATGTATTTATCATCATTACAAATGTCAAATATGGATAAAGCGTATACAAGATCCCTATCTTGCTTATGGAATGGGTGTAGAATATACATCAAGCATTGCTAATGATAGGGATAAGACTTACCAGCGTATAGATGATATAATGTTTGGTCATCCTTGTGGAATCAGTATAGCGTAGAGGGGTAACATGAGAACAGAAAAAGACTATGGTAATCATGAGCTAGAGAAGAAGGCTCTTAGTCATTACGTTAGATTTGATACCAGTATACCGTTAAGACTGGAGTATCTAACTATGGAGGAAGCTAGAGAGCTATTCTCTTTCTGTACTAATCATAGGAAGTTAGCCAAGACTTTCAAGGAATGGTGGGATATATGGAGTATAGACTTAGACCGTAAGGGTTTACCATTGGATGCTCATCAAAGGTTTTTAAGATCCTTATGGACTGAGGATAAAGAGACTTCTGATAAAGTGGACTACTACCTGGTTCAGCTTAAAGGATTTGCTGAGGCTAGAGAGCTATTCACTGTCTATCAGAGTTCTATTAGACTGTATACCGAAGGTGATGTAACAGAAGCCAGACAACTGTTAGAAGATGGCGTAGGAAGGCTTAAACGGAACTTCTCTCCACAAGCTATAAGCCGCTCAGACTTCGTAGAAGATTTTAGCGAAAGATTCACACGATATAAGAAAAGGAAAAGCGGAGAGGAGGTAGCTAAGATCCCTACCGGTATTAAGAAGCTGGATAGAAAGATTGGTGGTGTTAATCCGGCTAGTCTCAATTTCATCCAGGGGGAGTCCGGTAGAGGTAAGACTTTCGTATTACTGGAAATAGCTTATGGAGCCTTCTGCCAGAAACTTAAAGTCCTAATCATTACCGTAGAGCTTAGGCGCGAGGAGATAGAGGCTAGACTGGATGGTAGGATAACAGGATTAAAATATCGTAATGTGGATAATGGGAACTTAACCCCGGAACAGGAGAATCTATGGAGAAAGAGGATCAGAGACCTAAAGAAACTATCAGCAGAGGGAGCTAGATTAGGAGAGGTATTTATTCCAGAGGGGTGTACTGTAGCCAGTATAGAGGCGGAACTGGACTACTGGGAGGATAGGTGGGGTTATAAGGTAGATATGATAGTCCTGGACTATGCAGACCTTATGGAGACTCCCAGGAAGGTATTCAGTGGAGAGGAAAGGCTAGGGTGTATCTTTAAGGATCTAAAGCGTTTAAGCCAGGAAAGGAATATAGTAGTATGGACAGCTTCTCAGACTTCCGGAGCCTCTTATGGAAAAAGGGTATTAACTCTAGCTGATACCGGGTACTCTAAGAAGAAAGCTCAGTGGAGTAACTTAGTTATAGGTATGGGTAGCGATCCTGATGATGTAGCTAATGGGATTCTTCGTTTAAGTATTAGTAAGAATACGTTTGGAGAGTCTGGAGGACAGGTGGTACTCTATACCGACTTCTCCAGGGCTATGATAGATGTGGACAGAGGTAGTAAGAAGAGTACAAAGGATAGAAAGGAGGACTAATGGACAGGGTGGTAGTACCGTACTTATTATCAGGCGGTGATGTTCTGGACTGGAAGGGTTATCGCTGGATGGTATATTATGTGAAAACTCGTGGCAGGTCTGGTAGGGGTACTATAGTATGCCTAATTTCTTACGATGACGTATTGCAGCGTCCGTGTGCGCTTTATGTGGAACATTCAAGGCGAATGGTATTTGGTAAGCGTTTGATTGGCGTAGAGATAGTAGGGTGTCATAGAGTGCCATGCCATTCATTGACTAGCTACGGATATACCCAGTAAGGGGTCTAGGATGCCCTGTAAGCCGCTTCTATCTAAAATGTGGGTAAAGTATCATGATCAGCTACAACAGACGAAGACATGCGAAAGATACAAAGAGAATTAAGGCTAGGGGTAAGTTCCTAAGATTGGGGTTTAAGTGTATTGGGTGCATGTCAGGTGAACGTTCAGATAGATACCCAGGACAGATATGGTGTAATAGGCACAAACGATGGATGGTTATAAAATAATGCTTAACGATTCTAGCAATAGAAACAAAAGAGAATGTATCTATAAGATATGGTGGCTACATCGTAGATGCAGAGTCTCTAGTGATAAGCCCTTTAAGAAGGTTATAGGTATCTCTTTGTATGAGCTGCGGGGGTCTGGTATAGTCAAGCTTACCTATGATGACAGGTCTGTAGATATAGTAGGAAGTCCTAACTCTTTTACTACACCTAGAAAAATTGATGTAGAGGTGGAGCCTGGAAGTAAACCTAGAGGAATTAAAGTAATATGATGGGTAAGACTAAAGAGAAATGGTATAAGGGGCAGGTAAGAGCTTACCATCCTCTTGAATGGGGATGTTGCTACTGTGTTAATAAAGTTTGGAGAGAGTGTAAATTACTCCATAGGGTAAGAGTGGGTAACGATTGTATAAGGAAACAGAATGTCAGTTCATCAGTTAGAAGCTGTAGGGGTAAAGATAACTAGAATCCGTGGAGATGAGGTAATGGGTCTATGTCCTTTCCATAAGGATAATAACCCATCCTTCTCTGCTAATCTAAAGAAGAGGGTGTACTACTGCCATAGTTGCGGAGCTAAGGGTGGATTCGCTCAGTTAGGACTTACTGATGGTAAGAAAGCTACCTTTGAGGGTTATGCAGAGCTACTAGCTTCTGGTACAGAAGAGGACTACGAAAGAGTTATATTTTCTCTACCTGATGAGTATGTACCATTAAAGGATATGACAGGATATAGAGATAGTAAGTTCTGGGACTACCTTACAGATAGGGGTATAAGCCCACAGGCTATCCATAGGTTCAACCTGGGGTACTGTACTGATGGTATGTATGAGAATAGGGTTATCATACCCTTAGAGCTAGGTTTTGTAGCCAGGTCTATCTATAATGATACTACAGGTGGACTTATCTATGGTAAGAAGAACTTTAGGAAGTATCTATTTCCTTTAGGTATGAAAGTCTCTAAGGGGTTGTATAACTTCCATCCTGATTCTAAGTTCCTACTACTGGTAGAAGGTACTATGGATGTAATTAAACTGGCCACGTTTAACATAAGGGCTACCTCTACCTTTACTTGTAACGTATCGGATACACAGATAGGTATCATACTATCCCAGTCTAAAGCCGATAGGGTGTATGTATGCTTTGATGGGGATGAGGCTGGTAGGGTGGGAGGTATAGCCTTAGCTAGACGGTTAGCTGATTACTTCGGTACTGGTAAGGTAAGTATAGTATCGCTACCTGATGGTAAAGATCCTGGTGATTGTAGTAAGGGTATCATAAGGAAAGCTATAAGGGCTTCTAAACCGGCGGAGGAAATATACTCTTATGTGAAACTGTAAGGAAAAACTTATAGACCGTTATTCTATAGGCGTTTAGCTTCATTAGGCTTTACGTCTATCTTTTTGTGAAAATAAATGGAAAAAGCATTGACTTCTGTTTATTCTGTGCTATACTTATAGCATGAGCAGGGAGTTGAGCTACACAGTTCTTTTACAACGGTCGGCTAGTTAAATGACCCACATATAAACGATAGGTTAAGTGAGAAGCAGTACTGGGGATTGGGAACATGAGGCTCTAATCCATAACAGGCTGGTACATTCCTATCTACTGCGGTAAGCGATAGTAAGCTTACTGTAATCCTATACAAGACTTAAATCTGGCGGGATAGGGTAAGGGCTAATAGTTAGTCCAGGCGTTTAAGTTGATAACTAAAGGGGAAATAAAATGACTCAGACAATTATAGAATCTGTAGGGCACGGTAAAATAGTAGTAAATCATACAGCAGGACATACTAACTGTAAGGTAGACTCAGTAGAACATGAAAGCGTAAAGCAATATATAGACGTAAATTATATATGGAGCCGACTCTTCGATATGCTCCGGCATTATGAACGAAAATTGGGTGCGCTTTATGTAGATGGCGAATTATTCACATGCTAACCTGTATTATATAAACGACAGCTAAAGGGGAATTGAAATCATGATACTTATAGATAAACACGACTTATGCGAAAATGGGGATAGTACAATAGAGGCTCCTGGACGATATATCAACTTAGCAACGGGAAATAGTTATAGTTTTCATAAGAGAGGAGATGGTGTTTTCAGATGTGGGAATTGTAGTAAGGTTGTAAAAACAACGGAAGCCTGTTTTGCAATGGAAAGTACAACAGGTCACCAACTACATGTACTATGTGTACACATAGTACATCCAGAGGCATTACTTACAGCGTATAGAAAACAATATCCGCATAGAGTAGAGAAGGCGTAAGGGCTGCTTAACTGAATAGCTAAAAGGGGATATACAATGGCACACTGGGACATAGAAGAGATGGTAGCAAGGTTTAATAGTTATCTGGAAGATGGCGACAAACCGATGACAATAGCCGAAATGACAGATATAGCAACTGAATAGGTAGTAACACACCATATGGCGGAGTTAAGGCTCCGCCAGAAAGGATTAAGTAGATGACAAGGGAACAGATAGCAAGACAGGCTACAAGGTTGGGATACAGTCAAGTAATCATTTCACCGGCTAGGAGCGGATCGCAGTTAAGAGCGTGTTTAAGGTTTGATGGCCCTAACGGAGCTTATCAAACATACATCAATAGAGGGTTACTACAGTCAGCAATCATCAGTCAGTTAGATGAAGGACGACAGGTAAAAATCACAGTATAACAAACCCGAAACGTCGCAAGACGTAATCCGCTAGTAGGTGGGTCTGATGAGGGTCAGCGATAAGATACGAAACGATAGCTAAGGGAGATATATAATGAGACACATTGATTATGCTACACTAATAAATCAGATTAAAGATATTCAGACCACATTCAAAAGCTTTGATTGTAATGTTACAAGGGACAGTCTGATAGCGGATTATTTATGTAAAGCTGCTAATCTTCTGAAATGCTTTTCTCATAGGGTGCATACGACCGTTAATCATGAAAAAAGTACCGATATTCTGTTCTATAATTACAAGTATTGCCAGAGGACAAAAGAGCGAAATACGTTTATCTCTCTTGAAAAGATGCTAGAGCAAATTATGGCGAAAGCGGGGGATCATCAAACTACGATAGAGGGTATTGTTGCGGGTATTGAATATAATCTGACAGGTAAATTTAGTAGATAGGATCATAAGGAGAGGATGGATAATGACCTGGGGGCGTTATAACGCCATAGGGCGTAAGATAGGTATACTAACAAAGCAAGGAATGAGGATGAGAATTCCTAAATGTAGCGAATGTAAAAAGGTGATGCTTATAGAGACCTACCGCCGTAAACACTATGGCGGTCACGGACTCTGTGCTAAATGTGAACGAATCTTGAATCAATAAAGGAGAGACAAGCTGTAAAATGGTAAGCTAAGGTAATGGGAGCGGAATAGGGTATGGTACACGGAAGACGTACTTGGTTTATATACCTGAAATAGAAGTCCGCTCCCTATATATTTGGAGAACTAATACAATGAGACATATACTACCAGAAGAAACAACAACAGGTAAGTATAGAACACGAAAGCAAGCTGTTGATTGTAGTCAATTCAAGGAAGTACCGGTTAAGACTTTCTATCATAACGTAGATGGAGAGAAAGTATCTTGCTGGTCGCTAGTCTATAAGGGGATATAATACCATGAGTGGCGGTGATAAGATAATTGATAAAATGAAACAGACACTTGATACTCCTACTGCTAGGGCATTAAACAACGTAATGAAAGAATCAAGGTATTTACCATCTTGTGAATCTGGACATAAGATATTATGGAATTATAAGGGGGATAATTCTAAAGCTGGTTACTGTAAAGAATGTGATAAGTGGTTTATGGTAGTTAGTGTATCTGAGAATACCGTTAGGCAGACAACTTAAAAGGAAAACATAACAATGCCAAGAACATCAATAGCTAGATTCTCTAGGGCTTATGGTCAGAAATCGGTTATATTCAGAAACGATGGGGGTAGAGAATCTCATCCATTCCAGCCTTATGACGAGAAAGACGTTGAGGCGGTTAGGTACTATAACAAATTTTCTTATGAGTCTACTACCGCTCTATACGATGTTAAGGTGTATACTACAGGTGGAGTAACTTATGAAAAGGATTATGAACCTAGCGAAAAGCTGCCACATCATACAGCTATAGAGAAACACTTTAATATACAGATAGCGGAGACTACAGCTATCTTTGATAAGATACCTAATGATAAACAGAATGAGAAAGGGATTATATAATGGGAGGTAGTAAGTGGTCAACGTGGAGGATGTATAAGATACTACCCAAAGATACTGAGAGTAAGTATCTACAATTTGGATCATATAAGACAAGGGCTAGAAATAAAGAGGAGGCTACTCGTAAGGCTAGGGCTAATACAGATGTTATTGATTTTACCATGTTAGAGGAATCAGATGATGCGTTTAAGAGATACGATATGAGTCTAAAAAGGTGGGTGGATAGATAATGAAACAATACCTGGTAGTATTCCTAGCATGTGATGTGGTATCGGTTGCATCTGTTGATAGCCTGGATGATATTTCATCTACCGATCTGGACTTAGAAGAAGATATACTAACTGTGGTAGATGTGGTAACAGGTATGATGTATACATATTATGAAGGTAGATGGGATGCCACAGAAGAAGTCTCTGGGATTGCTACTGTATAGAAGACGACTTGAAACCGGAGGAGGTACAATGACTCCAGAAGAAGCGAAGAAAACTTATATAGATGATCTCAAGTTCAGAGCCTTAGTAAAGACTATGGTAGACTTGATGGTACGGTGTTTGCTGTAGATTATATGTCAGATGGTAAGTTATCTTTTACTGAGTTATATGTACCAAAGGGTAACACTCCCAAAACTAAAATGATGAGTCCTAAAGTTCTAAAGTATGCCATAGAGACAGAGAAGCTTTATAAGATATTAGCCTATAGGGGTGATGGTGAACGATGGGAGAAAGGGGATAAAGATGGGTAAGATAGCTGTACTACCAGATAAGGATAAGCTGATAAGAAAGATAAAGATAGCTATAAGGGTAGCTCCTGATACCGATATTGAATATCCAGAAGGTGCTAGGGATGATATGTACCATCACTACATAGAAGATGAACGGCATCCCCATGTAGACGATAGATGGTATCCCACAGCAGACCCTATAACTCTAAAGATAACACTTACTTCTGGTGGACTTACCGTAAGCGTCTTTAAGACCAAGAAAACACTAACCGAACTACTTAAGCGGGTAGAAAAGATGCCAGAAACTATGGTAACTAAGGAGGAGATACCAATAGGGTATACCATTAGAAGGGGAGCTAATCCTAATAGACAGGTTGTGGGGGAATTGATTAAAGGTATACCAGAAGGTATATTTACAGATGGTCTGATGCTTTGCAAAGGTACTCCACCGGGTAAGGTAGTATGGAATGAGAAAACATATTCTGTAGATATGGAAGATCTGGTATCTAGTATCCTGAATGCCAATACCGAACCGGCGGAACTTTCATACTATGTAGTAATGGATGGACTTGATATAGGTGTTACAAGTGAACCGATAATACAGCTTACCAGCGTAAACGATAACCCTAAGATAAAGAAAGATCCTCCTTACGTTGTTTTCAAGTCTAGTTATGGATTTGCAATTTACGATCAGTATAGACATAATGTTATCAAGAAACGATACCCTAATGCTGAGTATGGTATGTCAGTTTCAGGACAGTTAGTAGCTTATGACTATGGGGGGCTATCGGAGGAGGATGGTGGGCATAGGGAGCCTGTAGCATCTATAATGTGTCATAGGGCTAAAAGAGACGATGAGGAGGTTACTTCTAAGCCTTATGGTTATGATATGGCTGTAGACTTAGGGTTAGTAGGGTAGGGTGCATACATAAGCGGAGGGTGATACAATGACAGAGGAAAGATCCATAGTGGAAATGGTAAAAGTATATAACGAAAATCGTCTCTATGATGCTGATACGGGAGACATTCTGGAACCAGAAATGACAGTAGCAGAAATGAGAGCAACCTTAGATATACCATGTGTTCCAGTAGACCAGATAGACATACCTAAAGATATGGGTATTAGATACCTTACAAGAGCCACAGGATGCGCTAGGAGGCTTGCTGAGGATGTCTGGGCATATTCTACCGAGTATGGTAGCGTAAACAGCTTAGATGAGCTTTTAATTATGATGGATGAGCATACAGAACTAGAAGCTTATAACGTGATGGTATCTATTGGTAACATCAAGCAATTATGGCGTATCACTATTGGCGGATACATAGCCAGCAAGCGGTCTAAATTGGCGTCTGTTGATAACTGATTAGTTTTATGGGAAATATACCATATCAAGTATTGGAATCCAATACAGGGGAAGGAGGAACTATGAAAAGACGGAAACTACCAGAAGATGCGGTTAAGTATCCCATGATCCTAGAATCGGAGATGTATAAAAGGCTACAGAAGAAAGCTAAGAAGCAAGATACCTCTGTAGCCTCTCTTATAGACAATGCTATAATAGACTCCCTATTGGGGGATAATAAGGATAGGCAGATAGAACGCTTAACCGAAATGATAAAGGAACTTAAAGACGCTACAGAGAATGGAAACGCTCTAGCCGAGGCTTTGGAGGAAATAGCAAAGCTTAAAGGGGCTTTGGGAGAAGCTACCGGTAAGTTATCTGAAATAGAAGGCTATCTTAATCAGTAGGTATAATAGAAAATATCCAATAAAGGAGTAATAGGTATGGTTACAACTAGAACAGAACTGTTAATATGGAATAAGGCTGGTAACGCTAGTGTCTCATTCTCTAAGATAAACATTCTACAGATAGAAAACAAGAGGAGCGACGAGGCATATCTTGAGGGGTTTGTAGTTAGAGCGTACCTTACCAATGGTGAAACTACTTTTATGGGAGATTGGGCAACTGAGCAGGAAGCCAAAGAATACATAGAAAATATTCACAAGGAAGTAAAGCAGATGGCTACTGTGGGTATTACTGAGGAAAAACTAAGACATATTCTAGCTGATATTCTTACAGGATTTATGGAAGCTCAGGAGGTACTATAAGGCGGTAAGTGGATGGGAGACGCTATGGGTACTAAAAAGCATTTACTATTCTGGACTAGACGGTTACACCACAAACTCTTAACAGATCCGGATAAGTCTTACCTGGTACAGGTAGTAGGAGAATATATAGAAATCGCTAACCGCTTTAGAGCTTTTATCCATTACTCAAAACGGTGTAACTATTGGTATATAAACGAGTTACATACTGGTATCAATTTTGCAGAAGGTAAGACAAGGGAAGATGCTATAAGTGATGCTAGAGCAAGTATCCGTAAAGTAGCAGAACATGAATTCTGTGATAAGTTCCCTACTCATTTTGTCGGCATACCAACAGATAAGAGAGAGTGTATCATAGAGGACGCCGATATTGATATTTATGAGATAGGGGAGAAAGGGTTTCTAAAGTGGATACTCAAGACGGTTAGAAGAAATGGAAGGCTACCTAAGCCTTATACCTATCAGGAGGGGAATAATGTTAAGTATATGGGATAAGAAAACGGGAGCAACTACAGACTTTAATAGTATTCAGGAGGTATGCTCTCTATATGAAGAGTATGAATGTGAATTGAGTTCAGGTAACAAAACACATGATGAATTAGAAAGCGAGCTTACAGGCGGAATAATGGTAAGAGCTATAGTGGAATCTGTTGTGTATAGCGACCCGGAGAGTGGTAGATTTGTAGTTACTCAGATAGATACAGAAGCATCCGAGGGAGAAGCTCCAGAACTAGATGAGTCGTACCTACTCCTTAGACTATCCGAAGAGGATGTTATACAAGTCTTACACTTCTATGGGTTTCACGATCTGGAAGTATCCATAGAGGGAGATCCTACTGTTACCTTTACAGATGGTTATGAGCTATCAGACCTAACAGGAGGATGCCATATAAAGATTACCGGGTGGCTATCCTGGACTAAGGGCTACCATGAGAAACAGGAGGAAGTACTGAGAGTCGCTATATCCCAGAGTATACAGGATATAGCTAATGCTAAGAAAGGAAGGGTTAATCACTTCGCTTTCTTGTAGGAGATACTATGAGAGCTAAGATTCATACCTTATTCTGGACTAGACGACAACTGAGCGGTCTGGAGGGGCTATATTTCGATAAATATACCTTAGTACAGGTTGTAGGTCGGTATGTAGATATAGCAAGCTACATAAGGAGCTTTGTTTACCACTCAGATGCAATAGACCTATGGTACGTTTGTGAGTTACATACGGGTCTAAAGTTTGCCCAGGGAGATACCAGAAAGGAAGCCATAGAGAATGCTAAGGAGAGGATTTCTAAACAAGGTAGAGCTGGTGTACTTAGGTCTATACTGAACGTTAATAGGAAGATAGATAAAATACCTAAGCCTTATAAGTACAGAGAGGGGGCAACAGAACCGGAGGATCGCAGTTTAGAAGGCTGGACTGATATAATACTTAATGGGAGTAAAGATGGATGTTAATTGACATAGAGGAGGAGATTTATGTTAGATAAAGATGCTAGAGAGCTATTCAATAATGATTCTGTGTTTAACAAGTTGGTACATACTATGGCAGATTTGTTAAAAGGAGGAGATCTGTCTATTCCAGAACTGAGGGCATCCGTAAGTCTAGCGGCTAATCTGTATAGCTACACTGAGCCTAGTAGCAGGGCTAAGGTCTTAGTTCCTATGAAATCGGGGATAATAGTTGTAGATGGTAGTAATGGGTATAGGGCCATAGTTAAGTTCGATTCTGATACCTATAGCCTAATAGACGGATCTTACCCTACTAAAGATGAGGCTAAGGAAGCAGCTACGAAGTATATGGTAGATTCTATAGCAAGTGGAAAGAATGATACCTAACATATCCATCAACCTATCCAGAAGGCTCTCTAAGCGGTTCACTGTTTTGTGATATGTTAAGCCATAAGACTAATGTGAACCGCTCCATCATACAAGAGCTTCCGGCTTCATAGAGGTTATTACTTCTAACGTTCTCCACCGGCTTAAGATTGGATAGTCCCTACCCTACTGAAAGTTAAAATAGTATTAGCTTGGTTATCGCTAATACATTAACTGTCTAAAATGAATTGTAACATAGTATTTGTGATTTGTCAAGGAGGTAGAAATCTCTATAAGGAGACAGTAAGGAACGCTCCTGAGAACCTTCTGGAACTATTTAAGCGGAGGTATACATATGGATCGTATTATAGGTCAGGAATGTGTTAAAAGGGCTGTAGAGGTAGCACTATCTGGAAATCATAGTATTTTACTATTAGGGGGTAGTGGCTCCGGTAAAACATTATGGATAAATACTATCAGAGACATGCTACCCACTCAAGTGGTAAGTAACTATTCTGAATGGACTAAGGTTGAAGATAAAGAAGGTTTGTATTTTGCTATAGATGATCTGGTAGATAATAGGGCTAATAAGATATTAAATCAAATATCTAAGACTCCACTGATAGCCTCTATTGATTTATGCAAATGCGGTAACTATAACCATCCTATTCATGTATGCCAATGTAGCCCAGAAGATGTAACAGGTTATAGGTATCGGATTAAACGGAGTATATTGGATAGATTTGATATATCTATAGAACTTACATATCCTAGAGCGGAGTTGCTATTCCACAAGGGTTATGAAAAGATAGAAGATATATTAAAACGTATAGATAAGATGGATACAGGTAAATGTGGCATGAATGGAGACTACCCGGACGTGGATGAGGATTCTCAGAAACTAATAATGATAGCTTATAAACAATTAGGTTTACCTGTTGGATCGTGTAAGGCTATTGTAAGTGTAGCTAATACTATAGCACTAATGTCGGGTGGTGATAAGATTCAGGTAGAACATGTGGCAGAGGCTCTACAGTATAAATCGGCTAATTACCATCTTATGTAAAGCTAAAAAGGAGATATAATGAAGAAAGAAGAGATTAAGGATACCAATCCTATAACTAGCTTTAGAGGTGAATACAAGTTCTTATCTAATTTCTATCCATGTAATATGCCAGAGGTATGTCCTACAGCAGAGCATTTTTATCAGTCCCTCAAGACTACGGATAAGAAATGGAGAGAGCGCATTAAAGCTGCCACTACTCCGGGCAAAGCTAAGAGATTGGGTAGACAGGCTCCCCTTAAAGCGGGGTGGAACGAAGATAGACTGGAGGCTATGTGGGCTACAGTATGGTTGAAATTTATCCATCAAGATCTTAGATATAAACTAATCCAAACCGGAGACAGGGAGCTTGTAGAAGGTAATAACTGGGGCGATACTTTCTGGGGGGTGTGTAATGGGGTAGGAGAGAATCACTTAGGTAAGATTCTTATGAACGTAAGACAAGAGTTAAAAGAAATGTGGGGAGACGTATAATCAGACAAGAAAGGGTATATCATGTCTCTGAGGAAAATGCCAGTTACTATAGAGGGTATAGCTAAGAGTCTGGTTAATGAGTTCCTCAATGTGGGAGACAGGGAGGATCTACTACAGGAGGCTTACATAGTCTATCGTAGATGTATCAGGGAGTATGATAAGTCTAAGGGGGTTAAGTTCTCTACCTACTATAGAAGATGTCTCAGTAGCCGCCTTATAGACATAGGGAGGATAATAGGAGAGGACTTAACCCTGGACTCCCTTTTACCCTATACTGAGGATGGCATAGAACATTTAACGACAGTTATAGATAAAGTAGCAGATGGTAAGTGGAATCCAGAAGAATACTTACTATGGGAAGATATAGTAACTAAAGCGGAGAGCTACCTATCTGGTATAGCCTTACAGGTCTTTAGACTCAAGCTATCCGCTCCTAACGATTTGGCATTGATAAAGGAGGGTAAGGACATAACACTTAATGAGGCTATAGTAAGGGGGTATGGTATCACCAGGAAACGTATGGAGGTAATAGATAGGGATGTGAGAAGAGCGGTACTACTAGCCTTAGATTATACCCCAAATGAGGTACTGGAATTTCTTGAGAAATAGGTTACTTACCCTTATAGTACCTACATTTTACAAATCTTTTTCCTTACCTAATCGTATATGGTAGATGTGGTAGGTAAGGGTAAGTCCCATAGGAAGCTTAGTAATGAAAGATGTATTAAAAGTGACTAAAGAATCTTATAAACGTAGGATAGTGAATCTTATTAACTTAGCTTACTTAGAGTTAGATGAGGAAGCTAGGGGATTACTAGAGTCTGTAGTATCTAAGTGTAATGAGATTCTAAAGGAGCTTGAAAATGGTAGATAGTGTAGATAAAAAGATAGAAAGAGTGCTAGGTGTGCTATCTTCTGGTGGGACTTTGTATCAACAGTTGGTAAGTGGTGCGCTTTTGTTATGCGATGGGGATGGAGAAGGGTCTAACGAGGGAGTGAATGCGGAGATGTTTGTAGCTTTGAAGAAAAACAAGCTAATCAAATATGTAGCGACGATGGGGCAAGGACATAGTTTCTTTAGGGGTAAAGTATTAACGTATAAAATAGCGGAGGAATAAGATTCCTAGAGTAATAACAGTACAGAAAGCAAGAAAGGATTATCCTGATAGTGGCATCAGTAAGGGTGATACTTACTATCACTGGAAGTTCCCTTATGGTAGTAGGATTAAAAGCCTTACTTACCCTAAGCGTAGCCAGTTGACCCAATCTCCCTATTTAGGTGGAGCTTATGATATTGATGATAACCTACAGGCTTTAGAAGATCCAGAAGAGCTATCCAGTATCACAGATGAGATAGACGGTCTAAAGGATCAAGCTCAGGAAGCTTTAGATAATATGCCAGAGCATCTACAGGAAACATCTAGCTCTGGTGAAACTCTGCAACAGTATGTAGATGATCTGGATGAATGGTATAATGAGCTAGACTCTATAGATATTGAAATAGATAGCAACCTGAAAGATGGAGAGCTAGAAGATAGGTTAGAGGAAATCCTTAATGAGATTAAAGAGGTGGGGTGTCCTCTATAGTGATTAGGTCTGGGGAGGGATTCTTTTTTATCATCTTTTTCTCCGGTCTTTCCCTAGACCTTCTCTAAGGGGGTTATAAGGCGGTTTAGAGTTTATAGATGGGTATTTTATCGTAAAGTGGATTGATAGGGCAGGAGTAAGCCTTTACGTTGCAGGAGGAGGTTGTTTCAATGGATTATGTAATACCAGATAGTATAAAGAAGACGTTAATGGATGGAATAGGTGAAACCTTGCTTGCTAATGAGTATGTAGTAGAGAGAGGTTCGTTACTTAGTAGCTTTGATATTACCGTTCAAGGTGGTGACAATGTAGCTGTAAGCTTTAAGCAAGCTGGATCTTATTTTAATACTAAAGATTTCGGCTGGTTGATAATGAGTTTATCTAATTCAGAAACTACTAAGATGAAGATTAAGTTTCAATGGAGAAACTGTGAGACAGGTAGATTAAGAAATAAAGAAGCTTACGCCATTGATTCTATAGATACCAAGAAGTTACTTGATAAGGTAAAAAAGATGGTAGAGCGTTCTCAGTATAATAAGGAAGTAAGAGATAGTTATACGGTACATAGAGATAAAATACAATCAGAATTACAAGCTGTTTTCCCCGATGCTACCGAATCAGGATATGTAATACCAGGCAATATGGGAGTTAAGATTCTGCATGTTAAAGACGATCAATGGAGTGCTGATATTAAAGTTCAAAAGCGTGGAACTCTTGAGGAACTGAAAGTAGAAATAGAATCTTTATTGAATTGAGTATCTAACGTGTTACAGGAGGATGGTGTAGGAATGATAGAGCTATTGGAAAATAGGGATCGCATACCTCCAGATTCAACTTTAACTATAATGGTTGTATGCGTAGATGTGGATGATATGCGAGAAGCCAAAGAAACTTGTCCTGAATATACGCATTTTTGTCTAATAGGAGATTACCTCAAATATAAAGATGAATTTGAGGTGCATTTAATGACTGATAAGGTATCAAGAGAACTGGAAGGGCATGTAAGGGGTAGGGACATAGATCCTAACGGCTTGTACTATAGATTGAAATTACCAGTTAAGATAGGCAAGTGTTCTACTATAGGGGAGATAGCCGCTCTAGGGTGTACCAAATGCGGCAGTAAGCTTAACGTAGAGGCTTCTGTAATGTTTGGTTCCTTATGGTGTCCTGAACATAAGATAGTATGGCATTGGATATCTAGTAAGAGAGAAAGACCAGGTTATGTATCTAGGGCATGGAAGAATCATATTACACAAGAATCATCAACTGAATGGAAGAAACGCTTTCCAGAAGGTAGGTAATCATGACAGGTAGGGAACGGATAGAACGTGAGAGGTTGGAAAGGGTTAGGCTACAGGGAGAGGGCTACACAAATGAGGAACTTATACAATTCCTTGCTGCCGGTATGATAAGGCAGTGTAGACTTGAAGAGGATTTGACGGCTAGGGATAAGGAAATCAGGGAACTAAAACAATTTGAGGTGAAAGTTACCTATAGGTATCCACAAGATGACGATCTTTCTATTCATATCTGTAATGGTATGGTAGAACTGACTGAATTGATTAAGGATCTGTTTAATGGAGATTATAGAATCATTAGTATAGAGGAGTGTAAATGACTATTAAAGAGAAGATACAACATGCTAAGAAGTATAGCTATCCTGTTAAGGTTGCTTTTGATGGTTGCGGTAGAGAGGGGGCTGTAGTAGCAGTTAAAGATGATAGATTTAGTTTGAGTGATGCTATCACAGGATGGCACGAATATAGTAGCGTTGCATCTGTAGAACCTTTAGAATCTTCTTGTATGCCTTATAATGAAAATCCTTATGATCACATTCTATGGCGGCTTGAATATAATTCTACGGATATGGGAGAAATCGGTAAATACGTTAAATGGGAATATATTAAGAATTATGTTGAAGAGGCCAGGAAGAGGTTTGACGGACAAAAGGTTAAGTTAGATATTATTCTGGGGCAAGTGGGATCTATAGTTACCGTAGATCTATCAAAGTTATATGAGGAAATCGGGGATATAATATCCAGAGGTTATATGATACATGGAATATCTACACAGGAGGTATAAATGACTAGAGGAACTACAGCTAGTAGGACATGGAAAGGATTTGAGCTTAGAATATGTAGAGCTTTAGGTATAGAACGTATCTCTAAACGTAACCTGGGAGAAGAGTCTGTAGATGGTATAGGTATAGTTAAGTTTACCATAAGGGCTATCTTAGCTGTTGAGATTAAGATAAGGGCTTCTGTGTCTAAGCTTGTTAATACCGCTATAGACCAGGCAGAGAAAGACGCTAAGAACCTTAACCTTTATCCTGAGAGTATACAGAAGCTTATAGAGGATGGTATGCCAGTTATACCTATAGCAGTCCTTAAAGATAAACATGCTAGTGATGATAGCTCTATAGTAGCCATGAGGTTTAAGGACTTTAAGGCAATGTTAAGGGGGGTTACCTATAGAGGAGGATGTGGATGATGAAAGTAAGCGGGCTAAATAGTGGGGCAATCATTTTAGTTATACTTGTGTGTTTTCTTGTTACTATGATGTTCTTAAATGTATTATCAGATGTAGTAGGATTTAGAATAACTCTAGGAGAGTTTGCGGCATTAACTACTTTAGGTTATTTTACACTAATGGTAATTTTTACTATAATAGGTTTGGCTTTCCATATATCTAAATGGATAGTAGGTAAAGAGCAGTAGGAGGGTGGAGATGAATAAGGACGTATTGAAACTAATGATGAATCCGTCAGGTAAGGGGAGGCTAGAAAGGCTAAGAGATGTGGTATTAAGCCTAGTCTTGGTTCTGATAGGTTTTATACTCTTATGTATCATATCTGGGGTCTGTGGCTTTGGATGGGATATGGGAGGGTATCTGGCTAGGTGGGTTATAAATAGGGTGATGTAATGAAAATAGCTAACGTCTTCATAGATGGATCTTTTCTGGCATGGAGGTCTATGAGTCCTCATTACCAGGCATTAGGGTACAATAAGGATGATAAGTTCATACCTACCGGTACTATCTTTACATTCATGAGGGACTTACTAACCATTATAGATAAGTATGGAAGTAACCCTAGCTATGCTGTGATATGGGATTCTAAGGGAAATAAACGAAAGGAGATTGACCCGGAGTATAAAGCCAATAGAAATAAGAAGCGTGAGAAGGGTACTAAGGAGTACGATGCTTATCATACCATGATGAGACAGTTAAAGGAGGTTAGAATACTCTTACCGTTAGCGGGTATCACCCAGATATGGTGTCTGGGATATGAGGCAGATGATGTATTAGCTACTCTAGCGGATATGTCTATAGGGGGTAGGAATATCCTGATAGAACGAGATAAGGATCTGTATCAGTGTATAAGTAGGGCTACCAGGTTAGACGACCTTAAATGTATCAAGGACTATCGCTGGTTTATAGATGAGTATACTATACTACCTCATCAATGGATAGACGTTCAGAGCCTAACAGGAGACGCTACAGACAACATCAAGGGGGTAAAAGGGATAGGTCTCAAGACTGCCCTTAGTATTGTTAGATCTCATGGAGATATTCATGAGGCTTATAGTAATGGGGTACTAAATGAGTCTCAGTACAATATAGCCTTACATGCTATGAAGCTGGTAGAGCTACAAAAACACTTGCTCCTGGACTTTACCCCACCTGCATTAGACTTAGTTAAGCTAAGGAAGGTATTGAAGCGTAAGGGGCTAATACAGGCTTCCAGGAGGGCTACTGTATTCCAGAGTGTTAAGGGGTATAGTTTTTATACTGATGATGAATATTATGATGGAAAGGAGATAGGCTTTTAGGAGATTTGCAATGTTCTATATACTAAAAATAACTAAACGACTAAAGGAGAGAAAATGTCTAAAAAAGATTTAACTGAAATAGTTGTGATTGTTGATGGATCCGGATCAATGGGGCCGATTAGAAATGATGCGATAGGTGGGTTTAATACGTTTATAGAGGAGCAAAAGAAAGTTTCCGGTGAGGCGATTTGTACGGTAGTCTTATTTAATACAAAACATGACAAGCTGTGTGATGGTATACGACTTGATGATGTAAAGTTGCTAGACGCTACAAGTTATGTACCTAGCGGTCAGACTGCATTGCTTGATAGCATTGGTATAGCTATTGACGCCGTTGGTGAGCGTCTAAACGGGATGCCAGAGGATGAGCGACCAGAGAAGGTGATAGTTGCTATACTTACAGATGGAGAGGAGAATAGCAGCAGGGAATATAACCATAGACAGATCTTGGGTAAGATTGCCGAACAGCGTGATAAGTGGAAATGGGAATTTGTATTTTTGGCAGCGAATCAAGATGCTATTAAAGCCGGTACATCGTTGGGTATTTCTGCGGATAAGTCTATAGCTTTTGTAGCTACATCGGAAGGGACTCGTGATGCGTTTAAGGATATGTCTCATGTAGTGAGGAGTTACCGAACTGGTAAGTAAGATTTCAATGGATCGGAAGGAGGTGGTAAGTCAGTTTTAGCGGAGGTTTAGAGTTACATAGTTAAGTTAATGATATTATAGGAGATATAGTAAATGCCTACGAAAAAAGAGAAACGTGAAGCGGAGGAAAAGGAAAATACCAGAGAGGGATGTTTCGGAACCTTCTCTGATGATGATGAGAACTGTGAGGACTGTGACGATCTGGAAGGATGTACTGAGCGGACTAAGGAAATAGAAGACGGTCTATCAGAAGATACGGACGATGAGGGGGATGAAGTAGAAGAGCCAGAGGAAGAAGCTGATGAATCAGATAGTAAGGATTTTGATCCGGCTTCTGTAGACCTTTCTGATTCTGCTACCAGGATAGATACCCTAGCTGATCTATCAGCGGGAGATCTTCTTAGTCTGGCTGAACATCATAAGGTTAAGATACCAGATGATGCTAAAAAGGATGAGAGTGAGATGATGATCCTCATAGATGATCACTTTGATAATCTGCCAGATGAGGAACCAGAGGAAAAGGAAGATCCAGAACCTAAGAAGAAGGATAAGGAGCCGGAACCTGAGAGCGATCCTGATTCAGATGAGGATGATGAATCAGAAGAGGAGGAACCTAAGCCCAAACCTCGTCAGAGACGTAAGAAGAAACCAGAACCGGAGCCGGTAATAGAAGAGGATTTTGTAGATCTTGATGAAGACGATGTAGAGAAATCGGATACCGATAGACTGGCAAAGATAGCCAGAGATGAGGAGGATAGATATTTATCCGATAAGCCGCTAGAGGTGGCTAGTGATGTTATAACGGAAACCTTAGAGATACTTCTGGATAGGTTTGCTATGTATCTGACAAAATATGGAGACATAGATCATCTTAAGGGTCTTCGGGGTAAGTTGGACAGTGTCATAGAAGAAAGGGCTAAGGCTATAGAGCCAGAGGAAGAGGTTGAATATCCAGAGCATCCGGACTACTTCGCAGATATAGCGAATGCTAATGGAGCTAAGATATTTGATAAGGGTGATACTGTTTCCATGAAGATAGGGCCTACAGTTCTGGCTAAGTTGGTCCTCCATAAGGATAAATGGCAAGTATTGTATAGCCAGGGTAAGCTTGATAAGCTACCAGGTACAAGGTCGTATAAGGCTCATAAGGGCTATCCTGCTATAGCTGCGGCTCATGCTAAGGCTAGTAGGCTGTTGGACTTCCACGTTAAGACTAGAAAGCGTGGAATGAGAAGGAAGTAAGCTGGTACACATAGACTCTATTTGTGGAGATATGTAAGAGTTGGGGTGGGATTAACTAAG